>Ga0181579_10000409_pt1 | contig 34425 bp, 38 predicted proteins | sample 071ome_24_FD_132996 | JGI IMG/M metagenome (GOLD analysis project Ga0181579, IMG submission 132996) | Coastal salt marsh microbial communities from the Groves Creek Marsh, Skidaway Island, Georgia - 071402CT metaG (megahit assembly) | ecosystem: Environmental > Aquatic > Marine > Intertidal...
CGGGACAATTTACTAATCATTTACTCGAATTTAAGGGAACAATTTTCCCTTTAATATCAATATATTGGACTGGATCACTTTGTTAGGAATCCTGTGCTCTATCCGACTGAGCTACGGGCGCCTTAGCTGCGCTTATAGCATAGTTCGTCGTGTGGAAAGGAACGCGGCGTTTATTGGCGTTGCTGATGCCGCGGCTAATTGCCAAATAATTTATTGATCGGAAAAGAATAATTGACCGAGACGGTTTCCTGGCCCGGATTGCTATCGCTGATGCTGGCGTTCGACATGTGTGACACGGAAACACCGAGGCGGGAACGATTGTCAAACCGGTAGGCCAATTCGAATTGTGAGCGAATTTCAAAATGATGACCGAGATCACGGCCATTGCCTTTTTCATAATATCCCGGGGCGACACTCAGACTGGTGACCCAGCGGCGGCCCCAATACAGATCCATCATGATGCCGGCATAAAAGAAATAGCTTTCATCCGTTGTTCCGGTAACGCCACCGAAGGGTTTAAAGCCGAGAAATTTGTAGTCCGAATGGTACTCGAGGCGAAATTCAACGGCGGTATCGTCTTGTTTGTTGAAATCAAAATAACCGGCACCAAAGACTAAAAAGGCGGGGTCGTCATTTTGGGCGTTGGCTTTGCCCGGCGGTAAGAGAAAAAGCATGAACGCAACAACACCGGCTAACGCAATCGAAAACGCTGCGCTGACCGTACGGTCTTTTGCTTTTTGTGTGGCCACGATTTTCCCCAAAGTCGTTGGTTCTGATTTCACCTCTAAGAGCCCGGGCATCTTACGGGTTCGGCGCGAGATTTCAAGTGATTTGCGCATACCGGCGCCCGTTATGGCTGAAATATGATAGTGATTATAAGGACTTATTCTCGATTTTGCACCCGATAGGTTTCGGTCGCCTCGATCAGGGCGGAGCGGATGCCCGGCTCAAGCGCCGAGTGCCCCGCATCGGGAATAATCGCATAATCAGCCTCAGGCCAGGCCCGGCTTAAATCGTCGGCACTGGTGATCGGGCATACGATGTCATAGCGGCCCTGGATGATGTATCCGGGTTTCGAACGAATCTTTTTAATTTGATCTAACGGTATGCCGTCATCGAAAAACATGTCGTGTTTAAAGTAATGCGCTTCGATGCGCGCCAGGGCGAGCGCCCCGCGCCCGTTGCCGCCGTGTTCCGATTGGACCAAAAGATTGGAGCAGGAATTTTCATATCGGCTCCAGGACCGTGCGGCGGGGAGATGAATTTCAGGATCGGGGTCGGTGAGGCGCGCATAGTAAGAATCAAGAACGTTATGCCGTTCCGTTTCCGGTAAGAAATTCCGGAAAGCCCGCCAGGCTTCCGGAAATATTGTTTGCATGCCGCCCAAAAACCAATCGAGTTCCTTGCGCCGGGCCAGGAAGATACCGCGAAAGATAAAGCCGCTGCACCGCTCAGGATGCGCCAACCCATAGGCGAGGCCGAGGGCCGTGCCCCAGGAGCCGCCAAAAATCAGCCACTGATCAACACCTAAATGTTGCCGCAATTGTTCGATATCTTGAATCAAATGCTGCGTGGTGTTGTTGGTGAGTTCGGCAAAGGGTCGCGAACGACCCGCGCCCCGTTGGTCGAAACAGATAATGCGATAATGATGCGGATCAAAAAATCGGCGATGAATAGGGCTGACGCCCGCACCCGGGCCGCCGTGCAGAAACACGACGGGCTCTCCGGTAGGATTGCCCGATTGCTCCCAATACATATGATGCTGACCGTCGAGAACAAGCATGCCACGGTCGAAAGGCTCAATACTGGGAAACAGTTCGCGGCGGTTAGTAGAAGCGTCCATGGCCTTAAGATGACATCTTTTTAATTAAGTTTAAAGGCAAGGCGAATGATAAACGAAGATAGAGATAATCACGGCGCACATTATAATGTGCCGGTTTTGAATGAACAGGGTTGCTTTTTGAAATTAAACGATTTTGTCTGATCGTATGGATGTATGGTTCGAAAAATTGTCATTGAATCTTTTTGAAAAATTCATAACCGCTTTTTGCGCCGCAGCGCTGTACTGCGCCTTTACTATCGTTGCTTCCGTTGCCGATGCGAAGGAGTCGTCGCGCCAGCTTCTGGTCGATGGCGGCAAAATTATCGTTCGGGAGGTTATCGACGGTGACACAATCAGGCTGCAAAAGCCGGTGTTCGGCGTTCGCCAAATTCGGTTGGTGGGCATTCAGGCTCCGAAGCTGCCATTGGGCCGTAAGGGGTTCAAAGCCTGGCCGCTCTCGAAAGAGTCCAAAAAAGCGTTGGAAAAATTAATCCGGCGTAAGCGGCTGCACATCCGCTTCGGCGGCCGCCGTCAGGACCGGCACCGTCGTTTGTTGGCGCATATTTACGATCAAGACAATAATTGGGTCCAAGGTGAAATGCTGCGGCTCGGCATGGCCCGGGTTTATAGCTTTCCCGATAACCGGTCTCGCGTGGCCGCGATGTTAAAAATTGAGCGGGCCGCGCGCCAGGCGAAACGGGGTATTTGGGGGCATCCGTTTTATGATATCCGCACCCCCGAAGAAGCCGCCGGGCATATCGGCACGTTTCAATTGGTTCGGGGGCGCATCGTAAACACGGCCAAGGTCCGGACCCGCGTTTACCTTAATTTTGGCAAAAATTGGCGAAACGATTTTACCATCACGTTACGCCCGCGCGCCCGTCGTTATTTCCGAAAAGCCCGGATTGATCCTTTGGCGTTAAAGGGTAAAACTGTCTTGGTTCGGGGATGGCTGCGCAAACGGAACGGTCCCATGATCGACGTTTCCCATCCCGAGCAGATTGAATTGATAAAGGAGAACAAATAGCCATGGTCTTGGGATTACGTGCCCGGCGGTTTTTTCAGCGGGCTGCTTTAATTCTTCCCATCTTTTGGCTGCCGTCCTGCACGGTCAATCCGGCGACCGGCGAACAAAGCTTTACTGCGTTCATGTCGCCGCAGGAAGAAATTCAAGTCGGCCGCCAAGAGCATCCGAAGATCATCAAGGAATTCGGTGGTGTCTATCAAGACGCCCGTTTTAACGCGTATGTGCGGGATGTCGGATTAAGGCTCGCCAAAGTTTCCGACATGCCGAATTTAAATTTTACGATCACCGTCCTAAACGATTCCAAAGTCAATGCCTTCGCCTTGCCGGGTGGGTTCGTTTATATCACCCGAGGGTTGTTGGCTTTGGCCGAAAACGAAGCGGAAATGGCCGGCGTGTTGGCACATGAAATCGGTCATGTCACGGCGCGCCATAGTGCCGAACGTTACAGTCAAGCCATGGCGGCCAATATCGGTCTCACATTGCTGGGGGTTTTGACCAGCGGTTCTGGTGCCGGCGGCTCGATCAATCAAGTCGCCGGGCTTGGCGCACAGCTTTATTTGCAAGGATATTCCCGTGACCAGGAACTCGAATCCGATCTTCTCGCAATCCGGTACATGAGTAAGGCCGGGTACGACCCGGGCGCGTTGAAAACCTTTTTTCTAAAGATGCAGGCCAATACGCAATTGGAAGCGGTGATGGCTGGTCGCAGCGCCAGCGAGGCAGACCAGTTCAGCTTTTTCTCGACCCACCCGCGCACGGCCGATCGAATTACCCAGGCAGAGCGGCTGGCCAATGTCGCTCCGGTGCGCAACCCGCGCATCGAACGGGTGGCCTATCTGTCCCGATTAAACGGATTGACGTTCGGTGATGACCGCGAGCAGGGCGTGCGCCGGGGGCGTACGTTTTCGCACCCGGATTTGAGATTTGAATTCGTCGTACCGCCGAATTTCACGATGTTTAATTCACCGGACAAAGTCGTTGCGCGCGGACCGAATGGTGCGGCGATCATTTTCGATATGGTGCCAAGCCGCGAGGCAAAACAAATTTATAATTTACGCAGTTTTGTCGTTTCGGATTGGGGCGGCAATTTGGGGCTAAGCCAAGTCGAGCGGATCGTTATCAACGGCATGGAAGGCTATACCGGCGCCAGCCGCGTTCGCCTGCAAAGCGGCGTCAAGGATGTGCGCCTGATCGCCGTTCGGGGGCAGGACGGATTGATTTTTCGCTTCGCCTTTTTAACCCCGCCGAATATGACCGCATCTCTTTCAAACGTATTTCGCCATACGACATACAGTTTTCGTCGCTTAAGTGCCGCCAAGGCTGCAAAAATTCGTCCGCTTCGTATCAAAGTCGTGCCGGTGAAAGCCGGTGACACGGTACAGTCCCTGGCGTCGCGTCAGCCGCTGGAGCAATATAGCTTGCAATGGTTTCAGTTGTTGAACGGGCTGGCACAGAACCAACCGTTGCGTGTCGGCCAGTTGGTAAAAATAATTTCGGAATAATATCCGGCGACATGTTGATCCGTATCACAATAAAAAACCCGGTACGATGTGCCGGGTTTTTTGTTTTCGTGTTTCCGTTTTTTAAGAACCGGATAAAATTTCTTCGAGTTTTTCCGTCGCCTTTTCGATATCGATTTTTTCGATGGCTCCGAGCTCAAGAGCCAGCCGATCGCGGGCCGATTCGTAAATTTGGCGTTCACTGAACGATTGATCCGGTTGACCGGTATTACGATGCAGGTCGCGAACCACTTCGGCAATGGCGATCGGATCACCGGAGTTGATTTTCGCCTCATATTCCTGGGCCCGGCGGCTCCACATGGTTCTTTTGGTCCGTGCCCGGCCCTTGAGTGTCGTAAGGGCCTGGTCGATCATTTTTCGCGTGCTCAGTTTTCGCAAGCCTGACGTATGGGCTTTGGCCACGGGGACGCGAAGCGTCATACGGTCACGGTCGAATTCGATGACGAATAATTTGAGCTCGTGTCCGGCGACGGTGCGATTTTCGACATCGGTGACTTTACCGACACCGTGGGTCGGATAAACGACATAATCCCCAGCCTTAAAATCGACCGGCTTGCCGGGCGGCGGCTTCGGATAAGAGGGGGCTCCGTAGGGGCCCCGTTGCAGGCCGCCTTGCGGGGCCTTGGATGGCGTCGCTTGTGCCGGGGCCGCCGGTTTGGCGGCTTGCGGCGCGGCAGGCTGAGCCGCTTTGGGTTTTGCCGCCGCTTTCAACGGTTTTTTTGCCGGTGCCTTTTTGGCCGCCTTTTTCGCCGGTTTTTTTGCTGCCTTTTTTGGCGTTTTCTTAGCGGGTTTTTTGGCGGCCTTTTTTGCTGTCTTTTTGGCCGGAGCTTTTTTCTTTACAGCCTTTTTGGCCGCCTTTTTCGTGGCTTTCGTCTTTTTAGCCATGTTTTTACCACTCCCTCACAAGAGCATTCTTTAACCTATTGAAAACACGTAAAATCCCACATTCCTCCTGCAAAGAAGGCTTGCCGGGCCGTGCAATGATGCAACGCTGGCATAATGAGGCTTCAGAGGGGGAGGCCCCCCTTAAATGGTTGTCCTCTCAAGATGTGGGCAGAACAATCGAAACCATCCGCCAATAATTGGCTCTTTTCAGCCAGCGGAAAGAATATACCACAAAATTGTCATAAAAGGTACCCCGCCATGCCGTAACGTGAGGCATGGCAGAACAATTCGTTTCGTAACCGATGAAAACTTAAGCGCCGGCGCCCGGATTTTCGCTGAAGTGTTCTTTTTTGCCGGATTTGTCTTTCCAATCTTCCCAGTCTGCCGGCGGCTCGCCCTTGCGGGTGATGTTCGGCCACTTTTCGGCATATTCGGCGTTGAGTTCCAGCCAGGGTGTCAGATCGGGTTCGGTGTCCGGGATAATCGCCTCGACAGGGCATTCAGGTTCGCACACGCCGCAATCGATGCATTCATCGGGATGAATGACCAGCATGTTTTCACCTTCGTAAAAGCAATCCACGGGACAAACTTCGACGCAATCCTGAAGTTTACATTTGATGCAATTCTCTGTGACGACGTAAGTCATAGTGTTTCTCCGTTTTTTCTTGTCTATAACGCCCTTGAATTCCTTTTGTCAAAGAGCGTCGATCTGCTTGTTTTCCCGTTTGGCTTGGGCCCGTTTCCGGGCCTCGCCGCTTTCCCGGTCCGGCACATAAATTAACCCGGCAATCCGCCGGATCAAATTTGTCTCCAAATGGTGAAGTCGCCCATCTGTGTAAGCTACCTCCCACAGCATTTCAATCATCTGTACGCGCTCTTCAGGATCAAAATTGTCTTTAAGGGTCCGGGTCAAACCGTACAATTCGGCTGAATCCTGGGCCGCGGCTTCGCCGTCAGCAACGAGTTCCGCGACTTCTTCATCGGATAATTGGAAATAATCGGCCAATAAGTCCTGAATGATGGTGATTTCCGCCTCGTCTGTTTCGCCGTCCATCATGGCGGCTTCGATCAATAGCGTCGCCGTCGCGAGCCGGATTGCTTCATCGGGATGTTTGGATGTCCCGTGCGAAGGCGATAAATCCGCTGTGAGTAAGGCTTTGAGGCGTTTGATCATGGCTTTGCCTATCACAGCGTCGATAAGGGGACAAGACCGGGAGATATCACAGGTCCTTGAAGTCGGCCCTTGCGGGCGGATCACTGTGGAGGTACCCCTGGGTCATGAGTCAGCAAGGTCAAGATGATCGGTTATTCGCGACCGCCGTCCAGCGGAACCGCGAGCCCATTCTGAAGGTTCTTGAGCAGGTTTTACCGGCGGCGGGGACCGTGTTGGAGATCGCCAGCGGTACCGGCGAGCATGGGGCTTATTTTGCGCCCCGATTTTCGAACCTGACCTGGCAGCCGAGCGATGCCAATACCGACATGCATAAAAGCATCCTCGCCTGGGCCAAAACAGAGGCACCTTTGATGAAGCCCCCGCTCGCGTTGGATGCCGCCGCCGACACCTGGCCGATCGAACAAGCCGCGGCCATTGTGTGTATCAATATGATTCATATCTCGCCGTGGCGGTCGTGCCTGGGATTGATGGCGGGAGCGGGAAGAATTTTAGAGGCCGGCGGTATTTTGTATCTTTACGGTCCGTATAAAATTAACGGCGAACATTATGCCGAAAGCAATGCGGCCTTCGATCAAAGTTTGCGATCCCGTGATCCCGAATGGGGCGTGCGAAATTTAGATGATGTGATTGAAGTAGCGCAAAAAGAAGGGCTTCAGTTTCAACAATATATTGAAATGCCCGCGAATAATCTTTCGGTCATTTTTGCCAAGGCAAATTAAACCTCAGTTATAAATCGCTTTTCAGCCGGTCGATGGCCCGCCGGTCGGCCTTGGTGGGGCGGCCCGCGCCCGGGTCGCGCGCGGCAACCTGTGACGATTGTTTTTGTTTGCGCGATACCGGCGGCTCCAAGTCTTCATATAACGCTTGTGCTTCGGGTGCGGGACCGCGCCGGGTTGCGAGAGCAATAATTTTGATCACGCGGATATGCGGTCCTTTGGGAAAGGTTAGGACATCACCGGCTTTAATCAGGTGATGCGCCTTGACGCCAGCCTCACCGTTGATGCGTATGCGTTTATCATTGCACTGTTTGGCCGCCAAAGACCGGCTTTTAAAAAAGCGCGCGTACCATAGCCACTTATCGATGCGTAATTGGGATGGGGGTTCGGGCCTGCCGTCTTGCATTATTTCTTGTTTTGAAGCGTTTTTAATTTTGCGAAAGGTGAATGATCCGTTTTTTTGCGATGCTTATTCCGGCGTTTTCGGTTTTGATTTTGTCCGGAACGTGTGCTTGTTGCGGGTCGATATAGTTTCGGCGTGCGGTGAAAAACAAAATTGCCATCTTGATTCTCGCGCCTGTAGCCCAAGGCGTGCAGAATGACGCTCAGGTCTTCAGCGTTGCAGCCGGTCATGGTTTGAACTTCCATGGAGAGCGCTGTCGGTCCTTGTTTCGTCAGCGACCAAACTTGCTCGGCAAGGCGCTCGACAATATCGGCGCGCAAAGCCGATGTCTTAAAAACACAAAATCCAATAGCCTCGAAATATGCGGGCTGATCATGTTCGGTCATTTTCAGCGAAATCCGGCCCGGATGGGGTAACGGCGGGCGGCGGCGCGGCCGGTGAAAGGCGAGCCATAGCAACCGGCGCATTTCGACAGCCGCCGGTTTTAACAAGGCCGGCATGTAGAGGCTGTAGCGTCCGATGATGAGGCCAAGCCGGCGTAAAGTTTTTCGGTCTTGCGGTTTTAACGCGTGAATTTGTTCTTGTGCCGTGTTGCGCGGGATCGAGCCCAATCCTTCCGCGACCTGAAAGATGATGCCGCGGGCGGCGCCAGAAAGATTTGATTGTGATTGCAGAACCGTTAAAGCTTTTAAGTGGTCCGCAATATGGCTGTTGACCCATCCCAGCAGCGCGCGGCGCAGCCGCAGCATTTGTTCGCCGTCTAAGAGGTCGCTCCGAAGCGGTTCGATGGCGGGTTTGAGGTATGAGGCACCGCGCGACAATCGCCCGACCGGTTGATCGTGCCAAAGCACCAGGCCTTCATCATTGAGACTGAAAGAGTCCGCCGGCGCATCTTCAAGCGCGCGCAGGCGCCGGGGAATTTCGCTGCGCAATGCTTTGACGGCGGCGTTGCTGACGGCCTTCGCGGCAGCGCCGATACCGCCGGTATCGTTGGTGAACCGGAAACCTTGAAGTTTGCCGACGGCATGGCCTTCGACGATAACCTCGCCTGATGATTTGACCGCGGCCAACAGGTCGATCCCGTCTTTCAGGCGGCTGACGAGTTGGGCGGAGCGCCGGTCGACAAACCGTTGCGTGAGCCGTTCGTGCAAAATATCCGACAGTTGATCCTCGGCTGCTCGGGTGCGTTCCTGCCAATGCTGGGCATCATCGAGCCAATCGGCGCGATGGGAAATGTAAGTCCAGGTGCGGATATTGGCGATGCGCTGGATCAGTGTTTCAATATCGCCATCGGTCCGTTCGACCCGTCCGACTTGTGCCGCAACCCAGTCGTTGGGCAGCCGGCCTGCACCGGCCCCGAAACCATCGGCCATCAGAAAACGATAAATACGCGCCAGCAATCGGGCGTGACCGTCCGATAACACGCCGCCGAAATCGGGGATCTGACACACCTCCCATAATAGGCGCACCGTGTCCGGTTGTGTCGTCTTGCGCGCGATGTCGGGATGGCCGGCGAGGCTTTGCAGAATCATTTCATCGTCGCCTTTGCGGGATTTCACCAGCCCCTTGATGTCGGAACGCTTGGCCAGACTTTTGCGCAAATGGTCGATGGAGTTGAAATTTAGTTTGGGGTTGCGCCAGTAAATAAAATCGAGCGGATCGAAATCGTGGTTCTCGATTTGCGCGATCACATCGGCATCGAGCATCGCGATATCGGCCGCCGTGCCGAATGTTCCGTCGTTCATGTGCCGTCCGGCGCGCCCGGCGATTTGCGCGAGCTCGGCCGGTTGCAGCCGGCGGATGTGGCGGCCGTCGAATTTCCGGGTTTCGGCAAAGGACACATGATTCACATCCATGTTGAGTCCCATGCCGATGGCATCCGTCGCCACCAAGTAGTCGACCTCACCGTTCTGATAAAGCTCGACTTGGGCGTTGCGCGTGCGCGGGCTTAAGGCACCGAGCACGACGGCGGCCCCGCCGCGCTGGCGGCGCACCAGTTCGGCGATGGTGTAGACATCCGCGGTGGAGAACGCGACGATGGCGCTGCGCGGCGGCAGGCGGGTAATTTTTTTCGCCCCCGTGTAGGTCAAGGTCGAGAACCGGGGGCGCGATAAATATTCCGCTTCAGGCACCAGTTTTTTGAGTAGCGGCTTAATGGTTTCCGCGCCCATGAAAATCGTTTCGACCGAGCCGCGCGCGTGCAGGAGGCGGTCGGTAAACACATGGCCCCGGTCGGGATCCGCGCACATTTGAATCTCATCGATACCGAGAAATGCCACGAGGCGGTCCTGCGGCATGGATTCAACGGTGCAGAGAAAATATTTTGCCCCCGGCGGAATGATTTTTTCCTCGCCCGTAATGAGGGCGACTTGGCCGGCGCCTTTTTGACGCACGGCGCGGTCGTAATTCTCCCGCGCAAGCAGGCGTAACGGAAAACCGATCATGCCCGACGCGTGGCCAAGCATACGTTCCATCGCGAAATGGGTTTTGCCCGTATTGGTCGGCCCGAGCACGGCCAGGACCCGACGATTTTGAGTCGCGATCTGCATGACCCTAGACTCGCGCCGTTCGGCGGAAATGGCAAGGGGGAACGTCGCGGATTAGCACTGCGGACTTAGTTTTTCACCATCGGTACGAAGGCGACCGGCAGCATGCGTTTTTGGGTCAGTGTACCGTCGGATTCTTTGACGCAACGATAGAGGGTTTGGGTTTCGAACGCTTCACCGATAGGGATAACAAGCCGCCCGCCGGGTTTGAGCTGTTCGATCAGCGCGGGTGGGACGGTGCGCGGTGCCGCTGTGACGATGATCGCGTCATAAGGCGCGTATTCCGGCCAGCCTAAAAACCCGTCACCGGTGCGTATGTGAATGTTTTTGCAGCCGAGGCCTTCAAGCCGCTCCCGCGCCGCCGTCGCCAGCACCTCGATCGTTTCGACCGAGTAAACCGTTTTCGCGATTTCAGCCAATACAGCGGCCTGGTAGCCGCAGCCGGTACCGATTTCGAGAACGGTATCTTCGGGCGTAATATCCAGAAGATCGGTCATCACGGCGACGATGTAGGGTTGTGAAATCGTCTGGCCCTGGCCGATCGATAAAGGGCGGTTGAGATAAGCCATGTCGTGCTGGTCGGCGCCGACGAATTGATGTCTGGGCACCTTTTGCAGGGCGTTCATGACCCGGGCAGAAAATTGCTTGCGGCCCGTATAGGCCTGGGTTTGGGCGGCCTCTTCGTCGATTTCCGCGAGCAGCCGGTCGCGCTCTTGAACGTACTGATTTTCAACCATTTTCAAACCCCGAGATTAAGGGGTTGCAGGTGCTGCGGTGATGACACATATCATGCGCAACCGGGTCTAATGCACCCTGAACCAGCCTCAACGAAATCAACAAATCGGACATCATGAGTAAAGAAACTTATTCGTTTGAAACTGAAGTCGGCAAACTCCTCGATATCGTCGCACGCTCGCTCTATTCCCACAAAGAAATATTCCTGCGCGAGTTAATTTCAAATGCATCGGACGCCTGCGACCGTTTGCGCTATGCGGCGTTAACCACGCCAGACCTGATTGAAGGTGGTGGTGAATTCAAGATTCTTCTCGAAGCGGATACCGAGAAACGCATTCTTTCCATCGCCGATAACGGCATTGGTATGAACAAGGACGATCTGACCGAGACTCTCGGTACCATCGCGCGGTCCGGTACCCAGGCGTTTGTCGATCAGCTGGCGCAGGACGGCAGCGATGAGGAAAAGAACCTCGCCATGATTGGCCAGTTCGGTGTCGGTTTTTATTCGGCGTTTATGGTCGCCGATAAGGTCGAGGTGTTGACGCGTAAAGCCGGTGATGAAAAAGCCTGGCTATGGTCGTCAGACGGCAAGGGCGAATACACCATCGAGGAAAGCGAACGGGGTGAGCGGGGCACCACGGTAAAAGTTTTCCTGCGTGAAGACGAAAAGGAATTTATTGAATCTGAACGGGTGCGACACATCGTTAAAGCCCACTCCGACCACATCGGAATCCCGATTTACTTGGCTGAAGGCGATAAAGAAGAAAAGCTCAATACCGCCTCGGCACTTTGGACGCGCTCAAAAAGCGAGATTAAGGACGAACAGTACACGGAATTTTATCATCACGTTTCCCATAATTTTGATGATCCGTGGCTGACGATCCATAACCAGGTCGAGGGCGTGCTGTCGTATACGAATTTATTATTCATTCCGTCGAGCCGCCCGTTTGATTTATTCAACCCCGAGCGCAAGCTGCATGTGAAATTGTATGTCAAACGGGTGTTCATTACAGACGATTCGGAAGGCATTATCCCGGGCTATTTAAGGTTTTTGCGTGGTGTCGTGGACTCGGAAGATTTGTCTTTGAACATCAGCCGCGAAACATTTCAGCACGATCCGAAAATCACGAAAATCCGGTCCGGTCTCATCAAGCGCGTTTTGGGTGAATTAAAGAAGAAAGCAGACAAAAGTGCTGACGAATACAAAACGTTTTGGGAAAATTTCGGTGCCGTGCTGAAAGAAGGACTGTACGAAGATGCGGCAAACCGCGATGCAATTCTGCCGCTGTGCCGGTTTCACTCAACCCGGGGTGAAGGCTTGGTCAGTCTCGATGAATACATCGCCGCGATGAAGGAAGGTCAGGAGGCGATCTATACCATCAGCGGCGAGAATCTCGAGAGTATTCGTCAAAGCCCTCAACTGGAGGGCTTTAAAGCCAAGGGCATCGAAGTGCTTTTGCTTGATGATTCGGTGGATGATTTTTGGGTGCCGAGCGTCGGCCAGTACCAGGAAAAGCCGTTTAAGTCCGTTACCCAAGGCGGCGCCGATCTGGCAAATATCAAGGATGCCGAAGGCAAACCAAAAGATGATAAAAAAGACCAAGCCGATGATGCGGACGTTGATGCGCTCATTGCCGCTTTGAAGGTTGCCCTTGGCGATAAGGTTAAGGATATCCGGTCTTCGCAACGTCTAACCGAAAGTGCTGTTTGCCTGGTTGCCGATGAAGGCGATCTCGATATTCGATTGGAAAAAATGCTGCGCCAGCACAATCAACTGCAAGAGGGCATGGCCTCAAAACGGATTTTGGAAATCAACCCGGCCCATCCGACAATCACGCGGATGGCGGCGTTCGTTAAAGAAAACAGTGGGGCTGTGGATGGCCTCAATGAGGCCGCGTTACTGTTGTTCGATCAGGCGCGGTTGCTCGAAGGCGAAACCATCGACGATACGGCTGCGTTTGCGCGCCGCTTATCACGTGTGATCGAAAAAGGTTTGGGTTAGATCAGCTAGTAATTAGCTGGGGTGATTCAGGCGAATTTCAGCGGCGCCTAAAATATGGCCGGACCGTTCCGACTGAATAATAACCGCACAGGCGCTGCGCCCCGATGCCATCATTCCCGTTAGCGGCACATTTAAGCTGACGGCTTCGCCGGACCAATCGCCGACATGCTTCATATCGCGCACGACATTGAAGTAACTTAATTTGCGTCCGCTGTTTTCTCCGCGTTTGATCGAAGTCGTGTGAACATCATCATAAGCAATGATATAGATCTTTGCCGGTTCTTTCGTCGCCGAGGCCGGGATCGAAATGTTCAGCTGGCTACCTTTGTTATGGGTTAGTTTCACCGGTGTTTGCGGATAATTTTTTGTGTGTTTGATCGCCCGCTCGACATCCCATTCGCTGGAGCCGACTGCATTCACCGCCCCGTGGATGATCATTTGCGGTGTATAAATGTGGCGCAGGCCGAGGCGGCTCGAGAGATCTTTTTGGCGCGCGGTATTTTCCGGTCGTGCAAACGGATCTTTCCAGCCGATATAATCCCAATAATCGACATGAAACGTAAGGCCGAGGATATCATCACGTTTGATGAGCTCACCCATAAATTTATCGGCCGGCGGGCACGACGAGCAGCCTTGTGACGTATAGAGCTCGATCACAATAGGTTGCTTGTCTTTTGCCGCCGCTTCGAAAGCCGGGACCAAAGGTGAAATCGCCAAGGCGATAAATAAAACAGCAATACGAATCATTGTGATCATGACGGGGACCATACGCCATCGAGTCACGGGTTGCCAATCACATGCGAGTGAAGTTTCGGTGATCCCTAAAAATAGCCGGTATTCGGCTTGAAACGCGGTTTTGGACTGATCGTTCAATCGGCTGGCCGTGCCCGTGCCGGGTTCATCGCTGTTTTGTGAACGCGATTGGCTTGTTTCGATGGAATGAGATGTGCTTTTAACAGGGCTCATTTCTCCCTGGAGCCAAATTCTCATGACCTCATCAATGTTGCCCTGGCTGGTAATGCTTGGTTACGGCCTGTTGGTGTGGTGGATGGCGCCGCGCTCAACAACGACGGCCGGGTTTTTCGATGGCGGCAGTGATGCGGGCCGCGCCCCCGGCCTGTGGCTGCTGATTGCCAGTGCGGCGATCTCCTGGATTTTCGCAAAATCCATCGCCAACTCGGCGGGCCTCGCTTATGCCTTCGGGATTACAGGTTCCATCGGTTATGCGATTTATTATCTCAGCTTTTTAACCGCCGGTATCGCCATCTATATGATCAGAACCCGTGCCGGTGACGATTCCTTACCCGCGTTTTTGGTGCGTAAATATGGTGCCTTGTGTGCCAAGCTTTTTATCGCCGCGATTGCGATACGGCTTTTCAATGAAGTTTGGTCGAACACGAAAGTTGCCGGGCTCTATTTCGGTGCTGAGGGCAGTGGGGCCTATTGGGTAGCCGTTTTAGTAGTGACGGTATTCACCGTTTTTTACACTTGGCGCACGGGATTGCGTGGCAGCTTGTTGACCGATGGCGCGCAAATGGTTTTGGCCGCCGTCTTGCTTGGCGGCGTAATGGTCTACGTCATGCCTGATATCGCGCAAAAAGGCATTCCACATGTTTCCAATTCCGTACATTGGGCGGGTTTGACGTTTTGCGCGCTCGCCTTGGTTCAGGTCCTGAGCTATCCGTTCCATGATCCGGTTCTGACCGATCGCGGTTTTATTACGTCGCCCAAGGTCATGCTGAAAGGTTTCGTGCTTGCCGGTCTGATCGCCGGTGGATTCATCTTCTTGTTTGGATTTGTTGGCCTATACGCCTTGTCCAATAACTTAAGCGGCAACCCGACTTTAAGCGTGCCGGCACAGCTCGGTTTGCCGCTGCTGTTGATGACCAACGCCATTATGTTGACAAGCGCGGGCTCGACGCTCGATTCTACATTTGCCAGCACGGCGAAGCTGTTTGCCCGGGACCTGCCGCAACAAACCGGGACGCCCAATGAAATGCACATGCGCTGGGGCCGTTACGGCATCATTGCGATTGCCGTTTTGGGGAATATTCCGCTGTTGGGTATTTATCTTGGTGATCAAATCGGCCCGGCGATTATCGCCGCGACAACGATATCGGGCACCATGGTGATGGGTTTGGCGCCAATCTTTTTATTGTCCTTCGTGCCCGGTGCGGGCCCGGTTAGTTTCCATCTTGCTTTCTGGCCCGGGCTGGTTTTGGGTGTCTTGGTTACGCTGGAGAGCGCCACGGGGGCGGCTATTTTTCCGGCCTGGATCGATATCGGCAGTGGAAAATACGCCGACGATCTCGGTGTTAATGTTTATGGGCTGTTGGTTTGCACCACGGGTTTTCTGGCCGGGTGCCTGGTCGGTCAAAAGCGCTGAATTCCGGTTAATTCCAGCCTAAAAAAATATTTAACTTGGGCATAAAATTGCCACAATTCATTCCTATATTGATCATTGTGTAGACCTTCCTGATCTACATACCCAGAGACTCCCCTCTCTGGTCCCCAAGATCGGCAACATGCCGAAACTTAGCCGGGCACCTTATGGCGCCCGGCTTTTTTTGCTTTTGGTATGCATCTTGGGAGGAATGCACATCGAAGGAAATTTTTTTACCGCAGGGACGGCGGCATGATGACGACAACCGGCAACCGGTTTCGTTTGCCTGTGTATCGGTGAATGCCGAGAAGCCGGCATAGGGCCGATATAAATTGGCGAATACTTCTCATGGGTCTTGGTCTCTTCTTAATTTGGTTTACTAAAATTTTTAATAGCGGCTGCTCATGATAGTGACGTTAAAACGCAATGATTCCGCTATGAAACGAGAGGCTGATAAGAGCCGTCGCATAAACGGCAGTTGCCACGCCGATCACGGTAAATGCCCGCGCCAGAATGCGTAACGGATAATAATGCCGCCGCCGTGTGGTGGACGGAACAACCTGTGCCGCTTTACTGACGAATGGTGCCTGTGAAGATAAACGTTGATCGAGGGTCCGAATAAACATGGCGTATCTCCTAACCTGCAATCATGTTTTAGCGGGCAAAGTTGCGCGCGTCTGTGACGTCGGTCACGGGCGTAATTTTTTTGAATGAGGTGGTGTTGTGCTTAGATGGGGCCGAACGGAAGGGTAATATTTTCTTTAAGAATCAATCGAGTGCTTTAATGATCGTGGTCACGATGTCCTTCAGGGTTTGTTCGTCCTGGTTGGCTTTGCCGACGACCTGCAAGCCGTTCATGCTTGAGACCAAAAACCGGCCCAACGCTTTGGCTTCTTGATCGGTCGTGATCGTCCCTTCCTGCTGACCCCGCTCGACAGCTTTGGTGAAGGCCTCTTCGGCACGTTGAAAATAGCCAACGACTTTATTTTTGGCCGGCTCACAATCGGGGGCCAATTCGGCGGCGCTGTTGCTCAGGAGACAACCCATCGGGGTGGCGTGGGTGATAAACCGGTTCGCCGTGTGCAGAAATACCTGGGCGATGGCTTCCCGGCCCGGCATATCGGATTCCAGCATGAGGGCCATGTCTTTTAAGGCCGTATTTGCGTAGTGATCGATACTGGAGAGGAAGAGATCCTGTTTGCAGCCGTAAGTTTCGTAAAAACTGCTTTTGCTGATGCCCATGGCGTCGATGAGGTCTTTCAGCGAGGAGGCCTCGTAGCCTTTAAGCCAAAATACCTCGGTGGCTTTGCTGAGCGCTTCAGTTTTATCAAATTCTCTGGGCCGTCCCATCTTAAGCGTCCTAGTTAATTTTTTTGGCTGTTTCTTCCCTCTAAATACAGGGGTATGGACCACCCCGTCTTATCAATTATGCGTGAGGAGCCCTGTATATGCGGCTTGTACGTGACAAGAGCCTGATGGAGGGACAAGGATTTGCAAGGGGCTTCAAGCAGGTCTTCTTTTTACAGGTGAGATCGATTACGGTCAGCCCGGCTTAGAAATGACGACCTGGGCAGTTTATGACGACATTTACCGGCTCCCAACTGCAGTGTATCCGTGGCGAACGGACCGTATTTTCCGGCCTCGATTTTGCCCTTCATTCAGGTGACGCACTGATTCTGCAGGGCGCGAATGGCAGTGGAAAATCGAGCTTGCTGCGCTTGATGGCGGGATTGCTGAAGCCCGAATCGGGATCGGTGATGTGGGGTCAGGAAAATACCGCCGACGAGCCGGACGCGCACGGCGCGCGACTTCATTACGTGGGTCACGGCAATGCGGTCAAACCGGCTTTAAGCGTCCGTGAAAATTTGGGGTTTTGGGCCCGCTTGCGCCCATCGCAGGATGGATTTGGGGTTGATCAGGCCTTGGCCCGGTTTGAGATCGGCCATTTAGCAAATCTGCCGGCGCGTTATTTGTCGGCGGGGCAAACCCGCCGGCTGGCCTTGGCCCGATTGCTGGCGGCCCCGGCGCCGTTGTGGCTGCTCGATGAGCCAGCCAATGCCCTTGATGCCCGCTCGACCGAAATTCTCGCCGATGTGATCGGCGAGCACCGTGCCGGTGGCGGCATGACTGTGCTCGCGACCCATGCCCGTGATATCCCCGGGGATATGCAAAGTTTATCTCTTGATGATTTTACCGCGAGGACGGTGTCATGACGGCATTTGGGCACGTCATTAAACGCGAATTGAATCTCGCGTTCCGTCAGCACATGGACAGCCTGATGGTGCTGGTCTTTTTTGTACTGGCTATCGTGTTGTTTCCGTTCGGCGTCGGACCGGAGCCGAATATTTTGGCGCGTATCGCCCCGGGTATCATTTGGGTTGCCGCTCTTTTAGCGGCGATGCTGGCTCTGGAACGGTTGTTTCAAGCCGATTTCGAGGACGGCAGCCTTGAGCTGCTGGCGCTCGCGCCGTTGCCGTTGGAAATGAGCGTGCTGGCCAAGGTGACCGCCCATTGGATGACGACGGGATTGCCGCTGATCGTGGCGGCACCCGTGATGGCCTTGATGTTGAACATGGACCCCGATGGTGTCGCGATGTTGTTGCTGGTGCTTCTTTTGGGGACACCGTCATTAAGCCTGATCGGCGCGATCGGGGCAGCGTTGATATTGGGAGCGCGCCGGGGCGGGGTGCTGCTGTCGTTGTTGATTTTGCCGTTGTTTATCCCTGTTTTGATTTTCGGTGTTAGCGCCATTGACGGTGCGCTGAACGGCCTGGCGGTAAAACCGCAACTTTTGATTCTTTCCGGTTTTTTTCTGGCCTCATTAGCGCTATGCCCTTGGGCAAGCGCGGCGGCTATTCGCCAGGCGCTTGAATAACGCTTTGATCTATTCTGAAATGACTTTCCATGTTTCATAAATTTGCCAATCCAACCCGATTTTTACGCTTAAGCACGGCCTTAACGCCCTGGTTTGCCGCTCTTACGATTGGGATGCTGGCTGGTGGTTTGTATCTCGGTCTTTTCAAGGCGCCGCCCGATTATCAGCAAGGGGAATCGGTGCGGATTATGTACGTTCATGTGCCGGCGGCCTGGATGGCGATGTTTGTCTATAGCGTCATGGCGGCGATGAGTGCTGCGGCCTTAATTTGGAAACATCCCGTTGCTACATTGGTCGCGAAATCAAGTGCGCCCATCGGTGCGTGTTTTACGTTTTTAGCCCTCATAACAGGTTCTCTTTGGGGCAAGCCCATGTGGGGGGCCTGGTGGGTTTGGGATGCCCGTCTGACGTCGGTTTTGGTCTTATTCTTTTTGTATCTCGGCTATATCGCCCTGCATAACGCCTTCGATGATGCGCGCCGGGGCGGCCAAGCCGCCTCGATTTTGGCCATTGTCGGTTTTGTGAATATTCCGATTATTAAATTTTCCGTCGATTGGTGGAATACCCTGCATCAGCCGGCCAGCGTTGTCCGCATGGACGGGCCGACAATCGATGCTTCGATGTTAACACCGTTGCTGCTGATGGCGGGATCTTACACGTTTTACTATTGCTGGGTGTTGATGGTGCGTGTGCGCGGTGAACTGATCGGACAAAAAGTGCGTGTTTTGCAAATGAAGCAGGCGCAACAGGAGCAGCGCTCATGAACTGGAGTCATTTTTTTGATATGGGTGGCTACGGCGCTTTTGTTTGGCCGGCATTTTTAATCAGCGCTGCTGTATTATTGGTGATGTTAATCGTCTCGCTGCGAAACCTGAAAACGCAATCCAGAATGCTGGAACAATTGGAGCGTTCTGAATCAGAGCATTAAATTAAATCGTTTATTTCGATTTCTTTTTGCGCCGTGAATGAGGCAGGACCCAAAATTTTTCCATCGCGAGATAGGTAAATGAGGCAGTCCAGGCAATCAGAATAAGCCCGTTCAACGCTTCGACGCCGGTGACCAGCCGGAGGCCGCCTTTCGGCCACACATCACCGAGCCCAAGTGAGGTGTAGCTCACCATCGAATAATAAATATAGTCGTCAAAGTTGCCGTCGATGGCGCCGGTAAAATGTTTCAACTCGCCCAAACCCCATTGCGTCGCCATTAAAAAATACGCAGCGGCGTATACATGGATCTCAATAATATGCGCGATGAAGGCGCCCATGATGACAACGATAATGCGCGTTCGGGCCGGGATATTCAGCTTTGGGATGATGTTGGCGGTGAGACGCAGGGACTCGTAATGGATAAGGACGGTCAGCGAAACGAGAACGACGGCAATAAAGGTAGAGGTAACCATCCTTAATTCCTGACTGTATTAAAGCTAAAGGCCGGCTTCCGGATCAATTTCGCTTAAGAGGTTCTCCAGTGTCGGGATATGAACCGAGCGGCCAGAGAATTTTGCGACACCGTCATCTTCAAGTTTTTTAATGGTGCGCGACATGCTTTCCGGACTTGTGCCGATCATCGCGGCTAAATCTTGACGCGATAACGGTAAATTTAAATTAGAAGAGCCGTCATCCGATTTTGATCCGTGCTGGTCAATTAACACCAGTAAAAGATGGGCAAACCGTGCGCGCACCGAAAGCGATACATTGTGAAGAATGCGTTCGTCGGCATCGCCTAAATCTTTTGAGGCCCGTTGGAGAAATCGTAGGCCAAGTGACGGGTTGTGCGTCAGCAATTCCCGAACGGTCGTTTGGTCGATAAAGCAAACTGTACTCGGTTCAAGTACCTCGGCGCTGGATTTATGTTCTTCGCCGGCGAGTAATGACCGGTATCCGACGGTATCACCGGGAGAGGCAAGAAACAGAAGAACGGAATTACCGTCCGCATCCGATTTTCGGACACCAACAAGACCGGATTCGATGCAATAAATACCCTCGCTCGAATCGCCTTCAGAAAAAATTGTCTCGCCCGGCAGATATTTTCTGCTGACCTTGCCCGCGTTAATCAGGTTCAATTCTGTTTCGTCCAGCACACACCATTCGGTCTTTTCCCGGACTTGGCAGGTAAAGCAGTTTGGACCAGTTGCGTTCGTGTGTTGCGTGGGCACGATGTAATCCCCCAGTAGATACCGAATACCATACCTTGATTTCGGTCAATGCGAAATTCGTAATATTGCTTTCAAGTAGCGCTCGGAATAGTTCGCTGACGATGAGATATTGCCGATGACCTCGGAATCAAGTCCTTTAGATCATAAAACAGAAATATTGCAGATTCATAGTTCTGCGGAAATTTTTGTCGAAAAATACGGCCGTGATGCCCCGCGCCAAGCGCGGTTACGGGCCGATGAATTGATCGCCGTTGGTAATCGCCGGGGCGGTGATTTATGGTTGCGCATCTATCGGCAGACCGTGACGATACTCAGCGATAAATAAATTTTCATCAATCAATGACCAAAACGTTATAGTCCCAAGAAGGTTTGGGGCGTTTGGAGCGTGGCAATTTGTTGAATTTTTGTTTATGCCTTGCCAACGTCTAAACGGCATATAGTGGACCATCGACTGATTGGGCTGTAATTCGTGAAGAGAAAACATAAAAGATTGACCTTCGTCTTGATCGCGCTCTTGTTGCTGGGTGCGGCAACAGCGTTGGTGTTAAGTGCGTTTGAAGAAAGTATTGTCTTTTTTCACAGCCCCAGCGATATCGTCTCCAAAAAAGTGCCGCTGGACCGCCGCCTGCGATTGGGCGGTCTTGTCGAGAAGGGCAGTGTGGTCAAAAAGGCTAATGCCGTTGTGACGTTCCGCATTACCGATACGGCCAATGCCATACCGGTAACTTATACAGGAATATTACCGGATTTGTTTCGCGAGGGCCAAGGCGTTGTCACCGAAGGGCGCATGGTTGGAAATGAATTCAAGGCTGAAGAAGTATTGGCCAAGCATGATGAAAAATACATGCCGCCGGAAGTTGCCGATGCCATCAAAAAAGCCGGTCAGTGGAAAGGCGGTCAGCAAAAATGATTGCCGAAGCAGGACATTTCGCCCTGACGTTGGCGCTGTTTGTCGCCGTCGTGCAGTCCAGCGTTCCGTTGATTGGCGCCGAGCGGCGTGATTCCCTTTGGATGTCGGTCGCGCAACCGGCGGCGATATTACAATTTTTACTGATTACTTTTGCCTTCGCGTGCTTGACGATTGCTTTCGTTACATCGGATTTTTCTCTCACGACGGTCGTTCGCAATTCCCATACCGCCAAACCGCTGATTTATAAAATTTCCGGTGTTTGGGGGAACCACGAAGGATCGATGTTGCTGTGGGTGTTGATCCTGTCTTTATTCGGCGCCTTGGTGGCCATGTTCGGTAATAATCTGCCGCCGGGATTGCGCGCTCGTGCGCTTGCCGTGCAGGCAATGGTCGCGGTTGGTTTTTATTTATTTATGTTGCTGACGTCCAATCCGTTTGAACGGATCATTCCGCCACCGGCCAACGGGCAGGACCTCAATCCGCTGCTGCAGGATTTCGGCCTCGCGGTGCATCCGCCGATGCTTTATCTCGGCTATGTCGGCTTTTCGATGGCGTTTTCGTTTGCCATCGCCGCCCTGATCGAGGGCCGGGTCGATGCCGCCTGGGCCCGGTGGGTGCGCCCGTGGACGTTACTGGCTTGGTGTTTCCTTACTGGCGGGATCGCGCTGGGTTCCTGGTGGGCGTATTACGAACTCGGCTGGGGCGGGTTCTGGTTTTGGGACCCGGTTGAAAATGCGTCCTTCATGCCATGGCTTGCGGGCACCGCATTATTGCATTCATCCATCGTGGTGGAAAAACGCGACGCCTTGAAAGGCTGGACCGTGTTTCTCGCCATCGTCACATTTTCTTTAAGTCTGCTGGGCACATTCCTCGTGCGCTCAGGCGTGCTGACTTCCGTGCATGCCTTCGCTACCGACCCGTCCCGGGGTGTATTTATCCTGGCCTTGTTGGTGATCGTCACGGGCGGCTCGTTAATCCTGTTTGCCTGGCGCGGTCCCGGTCTGAAAAGCGACGTACTGTTTCAGCCGATCTCCCGCGAAGGCGGCTTGTTGTTTAATAACCTCGTGATGACGACCGCCGCTGCGACCGTTTTGCTCGGCACGTTGTATCCGCTCATGCTCGAAGCGATGGGCGGGGGCAAGGTGTCGGTCGGCGCACCGTTTTTTAACGCAACTTTTGTGCCGTTGATGCTGCCGATGCTGGTTGCCATGGCGGCTGGTCCAATGCTGACCTGGAAGCGGAGCGATTTAAAACCGGTTCTGAACCGGTTGTGGTTTGCGTTTTTTGCCGCTGCTTTGATGGCCATCGTGGCTTGGTGGTTGCAAGGAGGCGCCGTTTACGGCTTGATCGGTGCCGCAATCGCAGCCTGGCTGTTTGCCGGCACGATGGTTCAGCTTGCCGAACGCATTCACTTGTTCCGCGTGCCTTGGCGCGAAAGCCTGCGCCGTCTCGGTCGGATGCCGCGCGCGGCCTGGGGTATGACCATCGCCCATGCCGGGCTCGCGATTACCATCGCCGGCGTCACCGGCGCCGGTGTTTGGAAGATCGAAAGCATTCAAACATTATCGCCGGGCCAATCGGCGACCGTCGCCGGATATGAATATGTGTTTCAAGGCGTGAAGAAAGTCGATGGGCCGAACTATCGGGCGGACCGGGCGACATTTCAGGTAAAAAAAGACGGCAAGGATATTGTGACCCTGTCACCGGAAAAGCGTTTGTATGTGGTGCAAAATCAGCCGACAACGGAGGCGGCGATTTATCCGACGCTTTGGGGTGACCTCTATGCGGTGATTGGTGATCCGGAAGGAACAAATGGTGCGTATGTCACCCGGTTGTATTTTAACCCGCTGGTTCTATGGATGTGGATCGGCGTGATGTTAATGGTGTTGGGTGGCGCGTTCAGCTTATCCGACCGGCGTTATCGCGTCGGCGCACCGACGAGAACCAGCCGGCCCGTCGAAGGGGCCGCTGCGGCACAGTGAAGCGTTTATCGATGAAGCGCGCTTTATATTTTATCCCCTTGGCCGTTTTCCTGGTGATGGTGATTTATTTTGCGTTTGGCCTGACGCGGGATGCCCGCGTTATCCCATCTGTCCTCATCAACCAGCCGGTTCCGGCGCTTGCATTAGCGCCCATCAAAGGATCACCGGCGGGATTCTCAACAGCGGATCTTAAAAATCAGGTGACGCTGGTTAATATTTTCGGCTCCTGGTGTGTCGCATGTAAAGTCGAGCATCCGTTCTTGATGGAACTGCGTAAATCTAATGTCGTTCCGATTTATGGCATCAATTGGCGTGAAGCAAACCGTGACGATGGCCCGGCATGGCTTAAGCGGTTTGGTGATCCTTACACGCGGATCGGTGATGATCCGAAAAGCATGGCGGCCATTGCCTTCGGCGTTACGGGCGCGCCGGAAACATTTGTTGTCGATCATCAAGGAATCATCCGATACAAGCACACCGGACCGCTGACATATAAGATTTGGAATGAAATAATCGGTCCCATTGTGGAACAGCTGCGGCGCGATCAAGAAAAAGCGAAAGGCGCTTCATGAAGTTACTGTGTATTGCCGTATTGGTTGGTTTGATGTCGGCGCCGGTCTTGGCGGTTAATCCCAGCGAGGTCTTGAAAGATCCGGCGATGGAATCCCGCGCCCGGGACGTCAGTCAATATTTACGGTGTTTGGTATGCCAGAACCAATCGATTGATGATTCCGATGCAGAGTTGGCACGCGACCTTCGCCTTTTAGTGCGCCAGCGCATTAAAGCCGGCGATAGCAATGACCAAGTGATTGACTATGTGGTTTCGCGGTACGGCGATTTTGTTCTACTCAAGCCGCCGTTTAAGGCGAGCACGTTTCTTTTGTGGGTCGGTCCCGCGTTGGCGTTTATCGCCGGTGTGATTGCCTATTTGATGTATTTTCGCCGCCGTAAATTAGCATCGGCATCTCCGCAAACAGCCGCCCCGTTGAGCGATGAGGATAAAAAGCGGCTTGAAAAACTGTTGAACGGGCAAAATTAATGGTGGCGCTCTGGATTATTATCGGTTTGTTGACGGCTGCGGTTGTTGCCGGCCTGCTGTGGCCTTTGCTGCGTGACAGACAAGGGGCCGGTGATGCGGCAACTGTGTCGCGCGCCGCATTTGACCTCAACGTCTATAAGGATCAATTGGACGAAATCGAGCGTGATCATGAGCGCGGCCTTTTGGATGCCGACCAAGTCGAAGCGGCCCGGCTTGAGGTGCAACGACGCATCTTGGCGGCATCGGACAGCGAAACAACATCATCGCAACCGTTTGCCAAGGGCCGTACTGTTTTCGCGGTGATCGCCGTCATACTTGTCCCGGTCTGCTCGTTTGCAATGTACGGCATTCTCGGCTCACCGTCGGTCCCGGATTTTCCGTTCGCTTCGCGTCAAATGGAACAAGATAAGAAGCAGACGATTGCCGGTTTATCGGTCAGTGAACTGTTGGAACGATTGAAGGCACGCCTCAAACGTCAGCCCGATAATATTCAGGGCTGGCTGTTGCTCGCGCGAACGTCCATGCGCCTTGAACAGTACGACCAAGCTGTCGCGGCTTACCGGAAGGCGATCGCACTGGGGAATAATAACCCCGACATCGCGGTTAATTATGCCGAAGCGTTGTCCGCTGCCAGCGGCGCCGTCGTCACCGATGAGGCCTATAAGATTTTCACCGACGCGGTTGCCCGCAATCCGCGGGATGCCAAGTCCCGGTATTACCTGGGCCTGGCGCATGCCCAAAAAGGTGAAATCAAAAAAGCCCTGCAGGCCTGGGTTGATTTGCGGGCGATCAGCGCGCCGGATGCTCCGTGGCGCTCCATGATCGACGGCCAAATCGCCCGGGCGGTCAAAGAGCTGGGTGTCGATCCGGCCCGCGTGAAACCGTCGGCGGAGATTCAAAAACTGGTGGCGGAGACGAAGCCGCAAAAAACAATATCGTCTCCACCTCAGTCCACACCACAGTCCACACCACAGTCTTCACCAGAATCTGTAGCGCCCATGCGCGGTCCGACGGCGGAGGATATCCGTGCCGCCGGAGAAATGACGGCGCAAGAACGCGCGGCGTTTATTCGTTCCATGGTGCAACGGCTGGCCGACAGATTAAAAGAAAATCCGAATGATCGGATGGGCTGGTTGCGCCTCGCACGCGCTTACGATGTGTTGGGTGAAAAAGAAAAGGCCGACGAGGCCCGCGCAAAAGCAAAGGCATTAAAGCCGTAGAAGCTACAGCGATGCTGTTTTCTTAGACTTCTCTTTGTTTGATTTGTCGAGCGTTTCTTCCCAGATGCGAAGCCGGTTGCGGCCCGAACGCTTGGATTCGTACATGGCCCGGTCGGCATACTCGATCGCGGTTTTCGAAGAAATATCATAGATCAGCTGTGTAATACCGAACGAAGCGGTGATTTGAACGACGCTGCCGTTGCCGATACGGGTGCGTTGGTTCATCAAGCCACGGCGGACACGTTCGATGATTCGTTTGGCCTGTTCTGGCGTCGCGTTCGGTAACAACAGTACAAATTCTTCACCGCCGTAGCGGTACACTTGGTCGTAAGGCCGTAAATGATCGAGCAAATAATGGGCAAACGCCTGGAGAACTTTGTCACCGGCAAGATGGCCATAGGTGTCGTTGACCTCTTTAAAGCGGTCGACATCGGCCATCACAATGGAACTGGGCTGACCGCTCCGTTTTGAACGTTGTTGTTCCTGTTCGAGGCGGGCATACATGGCTTGACGCGTGGCAACGCCGGTCAGCGGATCGGTATCGCTAAGCAGTGATCGCGCATCGGTATGCAGGGCTCTCAATTGGCGGACGAACATGTCCGAGCTGTTGAGAAAGTGTTGGTATTGATTGGGCGAAATGTCCTTGCCGTCTTTAATCAGCAGTTGCAACTGACGGGCCTCTTCGTGCATCACTTCAAATAGTTCGACAACGCGCGCGAAGTCAGGATGGTCATTGAGGTGAGGATTAATTTCATTCGAAAACCAATGGCTGAACTGGCCTTTGCGGTGCGCATCCGGCTCTAGGTCCGCTGGATTTGGCTCCGTCCGGCAAACCATCTCGGCAACCAGTGCCTTGATCCAGTCGCGGTGATCGTCCAGAGCCTGCTCGAGCTCACGAACGATGCGCGCCGTGTCGATAACGGAGAGTAGCGGAAAGGGGTTGGTTTCTGCCATGTCCAGCCTGTGGGGTTACTTCTTTCGGATAGGGTAACGGCTCAAGGCCTCCATGACCAGGGGAGAAAGCCCTGTTTTTATTAGTGTTTACCACAATGCGCTTGGGGCCGTCTTGCCGGGCTTGCGTTTACCGGAACATCCGGGGATAACACGGTTTCAGCCTAATGGCCATTCTGCCGATAAACAATCATTGAGAAATCCAGACCATGAATAAACCCCAAGCGAGTGCTTTTAAAACCATTGATGATTTAGACGTTGCCGGAAAGCGTGTCCTGGTGCGGGTCGATTTCAACGTACCCATGAAGGACGGCAGGGTAACCGATTTAACCCGGATCAAACGTACGGTGCCGACATTGCAGGAATTGTCCGCAAATGGTGCGCGGGTGATAGTGATAACCCACTTCGGCCGGCCCAAGGGACAAGTCGTGCCGGAAATGAGCCTGCGCCCCGTTGCCGATGCCTTATCCGAAGCCTTAGGTGGCACCACCGTCAAATTTGCCGACGATTGTATTGGCGATGAAGCCGAAGCTTTAGTGGCGTCGTTGGGCGATGGTGAGTTCGCCATGCTCGAAAATTTACGGTTTCACGCTGGCGAAGAAAAAAATGATGCGGACTTTGCCGCGAAGTTAGCAGCCCTTGGCGATTGTTATGTCAGCGATGCGTTCTCAACGGCGCACCGCGCTCATGCCTCAACCGAGGCCGTCGCGAAATTACTGCCCGCCGCCGCCGGGCGTTTGATGCAAACGGAAGTGGAGGCCTTGGCGGGTGCCCTGGAGCAGCCTGAACATCCCGTTGCCGCCGTCGTCGGTGGCGCAAAGGTTTCCACCAAGCTCGACGTGCTCGGCAATCTTTCGGCCAAGGTCGATGTGCTGATCATCGGCGGCGCGATGGCGAACACGTTTTTGCATGCCCAAGGTGTGAACGTCGGAAAAAGTTTATGCGAAGCCGATATGGCCGACTCGGCAACGGCCATTTTATCGCAGGCCGAAAAACACGGCTGCGAAATCGTCATTCCCGTTGATGCCGTCGTTGCCACCGAGTTCAAAGAAGGTGCTGCGACCGAGACGGTTCTGGTCGATGCCGTGCCGTCGGATAAAATGATCCTCGATGTCGGACCGCAATCGGTCGACGTTGTGAATAAGCATCTTGGCGCGTGTAAGACGTTAGTGTGGAATGGACCGTTGGGGGCATTTGAAACGGCGCCGTTCGATGCCGGTACCAACGCGGCGGCGCAAACGGCGGCGCGTTTAACAAAAGAAGGCACGCTCACCAGTGTCGCCGGCGGCGGTGATACCGTGGCGGCCTTGGCTCATGCCGGCGTTCTTGAAGATTTTTCCTATGTCTCGACGGCGGGCGGCGCGTTTTTGGAATGGCTTGAGGGCAAAGAATTGCCCGGTGTTGCCGTCTTGCGAAAATCATAATACCGGAAATTCGGTGTCTTAACTTTTCGGTTTTGGCCGCACGACTTGCCGGCGGACCACGGGTCTAGCCCTGGGTGGTTTGTTCGCGGTCGGTTTCGATACCGGTTGAGGCTGTGCCGTTACGGTTGGTTTTGGCTTCGGCTTCGGTGCCGGTGTTGGATTCGATGTTTGTTTCGGCATTGGTTTTGCGGCTGGTGTTGGAGCGGGTGTCGGTTTCGGCGGTGTGATTTGCTCAGGTGGTGTCGTGCTGTGCAGCTTGCCGATCAGATTGTTCAGCATGCCGCGTAAATTTTCCGATTGCTCCAAGAGATCCGACGTAATTTCAAGCGCGCCCGCCGAGCTTGCCGCTGCGATTTCCAGGGCAGCCCCTTTGGCGTCGGCCATGGTTCGGTTAATGGTCCGCACAACCTGAAGCACCTGGATCGCGGCTTTACGAATGGTTTCGAGCCGTTTGCGATGATCCGGTTGTTCCTCTCCGTTCGCTTCCGAGGTAAGCGCGACAAGGTTACTGTGGGTATCCTTGCCCGTATTCGCAGCATTGGCGGCAGGAAGGTTCGTTTCTTTGCCGATCAAACGGATCAGTGGTTCGATTTTCTCCAACTGGGTTTCTGCTTCATTCAAGCCGCGGATGAGGGCGCTGGTCCGTTCAGCTTCAAACGCCGCCGCCGAAGCGGTTTGGCTGGATTGCGCCAACCGATCGCTTAACGCGGCGATGGTTTCGATCGGCTCCTCGCGCACCGCCGGGACGGAAGCGGGCGCTGCCGGTTTGGGTTCGGCGGGCGGTTGCGGCGATGATGGAGGTGGAGGCGGTGCCACGCGTTTTGCGGCTTCTTGTTTCGCTTTTTCTTTAACCGAGGCGAGTTCTTTTTCAAGCGCTTGTTGGGTTTGTTCGGCCTCGGCCCGGACCTGGCGGAGAACCGCGGCGGCCGATTCTTGATCCGCTTTATGTTTCGATTGTGCGTCTGCCAGATTTTTTTCGGTCTGATTGAGCGATGTTCGTGTCGTCGTAAGCTGCCGTTGCAGGTGCGCGGCTTCCGCTATTGTTTCTTTGAGGATGTTTAATGCACGAGCGACTTCGCCGATCTCGTCATGATTGCCGAGCGCCGGCAGGCGGGCGCTGGGATCACCCTTCACCAGTGTTTCGGCGGCGCGCGCCATATTGCGCACGGGTGCGGTCAAACTTTGCATCAGAATGACGCCGAAGACCGTAAGCCAGATCAAGATTGAAGCGGTTCCGCCGATCATTGTCATCTGCGCTTTCTGTTTGAGTTTGATCGTTTCGTCTTGAACGACGGCGGCATGACGTGCGGCAAACTCGGTGATGCCGTTTAAGCTCGGCAGCAAATATGCGGATATTTCATCCAAGCGCACTGCCGGGGATTGCGCCGACAGCCTAACTTTCGCTAAGGCCGTTATGTCGTTTTGATAGGCTTGCATGAGTCGCTCAAAAACGCCGCGCTCGTCTTGCGAAATCGGCGCGGTTGCGAGCAGGCGTTTAAATTCATCCAGTTGCTTGGCATGCGCCTGCAGTTCGGCTGTGGCGCCGGACGCCTTGAAACGGGCTTCGGATTGACGGGCATGGGCGAAGGAGTCATTCAAGCTGGCAACGTTGGCTTTTGTCAGTTGTATTTCGATGGCCTTGGCGGACGTATTAAGCCGACTGGTAAATTTGCGGACTTCGGCATTGAGTTTCTCATCGTCGTTCTTCGTCAGCCGTTCGAAGGCTTTCGTGTGTTGGGCGATGCCGTCATGAACGGTAGCGATGTGCTCCTTGATCGTTTTTGTTGCTTGAATGGATTCGAGCGCCGTTAAATGTGTGTTTAATGATTTAACGATGCTTTGATAAACGCCGATGTGTTTGGCATCTCGGTTTTGGGTATAATCACTCTCGACGCTTTTGAGTTGCCAAATCAGCTTGTCAATTTTCGCGGCGGTTTCGGAAATGGAGGCGGCATCGGCGATTTGTCGGTCGGCTGTTCGTTGCAAAGTATCGGCAAAGTAATACAGCCCGCCCGTTGCGGCGATTGTAATCAGGGCCATCATAATGAACAGACGCACCCGGGTTGCGACCCGGCGGCTGCCGAGAAAGGTCCGTTCGCCAAGAGGCGTCATGCGGCCGTTTTCAGCAATCGGTTCATTTGCGGTTTCCGGTTCGGCCATCGGTTTTTTTCTCTCAGTGGGGGCAGTCAGATGAATCGGTCATCTTATGTATTTCGAACAGGAGTCAGTCTACAAGTATTTGAATGACTTGTGTATTCCATGGTTTTAATGGGGCCGGTTGCTCACGAAGGAGTGGCTTGCCTGAATTTCGATCACACGCCACACTGCCCATATGAATAAGCCAACGCCAGCCGGACCGAGTGTTGAAAAAATCCCTGATGGAGACGACCGGGCCCGCCTGGTGTGTCCCGATTGCGGCTATATCGAATATAACAACCCGAAAGTGGTGGTCGGCGCGGTTTGCACCTGGGAAGATAAAATCCTGTTATGCCGCCGCGCGATTGAGCCCCGGCACGGTCATTGGACCTTGCCGGCGGGGTTCATGGAGCTTGATGAAACCATGTCCGAAGGCGCCGCCCGCGAAGTTTGGGAGGAGGCCCGGGCTAAAATCGAGATCGACCGGCTGATCGGCATTTATGAAATTCCCCATGTCAGTCATGTCTATGTGTTCTATAGCGCCCGGATGACCGGCCCTTCCTTCGCGGCCGGTCCGGAAAGTCTGGATGTCGGCCTATTCGATTGGTCGGAAATACCTTGGGATGACCTGGCCTTCGCCAGCGTGACCTGGGCTCTCGAGCAATATCGCGAAAATACGGGCAAGATCGTTCACGGCACCCACGAGCGGCCGAAATCCTAAGATCGCTGCGTCGAATGACGGCTACAGATTCCGTTAACCATTTCCCGCCATAGTAGGGCCATGACGGATGTAACGAAATCTGTGGGGGATATCGTTTCTGAGCTGACCGGCCCGTTGCGTAGTTTGCAAACGGCGCGGGATGCGAAAACGCTGGCCTCCGTGACGGCGGCGACGACGCCCGATGAAGAAGCCCGGGCTTTTGCCCGCCTCAATCAATTGCTGAATAGCGATCAGCCAATCCGGGGCGATGTGCCGCGCGGCTTTTATTTTAATGTGAAAGTCTGATTCATTCGGTTTTCCAGAAATTTTTCAAAGTATTCCGTCCCGCTCAGGGTGTTAATTCAATCCCGGCGTGTTAAGGTCGCCTATTGTTGAAAGGATAGTTCATATGCCGACACATGCAGAGGTTGCCGCGGATTTATTGCGTGCCGCCGCGACGTTTTTTAGAAACATCGCCGATACCAACCAGGAATTGAAAGAGCAGATGGAGACGAATGCCGAGACCTATGATGTCATCGCCCAGCTCGTCACATCGGACCCGAATGGTGAGCTCGACCTTTCGGAAGACCAACCCGCTGCCAACGACGAAAAATAAAGTCGAAAAATAATCCCAAAATTTAGGCTTCGAGCCCCATTAAATTGCGGGCAAAAGCTTTTGCCTCGAACGGCTTTAGGTCGTCGATGCCTTCGCCGACGCCGATGGCGTGGATCGGCAGCGCAAATGAATCGGCTAGTGCCACAACAACGCCGCCCTTGGCCGTTCCGTCAAGCTTGGTCAGTACCAGTCCGGTCACGTTGGTCATGTCACGGAACGCTTTGACTTGAGCGTGCGCGTTTTGCCCAACGGTTGCATCCAGCACTAAAAGGCAACTATGAGGCGCCGTGTCGTCGATCTTTTTGATCACCCGAATGATTTTTTCGAGCTCTGCCATCAGGTCTTTTTTGTTTTGCAACCGCCCGGCGGTATCAATCATCAGCACATCAATGGTCTCGGCACGGGCTTTTTCCAGGGCTTCGAATGCGAGCCCGGCAGCATCGGCACCGATCTCCGAAGTCACGACGGGACAATCCGCGCGCTCGCCCCACACCTGCAGTTGTTCGATGGCGGCGGCCCGGAACGTATCGCCGGCGGCCAGCATGACGCTCTTTCCTTGTTCGCGGAATTGATGAGCAAGCTTGCCGATAGTCGTCGTCTTGCCGCTGCCGTTCACGCCGCAGACCAAGACGACATGCGGGCGATGGCCCGTATCGATCTCAAGCGGTTTCGTGACCGGTTCGAGAATGGCGGCGATATCATCGGCGAGTGCGCCGCGCACGGCCGTCTCGTCAACTTCTTTATCAAACCGTTTTGATGCGAGTCCGCCGGTCAGTTGCGCCGCTACCTTGGCGCCGAGATCGGCGGTGATGAGGATTTCCTCGAGCTCTTCGAGCGTGTCGCCCTCGAGTTTGCGTTTGGAGAGTAAGTCCGTAATGCCGCCGGTCAGCCGGTCCGATGTTTTCGAAAGGCCGGATTTGAGTTTCGAGAGCCAGCCGGATTTTTCTTGATTGCTCATGGTTAGGCCGCGCGTTGTTCCAACACATGCCCGGTTAACGACTCGCCGTCGATGCCCGAGATCCGGGCCTTGACGATCGAGCCGGGTGCGGCGTTATCGAGCCCGTGAACCGGCGCAAAATACGGGCAGTGACCTTGCGCGCCGTGATTGCCGATTTTTTCGACGAGCACATCGACATCCTGACCGATTTGACGGCTGAAGAAATCCCGTTGCGCGGTTTCACCGACGCGGCGCAGCGTTTGGGCGCGCTCCTTACGAACGGCTTCGGGCACGCTCGGCATGTTCGCCGCCGGCGTGCCGGGGCGTTCGGAATAGGGAAAAACATGTAGGAATGTCAGGCCCATGTCTTGAACGGCGTTCAGCGTGTTGTCGAACATGGCATCCGTCTCGGTCGGAAAGCCGGCGATGATATCCGCACCGAACACTATGTCGGGCCGCGCGTGGCGCAGACGTTCGCAGGTATCCATCGCGTCTTGGCGCGAATGACGCCGCTTCATGCGTTTCAAAACCATATCGTCGGCGGCCTGCAGGCTGAGATGCGCGTGCGGCATTAAGCGGGGCTCCTCGGCGAAGACCGCGAGCAGCGTATCGTCGATGGCGGCCGGATCGAGAGTCGAGAGACGCAGCCGGTACAGCTCGGGAACCTCGTGCAGGATTTTTTGCACCAAGTCACCCAAGCGGGGTTTGCCGGTAAGATCGTAGCCATAGGAGCAGATGTCGACCCCGGTCAGCACCGCTTCCTTGTAGCCGTTGCCGACCAGCGTGCGGACATGATGTACGAGATCGTCGGCGGGCACGCTTCGGTTCGGTCCGCGCGCGAACGGGATGATGCAGAACGTGCAACGGTGATCGCAGCCTTGCTGGATTTGCACGAACGCGCGGGTCCGGCTTTCGAATCCGTCGAGCAGGTGCCCCGCCGTTTCGGTCACGGTCATGATATCGGTGACGTCGATCGCTTCGTTGCGTCCTTCGATATAAGACCGCGGGTTGAGTTTTTCCTCGTTGCCGATGACCCGGTCGACTTCGGGCATGGCGGCATAGGTGTCCGGATCGAGTTGTGCCGCGCAACCGGTCACGATGATGGTGGCATTGGGATTGTCACGGCGCAGCTTGCGGATGGATTGGCGGGCTTGGCGTTCGGCCTCGCGGGTCACCGCGCAGGTGTTGACGATCAGCGCATTCTGCAGGCCCGCCGCGCGCGCGTGCTTGCGGATCACTTCGGATTCCAAAGCGTTCAATCGGCAACCGAAGGTGACGACATCCGTTTGCTTCATCGTGTTTCCGATCCGGATAATGCGGCGAAATCGACGGTGCCGGTAAAACTCGTGGCGACAGGCCCGGTCATCATCACGTGATTGTTCTCGAGCCATTCGATTTCGAGTGTGCCGCCGTCGAGCATGATCGAGGCCTTGCGCCCGGTCAAGCCGCGCCGGTGCGCCGCGACCAGGGTCGCACATGCGCCCGTACCGCAGGCTTGCGTGATGCCGGCACCGCGTTCCCACACACGCAAACGAATTTTATCGGGCGAGATCACTTGCGCGGCCTCGACGTTGGTGCGCTCGGGAAAAAACGGATGATGTTCGATTTCGGGGCCAACGGTTTCGAGATCGATTGCTTCGGCATCGTCGACGAAAAAGACCGCATGCGGGTTGCCGACGTTGACCGCGACCGGGTCCTTCAGATCGCCGCGCGAAAACGACAAATGCAGCGTGTCGGTTTCCTCGGCGAGCGGAATTTCGTTCCATTCGAGTTTCGCCGGCCCCATATCGACGGTGACGTTGCCGCCGTTCGCGGCTTTCGCGTTCAACAAGCCCGCGCCGGTCTCAAGCACGATTTCCTGTTTGCCGGTTTCCGCCATGAGCAGCGAGGCGATACAGCGCGAGGCGTTGCCGCACGCCATGACCTCGCCGCCGTCGGCGTTATGGATGCGCATGAAGGCATCGGCACTTTTATCCCGCGCGGGTTCGATCACGATCACCTGATCGCAGCCCACGCCGGTGTGCCGGTCGGCGAGCGCGCGCGCTTGTTCCGCGCTCAAGGCGATCCCATTTTGGCGGCCGTCCAGCACGACGAAATCGTTGCCCAAGCCGTGCATCTTGATGAATGTTTGCTCGCTCATGGGGGGCATATAGGAGCGGATTGGCCTTCAAGTCCACCCGTTTCGGGGAATTGAAGCTATCCGTGCCGTTTGGCCAGGGTGCGAAACGCCTGCATATGAAACCGGGCCTGGGCGGGCGCGTATATC
>Ga0181579_10000410_pt1 | contig 34355 bp, 31 predicted proteins | sample 071ome_24_FD_132996 | JGI IMG/M metagenome (GOLD analysis project Ga0181579, IMG submission 132996) | Coastal salt marsh microbial communities from the Groves Creek Marsh, Skidaway Island, Georgia - 071402CT metaG (megahit assembly) | ecosystem: Environmental > Aquatic > Marine > Intertidal...
ACGGTAAATCGGCACGGGAAAGGTATCCGCGCGCATTCATATCATTTTCATAATCCGAACCGACATCGGTCACCGCGCCGATTAAATCGCCACGGGCATTTTGCGATAACGGCTCGCCGATCATTTTTCCGATAGCCCAGGTAATGGCGTAGATATCATCCTGATCGTAACGATCCATGGGCATACCACGCAAAATAACGAAGCCACGGCCATGCTCAACCTCATAAGATGCACGGGCAAGGCGTTCGGCAAAAGCAGGCGCAGGAAAATCGTTTCTTTCAAAGGCAAAAGTTTTTAAGCCATTTTCCCGGACATACCGAACAGCCTGGCCGATTTCTTCGATCTCATCCGGAGTCAAAAACTCAATAAAAGACTCATTAGCCTCGAATTGAGCGCTTTTCCATGCGGACGGCTCGGTTACAGGCTCTCTAAGAATATCGGGCATTTCGCTCATCTCCCGAATTAAAATAACAACGAAACGGTGAACTGCATGAGACAGTTTTCCGCATCAGCAAATCGACAAGCCGTCATTGATGGTGAAAAACTCAGCGCCGAGCACATTGGTGCACGGCTTAATATCGAAAGACTCGTTCTTCGCCGCCAATGATGGCCTCCTTATGAGCCTGCACGGTTTATTCAGCCGCCGACGATAACGGTTGTTGGTGTTTGATGTATTCCGGCACCTTGGAAGCCGGGACGTAAACATATCCTTCGAACAAACGCCGTTGCGTCCGGTAAATCGTCGCGGATTTTGCAAACGGTCCGCCGTCGCGCTCTTCAATATCGGCGGCAAGCACGATAATACCGGAGGGCTGAATGATCCGAATATCGGCCGACGGATCATCGACAGGACGCGTGACCCGATGCACGACCGTTCCCTCGATCCGCGAAGCGACCGCCGTACAAATCGACCGCGTCCCCGGTAGCGCCCGGTGAACGTTCCCCGAGGAAACAATCCGCGCAATGAGATCGCCATCATCTGCCGGTATGGTCTCGCCGGTTAGGATCGCCGCATCCTGCGGGGCCGCAACAATGCCCGGTGAAATATCCGCAGGCTTTTTCGCCATTTCCTCGACCGTATTGGCAATGCCCGCCAGCACGCCCCCTTGGCAGCGGATAGCTTCAAGCTTCGCCATCACATCGGTCATCGCGTCGATATCGGCGGGCAATTCCGTTCCTGTTAAACCGACTACGGATGCTTCGACAAAAACGGTCGGATTAGCGGCATCAACGATAGACACTTGGATTTTACCAAGGCCTGGAACATCCATTTCATCTATAACGTTTCCGGTCGGCAACAATTTACCGGTACCGGCCCCGCCGGGCTCGAGAAAATCAAGGCGGACTTTATTCCCCGGATCGGCAACCCCGGGCATGATGTAATCACCATCGACGCCGGCCAAGCCGTCATCCATATCGAACTGCGACACAATGATCTTTTGCGTATTGGTGTTGTGAATGCGGATTTTAGCTTTCGGACCGTCGACATTGACGAACCCTTCATCGACGGCAAACGGCCCCATTGCGCCCGACATATTGCCGCAATTGCCCTTGAAGCCGACGGCATCGTCACGAACACCAATCTGCGCAAATGTATAGTCGACATCCGCATCATCACGGCTCGGCGGACCGATCACACAAATTTTGGACAATGACGAGATGCCGCCGCCCATGCCGTTCAACTGCCGGCCGAACGGGTCTGGACTGCCGTGCGCCGCGCGGAATATTTCCGGCCACAAGGCCCGATCTTCAGGCAGGTCCTGTTCTTTAAAGACAATTGCGTTCGATGTGCCGCCGCGCATAAACACGGCCGGTATTTTTAGTTGCTTCATGACACCTCATCCCTTTTGCGAAATTTCGCCTTTCAGCATGACAAATCCTGCGGCTTGAAGCCAGTTCCTTAAATTTTGCGGCGGAAATCCGTCACATTCTGAGTTACATGCATCGCACGCTGCCGCCATCCAATGCGAGATATTGTCCCGTGATATAGGACGAACGCGGCGACGCCAGAAAATAGATGGCATCCGCCACTTCATCCGCTTGGCCGAGACGGCGTAGCGCAACGTTCTTCGTGCGATGCTTAAAAAACTCTTCAAATGTTTCCCCTTCATTGAACCGTTCGTGTACGCCCTCAAGGTTCGGCGTCACAATCCCACCAACACTGACGACATTGACACGGATACCTTCCGGACCCAATTCGAAGGACAGGGACTTGCTCCAGTTCAAACAGGCCGACCAAGCAATCCCCGAGGTTAAAACTCGGGGCGGTGATTGATTACCCTTGACGGAAACAATATTCACGATGCTCGCATCACCAGATTTACGGATCAACGGCATTGCTTCGCGAGTTACGCGCAACATACCGAAGAATTTTTGGTTGAAAGCATTTTGAAATTCTTCTTCGTTCATATCGGCGAAACGGCTCGGCGGCAATTCTGGATCGCCCGGCGCATCGACGGTTGCAACCATACGAACGGATTCTTTCGAAACGCGCTGTTCGGAACCGCCAGCGTTATTCACGAGAATGTCGATTTGATCGATCTGTTTGGATAAAAATTCGAAATACTTTTTAATCGAGTTGGGATCGAGAATGTCAGCGGTTTCCGTAATCACATTGACCTGATATTTCCCGGCAATCTCCTGAGCCGCCGCTGCCAGCGGCTCTTTTGAGCGCGCGAGCATAGCGATCGTCGCGCCTTCCCGGGCTAACAGTTCAACCGTGGCCCGGCCGATCCCCTTACTGCCGCCCGTAACCAAGGCAACCTTTCCCGTTAACTCGCCCATGGAATTGTTCCTCCCGCATATAGTGTTGTTTGATTAGCACGGTTATAGTGCTTGTCAGGCGGCCTGAAAAGATGCTGCATACATGAAAGCTTCATAATGAATATGTTTAACAAGGGGAGAGCACGCCATGAAATTTGTCCGATTTAACAATTTCTCCGAAACCAGCACGTTTGCCCGACCGGGTGTAGTGCTGGACGGCAACCTCACCGGTGATTTGCGCGCAGCCTATGCCCGGCTTCGGGTCGAAGAACAAAATGATCCGAAGGGGCGTCAAACGGCTGCTTATGTTATTCCGGGACATTTACGCGAAATCCTGGCCGCGGGAGAACCCTCCCTAACAGCCGTCGATCAGGCTCATAAATATTTGAAAAAAATTCTCAAGAAGGAAGGCCGCAAGGCGAAAGGCCTGGACGGTGAGGTTCTGTTTACCCCGTGGAAGGAAACGCGCCTGCATGCCCCGATCCGAGGCAACAAAGTAATTGCGGTCGGCCGCAATTATGCCGAACACATCGCCGAAGGCAGCCTTAAAATGAGCATGAAGGTCCCATCAGCTTGGATCAAAGCCAACTCCACCGTGATTGGGCCGCAACGCGCCATCACAAAACCGAAAGCGACCAAAAAACTCGATTACGAATGCGAACTTGCCATCGTCATCGGTGAAGACTGCAAGAATGTGCCGGAGAAAAACGCTTACGACGTGATATTCGGTTACACCGTCGGCAACGACATCTCAGCGCGCGACATCGTTCAAATGGAACGCGCCGAAGGCAATCAGCTTCTCGGTAAGATGTTCGATACATTTTGCCCCATCGGCCCTTGGGTTATCACAAAAGACGAAATAAAAAACCCGATGAACCTCAAGGTCATCTCGAAAGTGAATGGAAAACTCCGCCAAAACGGCAATACCAAGAACATGATCTGGAATGTTCCCCAGCTCATCGCATTTTTATCGCAGATGACCCTGCATGCGGGCGATGTGATTTTGACCGGCACGCCATCCGGTGTCGCCAAAGGAAAAGAGCCGGATCAGTCCTGGTATCTAAAACCCGGCGATAAACTCACGTCAGAAGTTGAAAAAGTCGGCTCCATGACCCAGGAAATCGTCGCCGATAAAACCAAGAAAACCAGTTGGACATGGCCGAAATAAAAAACAAAACACTAAACTTATGGTTTACCGCTTGCGCTCATGTCCACAGCGACTTGAAACATAACCGACGCAGTCTTGCCGAAGCCATTGAACAAAGTGAGGATGGCGGCGCTGAGGGAGGACCGCCGTTTGATTGGGACGCCATGTTTTTTCTCGGTGACTTTACCGGCACACATTATGCGCCGACAGAAACCGAGGCAGGCCCTGTTCTTGATCAACTCAATGCGGGCCGGCGGCACACGCGCCAGCAAATTTATGCCATCGCGGGTAATCTCGACGCGAGCGGTCCGGATGAGGAAACCCAATGGTGGTTTCGTAAATACATTGATCCGGCGGGTGAAAACCCGAACGTATCAGGCGTCATTAACGATGACCGGCCCTTTCCCGTCGTCGGGACTTGGGAACGCTATCGGGTCGATATCGGCAACATTTCACTCTTAATGATGAGCGACCGAAACGACGGCGGGCCGCCCAAAGGCCGTGCTGAAAAAGGCGGTTGGCCGGCCGGCGCAATAACGGACGATACTTTCGCCTGGTGGAGAGCGGCTGTTGAAAACAATGATGGCCGTATTCTGATTTCGTGCGCGCATCATATGTTGCGTGACACGACAACGGCAACAGGGCCGAATGAAGGCATCCAAGCGGGTTATCATAAAAAATACGATGATGGTGAAGGATCCTCTTATTTGTATTGGGTTGGCGATGATGCCAACACCAACCAATTCGAACAATTTTTAAAGCAACAGAACGGGAAGCTTTCATTCTGGTTCGGCGGACATACCCATACATTTCCCGATGATACATTCGGCGACAAAGGCCTTGTTGAGGAACGCTGGGGTGTTGCGTTTTGCAACGCATCTGCTTTAACACGCCATCACGGCAGTTTTGAAGCCGCAACGCGAAACGAGGGCCAGCCTGATCGGTCTGCCGCTCCTATGAGCCGGCTCCTCACCTTTACCGAAGGTTCGAACGAAGCCTTATTACGATGCTATCTACACACATCAGACTACGCGCCACAGGGATGGCACAAGCCTCAGGAACGTGTGATATCCTTACCCCGGCCTTTTCACTGGTAAAAAGTATTTATTGTGACGGACTCGACACCTTACCGCATCGATACGCACGCCCACGTGGTTTCGCATGACTACCCGTTGAATCCTCATAGGCGGCATACCCCGCACGAGGCAAAACTCGAGGATTACATTCGTTATCACGATGAGAACGGCATCACCCATGGTGTTCTCATCCAACCCAGCACGCATGGATTTGACAATACACTTATGTGCGAGTCGATTGCTGAACTGAACGGTCGCATCCACGGTATTGTGATGATCGATCCGAGTTTTGATGATGCAATACTAGACGAATTTGAACAAAACCACATTGTTGGTGTTCGGTTCAGCTTATTGGACATGCCTGTCGAGACGTTAGGCGAACCAGGCTATCAAAATCTTATCCAGCGTCTAGCTGCGCGCGATTGGATTATCGAAGCCTTGATCAAAGGTCCGGATGTGCCGGCATTCTTCGAGCATGTCGCCCCTTCTGGCGCACGAATGGTAATCAATCACTTTGGCATTCCTGACCCAGCGCTCGGCGTGAATGATCCGAGTTTTCAATCGATCCTCACGGAAGCCGAAGCCGGTAAAGTCTGGGTTAAGGTTTCGGGACAATACCGTTGCGGTGGTCTCGAAAAAGCGAAACCATTAGCCGAGGCGTTAATAACATCCCTCGGGCCCGAACGGCTTTTATGGGGAAGCGACTGGCCGTGGACTCAATTTCAAGACGCCGGTTTCACCTACAAAATGTCCCTCGACTGGCTGAGTGTCTTAGTCGAGAAAGAATCAGACCGCGCACAAATACTGGGGCCCACCGCGGCCGAATTTTACGGGTTTGTTTAAACCTTAATCCAACGAGTCGTTGAGCAGCTTACTGAGCGTCGAAATATCCATCAACTCATCAAAATGTTCGAGTTGTTCGAGGATGGCCGCTGTTTTTTCTTTCGAATACCGTTTCTGCAACTCGTCATTGAATCGCACGACATGATCGTCGCGGGTAAAGGGCCGCGATGGACTGCCCTTCGGGGCGGATACATAGGTCGAATGCTCGCTGCCGTCTTTAAGCGTGATGGTAATGTCGGCGGGAACGGAATCGCCGGCAGCCTGCTCATCCATTGATGTATCGACTTCGCAGTCAATCCGCATGGCCAGATCACGCACGTCCGCATCATCGATATTCTCGACATAATCGCCTACGCTCAATGCTAAATTCGCACCGGCATCGGGCGCGCGTTTCGCCGCAATTGCCATGCTGAACGGCAAGCTCATTTGCGCCGCTTGAATATCGACCGGTTCGTTGATAGTCAGCCGTCCCTTGATGACACTCGGAATGCCGATGCGAATTTTTTCGATGTCCGTATGACCAGCGTTGTTTTCCGAACACAATGCGGCCATGCCCTCGACCGCCGCCATCACGCGCGCGCTCGATGCATGCCCCTTCACGGTGACTTCCAAAAGTTTAAACTCGCTGCCCAAACCGTCCGTGATTTTCGATAAATCGGATTCATCGGCATAGGCGCGGGTAAAGCCGTTTTCGCCTTCGAGGATATCCGTCGGACCGGAAAACCCGTGCCGCGCCATCAGCGCGGCCATCACGCCGGAATGACACGCCCATGCGGCATGGATGCGCTTGACGGTCGAGCCGGACTGATAAAACTGCGTTACCCCGCCGGCCATAGAAGCGACCAAGCCGATGCTTTCGGCGACACGGCGCGGGCCATCGGTTCCTTTAAAGAACAACGATGCCACGGCGGTCGCGGCACCAAAACCGCCGCACGTCGCCGTGCTTTGAAAGCCGCGGCGGAAATGGCTCGGCTGCATGGCCAAGGCGATTCGGATCATCGCTTCATAACCGGCAGCGACGGCAGCCAGCACGTCATGACCGGAAAGCTTAAAATGCTGCCCGGCGGCGAGAGCCGCCGAAAAAACGACACACCCAGGATGCAGCATAGAACCGACATGCACATCATCGGCATCGATACTGCCCGAGTATGTTGCGTTCACCAACGCCGCACGGGCCGGATCGGTCTTATCGGGCGAAAATAATATCGAGGCATCACCCTTCCCCCCAGCGATATTGGTATAGGCGTTGATCCAGCGGCTCCATTCCATGCGCTCGCCGGTTGAGGCGACGCGAAAATAATCGAGCAGCAAATCCGCTAAATGCAGGCGTACGGGCTCCGGTAACGTTTTATACGTAAGTCCGGCGGCAAACTCGCCGATCGCTAATGTGGGTTGGTCTGAACTCATGAGAACTCAACGAAATTTATGTCGAGTCAAAGTACCCGGATTACGGGCCGAGGTCGATAGCCCGGCTCGCACTCAAGGTTTGTCCGCCCGATGTCGGCAGCCACATGGACTTGCCGCCCGCCCCGCCGGCGACGATGACGATCAAATCATCCGGCGCATTAATAATGGGCACCATCGATTCCGGATCGTTCTTATCGACGATTTTGGGGAACCTAGGCCCTTTTGACTTGCCCCGGCCTTCGACCAGCCGCCAAGGCTGGCGGGCACGCTCGAACAGTTCCTGCTTGAGGTCCTGCTTGCTCAAGCCACCTTTGTGCAGATAGTCGGCATGCTCGACGCCGAGCGCCAAGACGGGCTCCCCTTGCGAATACAAGTTATTACATCCAAGCGTCGCCATGGAATCAGCAAAGACTTCAATGATCCCATCGGGGTCGGTGCGGAAATTCTCCGTCATGCTGTGCGGCCCTTCCGTGTGCGAAACCGTTACCACGCTTTCTGCGGGCTTGAATCCCCGCTCTACATGCAAAGGCTCCCACGGATTGGCATCTTCGTTTTCACCGGTGCAGAACGTGTACTTGCCGGGATGAGCGTGCTGGCAAAAGTCGACGACACCTGGCTGTGCACCGCCGAGATTGACATGACACAACCTTAAAGCGCGGCCGATGGTGCCGTTTGCACGCCAGCCCGAACCGAAACAGCTCACCCCGTAATTCACATGAAGCTCTTTGATGATCGGGCCGTTGATGATGATCAGCGGTGCCGAGCCATGGGTCGTTGTCTGGCGGTGATGTAATCCGTAACGGGGATCCATCGTGCATTCCAACGCGGCGACCACGACGGGTAAATATTCCGGCTTCGCACCGGCCATCACCGCATTGACAGCAATACGGCGCAATGTCGCCTTACCGTGCGCCGGCGGCACCTCGGCAATTAATTCATCCGGATCACGCCAGTGCATGCCTTTGAGCATCGCTTCGACACGGTCTTGGCTCGGCGGGATGATCGGCAAGCCGTCCGTCCAACCCTTTTCATAGAAATGATCTTGGATGGCATCCAAGGAATCGGGAAGCCGGATTAAGGCCTCCGATATTGGGTCATCTTGATTGTCTACCATGAACGTACTTTTAGAATTTCGCGATTAGAACTTTGCAACGGAATATTCGGGAATGGGGAATTCACGGGTCATATACTCATGCGCGACGGCCTCGGCATCCGTCGTTAACAGCCGGACAACTTCTTCTGCCGCGTCCCTTCCCTTATCGCGAACCTTTTCGAGATCCGTATCGCCGATGGGATGGGGCAGCAATATGATCGGCAGGCCCGGATAATCAAGCTGACGCCCGACCGCCTGGCCTAGCGAAAAAAACGAACAACTGATCAATGTTACGGTCGGGAGCCCTTTTTTCTCGAGGGCCACGGCGTCATGGACGCTCCACGGCGAGGAAGATCCTCAATGACCGACACCACTGATCACAACATCGCAATCCTTGGCCATGTCATCGATAAAGGGTGCGGCTTTGGCGGGAAATCCTTTATGCCAAAACTGCACGTCACCGACGTCATAGTCACGCACCAACACCTCTTGCAGTCCCTCATGAACTTCTTGCGAAAACTCTTTGCCGTTTTCCAACAAGCCGACCTTCAAGCCTTTAAGACTATCGGGCCGCGACGCAAGCGGCATCGGCGGAACGTTGCGTTCATCGACAGGTAAATGGACCCAAATATCCGACACGATATGTTTCCTGATACAGTTTAAAATTGCATTCCTTCAAGGTACCGAAAAAAAACGAACGACGGTATTTGAAGGAACAGTCCCAGTTTGATTGTTCACAGTATAATACTAAAGTACTATTGAAACTCGGAAAAAGAATTGAAATCACAGGGTTTTCACTATTTTATTTTTTGTCAAAAATAATTGAATTCTTGGGCCCTATGACCCCTGAATTCTGGTCAATCTTCGGTATAAATCTTATCAACGCACACACATGAAAAACCAAAATGCAACTTTAACGATCTTAACCAGCGGCCGGGCCATCGGTGCCGAAATAAAAGGCATCAATATTGCCGACGGCATTGATGATGAAACGTTTAAAAATATTGAAGACGCGTTTAACGAAAACGGCGTGATCGTGTTTCGCAATCAACAAATTACTGAACAACACCATATCGATTTCACTAAACGTTTCGGCGACATCGGACCGAACACCTTTGCCGGCTATCACGCACACCCGAAATTTCCAAACGAGATGCTGGTCATTTCCAACATTAAAAAAGACGGCGAGTACATCGGCAATCCGGATGCGGGCCACACCTGGCATACGGATCAGTCCTATACGGAACGCCCGCCGCGCGCGACAATCCTTTATGCCATCGAAATTCCAACGCGCGACGGAAAGCCTCTCGGTGACACTCTTTATGCCAATGCCGCAGCCGCCTATGAAGCGTTACCGCAAGACGTGAAAACACACATCGACGGTTTAAAAGCCGTTCATAACATTGCCGCGCGCAAACGTGGCGGCGATGCGCCGAAACGCGTGAATGAATCGCTCAAGGATAAATACCCGGATGTCATCCACCCGGTTGTCCGCACCCATCCGTTCACGGGACGCAAAAGCCTTTATGTGCGTGAGGGCGAATGTATAGGTATTGTCGGCATGTCGGAAGAAGAAGCCCTTCCCTTGATCAAAGACCTTTCCAATCACATCACCAAGGATGAATTTATCTACCGCCACCAATGGCAGCCCGGGGATCTCATTATGTGGGACAACTGCACCGTTCAGCATTTGGCGCTAAAGGATTATGAACCGGATGACCGGCGCCTAATTCACCGGACCGTGGTGCTCGGCACCAAACCGTTCTAAGATTTAATCAAACCAACCGATAAGGACTTAACAATTATGACTGCTGAGAAAACGCTTGCCGGAAAAGTAGCGCTCATCACGGGGGCGGCCCGGCGCTCGGGCCGGGCGACCGCCATCCAACTCGCCGCCGACGGTTGTGCCGTCGCCATTAACACGCGGCGCTCGAAAGACGAAGCCGATGCGGTCAAAGCTGAAATCGAAAAAAACGGCGGCAAAGCGAACGTCTATCTTTATGACATCACCCAAGAAGATGCCGTCGCGGATATGTTCAAGGCGATCGAAAATGATCTAGACGGGGTCGATATCCTCGTGAACAATGCCGCCGACCGAGCGCGTATTCCGACTCTTGAATTGGACTTCGCCGAATGGAAACGCATTATCGATATCATTCTCGACGGCGCTTTTCTCTGCACCCGGGCCGCCCTGCCGCATATGCTTAAAAACAAATGGGGCCGGATCATCAACATCAGTGGGGATGGCAATCTCGCTGCTTTTACCGAACGGGCGCATGTGCACGCCGGCAAAGGCGGCTTGGAAGCGATGACCCGAACCTTATCCAGCGAATTTTGTGATCAGGGCATTACAGTCAATACGGTGAGCCCCGGGCGGATCGGTGGCGAGCGCCCGAAAAGCGCCGGGCCGAAGCCGAAAAATGCGGATATCACACCGCCGGTCGGCTACGAAGGCGAACCCGACGACATCGCTAACGCCATCCGGTTCCTCTGCCAGCCGGCGTCTCATTACATTACCGGCCAGGCCTTTCGCATCAACGGCGGCATGGTGCTGACGTAGAAATAATCGCACTCACTGCTGGATTTGGGCCACCCTTCGACAAGCTCAGGGTGAGGCCTTCCTGCTGAGCCTGTCGAAACACGAGGGCCAAATAGCACGGGGCCGAATAGCTTGGGGCCGAATAGCTTGGGGCCGAATGACTTAGAACCAGTTTTAAGGGATCATCAGCGGGCGCAGATCGCGCATGTTCTTCACGTTTTCAATATCCCAAAACGCATCGATCAGCTTGCGGCCTTTATCCTCACCGAGCACACCGGCAAACAAATCGAACGCTTTTTCATCGATCTCCTCGCGGGTCATCGGATTATCCGGCGTGCCGCGCACGGCCAACGTTTGATGCTCGTGCTCTTTACCGTCTTTGGTTTTAATTTTAATGATCGGTTTGCGGCGCTCGAGATCGGGCGTCGGCATGAGATGAACATGCTTCTTTAACTCAAGCACGTCGGCATCATTCATGCGCTCGTTATCGTGCGCCGAATGAAACGATACGGTGCGATCGAGCACCATCACGGTTGCCATGTGTTGCACATTGATGTCCGACATATGTCGGCTATCGACCACATGAGATTCCTGGTCCGACATATGAATTTCAAGCCGGTCGATGTCTTCGGGCTTCAAGTCGTTTTCCACCACGATGGCTTGCGTCGAGTCCAACACCGCTTGGATGGGTGAACCAACCGACCACTTCTTAATATTCGTGCACGCGATCTCGTAGCGTTCCTGCAAGCCCTCCAACAGTAATTCCGGCTGGGCGTCATCGGGCGCAAACGCGAAGAAATAATTGCGCGGTCCCGAGAACACGTCTTCGACGCCGGTAAAGCCCGCCTGCACCATGGTCGCGGCAGCCACACCGTTACGCGCCGCCATGCCGCCGAAGTCGAACGCTTTTTCGATGTGATCGGCATCGCGCGCCCAACAGTTCACGCCGGAGGCTTGTTGCGCGGTATAGGACAGTGCCCAGCGCACCTGATCCTGATTGAGCCCGGCCAGTGTACTCGCCGCGGCGGACGCACCGAACAGGGGCGCAAAGGTGTGGGTGCTGTGACCCGCCATATAAAATCGGTTCACATTCAACGCCGGCGTCATGCGCCCGCCGATGTCGTAACCCAATGTCACCGCTTGTGCGAATTCCGTTCCCGAGCGGCCGTCTTTTTCCGCGATTGCCAATGCCGCCGGCACCACCGCACAACCCAGATGGCTACGCGAAGCTAAATGAGAGTCATCAGTTTCATCGGCATGCGCCGTCATGCCGTTCGCCAAGGCCGCCACCGTCGCCGTCGTCACCACGTCGCTACCCGGCACCGTCGCTTCTTCGACACCGCCCTGCATGCGTGCGTATTTCACGGCCATTTCCCCGGGCAGCATCTTGGCGCCTGACACCATTGCCGCCAGGGTATCCAAGGAATGCTGCTTGGCTTTTTCCATGACATAATCGGGCAGCGGTTTTTGCAAGGCTTCCGCAATATAGAGGCTCAGATCCTGCATTACGGGGCAAATTTCGTCGTTCGTGCTCACGGGGGCTCTCCCTTTTCTCGAATGGTATATCAATAAGTAAAATTTCTAAGACTTGCGCTTGTTATAGTCGCGGGGGGAGAATGGCCTGTAACACAAGTGCCGACAAGAGCGCATTTTTCATATGAGGCATTCACATGGAACCGTCAAACCAGGACACAACCGCCCAACGGCTGGTCGAATTTGCGCAAAACTTACAATATGAAGACCTCCCCGACGAGGCCATTTACTGCGCCAAGGCACGCATCCTGAGCACCCTCGCGGTATCCTTGGCGGCCTACGACTTCCCGCCGGTGCAAATCGCCGAAAAAGTCGTTCCCGATGTTGCCGCCGGACCCCGCGCGCGCATTTTGGGATCGCTGAAAGGCACCAGCCCGGAGATGGCCGCGTTTGTGAACAGTGCCATGGTGCGGTGCCTGGACATGAGCGACACGGCCGTGATGGCGGCGGTCTCGCACCCGGCGGATGCGTTCCCGGCCATCCTTGCGATTGCCGAAGCGGAAAACCTCAGCGGCAAAGAATTATTGCTGGCCATGGCGATCATCTACGAAGCGCAGGTCCGGTTTGTCGAGGTGGTGCCCTACAACCATCACGGCTGGGACCAAACGCCGGTCGTTGCCATGGGGGCTGCTTTAGGGACGGCGCGCTTGATGGGACTTGATGAAGAGAAAATGCATCATGCCTTGTCGCTCGCGATTACGCCGAACCTGGCGCTCAATCAAACCCGCACCGGCAAGCTTTCCATGTGGAAAGGGATGGCCGGGCCGCAAGGCGCGCGCCAGGGCGTGTTTGCCGCACAGCTTGCGCGCGAGGGCATGACCGGTCCCGAGGGCGTGTTCGAGGGCAAGTTCGGCTTGTGGAATCAGATGATGAACGGCGAGCAATACGATCTGCCGATCCCGAAAACGTTTAAAGATCACATCTTCGCCGTACAGCAAACCGTGGTGAAAGCGTTTCCGATCCGTTTCAATTGCCACCTGCCCGTTTTTTGCGCCATCGAGATGCGCGACAAAGTGAATTTGGACGACGTCAAAACATTCAAGATTGAATCCATCCGCCAAGCGTTCGACCGCTGGATGGATTTGCCGGAAATCTGGAAACCGGAAACGCGCGAGTCTGCCGATCATTCCCTGCCCTGCACGGTTGCGCTCGGCTTGCTCGACGGCGGCATCACGCCGGCGACCCATACCAAGGAACGCTACAAGGATCAGGACGTGCTCGAGCTGATGAGCAAAATGGAACTCGAACTGCCCGACGAATTCGCCGATCTCGCCTTCGAGACCCGATGCTGCCGCATCACGGCGACATTAAAGAACGGGGAGTCCGTTACGGTCGAAAAGAGGCTGACCCAAGCCGACGACGTTAACGGCCCCAGCCGGGAAGAAGTCGAGGGAAAATTCAACCGTTTGACGGAACCACTGATCAGCCCGGCGAATCGGCAGCAGATTCTCGATACGGTTTGGGCCCTGGAAACGGCGAAAAATGTCGAAAACCTGATCGATTTGACCCGCCTCACGGAGACGTGATCAGGATTCATAATCGTTAAATTAACGAATTCCGCCGACCTACCCCAAACCCCTCTACAGCACCGCAAAACCCTTGAAATACTTATGCTTGCGTCGGGATACAGAAGTATTTATCGTACCCGGCAAGGGAAGCTAGAGGGGGGTATTTATTTCCCAATTGGATTGCGTCTGGTGATGGTTCGAGGGTAAAGCCCGCTTTCCACATTTCTGACACAATTCCGATTTTCACTATCCCCCAGCATGGTCGAGAGACGTTTCTTTGTTTCAAGACCGATGTTGTTTTTTAGTCAGTCATAAGGGAGGAAAACCATGACTGTTCGTACTTTGAAGACCTTTGGTGCATTGACGGCCGTTGCATTTGCCGCCGGCGCACTACTTACCCCGACGGTCGCTTCCGCGGTCGATTTCAAGGGTAAAAAAGTCACGGCCGTTGTGCCGTTTAAAGAAGGCGGCGGCACGGACAAAATCGTCCGTATGTTCGCACCGTTTTTTGCAGAATATCTGCCGGGCAAACCGACCGTCATCATCCGCAACATGCCGGGCGGCGGTAGTATTCGTGGCAACAACTGGTTCCACAATAACGCCAAACCCGACGGTTTGTCCTTCACGGGCGTTTCCACGTCCAGCCAAACCGGCTACGTGCTGGGTGGCAAAAAGGTCAAATACGACCTGCGTAAATGGCGTTACATTCTGTCGACGCCGCGCGGCACGATCGTTTATGCCCGTCCGGAAACCGGGGTCAAAGGCAAAGACATTCGTGCAGACGTTATGGCGCTTCGCAAAGCGAAACTGGTAACCGGCGCGAAAAACCCGACGTCCGCGGAACTGCGACTGTTCCTCGGCCTCGAATTGCTCGGCGCCAAGAGCGTCAAACCGGTATTCGGACTTTCCACGGGTAAGCAGCGCAAAGCGATTCTGCGTGGTGAGCTCAACATCAACTATGACACCGGCGGAGCCTACCTCACGAAGGTGAAGAAAAAGTATGCCGATAAAGGCAAGGTCGTTCCGATTATGACGCTTGGCTACACGCGAGGCGGCAAGATCGTTCGCGATCCGGGCTACCCCAATCTGCCGACGATCGTCGATGCCTATAAAGCGGCAAACGGCGGCAAAATGCCTTCCGGCCCGCTTTGGGAAGCCTATAAAAACTTCTACACCATGGGTGTGATGACCTCGAAAGGCTTCGCACTGCCGCCGAAGACGCCGCAAAAGGTTGTCGATGCGTACATCAAAGCGGCAAAAGGGATCATCAAAGACAAGAAATTCTGGAAAATCGCGAAAAAGCGTCTTGGCAACTATCCGATCGATTTCGGAAAAGATGCCAAACAGAATTTTATGGATGCGGTCGATGTGAAGCCTGAAGTCAGGGCCTTCATGAAGACTTTCATCAAACAAAAATTCGACGCGAACATCTAAGTCCGCTTCGAATTCTCAGCGAACGAAATGAGGCCGGCTCCTTCGGGAGCCGGCCTTTTTCTATGGCCTCTCTGATTCCCCTTGCCCCGAGGACGTTGAAGGCCGAACACGCCTAAACCCGGCATTGAATCCAATTGAACCCATGAGCGTTTTACCCTACGCTCCAGCCTAATAACGCTCACCAATCACAGCTGAGCCTAAATAATAAACGCGACATTAAATACACGTTCAACAATGGGAGTTCCCTCCAATGAAATCCACACACTTAATGAGCACAACTGCGATTGCTGCATTAACTGCAGGCGCGCTTTTAATGCCGTCGGCGGCATCGGCTGTCGACTTTAAAGGAAAAACCGTTACGGCCATGGTCGCCTTTAAAGAAGGCGGCGGCATGGACAAAGCCGTCCGATTGTTCGCGCCGTTTTTTGCAAAACATTTACCGGGCAGCCCGAAAGTCATCGTTCGGAATGTTCCCGGCGGCGGCGGCATTCGCGGCAATAACTGGTTTCATCAAAATGCCGAACCCAACGGATTAACCTATAACGGTGTCACCACATCGAGCCAAACCGGTTACGTTCTTGGCGGCAAAAAGGTCAAATATGATCTGCGTACGTGGCGCTACATTCTGTCCACGCCGCGCGGCACGGTCGTTTATACCCGCCCGGAACTCGGCGTAGCCGGTAAAGATGTCGGTGCCGATGTGAAAGCGCTTCGCAAGGCCAAGCTTGTGACCGGTGCGAAAACACCAACCTCGGCGGAGCTTCGTTTGTTCCTCGCGATGGAACTGCTCGGCATTAAAAACGTCAAGCCGGTGTTCGGCCTGTCCACGGGCAAACAGCGTAAAGCCATCATGCGCGGCGAGCTAAACATCAACTATGACTCGGGCGGAACCTATCTGAAAAGCGTCATGAAGTACGTCAAGAAAGGTACCGTCGTCCCGTTGATGACACTCGGCTTCACGGCCAAAGACGGCAGCATCGTTCGCGACCCGGCTTACCCGAACTATCCGAACATCGTTGAAGCTTATAAAGCCGCCAACGGGGGCAAGCATCCGTCCGAAAAGGGCGTGCTGTGGGCCGCATATAAGAACTTCTACTCCATGGGCGTGATGACGTCGAAAGGCTTTGCCTTGCCGCCGAAAACCCCGCAAAAAATCGTCGATGTTTATATCAACACGGCGAAAACTATCACGAAGGATAAGAAGTTCTGGAAAATCGCCAAGAAACGTCTCGGCAATTATCCGATCCATTTCGGCAAGGATGCCAAGAAAAACTTCATGGATGCGGTCGACGTCACGCCGGAAGTCAGAGCGTTCATGAAGAAATTCGTAAAAGAGAAGTTTAATGCGAATATCTAAGCCCGCTTAGAATTCTCAACGCTTGAAATTTAGGCCGGCTCCTTCGGGAACCGGCCTTTTTTTAAATAAATTCCGCCATTTATCAGACCAATATTCCCTTTGGGTTAAAATAGGGCTACAATTTAAGCATCATAAAAGATCAATAAAAAAACTAAATTTTCTTACAATTTTTGGAGGCATTATTATGAAGATTTCTATCTCTATTGTCGCAGCCTCTGTGGGTGCCTTAATGCTCGGCGCCGCAGCAACACACACAACGGTCGCACAAGCAGCAGATTTTTCGGGTAAAACGATCCGAATCACCGTTCCATTTAAAGAAAGCGGTGGAGCATCGCGTTACGCACGGCTTTGGCAAAACTTTTTGAAAAAGCACCTGCCGGGCCAACCGAATGTTCTGGTGTTTTACAAACCCGGCGGTTCCGGCATCACAGGTGCGAACTGGTTTCAGGAAAATGCCCGGACGGACGGCACGGATGTGATTGCCGGTTCGACGTCCATGTACACGAGCTACCTCTTCGGCGGCGATAAAGTGAAATACAAACTGTTCTCCTGGCGGCCAATTATTTTATCCGCTCTTGGCACACAGTTTTATGCCCGCACAGAAACCGGCGTTAAGGGCAAAAATATCGGCGACGATATTCGCGCCTTACAAAAAGCGACCATTATCACGGGCGCCAAAAACCCGACATCGTCAGAACTTCGTGGCGCGATCGCTTATCACCTGCTCGGCATTCACAAAACGAAATTTGTGTTTGGCCTGAATAGTGGCAGCCGCCGCAAAGCCGTCATTCGTGGCGAGTTAAATATCTCTTATGACTCGGCAGGGTCCTTCATGAAAAAGACTGCTAAATACGTGAAGAAAGGTATCGTTGCGCATTATATGAACCTTGGGTTCTTTAATAATAAAGGCGAAATGGTCCGCGACCCGGCATTTCCTCACGTTCCGTCTTTCCGTGATGCCTACAAAGCGGTCCACGGGAAAGATCCTTCGGGCACGGGTTGGAAAGCATTAAAGCACATGATCAATATCGGTGTGATGGCATCGAAGGCCTTGATTCTGCCGGCCGGTACGTCCGACGATATCGTGAACACTTATATTTCGACCCTCAAGAAAATTCAGAAGATCAAAAAATTCCAAAAAATGGCGAAGAAGGAGTTGGGACCCTACCCGCAAGCCTTTGGCGAAGACGCCCTTAATATTCTTAAAAACGCCATTGGCGTGGATAAGGAAACCCGGGCCTGGATCGCAAAGTTCCTGAAAAAACAATACAACTTTGACATGATCTGATTCTTTCAATTACGTTCTCGAACACATCAGGCCGGTCTCATTTGAGACCGGCTTTTTTTTGGCTGATAACTGCCTAAAATCATTAAGAAAAAAATCTGAAATCAACGCTGTCTATGCTTGAATTCCAGGCGGATTTAATCCTATTGTTACCCTCCTTAACAGGGAGAGACTTTGGGGAGCGTTTTGGGAGATCACATTCTTTATTGCCGTTCATAAGAACGGTTCCCGAAAAATTTGCTTTACCCGAATTTTAATGGGGATGATTCCCCGAGAAAAATAATTTTCTCGGGGGGTTAAAAATTAATTCTAACCGGAGGATAGTCCGATAGAAGAAGCTGCACTGAAAGCCGTACAACTGATTTTTACACCGGGCCATCTTGCATATTTGGCCGGCGGTGTTTTCCTCGGTTTGATTGTCGGTGTCCTGCCAGGCCTCGGTGGCACGGCGGGTCTCTCTCTTCTCTTGCCATTTGTATTCGGCATGGAACCGTCTCACGCGCTTGCCATGATGATTGGCTTGCAATCGGTGACAGCAACGTCGGATACGTTCCCGTCGGTGTTGATGGGCATCCCCGGTACCGCGAGTTCACAGGCAACCGTCATGGACGGCTTTCCGATGTCCAAGCAAGGCCAAGCGACGCGCGCCCTTTCGGCGGCGTTTTCGGCCTCGCTCTTCGGCGGCCTGTTCGGCGCCTTAGTGTTGACGTTTACGATTTTCGTCGCCGAGCCGTTGATCCTTGCCATGGGCTTCAGCGAACAGATGATGCTGGTTGTGCTGGCGCTTACGATGATCGGCATGCTGACCGGCGGCAACCCCTTACGCGGCATCGCCACCTGCTGGCTCGGCCTGATGGTCGGCGCGCTCGGCTCCGCTCCCGCTTCGGGCGTGGAACGCCTCAGCTTCGGCACGGTTTATCTGGTCGAACCAATTAAACTCGTCATTGTCGGCTTGGCCATGTTCGCCATGCCCGAAATCATCGATCTGCTGCGCCGTTCCCGGACGATTTCGGAAACCGGCAAACTCGGTGCCGGTTGGTTGCAGGGCCTCAAAGACACCTGCAAAAACTGGTGGATGGTCCTGCGTTGCTCGGCCATCGGCACGGTCGTCGGCGCGCTGCCGGGTCTCGGCGGCTCGGTCGTCGACTGGATTGCTTACAGCCACGTGATCCAAACGACCAAAGATAAACATCTCTACGGCACCGGTGACGTGCGTGGCGTCATCGCGCCGGAATCGGCTAACAATGCCAAAGAAGGCGGTGCGCTGATCCCGACGCTGATTTTCGGTATTCCGGGTTCCGGTAGTATGGCCATCCTGTTGGGCGGTTTTATCCTGATCGGCATCGAACCCGGCGTTGAGATGATGACGTTCAATCTCCATCTGGTTTACCTGATGGTTTGGTCGGTGGCCCTGGCCAATGTGATGGGCGCCGGAACCTGCGTGATTTTGTCATCGCAGATCGCCAAACTGACGACGATCCGCTACACCCTGTTGGCACCGTTCATGTTCGGCCTAATCTTCTTCGCCGCCTTTCAGGCGACACGTGATTGGGGCGACCTGATTGCCCTCATGATTTTGGGCACCTTGGGTGTTTACATGAAACGGTTTGGCTGGCCGCGCCCGGCATTGCTGATTGGTTTCGTGTTGGCCGACAAGGTCGAATCCGGTGTGTACCAGACCGTGACCGTTTACGGCTGGAGCTTCCTGGATCGTCCGATCGTGTTGGTGCTTCTGGCCCTGACGCTGTTCTCGATCTATGCAGCGGCAAAGTACAAGCCGAACCAACCGAAGCTTGAGCACGGTGGCGTGCACGGACCGGAAAACAAAGTGCCGCAGCTTTGCTTCTTGCTGTTGCTGATCGGCTTTGCCGTTCTGCTGTTCGTCGATGCGCTCGAATATCAGTTCCTGACCTCGTTCTATCCGCAGTTCGTAGCGGTGGGCGGCCTGATTTTCATGGTTCCGCTGTTGATCTTGGCCTTGACGAAGAAGGAGCCTTCAACGGTCTTCCAGGACGAAGAACGGGGCGATTACGGCCAGGATATCGAAGCCAAATCGGCCGAACACTATCTGTTCTGGCTGCTCGGCATGCTGGCTGGTTCCGCGATCTTCGGATTTGTGATCGGCTCGGCTGCCTTCATTTATATCTTTGTGAAGGTAAAAGCGGAGCTCTCCCACTTAACCAGTGCCATTTGTGCCTTGGCGTTCTTCACGTTCCTGGCACTCCTGTCGCACTTCTTAACGCTTTTCTATCCGGAGGGCTTGCTGCAGCTTTACTTCAAACTGCCGTGGCCGCTCGGCCCGCTCGTTTAGAAGCGCAACAACAACCGTTAACAAAAACCCTCGTCTCTCCTGATACGGGGGTTTTTGCCGCCTGGAGGCCGGTGTTCAACGAAGTCTTAGACCTGTCAGGAATTTATCTGTATACTTTCGGACACAAAACACAGATTCAAATAGCATTATTTTAAGGGAGAGAGAGCATGCATTCACACCGTACAAAAATTTACGGAGCCTTCGCCGCGGCGGCTTTCGTGGCGGGGCCCCTCGTTGCCCCCTCGATTGCGCAAGCCGTCGACTTTTCCGGTAAGAAAATTGAACTGATCGTGCCATACCGCGAAGGCGGTGGTTCTGACACCTATGCCCGGTTGTTCGCGCCGTATTTGGAGAAGTATTTACCTGGCAAACCGACGATTTTGGTTCGCAATTTTCCGGGCGGCGGCTCAATCAAGGGCAGCAATAAATTCGAGGCCCGAGCCAAGCCGAACGGCCTGACCTACGTCGTAACCTCGTCCTCAACGATGGTTGCGCAACTGTTCGGCGGCAAAAAGCGCAAATTTGATATGCTGAAATGGCGGCAAGTTGTCGTTTCCTCACGTGGTACGGTCATTTATGCCCGGCCGAAAACAGGAGCCACGGGTAAAGATATCGTTGCCGATATTAAAAAGCTCAGAAGCCAAGAACTTCTTTACGGTGCCAAGAAAGCCAACGCCGGCGAATTACGCACCATTGTTGCATTTGAGCTCTTGGGCTTAAACGTGCGTTCGATCTTCGGCCTAAGCCGCGGTAAAGCACGCAAAGCGTTTATGCGGGACGAACTCACCATCAATCACGACACCGCGGGAACATTCTTCAAAAAAGTCCAAAAGCTGGTGAAGAAAGGCCAAGCCGTACCGTTGTTCACGCTCGGTTACATGAAAGACGGCAAAGTCGTGCGTGATCCGGCGTTGCCGAAACTGCCGTCGGTTCCGGAAGTGTACGAGAAGCTGAACGGCAAGGCCCCGTCCGGCCCGAAATGGGAAGCGCTGAAAAGCATGTTGGCCCTTGGCGTCACCGCCTCAAAAGGGTTTGCCCTGCCGAAAGGCACGCCGGACGACATCGTGAACGCTTATATCAAAGCCATTAAGATGACGATGAAGGATAAGAAGTTCCTGAAAAAAGCGAAAAAGCGCTTAGGACCGTATCCGCAGGTTTACGGCAAAGACGCACAGCAGGCGATTATCGATGCCGTGACGTTAACCCCGTCAGCCGAAAAGTGGCTAAAAACCTATCTGAAGAAAAAATTCAACGTCAAAGTCTAACACTCTCGTTTTAGGGCCGGCGCCATTATGGCGCCGGCCTTTTCTTACCCGCGCTATTCGGATTCCCCAATTTATTCAGGAGACCTCCCATTCAGTATGAGCAAGCCCTTATCGATGCTCTAACGACGCTGTTAAGCGGTTGGCACTTTTTCTACCTCGTCTTAGGTGTGTTTCTTGGTTTAGCCCTCGGCATCCTGCCCGGCCTCGGCGGCAGTGCCGGGCTCGCCATCCTATTACCGTTCGTGTTCGGCATGGAGCCGGGACATGCGCTCGCCATGATGATCGGCCTGCTCTCCGTCACCACGACATCCGATACCTTCCCCGCCGTCCTGATGGGCATTCCCGGCACGGCCGGATCGCAAGCGACCGTCGTCGATGGATTTCCCATGTCGAAGAAAGGCGAAGCGGCACGGGCGTTGGGGGCGGCTTTTGCTGCCTCCCTCTTCGGCGGCGTGTTCGGCGCGTTCATCCTCACGCTTTCCATATTCGCGGCAATGCCAATTCTGCTCGCCATGGGCTTCGGCGAGCAAATGATGCTCATTATCCTCGCGCTCAGCATGGTTGGTGTCCTGACCGGCTCGAACCCCTTGAAGGGTCTGGCGACCTGCGGCATCGGCCTTTTGCTCGGTTCCGTCGGCTCAGCGCCCGCATCGGGAGCCGAGCGCCTGACCCTCGATACAGTTTATTTAGCCGATAAAATTCCGTTGATCATCATCGGGCTTGCCATGTTCGCCTTGCCCGAAATTGTCGATCTATTGCGCCGCCAGCAAACCATTGCCGAAAAGGGTGTCCTCGGCAAAGGCTGGCTGCAGGGCCTCAAAGACGTTTTTAAGAACTGGTGGCTTGTCGTGCGCTGCGCCGGCATCGGCACGCTGGTCGGTGCGTTGCCGGGCCTTGGTGGTGCTGTCGTCGACTGGATCGCTTACAGCCACGTCATTCAAACCTCGAAAGACAAGTCCACATTCGGTACCGGCGAAATCCGTGGCGTGATCGCGCCCGAGTCCGCCAACAATGCCAAAGAAGGCGGCGCGTTAATCCCGACGCTACTGTTCGGCATTCCCGGTTCGGGCAATAAGGCCTTGCTGCTCGGCGGCTTTATCTTAATCGGCATCGATCCGGGCCTTGAGATGATTACCGATCACCTTGATCTCACTTTCATCATGATCTGGTCGCTCGCCATCGGCAACATCATCGGTGCCGGCACGTGTCTCTTCCTCGCAAGCCCCATTTCCAAGCTCACGACCATTAAATACACCTTGCTCGCCCCCTTTATGTTCGGGCTGATCTTTTTTGCCGCCTTCCAGGCCACCCGTGACTGGGGCGATTTAATTGCCTTGATGGTGCTTGGCACGCTGGGCGTTTATATGAAACGGTTTGGCTGGCCGCGCCCGGCGCTCTTGATCGGTTATGTGCTGTCGACCCGGGTCGAGGCGGCGATTTATCACACGACCCAAGTCTACCGGTTTACATTCTTGGAACGCCCCATCGTCATTTTGCTGCTGGTTTTAACGATTATCTCGGTCATTGCCGCGCTAAAGTTTAAGATTCATCGCAGTGAGGTTACCGAAACAGGGGTGCACTCACACCTGACGCGCGGCCCACAGATCGCGTTTTATACCGTTATCCTCGCGTTCACGTTTGCCGTCATCGGTACCAGCTTTTTATGGGAATATGAAACCGCGCTTTATCCAGTGACCATGAGCATCGCCATGCTGTGCTTCATGGTCCCGATGGGCTACGGCCTTCTGACCTATAAACAACCGCACACGGTGTTTTACGATTCCGAACGCGAAGCCTTTGACGATCGTGTTGAAAAACGCAGCAACGAACATTACCTGCTTTGGCTTCTGGGCATGCTGGGGCTTGCTGCCTTAACAGGCTTCGTCATCGCCGTGTCGGCCTTTATTTACTCATTCCTTCGCGTGAAAGCGCAGGCAAGTTATTTGGGCAGCGCCATCGGCACCGCGTCGTTCATCTTACTGCTCGGTGCCATGTCGCACTTTCTCACTCTCGAGTACCCGCAAGGCATTCTCCAGGAGTACGTTACCCTGCCCTGGCCACTGCAATAGCGCCCCTTCAATAGGGCCACTGCGATAAATTCAAATCACGACGCTTCGACGGTACCTGTCATGGTCGGATTGCCTTTATGGTTTTCCGTCCAGACTTTAGCCGTTTTACCGTCACTCGACGGCTCGCCGCATACATCAAACGGATTGTCGGCAAATAAGGGCGCATCGGCGCGATAATTGAACTGCGTTACATTTTTCTCGGGATTTTCCCGGTGAAACAGATCAAGCAACACCACTGCCGTGAGGGGCCCGTGAAAAATCAATCCCGGATACCCTTCGACTCCTGTCACATAGGGATAATCGTAATGAATCCGGTGCGCGTTAAAAATGAGTGCGGAGTAACGGAACAACAAGGTTGGCGTCGGTGTGATAGTGCGGCGCCAAACGGCTTCACCGGGTTTTTTAATTTCTTTTGGTTTTGACGGTTTCGTTTCTTTCTTATTCGGATCAGCGGCCTCACGATAGATGATATCCTGATCATCGATGACGGCGAGGCCGTCTTCGCCGAAGACTTCTGAAATGAATTTTACGAACACCAAGGGGCCGCTGCGGCCTTCCTTATAAGTGACATCGCCGACCGAATTAACGCGGCGAACCTTCTCGCCAACATGCAAGGGCTTTAAAAACGACAACCGGCTGCCGCCGTTCATGCGCCGTGGCAAAGGTACCGGCGGAAAAAAGTCACCAAGTTGTATATGGCCATCTTCTTTAATGAGCGATTGCCGCGCCAAGGGCGGAAACAACTGACGATAACAAATCGGCGGGATGACATCGCCATCTTTCGGAAACGGTTTTTCGTAATCCAACGTCGCGTTGAAAAGCGCAATCGGGGTCGCCTCGACCCGGCTTTCCCGTTCCTCTGATTTTCCCTTCCACTTGTTAAGGTGGTCGATATCGATTTCCGGCGTGTCGCTCATAAATATTTCTCCCTTAAGTCTTTAATATCTATTGATGCGATTTGGGCACCAGGCCGCTGCACGTACCGACGATGGATTTCTCCCCTTCGTCGGTCTCCACCCAAACCTCGCAAACCACTCGAATTTGATCGTCGCCTTCGGGGATCTTTTCTTTTACGAACCCCTTCGCTGTGATCAACGCATCCACCGCCGCCGAACGCCGGGTAACGATCGAGCCCTTGCCGCCGACAATCCAGCCCTCGCCGAAACAATTCATCATCATGCGCGGAATGACCCCAAAAATGCGCGAACCGATAGCGATGGGACGATCAAGCCCTTCGCGGGCCGCCGCTTCGGGATCGGTATGCAACGTCGGGATATCACCATTATCGGTTTTGACTGTATTTAGTTCGACACTAAGCTGGCGCTCGACAGGCGGCAGCTCGAACCCGATGGGTGTATCTTCGGTGATGATCGCCATATTTCGTTCCTAAATTTTTTCCGGTTTAATACCGCCGTCGATGCCGACACCTTCGCGGGGCGCGGTCCGTTTGATCATATCCATCGCCTGGACCCGCGAGGCGGTAAAGACCAATTCACCTTTTTCGTTATGAGCGAACGTGTCCCAACGGACAAACTCGCGATCACGCTTAATGTATTTATCGGAAATCTTGCCGGAAATGGTGAGCGTTTCGCCCGGTTTGATCGGTTTTAAGTATTCGAAATCGTGTTTGTAACTGACCCCCCGCACGTTATAGGTGCGGCCCAGCAACCAGCGCGGCGGGCGCGACTGAATTTGCGGCGGCGCGACCGGCCCCCCCCAGGGCGAGTCTTTCTGAAACCAGTCATGCCAATGATCGTCCAACTGGCATTGGCGCTCAATATCCGCCTCGGTCACCGTCCATTCGAAGGAACCGAGATCCTTACCGACTTCGATCTCTTCATACAGCGTGCGTTTGCCGGTTGCGTCCTCGACCATACGCACTTGGCTCGGCGTTATTTCCTTGTCACTCATGATTTTGCCTTTGCCTGATAGGCTTTGATTTGATCGTCGCTCCAACCCAACCATTCGCGCATGACGGTGTCCTTGTCCGCATCATAGAGCGGCGGCGACTCTATTTTCGGCTGATGGCCTGTTATTTTCCACGGCGGCCCGATAAACCGGATCGGTCCGTCGGCATCATGCTCAAGTTCGACAATCTGCTCGCGATGCTTGATCTGCGGGTGATCGATAGCTTCGGCATAGTCGTGGATCTGCATGAATGGGTGCTTTTCCGCCTCGAAACGCGGCCGCCATTCCTCCAACGTGCGTTCGGCAAATCGTTCGCCGACAAGCCTGTTTAATTCGGCCCGCAGCGCAAGCCGAGATTCCATCGTCTCGTATCGTTCATCTTCCGCCCATTCCGGTTTTTCCATGATCCGGCACATTGCCTGCCAACGGCTGTCGTTACTGCAATGCACGAACGCGTACTTGCCGTCCTTAGAAATACACACGTCCGACGGCACCCGGATAAAGTTTTGATTGCCCATTCGCGGCGGCACGACGCCCGCCTGCAAGGTTTCCGCCATACGCGGTCCCATGGCAAACATCATCGCGGCCTGCATGCTAATATCGATATAACGCCCCGGCCCGCCCTTCTCGATGGCGAGCAAATTCGTGACGATTGTATAAGCAGCGCACATACCGGCAGTAACATCGGCGACCGGTGCGCCAACCAATGTCGGCGGACCGTCTGAAACACCGGTGACGCTCATCAGACCCGAAACCCCTTGAATCATCGGATCGGTCGCGGGCTTTTTGCTATCCGGTCCGGTCTGCCCGTATCCGGAAATTGAACAATAAACCAGATTGGGATTGATCTTTTTAAAATCCTCCCAACCGAGCTTTAAACGGTCGGCCGTGCCCGGCGCAAAATTTTCAATCACCACGTCGGCCTGCTTGACCAAATCCTGAACGAGAGACTGATCGACCGGATCTTTTAAATTCAGCGCGATGCTCTTTTTCGACACATTGACGGCATTGAAATAGTCCGAATGTCCATCTCGCCCTTTAAAACCGGGAATATGACGGAGCGGCTCGCCACCTGTCCGCTCGATCTTAACCACATCCGCTCCCATGTGCGCGAGCATCATGGTCGCGAACGGCCCGGCAATCACGTGGGTGAAGTCGAGCACACGGAGACCGCTCAAAGGCAGCGTCGCGAGGTCACAATGTTGGCGGCTAGATTCCCGCGTTGAATCGCTCGGTGGCATGGTACTCTCGGAAAAAAACAGGTAAGTATTCTATAATGACGCATTATCGAGATTTATCAAGGGGGTACAGACATGGCCGATGTAACAGCACACCTTGCCGAATTTATACTTTCCACCGCCGCTGAAGACATTCCAGCTGAAGCGAAAACGTTAGGCCGAAAGTCAATCCTCGACTCCCTTGCCGTTAGTCTTTCCGGCTCCGTTGCCGAAGGCAGCCAAATTCTCCGGCGTTATCTTTTAGGCTTTGGCTGCACTGGCGGAACCAACGTGGTGTTCGGCACGGATATGAAATTGCCGGCACCGCTTGCCGTCTTGGCCAATGGGGCCGCCATGCATGCCGATGATTACGACGACACATTGCGCGCCCGGCCCATGATCGATGAGTTTCGCGGATCAACCCACCCGACCACACCGGTTATCACGGCATTGTTGGCGGCGGCTGAAAAAAATGGCGGCGCAACAGGTAATGATGTCATGACCGCTTATCAAATCGGCGTCGAGACGGCGGCTAAAGTTAACGATGCGACAGGCTCCCGGCATTTTTCCGCCGGCTATCATCCGACCGCGACGTGTTGCGGCATTGGCGCCGCGGCCGCTGTTTCCCGATTATTTGGTTCCGACCTGGAAACCACGCGCATGGCTATCGGCATCGCGGCAAGCTTGGCGTCGGGCTTAAGGAAAAATTTCGGCTCAATGATGAAACCGTTTCATTCCGGGCATACGGCAAAAAACGGCCTCATGGCCGCCGAACTGGCCCGCGAGGGCTTTACGGCATCACCCTCGGTACTAGATTCGCCTATCGGCTTTCCTGAAGCCTTTGGCGATATTTTAGCGGACGAAAATATCCTGGAACGGCTCGGCAATCCCTGGTCGATCCTCGATCCGGGCATCTGGCTGAAACCTCACCCATCCGGCATGCGCACCCATCAGGGTATGACGAAGATATTGGAATTGATCGCCGAACATGATCTCAAGGCAGATCAGATAAAAACCTGTCACGTCAAAACCCACCAAGGCGTTTACGATACGCTCATTCAGCACGACCCGAAAACCGGACTGCAAGGAAAATTCTCGTTCGAGTTTTGCGCCGCCGTTTTATTTGTCGAAGGACGGGCGGGCTTTGCCCAATTTACCGATGAAGTCGTCAATCGGGCCGATATCCGCGACATGATGAGCCGGATGCAATATTCCGCCTATTCACAACAGGAATTCGAAGAAAACGATTACATCAATGCGACGACACTGATTGATATCGAACTGACGGACGGCAAGAGAATTTCGGCACGGGCCGATTACGGCAAAGGCAGCAATGAAATTCCGATGACTTTCGAAGATGTTATCGAGAAAATGAACGACTGTGCCTCGGCAGCCCAATGGCCCCAAAATAAGCTCGATGCGGTTATCGAGGCCGTTAGCCGGTTCGAAGAACTGGACGATGTCCGAATTATCACGCAGAATATGTCGGCAGCGTAGAGGCATCGCTTTATATCGCTAAGAGGAGGCAAGGACATGAGCACGACGACGGCAGAACGCATTCATTTAATTAAGCCCAACGAAGCGACCGGCGACGTAGCCGAAATTTTCGAAGACATCAAACGCACCAAGGGTGAGCGTTATCTAACCCCGACCTGGGGCTTTTTTGCCCATGACCCGGAACTGTTACGCCACTGGTGGGGACTGCAGAAAAAGCTGCAAAAGACCGCCGGCACTTTGCCGAAAAAACTAATGTTCGGCATTTATTTTATTCTTGCCGCTGAGGTCGGCTGTCCCCGCTGCATTAACAATGCCCAAACCCATCTGATTGATGCTTATGACATGTCGGCGGAAGAAGTCGACGCCTATTTCGATTTCGAAAACGCCGACAGCATCCCCGACAACGAAAAAGCTGTGTTGCGATTCACCAAAAAAGTCGGCTTCGGCTTGGAAACCACGGAAGAGGACTTTGCCGATCTGCGCAAGCATGGATACGGTGATAAGGAAATTGTCGAGATGGTATCCCTCGTGATCCTCGAAGCCGGGTTTATCCGCCGAGCCTTCACCGTAGCCAAGTTCGAGGACGGGGACCAATGGCCCCGCGAGAACATGCCGAGTAAGTTTTACGGTCAAAATGTGGGCGGTCCGACGGGCCAAGCGGCGGAGTAAGCCATGTCATCCATCACTGAAAAACGCCGGGAAGAAGTCGCCAAAACGGTACAACAAATCCGCGACATCGAGACCCAAGATGGCGTCACACCGGACTCCATCAATAAAATCCGTGATGCACTCATCACGCTCGGGCTGCAACAGGATCTTTTTCCCGAAGAAGAGTTTCCTCTGCCCCAGCCTGACCCGGCAACGGGCAAACCGGCACGGAATATTTTGTATCTGCTCTCCGTCGATGACGACGACCGTTTTGCGCTTTATTTATCGGCGGAAAACGCCGGCATGGAACGCACCAACAAGCCCCATGATCATACTGCATGGGCAGCGATTTCAGGCGTTACCGGGCATGAATTGAACATTATCTATGACCGCACGGACGACGGCAAAACCGAGGGCCGCGGCACGGTCGAACCGTCACATGAAATTATGGTCGAGCCGGGTAGCGGCGTCGCCCTCATGCCTGATGGTGTCCACAGCCTGGTTCTCGACGGCAAGCCGACCATGACCCTGCACATGTACGGCATTGCCATGGAGCACATGACCTCGCGGATTTCGTTTAATGGTGACGGCACGACAGAAATTCGGGCGGTGAACCCGAACATCATTGATAAGCGCTAACAGCCTTTAATTGCGCTTCACGGCGTTATCGTTCAGATACGGGCGGGTCATCGTGAAAATATCATTGATATGCGCATAGCGCGGTCCGGACAGCCGTCCGACGGGCTTCAGCTTCTCAATGTTGATATAAAATTTCTCCATATCGACAATATCTTCGCGAAGGTGAATATAAACAACCTCGCCGATATGCATGTGATGACGCGAGCCCAGACGCAGGGATTGATCGAACTTGCACTCGAAGTGCACCGGCGATTCCTTAATCCGGGGCACGGACACCTTAACGGACGGCACTTCGGTTAAGCCCACTTTTTCGAGCTCGTTAACCCCCATCGGATAATCGGCGGAACAGATATTCATTTGTTCGGCGATGTCTTCGCTCACGATGTGCGCGACAAACTCGGGATTGGCCTCGATATTTTGAACCGTATCCTTGCCCGTCCCGTCGTCTTGATCGCCGGCACAAAACATGACCATCGGCGGTTCTGTGCCGACGACATTAAACATGCTGAAAGGAGCCGCGTTAACCCCTTGGGGCCCTTTGGTCGTGATGAATCCGATCGGTCTCGGCACGACACATCCCGTCATGATTTTATACTGCTGTAGTTCTTCCAATTCCGAAGGCTCAAATCCAATCATCGGCTTTCCACTTAATTCAAGGTTCAAGAAAAAACGCGGCTGCTCCACATCATACAGAACAGCCGCGCCTAAACAGACTCATTATTTGATTACTTCCGCTTTTTCCGCGAGCCCTTCAACCGGAACCCTGTCTTTTTGGCAACCATCGGCACCAACTTCAGATGTTCGTTGATATGCGCGATCATGCCTTCCGGCGTGCTCGGGGTCGGTTTAAAGCCACGTTTTTGAAGCTTCGCAATGATGCTCTTTTTCTTCAAGACTTTTGTAAAAGTCCGATTGATAAATCTCACGCGATCCCGAGGCGTCCCTTTCGGCGCAAAGAGCGCATAAAAGACCGTGTTCGTAAATCCCGGCACCGTTTTTGCCACGGTGGGAACGCCGGGCAACTCAGCAACCGGTTCTTTCGTCGCCACGGCAATCGGCTGCAACTTACCGGCACGAATTTGCGGCAGCACTGCAGCCGCACCGGCGAACATCAACGGAACACGGCCGGCAATCACATCGATCAGCGCCTTTTTTGTTCCTTTAAAGGGAATATGGACCATGTCCGTGCCGGTTTTCCATTTAAAAAACTCGGTGCCAAAATGAGTACCGGTACCGATTCCACCCGATGCGTAGTTCAACTTACCGGGATTTTTTTTCGCGTAATCGATGATGTCCTGAACGGACTTCACTTTGAACTTCTTGTTCACGACAACGATATTGTAGGTCCGTGCCAACAACATAATCGGCTCGAACGATTGGATCGGCTTAAATTTAAACTTCTTACTGCCGAGCGCCGCATTGTTAAAATAGCTGGTCGAAACCAAAACGATCGTATGACCATCCGGCTTAGCCCGTGCCGCGACACCGGCAGCAATAATCCCGGATGCGCCACGGCGGTTTTCGACGATAATTTTTTTCTTAATGGTCTTTTCGGCTTCCTTCGCCACCGTACGGGTCAGAAAGTCGGAAGCGCCGCCGGTACCGAAGCCGATAACCCAGCGAATACGCTTGTTAGGATATTCTGCAAAGGCGTCACCCGCGGTCCAAACCATGATGGCGGCACCTAGCACAGCGAATACAAAACCCTTCATGAATTTCATCGTTGTCCTCCCTATGAACGAATGTGAACTTTTATAAAGAATTATATAACAAATAATTTAGCCCTTTAGTCCGGCCTGTAAACCATTGTTTTAGACTACTCCTCAACCGTCGCTTCTTCGCGTGTGCGGCGGAAATTGGGCGCAATCATAAACAGCAGCAACACCACGGAAGCGACCAAAAAACCGGCACTGATCGGCTGGGTCACAAACGTAGTGAGATCGCCTCGCGATAGCAACAAAGCCCGGCGGAAATGCTCTTCCATCGGGGTGCCGAGAATAAAAGCCAGTAGAAACGGTGCGGCTTCACATTCGAGTTTGGCGCAAATAAATCCGAAAACGGCAAATCCGGCCGTCATCAGAATGTCAAAAGACGAATTGCTAACACTGTATGTCCCAATACACGCAAAGATCAAAACCGCCGGGTAAAGGTACCGGTACGGTACCGTGAGCAATCTTATCCAAATACCGATCATTGGCAGGTTGAGAACCACCAGCATCAAGTTCCCGACCCACATGCTGACGATGATCCCCCAAAACAATTCGGGATTACTGGTCATCACCTGCGGGCCTGGATTGATCCCCTGCAGCATCAAGGCGCCCAGCATCACCGCCATAGTCGCACTGGCCGGCAGGCCCAGAGTGAGCATCGGAATAAACGCGGTTTGCGCCGCCGAGTTATTCGCCGACTCGGGTCCGGCCAATCCTTCGATGGCACCCTTGCCGAAACGCGACGGGTCCTTGGCGATTTTCTTTTCCATCGAATACGAAGCAAACGCGCTGATGGTCGCACCCGTTCCCGGCAGCACGCCGAAAAATGCGCCCAACGCCGTCCCGCGCACGACCGCCTTCCAGGCTTGCTTGATATCGTCCTTCGTCGGCAAAATATTCGAAACTTTCGACGTAAACGGCTCGCGCACGTCGTGGCGTTCCAAGTTGGTGATAATTTCGGCAAAGCCGAACATACCAAGCGCTACGATGACGAAACTCAACCCCTCGGCAAGCTGCAAACTACCGAACGCGAAACGTGTTTCACCGGAATTGGTATCGATCCCTGCCAGACTTGCGATCAATCCCAACACAACCATGGCGACAGCCTTGAGCATGTCCCCGTGCGCCAGCACGACGGCCGAGACCAAACCGAGCACCATCAGCGAAAAGAATTCGGTGGCACCGAATTCGAGCGCGACCGCGACCAAAGGCGGTGCAAACAACGCAATAACAACCGTTGCGACAGTGCCGGCGAAGAATGACCCTAGGGCGGCGATCCCGAGGGCCGGCCCGGCGCGGCCCTGACGGGCCATTTCATGGCCGTCAAGGCAAGCCACCACGGCGGATGATTCCCCCGGCACCTTGAGTAAAATTGCCGTGGTCGAGCCGCCGTATTGCGAACCGTAATAAATACCGGCGAGCATGATGAGCGCGGGGATCGTCGGCAGGTTGAAAGTAAACGGCAGCAACACTGCAATCGTAGCCAGCGGGCCAACACCCGGCAGCACGCCGACGAGTGTGCCGAGCGTAACCCCCATGAGACAATACAGTAGGGTTTGCGGGGTCAAGACGACGCTAAAGCCGAGGGCAAGATGATCGAACAGTTCCATGGCCTAAAACTCCGGCCACAACGGCATCGAGACCTCGAGGCCGTAGTAAAAGACCAGGGTGCAAAACGCGACGAGAATGACAAACATAATCAACGTATCGCGCAGCCGAAACTCCCAACTGCCGAGGCATGCCAACGTAATCAAGGCAAAGGCTGCGACGACAAGCCCCGCGACATTCAGCAGCAAGCCGAAAGCCACGACACCGGACAGCACCAGCACGATCGGGCGCAAATCGACGCGGATTTTTGTCGCCACACCGCTGAAAAACGAACGGACAAACACGGCCAAGCCCAAGCCCACCAACAAGGCGCCGAGAATCGTCGGAAAATAACCGGGCCCCATGCGCTCGATGACACCCATGTCGTATTTATGGGCTTCATAAAGGGCAAAGATGCCGAAGCCGGTAAACATCAAACCAGCGTAGAAGTCTTTTTGACTGCAAATTCTTAGCTGCACAAAGCCCCCCTTTATGGCTAAGCGATTTTATTTATGCCTACAAAATATCAACTCTGAAACTTTTCTTGCAAGACTGTAACCTGTTCCGGTGTCAAAAACCGCGTTTTTTGATCTTTCAGCATAAGAAACAGCTTCGCCGTCTCTTCCAATTCTTCTGTTGCATAAACGGCGGCTTCCAGCGATCCGCCGGCGACAACCGGTCCATGGTTCGCCAACAAAACCGCGTGATGCTTTGAGGCCATTTCACGCACGGCCTTGGCGAGGTCGAGATCGCCGGGCGGATAGTACGGCACCAGCGGCAAAGAACCGATGCGCATCACATAATATGCCGTGATCGGTGGCAGCACGTTCGCCGGATCGATATCCGCGAGGCAACTGACGGCGACGGAATGGGTCGAATGCAGATGCACGACGGCGCCCGTATCCGGCCGCTCTTCGTACATGGCGATATGCAGGAATGTTTCCTTGGTCGGCGCATCGCCGGAAATAACATTGCCTTGATCGTCCAGCTTGGTGATCCGCGCCGGGTCGAGATTACCGAGCGACGCGTTCGTCGGCGTCATCAGCCAGCCGTCATCGAGGCGGACACTGATATTGCCCGAACTGCCGAACGTCAGCCCACGCGCGTAGATCGACTGACCGACACGCACGATCGCCTCACGATGCTGGTTTTCAGACACGGTCATGCTTCCTGACCCCCCATTGGCGGCATATCCCTGCCCAGCATAATGGATCAGCAAAATTTTATTAACAAGCCAGTAAAATCAACGATTTATACTCCTGAGCGGCTTGACAAACGGCCCTATCAACGCAATCCTAAGGCGGCTTCAGAAGAAAAATCGCACGTAATACGGGAACCATACGAGGGGGTGTGAAGTCCGTGTCCGATTCTTCTATTTTTATTGTCGATGACGATGCCGCGAACCGGGATTTGCTGCAGGCTTTGATGGAGTCTGCCAGCTTGCCGTCCCAGGCCTTTGGCATGACCTGCCCCCATTGATTGGTCCGGTTTGAATGTTAGTGCATGATCCGTTTTTCCTC
>Ga0181579_10000414_pt1 | contig 34320 bp, 26 predicted proteins | sample 071ome_24_FD_132996 | JGI IMG/M metagenome (GOLD analysis project Ga0181579, IMG submission 132996) | Coastal salt marsh microbial communities from the Groves Creek Marsh, Skidaway Island, Georgia - 071402CT metaG (megahit assembly) | ecosystem: Environmental > Aquatic > Marine > Intertidal...
CGCAGCCCATGACCCCGAAAAACGGCCGCAGCGGGAGCCGCGTGCCCCAGGGCAATTCCCCCTCGTTGGTGTCGTCGTGCAGGCGGATGGTCATATGCGTGGTCTCGTCGAACTCACCCGGCAGGCCGCCGGAGAGTGGGCGCACGAAGTTGTAGCCCCAGTCCTGACGCAGGCCGACATCGAGAATGTCGACTTGCAGGACCTGGCCGGGTTTGGCGCCGGTGACATGGACCGGACCGGTAAGCATGTGGCCGGGCATCTTGCGCGGTACCTTGGCGTGCACTTCCAGCAGTTCGGGCGGAATGTGGTAACCCTCGCCGGGCAGGGTTTCCGGGCCGCCGGAGACCGATTCTAGATTGACGGTGTCGCCGGACGCGACTTCCAGAACCGGCGCGAGCCCGGCGTCGAAATAGCCCCAATGAACGGTCTCGGCGGAGGCGGGAAGATGATGCGTGGCGGCCATTGACGGCTCCTGGTGTTGGTTTCGGCCCACGGTATCGCGGGGACCGCGGTCTGTCATGCCGAATAACGTCGGCTTTCCCCAATCCCAGGCGCCCGGGACAGGCCCTGGGTCAAGCCCAGGGATACGGGAAGAGAGGGGGTGGTGGTTCGTGATCCCCTCGCCTCGCCATCCCCGACCCCGCGCTACGACGCGAGAAACCCATCTAGCCAACGCGCCGTGCGGAGCAGACGGCCCTCGGCGCCGCGCCCGCCGACCAGTTGCACGCCCAGCGGCATGCCGTCGACCGTGAGGCGGGGGAGCGAGACACAAGGCACGCCGAGATAGGTCCAAGGGCTGTTGAAGTCCGCGTCGCCGGTGGTCTCGAAGCCACGCGGCGCCGGGCCGGTCGCTGGCAAACAGAGGATCGCGTCATAGCGAGTCAACAGGCCCTCGATCGCGTCATTGATTACCTCGCGTTCGTTCAGGGCCTCGATATAGTCGCGTGCAGGGATGTCGTATGAGTCTTTCAGCCGCGCCCGGATCTTGTCGCTGAGCAACTCGGGGCGATCGCGCAGAAAGCCGCCGTAGTAATGCGCGTTCTCACCCGCGAAGATCGCGCCGTGCAGATCCAGGATCCGATCGAAGGGCGAGGGCGGGGTCTCCTTGATGCAGGCATCGCCGAGGCGCCGCGCGACATCCGTGATCGCCGCCTGGGCGCCCGCATCCGCCCGGTCCCAGGCCGGCGTCTCGACAAAGGCGAAGCGTGGCCGGCTCGGGCCGGGCTGTTCAAGCGCCGCCAGGAGCGAGCCGCGGCCGCCGTCATAGCTATGGGGATCTTGCGGTTCGGGAATCGACAGACTGTCGGTGATCAGCGCCAGATCCTCGAGGCTGCGCCCGTAGACGCCGAGAGTGTCCAGGGTATGGGATTGCAAAAGCGCGCCGCCGCGCGGGATCAGGCCCAGGGTCGGCTTCAGACCGTAGACCCCGTTGAACGAAGCGGGCCGGATGACCGAGCCACCGGTCTGGGTGCCGACCGCGAGCGGCATGTGGAAATCCGCCACCCCGGCGCCGGACCCGGCGGAGGAGCCGCCTGGCGTATGCTCCAGGTTATGGGGGTTGCGGGTCTTGCTGGGATTTGTGTTGGCGAGCTCGGTGGTGACGGTCTTGCCCATGATGACGGCGCCGGCGGCCCTGAGAGCGGCGACCGAGGTGGCGTCGGCATTCGGCCGCCGCCCCTCGAACAGGGCCGAGCCGTTTTCCGTCGGCATGTCGGCGGTGTCGATGATGTCCTTGATGCCTACCGGCAAGCCGTGCAGGGGGCCGAGCGTCTCGCCCCTTTCGCGCGCCGCGTCGGCGGCCCGGGCCTCGGCCATGGCGCGTTCCGGATCGATATAGGCCCAGGCTCGAACATCGTCCTCGCGTTCGGCGACCCGGTCGAGGCAGGCCTGCATCAGATCGGCGGCGGAAAAATCACCGCGCGCCATGCCGGCGACTGCCTCCGTCGCGGTAAGTTCATTCAGTCTCGCCATGGGAACCTCGTCTGAAAAATTGTTGTGGCAACCGGCTTCGGCGGATTGTCTCAGAGATTGAGCACCGCCGCCTTCATGCGCTCCACCGCCGCGTCCGGCGCGGTGAGGATTGGAAGCCCGAGCACCTCGGCCACCGCGTCCTTGGCCTGGGCCGTGGAGAATTGGGCGAGCATGACCGCGTCGCAATCCGCCAGAGCCGTCGCGGCCTCGACCAGCAGCGCGTTATGCCGGTCCGCGTCGCCTTGCCTTAGGGCCATCATCGCCTCCTCGACCAGACAAGGCTCGATCGCCGCCTCCAGCCCCCGCGCGGCGGCCATTTCCTGGAACTCGTCGCGCATCGAGGCAACGCTGCCCTGGAAGGTCACCAGCATGCCGATGCGGGCGCCGAGATCGAGCGCCATGTCGAACATCGCCTCGTTCGGCTTCAGCACCGGGATCGGCGCGTCCCGGGCCACCATCTCGATCGCCGGGCCGAAAGCGGAGCAGGTGAACAGGATGCCGTCCGCGCCGATCGACAACGCGTAGTCACCCAGCACCCTGAAGCGATCCATCATCGCCCGGTCCAGATGGCCGGTGGCGGCGCGGTCGCGGCTGAGAGAGTCCTCGAGCAGATTGACGGTTTCCGCCTCGGGCCAGATCCGCTTGAACGCCTCGCCGACCGGTTCGACCGCCATCGGAACGGCTTGGATAAGAACGATGCGGTGGCTCATGTCGGGATCCGGGATTGATCGGCGGGCGGGTTCCCCCAACAATGCCGAGGTTTCAAAACCGGCGCTAGAGCGATAAATCTCGTTTCGTGTTTTTTCCCGCCGATGGAGTACTCGACCCGTGTCCCCGTCACCGATTGACCCACAAATTGGCCCACCGATTGGTTTCGCCGTGCTCGCGGAACGGCTGCGTCATGATCTGGAACTGCTGCAATATCCGCCAAGTGATTGGGTGACGTCGCGGCAAACCGCCGGGGGCGAGCCGGTCGTGGACGTGGTGATCGTCGGCGCCGGCATGTGCGGTCTCGCCGCCTGTTTCGCGCTGCGCCGCGCGGGGATCTTCAATATCCGGATTCTGGACGGCGGCGAGTCCGGGCGCGAGGGACCTTGGGTTACCTACGCGCGCATGGAGACCCTGCGTTCGCCCAAGCATCTGGCCGGGCCGGCGCTGGGATTGCCAAATCTCACCTTTCGTGCCTGGTACGAGGCCTCGCGCGGCCTGGAGGCCTGGGAGGCGCTGGGCCGGATCCCGACCGATATCTGGATGGAGTATCTGATCTGGTACCGAACCGTCTTGGAAATCCCGGTCGAGAACAAATCCCGCCTGGAGCGCCTGGTTCCGGCGGCGCATGGCTTTGATCTCAAAGTCGAAGGACCTGACGGTGGCGAAAGCATCGCGGCGCGGCGGGTGATTCTAGCGACCGGCCGCGAGGGGATGGCGCGGCCCCGCGTGCCGCCGCCGCTGGTCGGATTCTCGGGCGACAGGTGTCGGCATAGCTCCGAGGATATCGACTTCCAGGCGATGGCCGGAAAGTCCGTCGCGGTGATCGGCATGAGCGCCTCGGCGGTGGATAACGCGGCCTCGGCCCTGGAAGCCGGCGCGGCGCGGGTCCATCTGATTGTCCGCGCGCCCGAGGTGCCCCGGATCAACAAGATGAAAAGCACGAATTACCCGGGATTTACCCACGGGTTTCCTGGCCTCCCCGCCGAGGCCCGGCTTGATCTCCTGTCCTATGTGTTCCGTTACAGGGTCGCGCCGCCGCGCGATTCGGTGCGCCGGGTTTGGCGGCACGAAAAGGTCTCGCTGCACTTGGATGCCGAGATCACCGAGGCGCGCCGATCCGGCGATCAGATCATCCTTGCCGCCGGAACGGAAAGCCTGACCGTCGATCACGTGATCCTCGGAACCGGCTTTCATATCGACGTGACCGCGCCCGAGGAGACCAGCGGTTTCGCCGATGCGATCGCGACGTTCCGCGATACGGTTGATAACGCCGATGATCGGTTTCTCGAGGAATTTCTGGACTTCCCCGACCTTGGACCGGCATTCGAGTTCCGTGAGCGTCTGCCCGGCGCCGCGCCGTATCTCGGATCCCTGCACAATTTCACCTTCGCGGCGACCGTCAGCCACGGCAATGTCAGTGGCGATATCCCCTGTGTCAGTGATGGCGCCGACAGATTGGCCCGCGGCATCGCGGCCGCGATCTTCAACGAGGATTTCCCGACACATCTGGCGGATCTGCATGCCCACGCCGAACCTGAACTTCTGGGTGATGAGATTCCCGGCAATCAAGCGTGGTCGCCACCGCTGGACGCGGGTCGTTAGGATCGCGGATCGCCCATCGAGCCTGGAGAACGCCGTCGCCCGTTGCTCACCTCCATTGTCGTTCCGGTGCAAGTCGGGATCTCGCGACGCATGCGCGAGTTGGCTGGGTCCTGTCCTCCTGGCATCGAGGCCCCGACATTCGCCAGGACGACGGGGTGGAGCGCCGCTGATTGATCGGAATTGACCTAGTGTTACGAGACTTTATCCTGTTCGGGGAATTCGAATGGGAGAGATCGGATGGCCAAGGGATACTGGATCGCGCGGATCGACGTTCACGACGCCGAGGCCTACAAGAACTATGTGGTCGCCAACGCCGCGCCGATCACGCGGCACGGGGGACGGTTTCTCGTCCGCGGCGGGCAGAGCCAGGCGCCGGAGGGATCACCACGGGCACGCAACGTGGTGATCGAGTTTCCGAGCTATCAAGAAGCCTTGGATTGCTACAACTCCGAAGACTACCAACACGCGATATCCCTGCGCGCGCCGGTCTCCGAGGGCGATGTGGTGATCATCGAGGGCTATGACGGCCCGCAACCAGGCGATTGACGGGCGTGACGCATTTCGTCGCATGCACCGGTTTTCACGGGTTGGACTAGCGCCAACCCGGGTGCCGTTCAAATTTCTCCCGCAACGGTGGTCCCGGCGTCTTCGGTCGCCAGGATGCGTCGAGCGCGTTCAGAACCAACCGACGGATCTCGTCATCGGTAAAGCCGAAACGCTCCATCAGAATGGCGTATTCCTCGGCCAATGCGTTGTGAAACATGCCGGGATCGTCGGTATTGATCGAGATATTGAGGCCCCGATCCATATAGCGGCGCGCCGGATGATCCTCGATCCGCACGATCGAACCGGTCGCGACATTCGAGAGCGGGCAAAGTTCCAGCGCGATTTGCCGATCCGCCAATAGGTCTATAAGCGCCGGATCCTCCTCGGCGCGGGTGGCATGGCCGATCCGGTCGACCCGCAGGACCTCCGCCGCGCCGCGCACGCTCTCGGCACCCGCCGCCTCGCCGGCATGGACGCTGGTGCGCAGGCCGAGGCGTCTTGCTTCCTCATAGACCGGCGCGAAGGGTTCCGGCGGGACCACATGTTCGGAACCGCCCATGCCGACGCCGACGATGCCGTATTCGGTCAATTCCGCGATCTCCGCGAGGGTCCGCGCCGCGTTCTCGGGGCCATGGTCGCGCACCAGATCCGGGATGAGCCAGGTCTCGCATTCCGGCACCCGGTCGAAGCCTCGACGGATCGCCGCCGCGAGGTCGCCGGCGCTTAATCCCTGTTCGGCGAAACGCGAGGGCGAGAAGAAAAGCTCGGCGTAGATTATGTTCTGCCGCGCCAGATCCCGCGCCACCGCCTCGGCGATGAAAGTGAAGTCGTCCGCGGTCTTTAGGAAGCCGTTCTTCCAGACCCAGGCTTCGATAAAGGCGGGAAAATCGGGATAGGTCAGCCGCTCCCGCAGCGCCTCGCGGTTGGGAGTTGAGGCATCGCCGCCATGTTGCTGGATCAATCCCCAAAGCGCGTCGAGAGGGATCGCCCCCTCGAGATGAAGATGCAGCTCGGCCTTGGGGAGCGCGTGAAGCCAGTCGGGGATGGTGGTCATGGGCGTGATCTAAACCTCGACCACCACGTATTTTTCCTCGACCATCACGTCGAAGGTTTCGGCCACGTAAGGTCCCTCGGTCACCGCGTCGCCGGGGGCGATGTCGACATCGTATTGGGTTGCCTTGATGCGGTCGGGCTCGCACATGGATTGGCCGGTGCGGATGTCGAACTCCCAGCCATGCCAGGGACAGCGGACGATCTCGTTCTGGCGGGAGAACTTGTACTCACCCGGTTGGCTCGCCTCGACTAGACCAACAAGGTGGCCTTCGCAGAGGCTTCCGCCCTGATGCGGGCAGCGGTCGAGCATGCCGAAGAATTCACCGTTGAGATTGAAGATCACGATGGGACGGCCCCGAACCTCGACCAGCTTGCGACCGCCTGGGGGGATGTCCTCGACTGGGGCTACGACATATTTAGGCATTATCGAAGGCCGAACAGATCCAGTGCGTTATTCAGGAAGAAGTTCTCCTTCGTCGCCTTGTCGATCTTGACCGGCAGGGCGCGGGCCGGATCGTCGTAGTCCCAATGCGGATAGTCGGTGGCGAAAAGCAGCCGGTCCCAGCCGATCCAGCCGATCGTGTCCAGCAACTGCTCGCGCGGCTCCGGCTCTTCCATGGGCTGGGTGGTCAGCCAGACATGTTCGCGGATCAGTTCCGAGGGTGGCCGGGTAACATGCGGGATCTCGGCGCGGTTGCGCTCCCAGATCTTGTCGAGCCGCCATTTCAGCGCCGGTAGCCAGGCGAAACCGGCCTCGATCAGGATCACCTTCAGGGTCGGGAATTTCTCGAACACGCCCTCGAACACCATGCTGGTCAGCAGCGATTGGGTGTTCTCCGCGTGTCCGACCATTTCCTCGATATAGAAGGACGGCCAGCCGCCGCCGGTAACCGGGCTGCCGCCATAGCCGAAGGCATGGATGCCGACCGGCAGATTGGCGCGGCACGCGGCCTCGTAGATCGGCCAGTACTTGCGTTGCCCAAGCGGCTCGGCGGTGCGGCTCAACAGCAGGATCTGGGCGAAGTTCGGGTCGCCGGCCCAGTGGTCGATCTCCTTGGCCGAGGTGACGCCATCCTCGAAGGGCACCATGACCGAGGCCTTCAGGCGCGGCTCCTTGGAGGTCCATTCGGCGATCTGCCACTCATTGACGGCGCGGCAATAGGCGCCGGCGAAATCGCCGTTCTGAAGGCCTTGCCCGCTCTTCAACGGGTTCAGGATACCGAGTTGGACATTGTTCGGATCCAGGTGCTGCTCGCGCATGAAATCCAGATCCGCGCCCGGCTTGGCGCCGTTCGGCGGATAGGAATCGCGCCGCGCCGCGTCCGGCTGGCCCTTGGGAAAGGCGGGGCCATTCGGGAAACCCTGGCGATAGATGAAGCCGTAGCTCTCCAGGTAGTTTTGCCACCGCTTTTCGAGAAACGGGTAGATCTCGATTTCCAGGGATTTCGGGCTGGGATGGATATCGCAATCGGCGATCGCCATCTTGGCCTTGCTCTTGGTGTTATCGGTTGGACGGTTCAGGACCTGGATATTCATCTCGGATACCTCCTTGCCCCGATGGGGCGCGCGGGAGTCTTGAACTATTGCAGGCGAGGATACGTGTTTTTCGGGTTGTCGACCATGATTTTGCGCGCCAGCTCGGGCGAGAGGCCCTCCGGCAAGACCGCGTCGCCGTCGAACTGGTGGTGCGGGTAGTCGGTCGAGAACAGCAACATTTCGTCCGATCCCATGTGCTCCATCAGGGTTTCGAAGGCCTTGGCGTCGGGTGGCGCGTCGACCGGTTGCAGGGTTAGGCGGAAATGATCGCGCGCGATTTCCGTCGGCGTGCGGTCGACCCAGGGAATTTCGGCCCGCAGCCCGCGCCAGAACTTGGTCAGCCGCCAGAGATGGGCCGGCAACCAGGTAAAGCCGGATTCCGCCAGCACCACCTTCAGGTCCGGAAACTTGGCGAAGACACCCTCGCAGATGAAACTGGACACCATATTGTGAAAAGCCGGTGACTGCGCGGCGTAATCCTCGGAATAGTAGGACGGCCAGCCGACCGAGGTGACGGGGTGCTTATAGGCGCTTCCGGCATGCACGCAGATCGGCAGGCCGTGCTTGGCGGCGGCGGCGTAGATCGGCCAATAGAGCCGTCGGCCGAGCGGGTTTTCGTCCATGACCAGCATGAGCACCGAGACGAAGCGCTGGTCGTCGGCCCAACGCTCGATCTCGGCGACGGCCATTTCGACATTTTGGGTCGGGATGACGATCGAGGCGCGCAGGCGCGGATCGCGGTCGAGAAACTCGGCCGCCATCCAGTTGTTCACCGCGTTGGCGAAGGCGGCGGCCATGTCCTCGCTCATCAGCAGCTGGACACCGTAGAGGCAATTGCAGATCGCGATGCTGGTCGCGAAGGGGTCAAGCGCCTGGCTTTGCACGGCGGCGAGAGAGGAAGCCGGCAATCCCTTCTCGGGTCGCCAGTCCGGGCGCGCGGTCAACGGCGCGTTCTTCGGATAGGCGATGGTCTCCAGCTCATGCACGCCGCGCTGAACAATCGTGTCGCGCCAATGGTCCGCCATATAGGGCAGCAAGGCATCGATACTGGGAACCGAGGGATGGATATCGCAGTCGATGGCCCCGGCGCTCGGGATGGCGTTCATGCTATCCTAGTCCATGAGTTTTCTTAAAGCGTGGAGCGTTAATCTGTTGCCCTTTGAGGGGGTTGTCAAACAAGAGACGGTTCTGGCGGGCCACCATCTTGTCTCCGATGGTCAATGTTGGCGAGATGGCCGATGCGCGGGCAGTCGCTGGTCGCGGGAAAAAGTCGCGCTCCCCTGGTCCAGCGGTTAAGCTTGGCGAGGCTCAACGACATGTTGTCCCCATAGATGGTTTCGCGAAACACCAGGAATACAGAAGCCGAGCGGAGATTGACCGCCGAGTTATTGAATGTTTGCGCGAACGCCGCGCTGCGCGCCAACGCGTATTCTGGTGTCGGCGCGATGCGTTCCCCTCTGCGTCAATTGTTGATCCTGTACCCCGCCAATCCGAAAGTCTTGGGGATCTTCATCACCGCGCTGACCAACCTCGAGGAGGCTAGGCCAGCCCATGAATGGAGCGCGAGGGCGTATCGTGTGTTGCCGGAGTCGATGGAAGTGGCGGCGGCGGCGGCACAAGCCACCCTCCAATTCGCGGACCCTGGCGATAGTCGAGAAATCTGGCGGAAACTTGTGAACGTGGACCCGCTTCAGGAATCGTATCGCCTGGGCCTAGCACAGGCTCTCGAGGAAACCGGCGCCGTTGCCGAGGCGATCGAACAGCTGCGCCGGCATCTTGTCTTAAACCCCAATACGGCGATTGCCCATGTTCTCCTGGCCCGCGGTCTGCAGCATGAGGACGCGCGCCCGACGAATCGTCAGGCCGGTCGTCGGGTTCTGGCACGCGCTAGGGCAAGCGCGCCACGCGATCAGGTCAATAGGGTTAACATGGCCTGGCATCGGCTCCGCGAAGCACCGGACGATCCGTTGAGTTGGCAGGAGTTCGGCGCCCGCTGGGGGGACTCTCCGTATCTCGAGCCGATAGATGGTGTTGTCATGCCGAGCTGGCGAGGCCGTGCTGATTCGGCGCGGAAGCTGATCATTCGCCAAGAGCGCGGGCTTGGCGATCAGATTCTATACGGGCATTTTCTCCCCGCCCTAGAGCGGCTCGCGTTAACAGGCGCCATGGTCTGCGCGCCGAGATTGCGGCGGCTATTCGCGCGGTCTTTTCCGAATTGGACGATCGTCGACGATCCAACCGAGTTGACCGTCGGTGAATTCGACGCCCAGATCTTCGCGGGAGATTTGGGCCAACATCTTATTGGCTCTCGCCAATCAGGCTACCTGATCCCCGATCGTCAGAGGGTCGCGATGAATCGCAGTCGCTATCTAAAACTAGGTTTCAAGCGACTGATCGGTTTTGCCTGGCGGGGCGGGAACACGACGATCGCCGAGGAACGCCGTCGGGCAATCCGACTGGGTGATTTCTCGCGGCTATTCGAAAATCAGGATATCGGGTTCGTGTGTTTACAACATGGTGTCACCGAGGCCGAGCGGGATCATCTCGCGGCATTTTCCAACGTGATTCTCGATGCCTCGATCGACCCTCTGAAGGACCTTGATGATCTGGCGGCACAGATTGCCGCCATGGACCTGGTGGTAACCAGCGCGAGCGCGAATACTCATTTCGCCGGGGCGCTTGGAATTCGTGTGCTCGCGCTTTTACCTTCGATCGCCCATTGGCACTGGGGTTTACCCGGCGTTGTCAGTCCCTGGTACCCTACTTTGGAGCCGATCCGGCAACCCCGACCCGGGGACTGGCGCCCGGTCTTGGAGGAAGCGCGCCGTCGTTTGACGTGTTTTATTAAAAGCGCTCCGGGTTAGGCAACGGTTACCCTGGCGCGACCACGGCGACCTAACTACAGTGCCCAGCTTCGCGTCTACGCTATTTTTGGGCCAGTTTTGATGTTCTACGAGATCGCCCGGTTTCCCGAGCAGTTAATCCGAGCGCTTCGCGGCTCTCGATTGACTATACAAGGAAAGACTCACGTCGTGCGTGATATCCTGTATCTGCCGATCCAAGACGAGGATTGGGAACGGATCAGGCGCTATTCGGAAAATCGCGTGGATGGCGCTGCCGAGATCTCGGGTTACTGGTCCGACCGTCGAGATGAATTCATTTACATCTATTCGATCGAACAAAGGGTTTTGGCGATCTCCGGATACTTCGCCAGCGGATATATCGGCCAATTCGTCGACGGTCCGGCCCAAGGCCTCGGAAAGCCACCGGAAACCGACTTTCAAAAGTCGATTTTCCACACTTTCATGGAGCGCGATGGGCCATTGATCAGATCCTGGTATCCGCTTCTGCCATCATTGGTGGACCACTATGATCTGCTCAAGAATTTGGATGCCGCGCGGGCGATCGTTAATCACGCGACATGCGTGAACGATTCCGGCATGACGGTTCTGGAGATTGGCGCCGGTGGTTGTTTGTTGGCGATGTTCCTGCGTGAACTGACGAAGATCAGGCGCCATGACGTGGTGGATTTGGATTTCGTCATTCCGTTTGGCTTCGCGATGCTTCGGAGTTTCGTGCCGGAAATCTCCGTGGCTCTCCCGGGCGAGCCGACCGAGGACGCCTTGGTAACGTTTCATGACAATAATAACCCGGCTTTCGACGAAGCCGGCCATGATGTCGCGGTCAATATCACCTCTTTCGGAGAGATGACCCAGGGCAATGTCTCCGATTATTTTGCCCTGGTGGCCCACGCGCTTCGAAGCGGCGGCATATTCACCTGTATCAATCGCAACGCCAAGGTTACGCGCTTCGATTCTTATCCCTGGGACTCGATCACCGGAGATGTTCTGGTCGATGAGCTTGATCCAACCTCGGGGTATCACGATCCCGACCCGATTTTCCGCCGGATAGTCCGGAAACATTAGGGGGCGATCGGTTTGATTGGAATCGCATGGTGACGAAGATTTGGTCGTGAAACGCCCCTGGCTTCGGTGAGATTGAGCTGATCGGGGGCCAGGCTAGTCCAGCGTCAAGCCATCAAGACGGTTGGCTAGGTCAATGCTGTCCGAGAACAGCAGATAACGACGGTTTTCACCCAATCGACCGTCGTTTGTGAGTCGGTCCGTTTCATCGACACAGGAAACTCCGCGTTCGATAAGCAAATCCACGAGGCCGCTCCCGAAATTGTAGAGATGTTGCGGGTCCGGCCTTTCGACAGGGTGCAATTCGGCGATCACCAGCTCCGCCGACTGGATGGCCTTGTCGAGGACTCGCATCGGATCCGGGAAGTGGTCCAGCGTGCTGAACAAGCCTACAGCCGATACGCGGTCGCCTCGGTCACGCAGCGCCTCGAAGGTGGTGGGCGCGTCGAAAAAAACATCTTGCGCCAATGCCCTGCAACTAGCCCCATGATGAATGCAGGAGTGATCCCAGCACATCCCACTTGGCTCGTTGATTAGATAACACCGGGGATGTGGGGCATTCGCGCCGCCGACAATCCAATGGGGGGAAACACCGGTAATCTCCGTGAAACTTCTCTCGGACGCATATTCGGGCTCAAGCGCCGATGAGCGAAACATCTCGCCGAGCTGGATGAGTTTGCCGGCGATCGAAATGCGTTTCGCTTCGGGGTGCCGCAGTTCATGTAGGTGCGACAACAATCCGGAAAACGGACAGTTAACCTCCGCGTAGCTAGAGATATCCGGCAGCGCTCGAGTCAATAGTTTCCAGGTCCTGGGCAACAAGTCCAAGTCAGCTCTTGGTGTTCCGCTGGCCCAGGCGTTCAGGATTGACCAGCCATGGCGATGCCGTCCCCCCACGTAACCATAGACACTGGCGATAGCTTCGGGCGTGAACCAGGGATCGAACCACACCGTCTCGCAGCGCCGGCAGCTGTGTAGAGGCATCAAGGCAAGCAGGGCGTCGGGCGTGATGCCGATCTGGGTCGCGAGCGCGCGGAGATAAAAACCAGCGTCGCGCCGGTCGAGAGTACTTTCCTCGCGGTTGTCGCCGCCACAGACCGGACAGTTGGGATAGGCGGTTAGAAAGGGGTACTCATCGGTCATGAGGTCGTGTCCACGGATTCCTCGGAAATGCCACCTTGCCATGGTCTGGGAATGCGATCCAATGGTCTCGCTAGTGACGACATGTTTTGGTTTTCATGTCAGGCATCCGCAACGGGATCGCCGGAGCACTTGCGATGCATGTATGGTGCTTCCGATGGGGCGAGGTGAGAGTAGGCATGGCTTTTCGGATTGGCGTTGATTCAGGCGGTACGTTCACGGACGTTTGTCTGTTGGATGAGGATAGCGGTCGGGTTTCGGTCTGGAAACTTCCGAGTACGCCGACGGATCCCTCTATCGCCATAGCCGGGGGCACCCGGGAGATTCTCGAACGCCGCCAGAGCTCCGAGCCCGCCGAGGTTTCGTTCTTCGGCCACGGCACGACGGTTTCGACCAATGCCCTGATCCAGGGCCGTGGCGCGCGCACCGGGCTTGTGACCAACGAGGGGTTTCGGGATCTGTTGGAGCTTGCGCGGCAACGCCGGCCGCATCTCTATGATTTGCAGACCGACAAGCCGGAACCTCTTGTCCCTCGCGATCGCCGGCACGAGGTCGCCGCGCGGGTGCACTACGACGGACGCGTTGAGCGCGCGCCGGATGCTGGGGAGATCAAAACCGTCGCGCGGGTGCTCAAGGCTCAGGGTGTCGAGGCGGTGGCGATCTGTCTCTTGTACGGCTTTCTCGATCCAAGCCACGAGATTTTGATCGCCGAGGGGCTCGCCGAGGAACTTGGCCCAGGCGTATTCGTGACATGCGCGCATCGTGTATGCCCCGAATTTCGCGAGTACGAGCGGCTGAGCACCACGGTGGTGAACGCGTTCCTGGGCCCGATCATGCGCGGCTATCTTGACAATCTCACACCTCGGTTGCGCGAGGCCGGCGTCGCGGTGGCCCCGCATATCACCCAATCCAACGGCGGCACGATCAGTTTCGAGACCGCGTCCGAGCACCCCGTTCGCACCATCCTTTCCGGCCCCAGCACCGGTGTTGTGGGGGCGTTGGAGACCGCGCGCATGGTGGGCGAGCATGACCTCATCACCTTCGACATGGGGGGCACCTCGACCGATGTGGCCTTGATCGAGGGCGGCGCGCCGGGCCTGACCATCGAAGCCGAGGTGCATGGCTACCCGATCAAGGTGCCGATGATCGATATCCAGACCGTCGGCGCCGGTGGCGGCTCCATCGCGCATATCGATAGCGGCGGATTTCTCAAGGTCGGCCCGCGTAGCGCCGGCGCCGAGCCGGGGCCGGTCTGCTATGGGCTCGGTAACGAGGAGCCGACGGTGACCGACGCCAATGTCGTCATGGGCGTGCTGGACCCGAACCGGCTTCTCGGCGGGCGCATGGAGATCGATCATGACCGGGCGATGGCCGCGATGGAACGCCTGGGCGCGCGGATCGGTCTCGGCCCGTTGGAGACGGCGGCCGGGATCGTGCGCGTGGTCACCGCGAACATGGCGCGGGCCATTCGCTTGATTTCGGTGCAGCGCGGATACGACCCGCGTGACTATTGCCTGATCCCGTTTGGCGGCGGCGGGCCGGCCCATGCCGGGCGGCTGGCGCGGGAATTGGGCATGGGGCGGGTACTGGTGCCGCGCAATCCGGGCATTCTTTGCGCGCTGGGCTTGCTGCTGACCGACGTCAGCCAGGATTTTTCGGTCACGCGCCGCACCAGATTGGACGCCGGTGGTGTCGGCGTGGCGCGTGAGGCGATCAGCCAGCTTAGGGCCGAGGCGGAGGCCTGGTTCACGATCGAGAATGTCGCGCCGGAACGCCGGGCGACCGGCGTCACCGCCGACATGCGCTACGCCGGCCAGAACCACGAGCTTAACGTGGCGGTTCCCGAAATCGGGGATGATGCCGCGTTCCTCAAGCAGCTGGCGGCGAATTTCGCCGAGATGCACGAGCGGCGTTATGGCTATGTGGCGCCGGAGGAACCGGTGGAATTGATCACCTTGCGATTTCGAGCCTCGGGACTGGTCGACAAGCCAGGCTTTGAAAGCGCCGACGAGGAGGGGCCGGATCCCGCGGCCGCGCTGGTCTCACGGCGTCCCGTTTACGCGTCCGAGGACGGCGCGTTCACCGACACGCCGATCTATGATCGAGATCTCCTTCGCCCCGGCAACCGGGTGATCGGGCCGGCGGTGATCACCCAATTCGATTCAACAACCCTGGTGCTCGCCGGGCAAACGGCGACCGTCGACCGCATCTTCAATCTCGTTCTGCGTGAGGAGGAGGCTTGATGACCACGCCCGATCCGATCACCGTCGAAGTCATCGGCAGCGCCATCGCCTCGATCGCCGAGGAGATGGGCGAGACCCTGATCCGAGCCTCCTATTCGACCAATATCAAGGAGCGGCGCGACTGCTCGACGGTGCTGTTCGACGCCGCCGGACGCACGCTTTACCAGGCCGAGCATATTCCGATCCATCTCGGCTCGCTCATGGGCGTGGTCGAGGAAGTGGTGAAACGCCACCCCGTGGAGACGATCCAGGAAGGCGATCTTTTCATCGGCAACGATGCCTATACCGGCGGCGGCACGCATCTGCCGGACATCGTGTTCGCCTCGCCGATCTTTTACCAGGGCGCCCTGGTGGGCTGGGCGACGAACCTGGCGCATCACGCGGATTTCGTCGATCGTGGACATAAGCATATTTTTCAGGAAGGACTGCGGATCCCGCCGATCCGCCTGCATCGCGCCGGCGAGTTGCAACAGGATGTGCTGGATCTGATCCTGCTCAATTGTCAGGTGCCCAGGGAACGCCTGGCCGACTTCCGCGCCCAGGTCGCCGCCAATCATTTCGGTATCAGGCGTTTTCAAGCTCTGTGCGACCGCTATGGCGTGGCGCTTCTGAACCGGGTGTTCGATGAACTTCTCGACTATGCCGAGCGCCGCATGCGGGCCGGGATCGCGGCCATTCCCGACGGTATCTATGACTTCGAGGATGTCTTCGAGGGAGACGAGCAGCCGGAGCCGCTCACCTTCAAGGTGCGGGTCGAGGTGACAGGTGAAACCATCCACTTGGATTTCGCGGGCAATCCGCCACAGGTGCCGGCGGGTTTGAACATCGTCAACACCGCCCTGTTGGCCACGGTCTATTACGCGGTCAAGACCATCGCCGACCCCGAGGCGCCGCCGAATGCCGGGTTGTTCCGCCCGATCAGCGTCAGCGCGCCCGAGGCCTCGATTGTCAACGCCGCCCCGCCGGCGGCGGTCAATGGCCGAACCAATACCTGCCAGCGGGTGGTGGATCTGATCCTCGGCGCGCTGGCCAAGGCGGTGCCGGAGCGGGTGATCGCCGCGTGCAACGGCGCGGTGGTCGCCGCGACCTTCAGCGGCGTCAATCCCAGGACCGGGGACTATTACGTCTATCTCGAAACCCTCGGCGGCGGTTTCGGCGCGCGGGCGACCAAGGACGGACTGGACGGGGTGCAGGCGCATATCACCAATACCTCGAACCTGCCGATCGAGGGGTTGGAGCCCGAATACCCCCTGGTGGTCGACCGCTATGAGCTGGTGCGCGATTCCGGTGGACCCGGAACCTGGCGCGGCGGCATGGCGCTACGTCGCCAGATCCGCGCGGTCGATCATAACTGCTGGGTTTCGGTGCGCGGCACACGGCTCAAAACCAGTCCTTGGGGCCTTTTCGGTGGCCACGAGGGTGGGCGCTATTCGGTCGAGGCGGACCCGCCGCTGGTCGGCGGTCGAGGCGATCTCGCCGCCGGGCACGCGGTCTCGATCACCACGCCGGGGTCGGGAGGATATGGCGATCCAGCGGCTCGCGACCCGGATCTGGTACGCCGTGACTTGGCCGAGGACCGCATCTCCCCGGAGGTGGCCCGCGCCGTTCACGACGTGTCGTGGTGATCTCCGGAGGAGGGGTTGGACACTAGCCGTCGTCCTGGCGCAAGGCGGGACCCCGCGATGGGTGACCTTTACGGTAGTCGTCTTATCACCTGGAACCGTTCGAGGCCCCGCCTTTCGCCAGGGCGATGGCAGAGGGTTATATCGCCCGTCCCCCTAAAGCGCCCGCGCGCGATCCCTTAGCGTGAACTTCTGGACCTTGCCCGTTGAGGTCTTGGGCAGATCGCCGAAGACCACGGTTTTCGGGGCCTTGAAATGGGCCATGTTATCCCGGCAATAGGCGATCAGGCCGGCTTCGTCGATGGTGCCGCCGGGCTTCAGGGTGACGAAGGCGCAGGGCGTCTCGCCCCATTTGTCGTCCGGGCGGGCGACCACGGCGGCTTCCAGAACCTCGGGATGGCGGAACAGCACGCCCTCGACCTCGATGGTGCTGATATTCTCGCCGCCGGAGATGATGATGTCCTTGGAGCGGTCCTTGAGTTCGATATAGCCGGAGGGATGCATCACCCCCAGATCACCGGTATGGAACCAGCCGCCCTTGAAGGATTCCTCGGTCGCGGTGGGGTTCTTCAGGTAACCCTTCATCACCACGTTGCCGCGCATCATCACCTCGCCCATGGTCTCGCCGTCGCTCGGCACCGGCTCGAGCGTCTCGGGATCGGCGACCATCAGACCCTCGAGCACGGGATAGCGCACACCCTGGCGTGATTTCAGGTCCGCCTGCTCGCCCATGGGCAAATCGTTCCATTCGTCATGCCATTCGCAGACCGTGACCGGGCCATAGACCTCGGTCAGGCCGTAGACATGGGTGATCGCCACGCCCTTGGCCTCCATCCCCTCGATCACGGCGGCGGGCGGGGCGGCACCGGCGGTCATCATCGCCAGCGGGTGATCCCAGTCGCGGCTCGCCTCGGCGGGGGCGTTCAGCAGCATGTTCATGACCACGGGCGCGCCGCACATATGGCTGACCTTGTGGTCGGCGATGGCGTCGTTGATCGGCTTTGCCTCGACCCGGCGCAGGCAGACATGGGTCCCGCCCAGCATCGTGACGGTCCAGGGAAAGCACCAGCCGTTGCAATGGAACATCGGCAGGGTCCAGAGATAGGTTGGGTGCTTCTTCATGCCCCAGACGGTGCTGTTGCCGATCGCGTTCAGATAGGCGCCACGATGGTGATAGACCACGCCCTTGGGATTCCCGGTGGTCCCGGAGGTGTAGTTCAACGCCAGGGAGTCCCATTCGGAGGTGGGCATGACCGCCTCGAAGGCGGGGTCGCCGCTCGCGAGAAACTCCTCGTATTCGACCGAGCCGAGACGCGCGCCACCCTCGATGGTCGGATCGGCGTAGTCGATGACCAGGATCTCGCGGCCGATCTCGGCCAGGGCCTGCTTGATCACCGGCGCGAATTCGGTATCCGTGATCAGCGCCTTGGCCTCGCCGTGGTTCAGGATGAAGGCGATGGTCGCCGCGTCGAGGCGGATGTTGAGGGCGTTCAGAACCGCGCCGGTCATCGGGACCCCGAAAGTCGCCTCGAAGGACGGCGGCACGTTCGGCGCCATGACGGTCACCGTATCGCCCTTGCCGATCCCGTGCTTGGTCAGCGCCGAGGCGAGACGGTGGCACCGCTCCCGGGTCTCGGCCCAGGTGAAGCGCTGGTCCCCATGGATGACCGAGGTCCGGCTCGGAAACACCGCGGCCGTGCGCGCCAGGAACGAAAGGGGTGTCAGCGGCACGTAATTGGCTGGATTCTTGTCCAGATCGGTCTCGAAGGGATGCCCGCTCATCTGAAATCTCCCAAGCGGGCACCACGGCCCGTGTCAATGCATTCGCCGAAAATTACCGGGGTCCCGCGATCGGCGCAATATCGCCGGCGCGCCGGTTAAGGCTTGGGAACAAAGACGCCGCCGCTCATCGGTTGGGGCGCGCCGGTGGTGCCGGGATAGCTTATCGGCAATCCAAGCCGGGACCGTACCGCCAGAAAGCCGAAGGCCTGGGCCTCGACCGCGTCGCCCGACCAGTTGACATCCTCGCCACTGATGACCTCGCCCTCCAGCCGGGTGCGCAACCCGCCCATGATCGCCTGGTTGTGCCGTCCGCCGCCGACGACGATCCACTGCATCGGTGGGAGCGGCAGATGGTTGACCGATTGAGCGATCGATTCAACGGTGAAGGCGGTCAACAGCGCTGCGCCGTCGGCCGGCGACTGGTCCTTCAGCGCCTCGCTGGTGAAGCCGACGAAGTCGTCCCGGTCCAGGGATTTTGGCGGCTTTTGCTTGAAATAGGGATGGGTCAACAGCTTGGCCAGCTTGACCGGAGAGGCGCGGCCGCTTGCCGCGAGCGCGCCGTCGCGGTCGAAGGGTTCGCCGGTGTGGCGCCGGACCCAATCATCGAGCAAGGCATTGCCCGGCCCGGTATCGAATCCGATCAAATCCTCGTCTCCGCCGCCGATCCAGGTGACGTTCGCCACGCCGCCGATATTGAGAACCGCCAGGGGGCGCATCATCCGACCGGACAGCGCCCGATGAAAAACCGGCGCCAGCGGAGCGCCCTGGCCGCCGGCGGCGACGTCGGCGGCGCGCAGATCGAAGACCACGTCGATGCCGGTTTCCTTGGCGAGCTTGGCGCCGTCGCCGATCTGCCAGGTGTTGCCGTCGTCTGGATTGTGGAGGATCGTGTGGCCGTGAAAACCGATGACGTCGATCTCCTTGGCGTTCATGCCCGCGGAGCGGAGCAATACCGTGACCGCGCGCGCGTGATCGCCGGTGAGTTCCTCCTCGACCGCGCCGATATCGCCCTTGCCGGCGATGAGATCGCGCAATCTTTCGCGAAACGCGGGTTCATACGGCAAGGTGAGGTGCGGGCCGAGGTCGTCCAAGGTTTCGCCGTCGGTGGAGATGATCGCGGCGTCCACCCCATCCATCGAGGTGCCGCTCATCAATCCAATCGCTGTCCAGGTCTTGGTTACCATGGCGTCTGATTAGAGAGCGGGCCGCGCGCCGTCAACTCGCGCGCGGCGGTTCAGCCGCGATGCCGCGGGTTGGTGTTGAGGGCGGCGGGGTGTCGTGCTACATCCGGCCCCCGATTTCCCGGTAAAACGCGAGGCACAAGGCCATGTCCAGCTTTTCCTCGTCGTTCATGAAAACCATGAACGACCGCGGCTTCATCCACCAGATCACGGATGCCGCCGAACTCGACGCGACCATGAACAAAAAGGCCATCACCGCGTATATCGGCTTTGATTGCACCGCCGACAGCCTGCATGTCGGAAGTCTCGTGCAGATCATGATGCTCCGCCACCTCCAGAAATCGGGTCACAAACCGATCGTTCTGATGGGCGGCGGCACCACCAAGGTCGGGGATCCGTCCGGCAAGGACGACATGCGCCAGCTGCTCAGCGACGAGGATATCGAGCGCAACAAGAACGGCATCCGTCGGATCTTCGAGAAGTACCTCACCTTCGGAGACGGGCCGAGCGACGCGGTTATGTGCGACAACGACGAGTGGTTGTCTGGCCTGCAATACATCCCGTTCCTGCGGAAGTACGGTCGGCACTTTTCCGTCAATCGGATGCTGTCCTTCGACAGTGTCAAGCTTCGCCTGGATCGCGAGCAGCCGCTGTCCTTCCTGGAGTTCAACTACATGATCCTCCAGGCCTACGACTTCATGGAACTGCGGCGGCGCTACGGCTGCGCCTTGCAGATGGGCGGGTCGGACCAATGGGGCAATATCGTCAATGGCGTGGAATTGGCGCGCCGGGTCGATCAGCAGACGATTTTCGGCCTGACCACGCCGCTGGTCACCACCGCCTCGGGCGCCAAGATGGGCAAGACGGCCCAGGGCGCGATCTGGCTCAACGCCGATCGGCTCAGCGCCTATGACTTCTGGCAGTTCTGGCGCAACACCGAGGATGGTGACGTCGGCAAGTTCCTGCGCTTGTTCACCGAGCTGCCGCTCGGGGAGATCCAACGCCTCGAGAGCCTGGAAGGCAGCGCGCTGAACGACGCCAAGAAGATCCTGGCGGACGAGGCGACCAAGCTGTGCCATGGCGAGGCGGCGGCGTTGGAAGCGGCGGAGACCGCGCGCAAGACCTTCGAGGAGGGCGCGATCGGCGAGGCCTTGCCGAGTTTCGACGTGACCCGCGCCGAACTCGATGAGGGATTGTGGGTTGTCGAAGCCCTGCGTAAGTCGGAACTGGTGACCTCGAACGGCGAGGCGCGTCGTCTGATCAAGAACAACGGCGCTCGGGTCAACGACGCCGTGGTGGGCGACGCGGACCTGCGCCTTGGCGCCGGGGACGTCGGCGATGATGGCGTGATCAAACTGTCATCGGGTAGAAAACGGCACGCGTTGTTGCGCGTCGTCTGAGCTGGCCGCGTCCGCCGCCATGGAGGTGTTAACGGCCCGGGCCTTCGTTGGTGAGGGTCGCTGGTGGTGTTTGGACGGCCGGGTCGTTCGTGGCTTTCACCAGGGATCGCAAGAAGCCAGGGGTGAACGCGGTCAGCGGGTTGACGGTCACCACCGGGCGATCGAGGCCGCCACCGACGAGATATTCCGCCGCCAGGAGGCCTTCCTTCTCGCCGCCGGTAATGATTTTTCCCAGGATCGGGATCTGATCGATGAGCCGGCTTAGCCCGTAGGCCGGAACGATCATGCCGTTAATGGCGACGGTATCGTCGATCCGGTTGATTTCGCCGCCCGCCGAGATGCCGAGCGACGCGCCATAGGCCAGCGCGTCTTGGATTACCGCCTTTTCCTTCGTAACCTCGATCCGGGCATTGAGTTGCTCGAAGCGAATGCCATTGCCCTGCAGTATATCGACCAGGCCGGGCAAGAAGGCGGCATTCAGAAGTTGCGCCAAAACCGGTGCGCGGACGAAGCCAAACTCGCGGACGGATAGATCAACCACTGTCTTTTCGTTCACGCCGCGCCCGGTCGTGGTGCCATGGATATTGAGCTGGCCGTCTTGGATCGAGTCCAGCATGTCGAAGCCACGCAGGACCTGGCCCGCGTCCTCGGCCCGGATATGAAACTGTCTTGCATCGCCGCGGCCCGAGTATCCGACGCTGATCGGCTCGTTGCCGATCCTGCCGTTGAGTTGGATATCCCTGGAGCCGGCGCCGTCGTCACGGAGTGTCATCGCCGCGGCGGTAATCGGCGGCAGGGCGCCGACCTGAACCTCATCGAACCGCGCGTTGATGCTGAACGCGCGTTCCTCGGTCACGGGGGTTGCTCCTTCGTCGTCGAGGAAACGCTGGATATCCAGGCGATCTCCGGAAACGACAATGTCGATCCGCCCGTCCTCGGACATGGTCACGTTACCGTTCATTGTGCTGTCGGCGAGCACGAAGCTGTTGAATCGCGCGCTTTGATAAGCGCCGGAAACTGAATCGAACCGCGCTGTCAAATCGATCCCGAGATCGGCTGCCAGAAGGTTGGCGGATCGCAAATGCAGAAGCTTGCCGTCCTGGGTGTCGATCGCGAACCGAAATCGGCCCGCCGCCTTGGCTGGTTTCCGCCACTTAAGGGTCGGTATGGCGAAACGCGCGTCGCGAAGATCGACGACCGCGGTCAGTTCACCCTTGCCGTCGGCCAGGTCCACGGCCTCGACGTCCAGGCCGATGGGGCCCTCCAGGGTCACGAACTCTGGTATTCCGACCGTCGCGACGATCGAATGGTCCAAAGTACCTATCAGACGCTTGCGGGCGCGAATTCGGGCGCTAGGGGTAAAGACCTCATCCATGGTCACGGCAACCGGAGATCCACCGATCTCGCCAACGCCGTCAATGCGCAGGCTGTCGCGGTTAAGCTCCAATGTCAGCTTGCCGTCGCTTAGTGCCTCGCCAAAGGCGATATCCGGGATGCCGACGCCCTCCAGATTGGCGGATGCCGCGAAGTCGACTTGGTCCAACCGGAGCGCGTTCAACAGCGGGAACGCGAAACGCAACCGCGTTCCCGCCAGCCCGACGATCTGTTTTGTCTCCAGTTGGATATGCCGTCCGAGATCGAGGGCCTCGTGATTGAGTATGCTCAGGGCGGACTGGACCGGGCCACGGACGACCGTGTCGATTTCCGCCATTTGGTCGTTTGTGTCGAGTTTCGAGAAATGAACCTTTGAGGTCTCGATCCGCAAGTCATTCAGGCGTGCCGCGTTGACCTTTATGTCAAACCGGGTCTTATCGAACTCGGCGCGGCCCGAGATGCCGGTGGCGGGCGGCAGTGGGCGAAAATAGTATCCCGTGACGTCCTTGAAATCGATTCCCCCTCCAAGACGCGTGACGGAAACGGGTTCCGGCGCCGCTGGGTCTAACTGGAGTTCGAGATCGAGCGTGGCCTCGGGCACCGTGCCGCCCTCGAGATTGGCATCGATCCACCGCCTGGCGTGCACCCCGAGGTTGGGGGGCCAGTAGTGCATCAGTTTGTCGCCTGGAAAGTCTCGCGTGGTCGCCAGCGCCGTGATGATCGGTTTGGATTTCAGATTGGTTACCCGGATGGAGCCCGACGCGCCCAGGTCGGGCTCTCGCGCCACCCAGGACGGAATGTCGAGGGTCTGGGTCGCTGAATCGTATGAAAACTCCAAGGCCAGGGTATCGAGAGGGCGTGGCTCGGAATAGAGATCGGGAAGGCTGAGTTGACCATCTGCGGTGCTTATGGACCCGGTGGCCCCGCGCAGCTCCCACTCGCGCCCGATTTCGAAGGAGAATTCGGCGTCAAGTGGCGCGTTCCAGCCGACTTTCGCTCCGAAATCGGGTGACCATTTCGTCAGCGCGGCAAACGGCACGGCTTCCAGTTTGGAGGATCCCCGTATCGTTTCAATCGTATCGTCATAGTCGAGATTGACCGCCAGCCGGCTTGGCGTGTCGCCAAGGATCGCTTGCCCCGAGGCGGCAATTCGCAGGACGCTGGGGTGTCGCGATAGCCGGATGTTCATCTCCCGCAACGCGATCGCCCCCTCGCGCGACGTGGACGATATGTCGACCCGGGCGTCGAGCAACTCGACCAGACGCAGATAGGAAAGTCTGTCCGAAACGCTGGTCGGGCTCGCGATTTCGCTTAACACCTCGCGGGCCAACGCGCTCTCGACCAAGGTGTCGCCGTTTCCGGGCCCAAGGGCGAAGTCGAGTTGGATCGTCGGTTTGTCGACGGTGATCCTGACCGGCGCCGCGATGCCTTCAACGAGAGCCGGAACCGAAAGCCGCACCAGAACCGACGGGGCCCAGGCGTCCAAGGCACCGTCATAGCCTTGGACGCGAACGTCGTTGACTGTTACGTCGAAGACCTGGGTCCAGCCTCTCCAGGTCAGAACGGGCTCGCCGATCTCCACGGTCACCGGAACATCCCGCGGCGCCAGCGCATCCTCTAGCATGCCACGCGCGAAGTCCAACGAGATCGGCCCCGACGTCAACCGCCAGCCAAGCGCGACGACCACGATGACCAGACCGGCCACCAGGACGCCAAGTATTTCCAGAGCGAGAATGCCGAGCCGACGTAGCACGTGTCGTTTCCATTGGTTGCCCGCATCGGTTAGCACAGGGCGGTCGGCATCGCGACCATCAGTTTTTCGGGATCCGCTATATTCGTCCGGTTGGTTCTTGACGCTTGGTCCCGCCCTGTCTCAGGCTGACCCGGCTGGTGTTTCAAGAGGAGCGAGGTGGTTCCAGGTGTTTGTCGAAACGGCGCGGAGTATTCCCGTCACAACCGATCATGAGGCGGCGCGAATAGGGCTAGAACGTTGGGTCGAGGGCGTGGAGCGGATCGCCGACGCCGATGTCGCCAAAGCCGCCGGGGAACTCGCGGCGCACGCTACCGGCTCGGCGGTACTCGGCGGGTTGTTCTCATGCAGCTCCTACCTTACGCGTTTGCTGTTGCGAGATCAGGCCGTCGCGACGCGGATCCTGACCGCCGGCCCGCGCGCGGTATTCGACGAGGTCATGGAGGAATTGGATGCCCTAGACCCCGAGGCGATGAAAACCAACGATCTGATGGCGGCGCTACGGACGGCGAAGCGCCACGCCGCGCTCGCCATCGCCATCGCCGATACGCTTGGCGCGTGGGACCTGGAGCCGGTGGTTGTCGGGTTGAGCGATCTGGCGGATCGGACGATCACGATCGCATGGAGGCATGCGCTTGCCGATCAACACCGTTGCGGGAAACTGCCGCGGGCCAATTCCTCGGATTTAGAAGCCGACCCCGTCGCCGGATCCGGGCTGATTTGCCTGGCCATGGGCAAACTCGGCGCGCGCGAATTGAATTATTCCAGCGATGTCGATCTCGTCGTGTTTTACGACGACGAATCTCCCTTGTACGAGTCCACCGACGAGCTGCAACGCGCCTTCGTTCAGGCAACGCGTCTGGTGGTCAAGCTGTTGGAGGAAAGAACCGCCGACGGCTACGTGTTTCGCACCGACCTGAGACTACGGCCCGACGCCGGCGCGACGCCGCTTGCCGTCTCGACCAGCGCGGCGGAGAACTATTACGAGAGCCTGGGTCAGAATTGGGAGCGGGCCGCGTATATCCGGGCCCGCCCGGTGGGCTGCGACATGGCGGCGGCGGCGCAATTCCTTGACCGCATGAGGCCATTCATCTGGCGTCGTCATCTCGATTTCGCGGCGATCCGCGATATCCACGCGATCAAGCGCCAGATCATCGCGCATCGCGGCGGCGCGGAGATCGCGGTCGAGGGGCACAATCTGAAACTAGGGCGCGGTGGCATCCGTGAGATCGAGTTTTTCGTTCAAACCCAGCAGCTGATCTGGGGTGGGCGCGATGCGCATCTTCGCGAACCCCGTACCGCCGACGCGATGGCGGCATTGGTCGAAGCCGGTCGCGTGGACGAGGCGGTCGCCGAAGTCTTGATGGAAGCCTATGCCTATCTGCGCCGGGTCGAGCATCGTCTGCAGATGGTCGCCGACGCGCAGACCCATGACATGCCGGAAACCGCCGAGGACATGGCGCGGATCGCCGCGTTTCTCGGGCTGGACGATGTCGAGGAACTGCGCGGCGATCTTTTGCGACGGTTAACCGTGGTCGCCACGCATTACGGCGCGCTTTTCGAGGAGGACGCGCCCCTGACCTCGGGCGGGGATTTCGCCGGAAGCCTGGTTTTCACCGGTGTGGAGAACGACCCGGAGACCTTGCGCACCCTGGAGAGGATGGGTTTCACCGATCCAGGGGCCGTGAGTGATCGGGTTCGGGTGTGGCATCACGGTAGATATCGGGCGACCCGCAGCGAACGGGCGCGCCAGTTGCTGACCGATCTGGGGCCGTCCTTGCTGTCGGCTTTCGCGGAAACCGCGCAGCCGGACGATGCCTTCCGCCGGTTCGACCGTTTTCTCGAGGCGGTTCCCGCGGGCGTGCAGCTTTTCTCGCTTATCCTCGCCAACCCTCCCTTGCTCAAGATGATCGCCGAGATCATGGGCATGGCCCCGTCTCTGGCGGCGCATCTGGGCGCAAACCCGTCCTTGTTCGAGGGTGTGCTCACCCATGATGTCGCGACCAGCCTACCGAACGCCGACGCTCTCGCGGTGGAGTTGGAGGAAGAGCTCAAGATAGAGCACTCCTATGAGGAAATCCTGGACACCACCCGACGCTGGATCAATGACCGGCGGTTTCAGGTCGGTGTTCAGGTGCTTCGTGGCCAGATAGATCCCAATCGCTCCGGCGCCACCATGTCCGATATCGTCGACGCGGCGATCCGCTGTTTGTTACCCCGGGTCGAGGCGGAATTCTCGCGCCGCCATGGCCGAATGCCGGGTTCCGAGGCGCCGGCGCTCGCCGTGCTGGCGATGGGAAAGCTTGGTGGTCGGGAACTTACCGCCGGCTCGGATCTGGATCTGGTATTCCTTCATGATTGCCCGCTCGACACGGAATCCGATGGCGAGAAGCCATTGGGCGGAAACCATTTTTTCATACGCTTGGGGCAGCGTTTGATCGCGGCCTTGACCACCAAGACAGCCGCTGGTGGCTTGTTCGAGGTCGATATGCGGTTGCGCCCCAGTGGCAACAAGGGACCGGTCGCGTCCAGCTTGGAGGGGTTCCGCAGATACCACGCCGAGTCGTCTTGGACATGGGAGCATATGGCGTTGACCCGGGCACGTGTCGTTGCCGGCGCGCCCGAGACCCGAAAGCGGGTGGAGGCGGCGGTTCGAGAGGTCCTATGCCGGCCAAGGGATGTCGAGGCCCTGCGCGCGGCGGTCGGCGATATGCGGCGACGAATGGCGCAAAGCCATGACGCGACCTCGCCCTGGCAGCTCAAGCATTGGCGCGGCGGTTTGGTGGACGCCGAATTCCTTGTTCAATATCTGCAACTCCGATTTGCCCACGAACATCCGGAGATCATCGAGGGAAACACGGCCTTGGCCTGCGAGAGGCTCTCGGAGATAGGCGCCTTGGATGCGGAGGATGCCGAGATGCTGGCCGATGCCGTCGGTCTGTTTCGCGGCCTACAGGCATTGTTGCGTCTGACGGTGGATGACGCCTTTGATCCGACGGCCGCGCCCAAGTCCTTGCGAGACAGGCTCGCTCAAATCGGAGGAACCGAGGATTTCACGGCGCTGGAAGCGCGGATCGAGGAAACCGGTGCCAAGGTCCGCGCACTGTTCCAGCGACTGGTCGAGAGCGACGAAGCTCAGGCGGAGGGAGCTAAGGATGGCTGAACCGGCGGGACCCGTCGCGCCAAGTTCCCTCGTGGTGGGAGCGCTCGGGGTTCGGCATTTGGAACGTTTGAGGGCGCGAATGGCGGCACGATCGCGACCATTGCCGGCGACGGTCGTCGATGGTTATCTCGACCATCGTTTGCTCGACGTCCTTGGTTTGGGGTTGGAGCAGGCGTTTGGTTACCTCGCCGGGGCAAAGCCCAGTTCGGATGAACTGGCGACTTGGGTCCTGGAGACGGCCGGTCGACCCGACCCACTATTGGTTGACCGCTTCAACGCCGTTGTAACGGGCGATCCCTATCCCGACGCCGCGCGCCGCTGGTTGGCCTCGGTTGATGCGATGGAGGACGTGCTGTCACCGGAAGACATGAGTTTCTGGCGCGAAAACGGTTTCGTGGTGTTGCATGACGCGGTCGAGCCTCGGGATCGGGAACGCGCGGTGGCGATGATCTGGCGCGAGGTCAACGGGGATCCGAAGGACCCAGATACCTGGTACCGGGGCAAGACGCGCAAAACCATGCTTCAGATCTTTCAGGACCCGGCCTTGTCCGCCATGCGACGGTCCGCGCGCGTCCACAAGGCTTTCGCGCAGATTTGGGGAACCCCTGATCTAATTGTCTCGACGGACCGTTGCGGCTTCAGCGCGCCGCTCCGCGCCGGAGAAACCTCCAAGTCGCCGCCAATGCACTGGGATTTTGACTTTCGCTATCCCGAACGCTTGGCAACCCAAGGGATTTTGTATTTGACCGATACCCGAGAGGACCAAGGGGCTTTCTCGGTGGTGCCGGGGTTTCATCATCGCCTGAAGGAATGGCTGGAGGGCTTGCCGGAGGGCGCGGACCCGAACGCCCAAGATCTGGAAGCGCTTGGTCCGCATCCGATCGCGGGACGCGCGGGCGATCTGATTATCTGGCATGGAGCCTTGCCGCATGGCAGTCGACAGAACCATCATGACCGACCAAGAATTGTGCATTATATGAACATGTATCCCGCGCGTTTGGATGCCAACGGCGAGGTGTACCGCGGCGAGAGGACGGGAACCGCACCCTGAACGGAGATTAAAATGGCGATCGAACTTGGCGAAAAGGCACCGGATTTCACCATGCCGTCGGACGGGGGCGGGGAAGTTTCGCTTGCCGGTTTGAAGGGCAAGAACGTGATTTTGTATTTTTATCCGAAGGACGACACGCCCGGATGCACCAAGGAAGCTTGCGGTTTTCGTGATGCGTTGCCGGATTTCACCGGCGCCAACGCGGCCATTGTCGGCGTCTCCAAGGACAGCGTCGCCCGACATGACAAGTTCAAGGCGAAGTACGATCTTCCCTTCACGCTCGGCGCCGACGAGGATGGATCGGTTTGCGAGTCCTATGGCACCTGGGTCGAGAAGAACATGTATGGCCGCAAATACATGGGGATCGAGCGCGCGACATTTCTCATCGACGCGGACGGCGTGGTCCGCGGCATCTGGCGCAAGGTCAAGGTCAAGGGCCATGTCGAGGAGGTGCTGGACGCGGCCAAGGCACTCTGAGATGGCCCCGCCTCGGGTGCCGGAACACGTTGCCCATGTCCTTGAACGCCTGGCGCCGCTCGGCATGCTGGAAGTGCGCCGGCTGTTTAGCGGATTGTCGCTGTATTGCGACGGCGTGATCTGCGCGTTGGTGTTTCGAGATCAGATCTACATCAAGATCGATGATGAAACCCGACCGGCATTCGAGGCCGAGGGCATGGAACCGTTTCAGCCCCGCGAGGGCCGCAAGCCGATGCCTTATTATACGTTGCCCGATCAGGCCCTGGACGATGACGAAGAGCTGCTCGATTGGGCCCGGCTCGGCGTGGGCGCGGGTCGGAGGGATCAGGCGCGCAAGGATGCCAAGTTATAAGGGATCGAGAGGATTAGCGGGTCAGAAGTTTCACCGCGATATCCTTCATAGTGTAGGCGAGCCAGGGACAGTGACACTCAAAAGCGAAAATCAGCCGATTAACAAGCTGTTCCTGATCCTTGGGGTGATGCACGCGAACGCCGTTAATGCTTTTTAGGCGAAGCGGCCTGATCCGGCTACGTAGCTGTAGGAATCTTTGGGACTGGGGAATGATGTGCGCCGTTAGCGAGTTTCGGCTCGCTTGGGCCTCGGTGGTCTCGAGGCTGCCGTGAATGGTTCTTGAGTTCCAGAACAGCACGTTGCCCTTTGCAATGGCCGGCGCTCGGCATTCCAGGCTATTGGCCTCGATCAACGCCAACACCCACGCCTTGTATCGATCATGGTTATACGCGACGTCCATGGGGCCATCGCTTGGCGCGTCTTTCACTTCATGGCTTTTCGGGTATACGAAGAAACGTCCCGCGCCTGGATGAATGTCTTCCAAGGCGACCCACGCGGCTGTCATGCGCCCCGGGGTTTCAGCGTCGAGATAGTATGAATCCTGATGCGCCCAGGTTACCGGGTTTCCCTCGAAATACATCGTTTGGACGATCGTGCCACGCTCCCCAAGCAGAGCGTCGGCCGCTTGCGTAAGTCGTTCATGAGTGAGCGCGGCCATCACGGCTTCGCGAAACCCGAGGAGCCGCGGTCGACGATTGTCTTGGATGTTGATCAGGCTGTTCAGCATATGACCCGCGGCGGTGAAAACGTGGCGTTGCGCGCGGGCGGTGGCCTGGCGATAGAGGAAGCCGGGATAGGGTTTAACGTCCTCGGCGAATGTCGCGCGCGCGGCATCGCAGGTATCCTCGGGGACCAAACCACGGAACACGACATAGCTCTGATCATCGTAGTAGTCGCGCGCGGCGTCCAATTCATGAAACTGGAAAGCGGGGTCGATATCGTCGGTCACCGAAACTGGGATCGAGAAACGCGCGCCATGTGGGCTCGGGATTGTGTGAGTACTCCTGGCCAAGCCTCGTCTCCATCATTGGTCGCGAGATTTCTAACCGGCGAATGTGAATCCATGCGGCAAAAGCCGCTGAATGTCCATGACGTCGCAAAGCACCCCCGGATCGCCCGTATCGATCAGGATCAAGGCTTCGTCTATCGCGACATCGTGCTCGGTGAACTCTCGGATCGCTTGTCTGCAAGCGCCGCAGGGGCTGCGTTCCGATAAAGGGGCATCAAGGGCATCCACCGTCGACAGCGCCAGGTACCTGACGCGTCTGAAGCCTTTCGACGCCGCCGCGAACAAGGCGTTTCTTTCGCCGCAGACGGTTACTCCATAGGAGCTGTTCTCGATATTCGCGGCGCTGAAGATCGTGGCGTAGGGATCGTCGGCCATGATAATCGCGGCGCCGACGTGAAAGTCGGAATGGGGAGCATGAGCCAGCCTTGCCGCCTCGCGGGCATGGTCAATGAGTTTCGCCACCAGGGCGGCGTCAACCGAAACCCGCTTCTCGGGAAGCCTGATGCCCGGGACCCTGATCGCGCCCGCTGGAGTCTCCACCCGGTGGTCAGGAACTTCCAGCGCCGGCAGTGTCAACTCGACGGTTTCGTTCATGGCGTGAGGTCCATACAGGTTGGCTTCGCGGTTTAGCTCTTATCGTAGACCACCGCCGGGTCGAAGGCTTTGTCGCTTTCCTGGAACTCAAGCGCCGCCGCGCCGCCGATCGTGCGCGGACCCACCGGGATCGAGCGATAGAAGCAGGACTTGTATCCCACGTGGCAAGCCGCTCCGGTTTGCTCGACAACCATCCACAACGCGTCCTGGTCGCAGTCGATCCGAAGGTCGACGACTTTTTGGACATGACCGCTTGTCGCGCCCTTTTTCCAAAGCTCGCTCCTCGACCGGCTCCAATAGTGCGCCTCGCCGGTTTCCATGGTCAGGGCGAGCGCTTGAGCGTTCATATAGGCGAACATCAATACCGCGCCGGATTGGTGGTCGGTGACCGCGCAGGGGATCAGCCCGTCGGAATCGAACTTCGGCGTGAGAAGAACGCCTTCCTCGATTTCCCGCCTCGAACCTCGCTCCCCGAAGGAAACGCTTGATTGAGTGATGGGCGTCGCCACGATAGGTCTCCCAAGCTTGGGGCTGGATTGTGCAATCGTCCATCGATAGCGTTGTCGCGATGGTGCGCGCAAGCCAATGTTGCGGGGTCGCGCGCCATATGGCGTTTCCAAGCTCGCGATCATCTCGGATCGTTGCTAGAATTCGGCCCATGGCTAACGATCCGGCTCCATCACTTAGCGAGGCCGCCGTCGACGTTTTGAGCGCCGCGGCTCCCTTGGAGAAAGTCTCGCGTGGCCGGACCTTCGCCGGCCTATGGCGCGATGGGGTGATCCGTGATGTCGGCGAGGCGTCCCCGCCGGGGCGTCCGGCCAGGCCCGAGAGCCCGCGGCTGTTGCTTCCCCGAGATCTACCCAAGCGCAAGATCTCCGCCGCTCCCGCCGGTCGCATTGCCTTGTTGCACGCGCTGGCCCATATCGAGCTTAACGCCATTGATCTTGCCTGGGACATGGTCGCGCGGTTCTCGAGGGAAGGATTGCCCGGGGCCTTTCACGATGACTGGGTTCGCGTCGCCGATGAGGAATCCAAGCATTTCGTTTTGCTTTCCGCGCGCCTCGGAGAACTGGGATCCTCCTACGGGGCCTTGCCGGCGCATGACGGGCTCTGGGCGGCGGCGGCGGCGACGGCGCATGACCTTTTGGCGCGCCTCGCGGTCGTGCCCCTGGTGCTGGAGGCCCGGGGATTGGACGTGACCCCGGCGATGATCGCCCGGCTACGCTCCGTCGGCGACGATGCGAGCGCGGATATTCTCGAGATCATTTATCGTGATGAGATCGGTCATGTGGCGGTCGGCAAGCGTTGGTTCGACCACGTCGTCCGGCAAAAGGGAGGCGATCCGGTTGGCTGCTGGCAGGCGCTGGTGCGTCGATATTTCAAGGGCGGGGTCAAGCCGCCCTTCAATATCGAGGCGCGCGACGCGGCGGGATTTTCCGCCGCCTTTTATGGCCCGCTTGGCGACGAGTTTTTAGCCCGAAAGGTTTCCTGAGCGGTGGGTTCGATTGTCAGCCACGCTTTCGAGCGCCGTTTCAAGGCGCCCCGCGCCAAGGTCTGGGAGGCCATCGCCGATACCGCCCGCTATAACGAGTTCGTCGGCTTACCGAAGCACGATATCCGCGAGGAGAAGCAATCCGACGGATCGATCCGGTTCTTCGCCTCTGCGCGGATCGGACCCGTTGCCTTGGCTTGGGAGGATATCCCCCAGGAATGGGTCCACCAACAGTGGTTCCGCCACCTCCGCGTGTTCAGCAAGGGGCCGCTCAAGAGCCTGAAGGTGATTGCCCGGTTCGAGGATACCGACGATGGCGGCTCGGTCTGTCGCTATTCACTGGAGGTCGTCCCGAAGGGATTGCTTGGAAACCTCTTGCTCAAGCTCGGTTTTTTCAAGGCCGCCGAGCGCGACTTCAACGCCGCCGCCGAGCAGGTGGAAAGCTGGGCCGCCGGCGAGCGGGTCACCGCCTATGAGGGCAAGCCGTTGGAGCCCGACGCTGATCACCGGGCAAGGCTCGACAACGCCATCGCCCGCATCGATACCTCGCGTTACGGCCATGGATTGGGGGCTCGGCTGGCTGAATGGCTGTTGACCGCGCAGGAGATCGACCTGATGCGGATCCGTCCGCTGACCCTCGCGCGGCTTTGGGAGGTGCCGGAGCGCCATATGGTCGAGCTTTGTCTGGAGGCTGTCAAGGACGGCCTTCTGGAAAGCCGCTGGGATCTGCTCTGTCCGCGATGTCGAGGCGCGAAACTGGCCACTCATGCGCTCGACGAACTGCCGAAGGGCGCGCATTGCCCGTCCTGCAATATTGCCTATGACCGGGATTTCTCGCGCAATGTCGAGCTGACCTTCCAGCCCGCGCCGAGCATTCGTCAGGTCGTGCATGGGGAGTTCTGTCTGTTCGGCCCGATGACCACGCCGCATATCCAGGCCCAGGTCACCGTGGAGGCCGGTGCCGTCGAGGAAGTCGACGCGACCCTCGCTCCCGGCCCGTTTCGGGCCCGCACGCTGGAGACCGGGCCCGAGCTGCATTTCGACTATTCCGGTGGTGATTTTCCGGCGCTGATATTCACGTCCGACGGCATCCGGGCGGCCGCCACGCCGTCCTCGCCGGGCCGGCTTCGCCTTGAGAACCGGAACGATCGCCGCCGGACCTTGGTGGTCGAATCCCGCAACTGGGCCTCCGACGCCCTGACCGCGCACCGGGCGACGACGATGCAGGCGTTTCGCCACCTGTTCTCGGACGCGGTGCTGAAGGGCGGCGACGAGGTATCGATCGCCCAGGTCACGCTCTTGTTCACCGACCTGAAGGGCTCAACCGCGCTCTACGAGGATGTAGGCGACGCGTCGGCCTATGGCTTGGTGCGCGAGCATTTCGAGTTTCTCGCGACCTTGGTCCGCGAGCATGACGGCAGCGTGGTGAAAACTATTGGCGACGCGGTCATGGCGGCTTTCGCCGACCCGGCGGATGGTTTGCGCTGCGCCATCGCCATTCAAACCCGGCTCGGCGCGTTCAACCGCGATAACAAGAGCATGCCGATCGCCATCAAGGCCGGGGTGCATGTGGGCTCCACCATCGCGGTGACCATGAATGATCGCCTCGACTATTTCGGTGGCACCGTGAACATGGCCGCGCGCCTGCAGAACGAGAGCGAGGCCGGTGAGGTCGTGTTGAGCCAGGCCATGACCGAGGATCCCGCCGTCGCGGCGCTGCTGGAGGGACGGTATCTCACAGAGGACACCCAATTGCTTCGCGGCTTCGAGACCCCGGTCACCTTCTGGCGCCTGCGTCCGCCGGTCGAGGAGATCGCGGACACGGGGTGAGCTAAACGCGGCTGGAGATGTTCCCGTCGCCTTCGCGCACGCGCAGGCCTCCGAAAGCCGGGGAAAGTGGGACTTGCGCCAACCGGAAAGAGGTCCCCGCCTGCTCGAGGAGACGAGGGGGCGGTGTTCGAAAACATCGCCCACGCCATCCTTTCCCGTCGCCCTGGCGAAAGGCAGGGCCGTGTCGCGATATCGCCGCGTATCCGGTCGCCTGTGTCGGCCGCGTTCGCCAGTCAACGGCAGGATGCCTTGGCCGCGTCCGGCGCTGGGCCCTGCCTTTCGCCAGGGCGACGGTTGACAGGGGCGAAAGTCGAATGGATTCCTCTTTCCGTCGCCTTCGCGCATGCGGAGGCCTTTGAAAGCCGGGGCAAACCGGCCTTGCGCCAACCGGGATGAGGTTCCCGCCTGCTCGAGGAGACGATGGGGACGGTGTTGGAAAACATCGCCCACGCCATCCTTTCCCGTCGCCCTGGCGAAAGGCAGGGCCGTGTCGCGATATCGCCGCGTATCCGGTCGCC
>Ga0181579_10000418_pt1 | contig 34093 bp, 29 predicted proteins | sample 071ome_24_FD_132996 | JGI IMG/M metagenome (GOLD analysis project Ga0181579, IMG submission 132996) | Coastal salt marsh microbial communities from the Groves Creek Marsh, Skidaway Island, Georgia - 071402CT metaG (megahit assembly) | ecosystem: Environmental > Aquatic > Marine > Intertidal...
AGATCGAGTTCCACGGGCACGGATGAGGATCGACCTGAATTACTTGATGTTGTAGCTCTGGAAACTTTGTGCCTCCTGTCAAAAAGGCTTCGTGCCTTGTTAGCGAGGACATCGTCAAGATTTGCGCGATCCGCCTTTCCATCCAATGCGAGCAACAGTCTTTGGCTTAGACGAGCAGAAGCCAACGCAGAGACGAGTTCCGTAACCCCCTCATCGATCGTCTCAGATGACTTTTCAAGTTCGAACAAAAATTCAGGGTGCAAACTACGCAACACCCTCTCGAACTCTTCTAGATAGCCATATTTCGACAGTCGAAGCATTTCTTCCGCGACAGTGACCAATTGCGTTTGTTTCATGAGAACACCTTATCCACAACGGCACGTCGATCCTCAACGTTGCAGTGCATGTATCTAGCTGAAGCCGTCAGCGTACGATGGCCCATTACCGCCATGATTTGCGCTTGTGACACACCGTTGGCGGCAAGCGCGGAACCACAGCCATGCCGCAACCAATGGAAAGTTCGACCTGAAAAGCCTGCAGCTGCGCAAACGCGACGCCAGAGATCTTGATAGTTAAACGCTTTGTCCGACTTGTAGGAGGCAAACACAAGCGCATTAACATCAGATCGCGGCAATTTGCTCAGCGCATCAACGCAACGAGGCGTTAGCGCCGCCACATGTGGGCGACCGTTTTTCGTGACAGACACGCTGGCAACGGCTCGCTGCAAATCGACGTCGCGCCAACGCAAAGAAAGCAAATTCCCAACACGCAGACCCGTATGAAAACCTAATAAAATCAGGGCCGGCATCTTTTTCCAGCGCTGGTCGATCGCAGTGGCAACAGCAAGCAACTTTTCTACCTCTTCTGGCCGAAAGTACTTATCCGGATCAACGGTTTCAGGAAATTTCTCGATGCCTTGCGTTGGCGGCGTGTGGGATCGCGGCAAAAGGCGCAGTTTTCTCGAGTTTTTATACAGGCCCGCAAGTGTTGAGATAAATCTGTTAATGCTTGCGGAGGCAAGCGGATGCCCTGTGGGGATTGGCGGGTTAAGTCGCCCTCGCCCCCCTTTGAGCTTGCCGCGCCTGGCAAGCGCTACCAGCGCCAAATCAACGTCTTGCTCTGTGATGTCTGCTATCGGCTTGTCGCCAAGTTGCTCGATCCAAAAGGCTATGCGTCCCAAAGACCCTGAACCATGCTCCACGCAAGCTATCCACGCCTGCGCAGCTTCTCGAAGTGTCGTCATGACCAACTCCATAATCGCGGTTAGACCAATACCCTAAAAAGGGCGCTTTGTGTCCACCGAGGCAGGTGCGATCTATAGTGTTTTCAATGACTTAGCAATTTATTGGTAGGACCAGGCGGATTCGAACCGCCGACCTCTACCATGTCAAGGTAGCGCTCTAACCAACTGAGCTATGGTCCTATAACCTGTATGCGGGCGCAGTATATCGCTGTCAGCGGCTAAGAAACCAGTTCTTCGTGGGGCTGTCTGCACCGCTCAAGTTATCCGATGAGATTTTCGCGTTTAATTTGCGCCAACTGATCCCGCATGGCCGCTGCTTCTTCAAATTCTAGATTTTGCGCATGGTCAAGCATCTGTTTCTCCATTTGCGCGAGCAGCTTACCCAAGGCCTTGGGATTGCCGGGCACCACCACGGGTTTGGCGGTAGCGCCTTTCTTTGCTGTGCTTTTACCGCGCTTGGCCGACATGGATCGTGCGCCTTCCATAACATCGGCTATACGCTTGTTGATAGTCTTGGGAACAATTCCTTGCTCTTTGTTGTGAGCAAGCTGTTTGGTCCGCCGGCGCTCGGTTTCGTCCATGGCTGCCCGCATGGATCCGGTTACTTTGTCTGCGTACAAAATAACGCGACCATGGGCATTGCGGGCCGCACGCCCCATGGTTTGGATTAGCGACCCTTCGGATCGCAAAAAGCCTTCCTTGTCCGCGTCTAAAACGGCAACAAGGCTGACTTCTGGCATGTCCAGTCCTTCCCGCAGCAGGTTAATTCCCACAAGAACATCAAATTCACCGAGCCGCAGGTCGCGAATAATCTCCATCCGCTCAACGGTATCAATGTCCGAGTGCAGGTAACGAACACGGATGTCGTGTTCGCCAAGATAATCGGTCAAGTCCTCGGCCATGCGCTTTGTCAGCGTGGTCACCAAGACTCGCTCGTTGCTGGCGATAACTTTTTGTATTTCGCCCAGCAAGTCGTCTACCTGAGTGGTCGCAGGTTTCACCTCTACCGGTGGATCAACTAGCCCTGTGGGTCGCACCACTTGCTCGACAATGGGCGCGTTTTGTTGAGTCTCGTATTTACCCGGGGTGGCACTCACAAAAATCATTTGTGGCGCTAGTCGTTCCCATTCTTCGAATCGCAGTGGACGATTGTCCAGCGCAGAAGGTAGCCGGAATCCATAGCCGACCAAGGTCTCCTTGCGCGAGCGGTCGCCCTTAAACATGGCGCCGATCTGCGGCACGGTGACGTGGGACTCATCCAGAATCAGCAAAGCGTCATCGGGCAAATAGTCAAACAAGGTCGGCGGCGGTTCGCCGGGACCCCGCCCGGAAAGATAGCGGGAATAATTCTCGATGCCGGAACAGTAACCGAGCTCTTGAATCATCTCTAAATCGAAACGTGTGCGCTGCTCTAGGCGCTGGGCCTCAACGAGTTTGTTGGCCTGGGTAAGGTCCTTTACCCGCTCTACCATTTCTTCCTTGATTTCATCGAGGACTCGAACCACTCGTTCACGCGGCGTGACGTAGTGACTTTTGGGGAAAATGGTGTATCTGGGTACTTTGTTTAGCACCTCTCCGGTGAGCGGGTCAAAGATGGAGATTTCTTCAATCTCGTCATCAAACAGACTAATGCGAACGGCCTCTTTTTCCGATTCAGCGGGAAATACATCGATCACATCACCGCGCACGCGATACGTGCCTCGCGCAAAAGCCACGTCATTGCGCTCGTACTGCAGTTCCGTTAATCGATGCAGCACATCCCGTTGGGCCATTCGATCGCCCCGATCCAAATGCAAAACCATCTCTAGGTAAGACTGAGGATCGCCCAAACCGTAAATCGCTGATACCGATGCGATGATGATAGCGTCGCGCCTTTGCAGCAGCGCCTTGGTCGCCGACAGCCGCATTTGCTCAATGTGAGCGTTTACGGAGCTATCTTTTTCTATATAGGTATCCGAAGCGGGCACATAGGCCTCGGGCTGGTAGTAGTCGTAGTAGGAAACAAAATACTCGACTGAGTTATTTGGAAAAAATTCCTTAAATTCGCCGTAAAGCTGGGCGGCAAGCGTTTTATTAGGCGCCATGATCAGCGCTGGCCGCTGCAGGCGAGATATAACGTTAGCAATGGAAAAGGTTTTGCCTGAACCGGTAACGCCGAGCAGAGTCTGATGGGCCAGACCCGCCTCAATGCCATCGACCAAGGTATCGATGGCATGAGGTTGATCCCCCGCAGGCTCAAAGGTGCTTACTACCTCTATTTTAGGGGCCGATTCGGACACGGTGCTAAGCGCTAGTCCTCAGTGTCGCCGGCTTCTTCGGCAGCGTCTTCCGCCGGGGCCTCCGTTTCGTCAGCTGCTGCGTCTTCAGCCTCTGCAACTGCTTCCTCCGCAGCCTCCTCTACCGGCTCTGGTGCGGCTGGTACCGCAGCCTTGATCAGATCATTGGCAACCAAGATGGCAACTTTTTCATCGCCGTTAATTGCTTTTTTGTCCGCGCCCTCTACCGCGTAACGCCCGTCACGACGTTGGTAAATGGTGTACTCATCATTTTTTAAAACGACTTTCATCGACTTCTCCGAATGTTTTGTGTTTTAGGTATCCGCCGTAACCACTGGTCACGGATGGCGAGCAGGCTACCTTGTCCGAGCACTGGGTTAAAGCCAGTCACGTGGGAAAAATTCTCAGCCCGTATTGTTGCTAATCATCGATATAGCCTTATAACCATTTGAAAGGTCGAGGGTCTCGCTTTAGGTCGGCAGATCCCTATAATCGCGGCCACGCATCCAAGGTCAGGAACACACATGGCGGCATTGGTCGAAGAGCAAGTCACAAACATTACCCACTGGAACGATACGCTGTTTTCGTTCAAGACGACCCGCTCTGACAGCTTTCGCTTTGCCAACGGCCATTTTGTGATGCTCGGCTTGCGCGTGGATGGCAAGCCCCTGCTGCGCGCTTATTCGATCGCCAGCGCCAACTATGACGAGTTCTTGGAATTCTTTTCCATCAAGGTTCAGGACGGTCCGCTGACGTCTCGACTCCAGCACCTAGAAGTTGGCGACACCGTTCTTGTGAGCAAAAAACCCGTCGGCACCTTGGTTATCGACGACCTGAATCCGGGCAAGCGTCTGGTGTTACTGGCGACGGGTACGGGCTTGGCGCCGTTCCTGAGCATTACGAAGGACCCGGAAGTCTACGAGCGTTTTGACGAAGTTCTGCTGGTTCACTGTGTGCGAGAAAAAAGCGAGTTGGCCTACTTTGATTACTTCAAACAGACCCTGCCCAAAGACGATGTCCTTGGCGAAATGATTGCCCCCAAGCTGACCTACTTACCCACGGTCACCCGGGAAGCCTTTGAGACCGAGGGCCGTATCACGCATCTGATGGACGACGGCACGTTGAACCTTGATCCAGAGAGCGACCGCGTAATGCTTTGCGGCAGTCAAGACATGCTGCGCGATGTCAGTGCCGCGTTGGATGCCAGAGGCTTTGTCGCATCTCCCGGTCAAGGTCAGCCCGGCGACTACGTGCTAGAGCGGGCTTTCGTCGACCAATAGATCTCGGCCGTAAGCTGGCGAAGATTTGCCTGCGATCCCTGCACTGAGTTTAACTCGCCGGCGTTTCAGGGTTCGACCTCTTTTCCGTAAATTTCACCGTGGTTGTTGGCGAGCTTAGCCAACAGGGCCTCCTGATGCTCCGCTGCGCCCCGCCTTGCCGCGCAATCCTTACGCTACCTTCGTTCCCACCAAAACCGAATCGCACGTTACCTACCGTAACAAAATATTGCGCACCGGCCATCTTCGCGCTTATTATTCCATCCGGTCAGACCAATTTGGTCTGACCGAATCTGTGTGATTGAAATTTTATTCGAGTTAATCCGTTGTGAGCATAAAGAGTAACCAAGTGGCAGACGCGCTGATCCGCGACGTTTTGAACGGGCATTATCGGCCGGGTGAACGTCTGCCGTCAGAGCGAGATTTGGTCGGACGCTTCGAAGCTAACCGAGGCGCCGTGCGCGAGGCCATGGCGAAGGTTGTTCAACTCGGCTTGGCCGAAGTGCAACCCGGGGGTGCTCGGGTTCGACAGCGCGAACTGGCCAGCCTCGACACCATCGGCTATCTGCTAGCGCAAAATGACTTACCTGACCCCGCACTCGTGGATCAGATTCTTGTCGTGATCAACAACTTGGTTTCCGTCGCTGCAACGCAAGTAGTGGAAAGCGCTTCAGATGAAGCAATAGACGGAGTTCGGGAATTTCTGCAGCCGCTGTTGCGGCTTGATTCCACCGACACCGAGCACGGCGAGGCCCGCTTTGCGCTGATGCAGCACATGATGCACACCAGTGAAAACCTCCCCCTACAGCTGATCGCGCGCACCTTGTTCGAGCAGTTTGCGCCCAATATGAGCGCCGTAGCTGAATTTGCGGCACCTGATCGTGAGCGTTATGCGATCTATGCCCGCCAGTTGGACAACGCCCTTACCCAACGCGACATCCCACTTGTTCGCGGCACCTTTGACGCGTTCGCAGAACTTAACCGAGAAACTATGACGCGAGCCTTTATGCTTGCTCAAGAACAAGGCCAGGAGGCCGTAGCGCGATGATCAGAACCCTCGTGATACCCAGTGCCATTGTCATGGCATTCTTATTCGGCGCCGCCACCTTGATGGCCACGGCCCCGGAGCTGGAGCCATCAAACATTAAGCCGGTGCCCATTACCGTCCGAGTGCAGAATGTCGACATGCAAGCCATTCAGCTTAAAGTGCATTCTCAGGGTTCGGTTGTCCCATCCACCATTAGCCAACTTATTCCCGAGGTGTCCGGCCGCGTCACTTGGACATCACCAAACCTTGTTGCTGGAGGTTACTTCACCGCTGGGCAAGAACTGGCCCGTATTGACGAGCTCGATCACAAAAATGCCAGAGATCGGGCTCGGGCCGCGTTAAAACGGGCCAAGGCCGAAGTTGAACACGCAAAATTCGAATACGGTCGCCTCAAGAGTCTAGCCGAGCGCAAGCTCACCTCCCGCTCTGCCCTTGAGAACGGGCTGCGCGCCTATCGGGTCTCCCAAGCAGCTTTCGAAGACGCTACCGTGAACTTCGAGCAAGCCGAAGAAAATTTGAACCGCACGGTGCTGCGGGCGCCTTTCGACGGCGTAGTGAAAGCAGAAAACGTGGACATTGGACAGTTCGCTTCCCGGGGCCAGCCCATTGCGACGCTCTATGCCAGCGACACAGTAGAGGTGCGCCTACCCATTGCCGACCGCCAACTGGCATTTTTGAACCTGCCAACCCTGCGCACAGGGAACCTACCGGAAGCCCAGCAACCCAGCGTTACCCTCACTGCGGAATATGGTGGCCGAACCCTGAATTGGGTAGGGAATATCGTTCGAACCGAGGCAGAAATCGATACCGCAAGCCGTATGGTGCAACTGGTAGCTCGGGTGGAAACTCGGGATGACCAGCCGGATCTATCCGTCGGCTTGTTCGTCAACGCAGAGATTTCAGGCATCGCGGTAAAAGATGTGGTGGTACTACCCCGGTCGTCTTTGCGCAATCAAAACCAAGTGCTCATCGTCGATGGCGAGAATAAGATCCGATTTCGGACCGTAACGCCTTTGCGCCTGTATCAGGACAGCGTACTGATTGCGGACGGACTAGCCCGGGGTGACCGGGTCTGCGTGTCAACACTGCAAACTGCCATTGACGGGATGGATGTAAACCCAATTAGCAATCTCGCCGAAGCCCGAGGAGTTTAGGGCTTATGCAAACTGCCATCCGCTGGTTCGCTCATAATCCGGTAGCGGCCAATCTTTTAATGATCCTGCTGTTGCTCGGCGGCACAGCAGGCGCGTACCTGACCAACCAAGAAGAGTTTCCCTCTTTCGACATTCCTGCCGTGACCGTCAATGTCCCGTACTTGGGTGCCGCACCGGTGGAAGTGGAAAAAGGTGTTTGTCTGCGCATCGAAGAAGCCATCGAGGGCGTCGAAGGCGTGAAGAGAATCATGGGCGATGCCACGGAAGGCATGTGCTCGGTTTTTGCGGAGATGGAAATTGATGCAGATGAAATTCTTGTCCTGAATGAAATAAAAAGCCGAGTCGACGGCATCAACAGCTTTCCCCAAGAAACCGAAAAGCCTATCGTCTCCAAACTCACCATTGCTCGCCGGGTGGTCCAAGTCGCCGTCAGTGGCGACGCCAACGAACGGCTGCTAAAAGAAGTGGCCCGCGACTTGCGGGACGAACTGGCTGCCGTTGAGGGAATCTCTCAAGTCAGCGTCGATTACATTCGCCCCTACGAAATTTCCATCGAAGTATCCGAGCAAACTTTGCGGGCGTATGGCATTACCCTGGACCAAGTTTCGCGCGCAATACGTCAATCCTCCTTGGATATGCCCGGAGGCAGCATCCGCTCTCGCAGCGGCGAGATTCTGATCAGAACAACCGGACAGGCCTACTACGGAGAGGAATTTGCCGACGTGGTCGTCCTGACCCGTAACGACGGGACTCGCGTGATGCTCAGAGAGATCGCGGAAATTCGAGACACCTTCCAAGAAGGTGATTTGAAAGCGGAATTTAACGGTGTCCGCGCGGCCATGGTGAACGTCTCGCAGGTCGGATCCGAAGATCTGATCCAAATCGCCAAAGACGCTCAACAAGTGGTGGCCGACTATCAGCCTAAGCTACCTCCGGGGGTCACCACGGACGTCTGGATCAATACGTCCTTGGAACTGCGAGAGCGTATGTCCGTGCTAACTCGCAACGCAGGTGGTGGCCTCATTCTTGTACTGTTAATCCTCGCCCTGTTTCTGCAATTTCGTCTGGCCATGTGGGTGGCTATTGGCATTCCGGTTGCGCTGATGGGTACATTGGCTTTTTTGCCGGGTATGGACATCACCATTTCCACCATGACGGTGATGGGCTTCATCCTCGTGCTGGGGATCGTCGTCGACGATGCCATTGTGGTCGGCGAACGGGTCTATGGTCACGAGCAGATGGGCAAAACTCGGTTGGATGCTGCCATTGAGGGCACTTGGGAAGTCAGCGTCCCGGTAATCTTCGGTGTGCTCACCACCATAGCCGCCTTCTTGCCGCTCATTCTTGTGCAGGGACGGATGGCAGAATTTTTCTCGCCCATTGGCTGGGTGGTTATCTTCGCACTGTTATGCAGCATCATCGAATCTCAGCTGATCTTGCCCTCGCATTTGGCCCACCGTAGCACCAAGGTCGCCACCGAGGGGTTGGGCAAAAAGTGGAATGACTTCCAAGGCGGTCTCGCAAACGCGCTGGAATCCTTCTCTAAAAACCGCTACCAGCCCTTTGTGCGTCTCGTGACTCAGTGGCGTTATGCTGCCGCCGCGATATGTTTGGGGCTTCTTATCCTTGCCTTGGCCATGATTCTCAGCGGTCGCATCGTCTTTGGCTTTTTCCCCGCAGTGGAGGGCAATCGAGTGTACGCAGGCCTTGAGATGCCCGAGGGCGTATCTGCCGAAACCACACTAGAGGCCGCTCGGCGGATCGAACTGGCCGCGCAAAAAGTGAACGAAGAGCTCACCCTTGAACTCGGTCTAAGCAGCCCGCTGGTAAAAAATACCTTGGTAAGCGTGGGTCAGGAAGTGGACCGAAACGGCCCCGGTCGCCCGATGACAGCGGGACGCAGCAACATCGCCGAAGTGGTTATCGATTTGGTGGTTTTAAAAGAGCGCAACAACCTATCAGCCAAGATCATCGCCAACCGTTGGCGAGAAGCCGTCGGCGCAATTCCCGATGCGGTAAATTTGCGTTTTGACGCAGACACCTACAGTACTGGCGCCGCACTCGCCTACCAACTGCGGGGCGATGACGTCGACGAGCTGCGCCGTGCTGCAGAGGAACTCAAGGCAGAACTTTCCCGCTTCAACGGCGTTTTCGACATCAGTGATTCATTCCGGTCGGGCAAGCAGGAGGTACAGCTAGCGCTTCTACCTGAGGCACGGAATTTGGGCCTGACGTTGAGCGACTTGGCCAATCAGGTGCGCGCGGCATTTTATGGCGCTGAAGCGCAACGCATTCAGCGGGGGCAGGACGATGTACGGGTCATGGTGCGTTTCCCCGAGGCTGAGCGTAAATCCATCGGCAACCTCGAAGACATGTACATACGCACGCCCGACGGCTCTCAGGTGCCCTTTTACTCGGTAGCCAAGTTCGAGATCGGCCGAGGCTACTCCCGAATCAATCGTTTAGACGGTATGCGCCAAGTTGAGGTGCGTGCAGACGTCGATCGCTCTGCGGTGACGCCAGAAGAAATCGATTCCGCCGTCCGCGCCGAGCTGGTACCGCAATTTCTCCAGCGCTATCCGAACATCGACGTTCAGCTTGGCGGCGAACAAGAGGAACGAGCTGAGGCTATGGGCGGATTGGCCATCGGCTCTTTGTTTTCCCTAGTCATCATCTATGGCCTTTTGGCCATTCCGCTGCGAAGTTATCTGCAGCCCTTGGTCATCATGAGCGTGATTCCTTTCGGGGCTGTGGGCGCGATCACCGGTCACTATGTTCTCGGGGAGCAGCTGATGTTTTTTTCTGCCCTTGGCATCGTCGCACTGTCCGGGGTAGTGGTGAATGCCTCTCTGGTGCTAGTAGATTATGCCAATCGTCAGCGGCGTGAGGGTCTGGATATCGTAGAGGCAATTCTCGTGGCCACATCTGTTCGCTTTCGCCCCATCGTCCTTACCTCCGTCACCACCTTTGTCGGCTTGATACCGCTGATGTCCACCAGCACCCCGGCAACAGCACCCTTTTTACCCATGGCCATCTCCCTAGCTTGGGGCGTTCTTTTTGCCACGGTAATTACTCTTTTGCTGGTGCCCTGCCTTTACTTAATGGTGGAAGACTTTTTACAGATGCTGCCAAAAATTCGAAATTGGCTGACGGGTTCCAAAGACACCGTCGTGCCCAGCCACACCTAAACCAGCCCCGTCAATTGCGGCTGCAAACCACGGGTCAAAGCGCGCGGCAATTGTTCGGCCATCATTGTGAGGACTTTGCGGCGGGGCGCTTGAAACCGAAGGTGTCCGAGCAATTTCTCATTAAGAATGCGTCTGTCAACGTGCCATGTTAGGGCCCGTTGGGTTAACATCGACCGAACAAGATTACTAAATAAGAGGGGATAGCTCATGACAGAAGCCGTTTTAGAAAACCCGGATCTGTTCGACTTAACCATGTCGGAGGAAGCGCAGCCGCTTTTGGACGCCGTTAAGAAGCATATTCAGGAAAACGTCGATCCGATCAGCGAAGAATACCATCGCCTAGGCGAAGGCCGTAAAGAACACTGGGGTTATGGCGAAGGCCAGCTTGAACTGCTGGAAACCGCTAAACAAAAAGCCAAAGACTCAGGTCTATGGAACTTTTTCTTGCCGGACGCTGAAACCGGCGAAGGCCTGTCCAACTTAGACTATGCGTTCATCGCCAACGAGTTGGGCAAAAGCCCTCTGGCCTCTGAAACCCTGAACTGCAGTGCGCCAGACACCGGTAACATGGAAGTCTTGGAGCGGGTTGGAACCCCCGAGCAGAAGGAACAGTGGTTGAAGCCTCTGCTGAACGGTGAAATTCGATCGGCATTTGCCATGACCGAACCTGCGGTACCGTCTTCCGACGCAAAGAACGTCTCTACTCAAGCGGTACTGGACGGCGATGAGTGGGTTATCAACGGCGAGAAATACTACATCTCTGGCGCCGGTGACCCCCGCTGCAAGATCATGATTACCATGGTGAAGACCAGTCCAGACGCGCCAGCGCACAAGCAGCAGTCGCAGATTCTTGTACCCATTGACGCCAAGGGCGTAAACATTCTTGAAGGCATGGAAGTGTTTGGTCACGACGATGCGCCTCATGGTCACATGCACATTCACTTCGATAACGTGCGCGTACCCAAGGAAAACATGCTGCTAGGTGAAGGTCGTGGCTTTGAGATCTCCCAGCTGCGCCTTGGTCCCGGGCGTATCCATCACTGCATGCGCTCCATTGGTGTAGCCGAGCGCGCCTTGGAACTTATGATCCGCCGATCCACAACGCGTCATGCGTTTGGTAAGCCCATCATTCAGCTTGGTAAAAACTTGGAGTGGGTGTCCCGTGCGCGCATTGAAATTGATGCTTGCCGCTTGATGGTTCTGCAGGCCGCGAAGGCCATGGATACCCTGGGCAACAAGGAAGCCCGGGTATATGTCAGCGCCATTAAGGCCATGGTTCCAGAGAAAGTGTGCAACATCATCGACCAAGCGATTCAAATCCACGGTGCGACGGGTGTATCTCAGTGGACGCCGCTTGCTCGTATGTACACCAGCCAGCGCACCCTGCGATTGGCTGACGGGCCCGACGAGGTCCATCACATGGTTGTTGGCCGTAACGAAGTACGCAAGTACGAAGGCCAGCCTTACACCGCTATCGACGACAAGTTGGTGCTTAAGTAAGGGTCGAACCATCGACACAAAAAACCCGCCTCACGGCGGGTTTTTTTATGTCTGCCCTTTACGGTGTTGGTGCTGCCGTCTCACAGTTCAAAGAAGCCAAGACCGGGTTGCAGCGAACGCCTCCCTCTATCCATACCCGGTAATCGTTCCCAAAGCCTTGGGCAGGGAGATAATAGTCAGTGCTAATAGCCTGAGCACCGCTGGCAAAAGCCGCATCCCGGCGACTGGTATCGTTTGCTCTGGCCTCCAACGTATTGGCGTCGGCGCGGGTTCTGACGAGAAAACCGGCGCTGACCAATGCTCGGATGCGGGACTGTTCGGCAACCGGGTCATTAATAATCAGCACGGCTGCAGCGGGATGGTCCGCATCCACGGCAGCAAACATAGGCCGATCACGCCAGCCATTGAGATAAAGCGCTTGCTTCAACCCCGTCTCGTCTAACACCAGTAGGAATTTTCCTCGTGCCTCGTCCAGCAGCGGCCAGTTCGGTCGGGCTTGCCCCACAACCTTGACTGCGGCGGGCCGGATCAGCTTATCGGCGAGGGACGCTTCCAAAACGTCGTCTAGGGCATTAAAGGCATCGGTATCAAAGGGCGTGGGCTTTGGAAGCCAGTCAATGGCCTGATCTTTAGCATTAAAACTTATCCAGATCGGCGCATGATCTGGATGCGCTCGAGACCACCGGACCAGTTCTTCAAGGCAAAACCGCAGCGTCGCGCAGTGACTGTTCATATCAATGAGCTGAATGTGTCCCACCGGAAACTTGCCGGTCTCAGGCTGATAAAACACGTCCAGCTCTAACTTGCGTACACCAAGGTCTAACTGCTCGGACAACGGTATGTGGGAATAATCAAGGGCCTTGGCCGCGTCTTCATCAGACCACGCCAAGAGGGTTCGATAGGGTTCAGACATGGCTTGTTTGTAGCTGTTATGACTGCCAACAAACTGTATCTGGTTAATCCGTAACTGGGCATGAGCAATCGATAGGGTGAACAGGCATGCCGTCACCACTGCCCAACTGCGGGCCATTACTGCAGGTCTTCTTCCGCCAAGCCATGCCCCCAGTCACGCTTGGCATTGAGGTAGCGCTTGTTCCACTCGCCTACGCCGGTCACATGTTTCTCCCGGGTCACCTGAGTGAGGCCGTGGTTGGCCAGATCTTCGAGCTTCTTGGGATTGTTGGTGAGTAAGCGAAATGGGTTGGCGCCGATAAAGCGCTTGAGCAACACCGCTGCGTCGGTGAAATCCCGACAGTCGTCAGGCAGCCCCAAGCTGCGATTTGCCTGATATGTATTTTCACCGGCGTCTTGCAGAAGATAAGTAGCAGCCTTGGCCCATAGCCCGATGCCGCGCCCCTCGTGGCCTGCCATGTAGATCAAATAACCGCCCGAGGCTTCCACACTAATTCGACTGATCGCTGACGCCAACTGTGGCCCACAGTCACAGCGTTCGGAGCCAAAAACGTCCCCAGTCAGACAGTTGCTATGCACCCGCACCAACGGGTTCTTTCCAGGCTCACCCACAACCAATACGCTATTCACCGCCAAGGGTGAGACTAGATGGGCAAACAAATGCTGACCTCCGCGAGCATTCAGCTCGGAAGCTAACGCCTCGACGCCCCGAAGTTCGGTACTGCGCACTGCCGCATACCACTGCACGGTTGTGTCGACGCCGGGCAGCTTAATGGGCAGCGGTATTGGTCCCATTAGGTTGATCGCCAGCTCATTCGGCGGCTCCACCTGATCAACATCGATGGTCTGGCCATCTGCGTCAATTCGGGTAAGTTTGCCGTCGGCAATCAGGCGCTTTCGCACGTCTGGATTTAGGTAGGTAAACATGGTGCTAATTCTGCCTGATCCAAGGCTCCGGCGCACAACGAACCATAGACCTGTTCAGGCAAAGATCAACTTAAAAGACGATGCGAAGCACGCTTTCAGCAACACAGGCGGGCTTGTCGGCGCCGTCGATCTCGACAGTCATTTCGTTTATTACTTCCAACATGCCGCCCTTTTCTTCAACGCTAACCAGCTTGCCAACGGTGCGAATCTTGGCGCCCACTTGCACCGGGTTCATAAATCGCACTTTGTTCCAGCCATAGTTGATACCCAGCTTCATGCCATCTAGGGCAGGTAAACCAACGCCGGCCCCGCCGGGCAAGAAACTCATGATGGATAAGGTGAGCTGACCGTGAGCTATCGGTGCGCCGAAAGGACCGGCTTTCGCTCGCTCTGGGTCTACGTGTATCCACTGTTGGTCTAGGGTCGCATCGGCAAATGTGTTGACTCGTTCTTGGGTGATTTCAAACCAATCCGTCGGCTCTGAGGCCTGCCCGATCTGAGCATTTAGCGTTTCGATGGCGTTGGCGATGGGTGTACCTGACATACAGTTCTCCTAGACGTTCTTTGTAAAATGGGGGGCCAGCCTAAGTAAGGTAGTGCCTTGGATCAAGCACCAAGGTCCTTTGGATGCGATAAACCTCGCGGGCACTCAAGCAAACGATCAAGCACTCGCTGCATACGCTGTTCTGCTGACTCCACGTCGGCATCCAGCTCATGCAGCAAGCTGGCGCACAAATTTGCTGCCACCAGAGGCTTGGGCTGTTGTTGGCACAAGGTCTCCAGTGCGCCACATGACGGCAGATCGCCGGCTATATCCCTCAGCACGTGAGGCGACAGTGCACCGATCTCGGGAAGATGAGCGAAATGCGCCAGATTGTGCAAACTCGACAAAAGTTTCGGGCCCATCATTTGCGGCGCGATATGATCCGAATCTACCCGGCCCATCATGCGCAGAATTAGGTCGATCAGAAACGGCAGCACGACGCAGCCGTTAGGAAAACCGGCAAAGGCGTTGTGGATGTTTTTCCGCAGTCGCCACTGTCTGCTACCTGCGGACTTTGGCTGTACCCAGTATTCTTGACCGAATACACAGTCCTGTCCCAAGTTCGGACTGAAGGCGTCAGGAGCAAAGATCATCACGTCGGCGTCAAACCAAAGCACCCAGTCAAAGCCTTCTTGCAAAAGACGCTGCGCCCACTGCAAGCGGCCCAGATCTGCCGCTATCGGCATACGACCTCGGACCTTTGCCATATACCAGTGGGGCACCTGCTCAAACAGCTCATCCCCGAGCATGCGGTAGGCGTAGCCCCGAGCATCTGCCCAATCGCGCACAGAGGTCATACAGCGTTGCTGCCACCAAGGAACCTCCTGCGGAGCACTTTGTAAAACTAATACACGCCGCATCGTTTACGCCTCCTTGGTGAATACACCGAAAAACGCTTACACAGCGCTACCCTTGACCGCATAGGAATGCCTCAACTTCGTCCATGCGCGCCAGCGTGTCCTGTTCCCCACAATCAATCAGTTGAGCCAGATAGTCTGGTTCAAAGTTCACCATACTCATCGCGTCGGCGGTCGGTTCATTTTTGCCGCCAAAACCACCAGCAAAAAAACGAAAAGCCCGAGGCATCTGGGGTTGGGACTGGCGGGCTATTGCACCAAGGTCCTGCCTCGGACGCAGCACCATGACATCGACCTGCCGTTGATCACCCCAATTTTGTCTGGGTATGCGCCGCAACAGATCATTAATCCGCTGCATCTGAAGCGCGTCAAAATCCAGCAAATCCAAAAATACCGCATTGAGCATGACGCCGGCGATCTGCCCCGGCGAGGGGTAGCTTACCGGCGTGCCTTGCTGACTAGGCTTGGGTAGCGTCCTTGGCGACACGGCGAGAATTCGCCTGGCTCCCAAGCGCATGGCCGGTGACAGCGGTGCGGCCAAGCGCACGCCGCCGTCACCGTGCCATTGCCCTTGCAGGCGTACCGATGGAAAGAAGAACGGCAAGGCTGCAGATGCCATCACATGCTCGATGGTCAGCGAGGCCCGCTGGCCAGCGACCTGACTACCGCTCCAGATTTCGTCTGCCAAGGTGTCCACCCATGCTTGGGAGCGGCCGCTGCCGTAATTTGTGGTAACGACGGCAAGCGCTTTGAGCCAACCATCGGCAAGATTGCAGTCGACCCCGGCAATTTCCCCAGTACCCGCTTGGGCCGCTAGCTGCTGCTGCAGATATTCGCGCAGCGGCTTGTTGTTCACCATGCCTCGGATGTCTTTACGCCCCAAGCGGCCACCGCTGACAAAGTGCAGGCCCCAATGCCCCATCCGGCTGGCCATAGGGCCAATTCCCGTGCGATACACTTTGTTGGTTCGCATCTGCTGCCACAGAGTTACCAAGGCTTCCACACTTTCTTGCCAGGACCCCTGAAAGGCCCCGAGGTGTGTGGCGTTAATGGCACCCGCCGAGACGCCGGTTAAAATTTCTGGCCGGTAGTCGGGTATTTTTTGTGCGATGGCTCGCAAACACCCCACTTGATAGGCCGCCCGAGCGCCACCACCGGACAGCACCAAGGCCTGACCGGCGTTGAAGTTTTGCGCCTGTGCACGCTGATTCATCCGAGATTCTCCGCGCCAATTTCAATCTTTCTCAAAAGAATGCCCTGTCAAGTATGTCTGCACCAGCCAACGCTGCGTATTATGTGCCCATGACCACAGCCGTCACCCGTTTCGCTAGTCAGTTGAACAGTATCTTTCGCCCAAGCGGTAAGGTCTTCTATGGCTGGTGGATTGTCCTGGCCTGTGCCGGCGTGCAGTGGCTGGCCGCACTAACGTGGATGCATTCCTACGGCGGTTACGCTCTGAAACTTCAGGCCGATTTCGGCTGGAGTATGTCCGTTTTGTCCCTCGCCTTCGCGCTGACAAGGCTGGAAAGCGGCTTATTGGGACCACTGCAAGGGTGGTTGGTGGATCGCTACGGACCTAGGCGAATTCTCATCATTGGCACCGTTATCTTCAGCATCGGTTTCTTTCTATTCAGCTTGGTAGAGTCGATTACCACCTATTTCGTGGCCTTCATTTTAATCGCCCTTGGCTCCAGTCTTGGTGGCTTCGCCACGTTAATGGTGTCCATCGTCAGTTGGTTCGATGCTCATCGGGCCAAGGCCATCGCCATGTCGCAAATTGGCTTTTCTGCCGGGGGTCTGTGTGTGCCCTTCGTGATGATGGGTTTGGAAGCCTTCGGCTGGCGCTCTATGGCTTTGTATTCTGGAATCTTAATTTTGATGGTGGGTATCCCTCTGGTCAGTCTGGTGCGGCATCGCCCCGAAGACTACGGTGAGGTTCCCGACGGCGTGCGTGCGGATGGTGATGAGGCCGAATCGGATCAAGTTAAACGCAGCCAATCCCAAGTCAGCCTAACTTGGCGTCAAGCGATTCGAGAACCGTCCTTTTGGCTGATTTCTACCGGCCATGGCCTATCTTTGCTCACCGTATCCTCCATGCTCGCGCACCTCATTCCCTACCTGACATTCGATCTGGGCTACTCACCGGTGAATGCAGGTTTCGTGTTTGCATTGATGACCGCCCTGCAAATGGCCGGCTTATTTCTCGGCGGTATCATTGGCGACCGGTTCGACAAACGCGCCATTTGTACCCTGTGCATGCTGGGACACTTTGTCGGCTTGATCGCATTGACCTACGGTGCCCAGCCCGGCTTGGTTCTGCTGTTTGCCGTGGCCCACGGGTTGGCTTGGGGCACTCGCGCACCGTTGATGGTGGCTCTGCGAGCGGATTATTTTGGACCTAAATTCTTTGGCACCATCATGGGCATTTCGTCTCTGATCGTAATGATTGGCATGACCCTAGGACCGCTGTTCTCCGGCGTGATGTTCGACATTTACGGCAATTACAATCTGGCTTTCACCAGCATTGCTTTTTGCTCACTGGCAGGAGGCCTGTGTTTTTGGTTCGCCAAACCCCCTAGGCTGATCACCGAGCAAGTCCATCACGATTCAGATGCCGAGGCCCATCAGCTGTAATACACTGCCAAGGCTGCGCTGAATTGCATAAGGAGAGTCCATGGACTTCGCGCTAACACAAGAACAACAAGGTTTTATTGATACGGCCAAAGCCTTTGCCCAAGATCAACTCGCCCCCTACGCCGCAGAATGGGATGCCAACAGCCATTTCGCTAAGGACGCACTGCGCAAAGCTGGGGAACTGGGGTTTATGGGCATGTACACCCCGGAACACGCTGGCGGTCTGGCTATGCCCCGTTTAGACGCAAGCCTAATCGTGGAAGAGCTCGCCAAGGGCTGCACCACTACTGCAGCGTTTTTGACCATACACAACATGGCAACCAACATGATTGGCCGTTATTGCCAGCAAGAGGTCATCGACGAATGGTGTCCTGATTTGGTGTCAGGAGCCAAACTGGCCTCTTACTGTCTTACCGAACCCGGCGCCGGATCCGATGCTGCTGCGCTGCGAACCAGTGCCGAATCCGACGGCGATTACTATGTTATCAATGGCAGCAAAGCATTTATCTCAGGTGCCGGTGATACCGACGTCCTAGTGCTAATGCTGCGCACCGGCGATGCTGGCCCCAAGGGCGTAACCGCCGTTCTTGTCCCTGCAGACACCGATGGCATCAGCTACGGTAAAAACGAACACAAAATGGGCTGGAATGCCCAGCCAACCCGTGCCATTACCTTTGACGGCGTGCGCATACCCAAAAAATACCGACTAGGCGAAGAAGGACAGGGATTTTCTATTGCCATGGATGGTCTCGATGGCGGTCGCATCAATATCGCTACTTGCAGCGTGGGCACAGCCCAAAAGGCGCTGGAGGATGCGACGGCCTACGTGCAGGACCGCCAGCAGTTCGGCCAAGCCATCGCTGATTTTCAGGCAACTCAGTTTGCCCTGTCCGACATGCTGACCGAGTTGGTGGCTGCCCGCCAGATGGTACGACTGGCCGCGAGCAAGCTCGACAGCGGCGATGGACAAGCTGGCACTTACTGCGCCATGGCCAAACGCTTTGCTACCGATGCGGGCTTCAAAGTGTGCAACGACGCCCTACAGCTACTGGGGGGCTACGGCTACCTGCGCGAATATCCGATGGAACGTTACGTACGGGACACCCGGGTTCATCAAATTTTAGAAGGCACCAACCAAATCATGCGAGTAATTATTTCACGACGCATGCTTATGGCAGGTGCATTGGAGGTAATTCAATGAGCATCAGCACATCAGACAAACTCAAGGTCGAGATCATTGATCACACGGCCCTGATCACCATTGACAATCCCGGTGCGAACACTTGGGACACCGAGAGCCTGCCCGCACTGGCAGCGCTGGTGGAAACGCTGAACGCGGATAAAAACATCTTTGCCTTGGTCATTACCGGTCAGGGTGAAAAGTTTTTCTCAGCCGGGGCTGACCTAAATTTATTCGCCGACGGCGATGCTAACAACGCTCGTCAAATGGCGGAGTTCTTCGGCAAAGGTTTCGAGTGTTTGGCAGACTTTCGTGGCGTGTCCATCGCCGCCATCAACGGCTTCGCCATGGGCGGCGGTTTGGAAGCCTGCTTAGCCTGCGACATTCGCATCGCTGAGACCCAAGCGCAAATGGCACTACCAGAACCCAAGGTGGGTTTGTTGCCCTGTGCAGGTGGCACTCAGCGGTTGTCCTGGTTAGTCGGCGAAGGCTGGGCGAAGAAGATGATTCTATGCGGTGAGCGCGTGAACGCGGAGACAGCCGAGCGTATTGGCTTGGTCGAAGAAGTGGTACCCGCCGGCACCGCCAAGGATCGAGCCTTGGTCCTCGCAGCCCAAGTAGCACAGCAAAGCCCAATCTCGGTGACCTACTGTAAGGAGCTGATTCATCAAGCCCGAGACAACGCCGTAGGAGAAGCGCTGCCTTACGAGCGTCAGAAATTCGTTGACTTATTTAGCACCGAAGATCAACGAGAGGGTGTAAACGCTTTCTTAGAAAAGCGTGATCCTGTGTGGAAAAACGCCTAAAACCAATCCCTGCGCGGGTCCGAGCCAATGCCCACAGAAAAACGTCATCTGCAGCCCTGCCTGCTGAAATACCTAGTTCGAGGTGTCATTGCCGACCGCCTCTCGCAACAGGCACTGACATCGGAACTGGGCGAGATGCTCAGTCAGGCCAGTGCCATCACGGTACTGCCCGTAGTTGAGGGTTTTTCTGTGGAGCTGGAGTTCGAGGACATCAAACCTTTTACAACTGTGAGCTTTGAACCTTATGTAGCAGAGCATGTACTGGGAGATGCGGTGCGTCTGCGCTGCGAAAGTCGGGGAAACCCAGAAATTCAGCTGCTGAAATCTCGCTTCTGATAGCGCCTTAAACCCGCACGCCAGTCGGCCATGTGGTCGAGGTAAGCTGCCGATATTTCTTGCGAGTCTAGGAAGCCGCCTTCTTTGGTTGCCGATATAGCGCCAAAGATAACGCTGCCACAAAGTACAAAACCAAAATCGCTTGAAAAGCCATATCGTAGGAGCCGGTCACGTCGAAGACCCAACCAGCGAACGGCACACCGAGAATTTGAATGGGGAACATGGCCGGTCGCATCAAACCAAGCACCGCGCCGAAACGCTCTCTGCCAAAGGTTTTGCCCACCACCGCACCATGCATGGGCACCACACCGCCAACCCCATAGCCAAACAGCGCGGCGCCAAGGCAAATCATCAGGTATCCCTCGGACGAAAAAATCAGATACTGACCGACAAATTGGGCAACGATAATGATGGCCATCACCCGGCGGACACTCATGCGGTCGCTGAGCCAGCCAAAGCTCAGCTTGCCGGCCACACCCAAGCCCGCGCAGACAGACATCACCAAGGACGCCTGAACCAAGGTATAGCCGTAGTCGGTCAGCCGCGGAATCATGTGGGTCAACGTCGTGTTCATACAGCAAAAAAGTACGGAAAACGTCACCACGATGACGCGGAAATTGTGCTGCTTAAACAGCTCCATCATCCGCAGCTTCGGTGCTTGAGTCCTCTCCGGCAACGGTTGTACGGCATCGCCCTGCCCGTGCAAAGGCATAGCTCCGTCCGGGCGCAGGCCGACGTCCTCGGGTCGTGAGATCACGAGACGAAAAATCAGCGGCACTACCACCAAAAAGGTGAAAGCGCTGAAAACCAAAAACCCCTGCCGCCAGCCGAAGTTCTCGATCAGCTCGGCACTAATGTAGGGCATGATTACCCCGGACAGCGAGACGCCGGCAGCCGCAATGCCTAGCGCCGTACCCCGACGCCGATCAAACCAGTTGGTCACCAATTTGCTGGTGGCCAAATTACCCATGCTGCTTGCCCCAAAGCCGATAAACAGGCCCAGCACCAAGTAAAACTGAAGTTCGTTCTGAACAAAGGATAGGCCTAAAAAACCCACCGCCATAAAAATTGCGCCAATACCCATGACATTGCGAAGCGGATATTTATCCAGCGCACGGCCAACGTAAGGGGCAGCGATCGCACCCACGGCATTGGTGACCGTCAAACCAATAGCCACCCCAAGGCGCGAGCCGCCAAAGTCTGCGGCAATTGCTTTGAAAAATACCCCGTAAGAATAAAAAAAGAAGCCTACCGCCACGAAGTCGATGCAAAACGCCACGAGCACCATTTTCCAACCGAGAAATGGTTTGGCTTTTGAGGATAGAGATTGCTGCAAGAGTATGGCCGACGTTCTTAAGACCCTATTCTACCATGGGGATGGTCGCATCGCGCTATGGCTGCGCTGCCCGAAACCCAATCGGCGTAGGCTTGAACTGAGTGTTTGGGCGGCCCCCGTGGAGCAGTTCACTCGCACCATCGATGCTCGATATCGAATTGCGCAGCACATCGGCCATCGCGGATGGCTAAATTTGGATATCCACCACAATCTGGATATGGCAGAAGCGAGAGACCTTATCTTGACCAGCTAGCGGCGCTTTGCGCTCAAGCGAATGCTGACCGCACCTTAAACAAGTTCTGCTTTGCTGCCGTCGCCTCAATCGGCCCTAGCCGCCAACCTTGTTATACGCCATTTCAACAAATTCCTTGATTGGCTCAAACTCGTCTTTGTTCGATGTCTGGCTACGAAATTGACTCGTCTAACAATGCCGGATAACCCTTGCACCACCCTCCTGCCTTCGCTGTAATCTCTGGTTCGTATTTACAGGGAGAGAGTTGGATGCCAGCACCGTTAGACGATGTCGTTGTTTTAGAAATTGATAACTGGATGGCAGCCCCAAGTGCTGGCGCCGTGTTAGCGGACATGGGAGCACGGGTGATCAAGATCGAGCCGATTACCGGAGATCCAATGCGCGGCATGGGCCGGCCTGTAAAGGGTGAGCGTGTAGCTGAGGCTTTGCATGACTACGATTTCCAGTTCGATGTAGACAACCGCGGCAAGGAATCCATCGCCGTGGCCTTGGATCAGCCTGAGGGTGCCGAACTGGTACGCCAACTGGCGAAGCAAGCCGACATCTTTATGTGCAACCTGCTCACAAAACGTCAGCAAAAATTTGGCTTGGACCCGCAAAGTCTTTTCAAAGCAAACCCAAAACTGGTGCATGCCACTTTGACCGGCTACGGCACCACCGGCCCCGATGCGTGGCGACCGGGCTACGATGTGACCGCGTTCTTTGGCCGGTCGGGGTTATACGATTCCATGCGTGAAGGTGACGAGGGCATGGTGCCTATGGCTAGACCGGCCCAAGGCGACCACACCACGGGCCTTGCCATGGTAGGCGGTATTTTGGGTGCGCTGCGATTGGCGGAAAAAACCGGCGAGGGTCAGGTGGTTGAGACCTCACTCTACGAAGCGGCCGTCTGGACTCAAGCCACCGACTACGCCGTGACCGCCGTGGATCATATGCCGGTTCGAAAGCGCCGACGGGATCAACTGCTGACAATTACCGGCAATCGATTCCCCTGCGGCGACGGCAACTGGGTAGTGTTCAACATGCTGCCGGACGGCGCCTACTGGCCTAAATTGTGTCAGGCCATTGGCCTACAGGACCTGATTGACGACGAACGATTTGTGGATTCAAAGGCGCGCTATAAGAACATGGCTGAGCTCATCGATATTTTTGATCAGACTCTCGCAGCCAAGTCTAGGGACGAGTGGGGCAAGATCTTTGACGAAGCCAATCTCATCTGGGGGCCGGTAATGGGCCTGCACGAAGTGCCTCAAGATGCCCATGCACAGGAGCTGGGCATGTTTCCAAACATCGAACACCCATCCTTGGGCAGTTACAATACGGTGAACATTCCCATGCGCTTTGCAACCGCCGATGTAAAACCTCGGGGACCCGCCCCGCTGCTTGGCGAAAACAGCGAACAGGTTTTACGAGATTTCGGTATGGACGATGCGGCCATTGCAGACCTGAAAGCTGCGGGCACCATTGCCCAACGGGAACAAGGCTAAGTCACTGGCTCCCTCGCACCTTATGAATATCGAAGCAGTTCTGGCGGCGTTCAAAGACGGTGACATCACCGGCGATGAGGCCGCTCAACAGATTCGCAGCCACTTCTTTACCGATCTAGGCCACACGGTACTGGACACCGATCGTGCGCGACGCACCGGCGCCGCTGAGGTGGTGTTTGGTGAGGGCAAGAGTCCGCAACAGATCTCCGACATTATTTCGTCGATGCGCCAGTTCGGCGCCAATGTCTTGGTGACCCGGCTAGCACAGGACAGTTATCGACAGCTGACCAATCTTCCCACAGACGTCCAGTATCACGCCCCTTCGCGGCTTTTATGGTGGCAGATTGCCCCCCCTGCCCCGGCGAGCGGTACCGTAGCCGTAGTCAGTGCTGGCACATCGGATATGCACGTGGCCGAAGAGGCCGCCCTGACGGCAGAATTTTACGGCAACCCCGTTGAGCGTATTTACGACGTTGGCGTAGCTGGTCTGCACCGGCTGCTGGCCAGACTGGATGACCTACGAGCAGCCAAGGTGCTGATCGTGGTGGCGGGTATGGAAGGGGCGCTGCCCAGTGTGGTGGGAGGACTTGTGGACAAACCCATCATTGCCGTTCCCACCAGTGTGGGTTACGGCGCAGCGCTTGATGGCGTCGCTGCCTTGCTGGGAATGATGACCAGTTGCGCATCGGGCGTGAGCGTGGTCAACATCGACAACGGTTTTGGCGCCGGATTTTTGGCTAACCGCATCAACAGGCTTTGACCATGAACCTAACCCCGCAGTTGCAAATCAAGTACACAGAACTTAAGCGCGTTATCGCAGCCTACGAAAGCGTCATCGTGGCCTTTTCCGGAGGCATCGACAGCTCCCTAGTCGCCTTCGTAGCCGGTCAGGTTTTGGGTGAGCAAGCGTTGGCGGTCACCTCTGGCTCTGCCAGCTTAAAGCGCACGGATTTGGCGTTGTCAAAAAAGCTCAGTGAGGATTGGGGTATTCGGCATCAGATTATCGTTACCGATGAACTCTCCAAGGCTGACTATCGAGCCAATCCCACCAATCGCTGCTTTCACTGCAAAACGTCCCTGTACACGGAGCTTGCGCAAATCGCCCAAGCTCAGGGTTTCGCGCACATCCTCAACGGCACTAACTTGGACGACCTAGGGGATCACCGGCCGGGCCTTGTCGCGGCAGACAATCATGCGGTCAAGTCTCCCCTCGTTGAGGCGGGCTTTCACAAGGCCGATATTCGTGCGCTGGCATCGCACTTGGGACTTGAGAATGCCGACAAACCTCAGGCCGCTTGCCTGTCCAGCCGTTTCCCCTACGGCACAGCCATTAACCAAGATCTGTTGGCCCGAGTGGAGGCGGCTGAAAACGTGCTGGCTAATGCGGGCTTTAGTCAGTTTCGAGTTCGCCATCATGGTGACGTGGCTCGGCTGGAAATTTTGCCGGCGGAGTTTGGCCGAGCCTTGACGATGACTGAAACCTTACAACGAGACATTCAAGCCGTCGGTTACCGCTTCGTGGCCCTAGATCTGGGCGGCTTCCGGTCGGGTTCGCTAAACGAAGGCTTAGACCCCGGCACCAAGGCGCTCCAGATTCCCGTTGTGAACCTCTATCCCAGCACCTAACAGCACGCTCTGCATAACGATAATACGCGACGCGCCATTGCGATTACTCAGACGCTTCCGCTGCCTTGTTTCTCATGTACCGGTTGAGCTGACGGTCTAATCGCGTTGTAGCCGAAAGCCGTCCCGGTCGCACCCACGGTTCCCAAGGACTGGTCGTTGCTGCCTCTACCTCGTCACCCATCACTGTCACCCGCTGAATAATGCGCTCGCCTTCAAAATCATTAAGCACAAAATGCTGGGTGCATCGGTTGTCCCAAATGGCGATGGTGCCCGGAGTCCAGTGATACCGAACAGTAAAGCGGGGGTTTTTCACCCAGCCGGTCAGATAGTCCAGCAGCACCTTACTTTCGGTAGCATTCATCTCCACCAAGCGGCGGGTGAAGTGTTCATTTACGTACAGCGCCCTGTCACCGGTTTCCGGGTGAACGCGCACCACCGGGTGAGTGGCCATGATGTCCTCGCGATTATGAGGATGGGCATCGTGCAGGGCCGTCAGGCCGTCACAGAGGGCCTGCATGGGCGGTGAAAGCTCCTTGTAAGCCTGATTCAGATTGGTCCACATGGTATCGCCACCGAACTCCGGGCAGGTCACCATATGCAAAATCGACATAATGGACGGCTGGTCTTCGAAGGTGATGTCTGTGTGCCACTCATCCGCCACGCCGCCACGAGTTGCGGCCAGTTCAAATACCTCATCGTGCTGAGTAAAGGGATTTTTTAAGTTGGGATGGTTCTCGATTTTGCCGAAGCGTTTTCCCAGAGCAACGTGGCTGTCGATATCCATTTGCTGGCCGGGAAAAAAGATCACCTTGTGCTCCAGCAACTGCTTCATCACCGCATCAATACCGTCCTGATCGCCCGCGGCGATCTGATTCAGATCCGGCCCGACAATTTCCGCCCCCAGTGAACCCGCCAGTCGGCGAACCTGCCATTGATCATGTGCTGCCATGATGTCCCCCTGTCAAAACTATCTTGCAAATTTACCGGTGGCGCGATGCCCTAGCCCGCGCTGACAATCACATCGTCAGATACATCGCGCACAAACAAAGGCTCAATACCCAGGCGCTCTGCATCCTTAGCCAGCAAAGCCAAATCGATTTCAGCTCTGGGCTGAGCGACACATTTCAATGCCGGTTCCAGCAACGTGGCGTCGCTGCTGGTATTGATAAACAAATTCTCCCGACCCAGCACAAAATGGATGGCGCGCTTCATCGCGTCTGCGTCCGTTATCGGCCTGTACCAGCTAAAACGCTTTTCCTCATCGGTATCCTGCCAGCGCCGAGCGGCAATACCCTTGATGGTTTGCATGGCCACACCGCGTGCCTGACACATGGTGTACAAAGCATCAAAGTCATGGGCGTATTGGGGTTGCTGCATCATGGTGAAGTTATAGGGCACAAGAATGGAATCGAACGCGAAGGCCTCAAGGCTTTGCATGTGCATGGCCGGGGCGTACGTACCGTGACCCGTTACACCCAAAAACCGCACCAAACCTTGTTCCTTTGCTTCAATCAATGCCTCCAAGGCGCCGCCCGGCCCCATGGCGATTTCCCATTGATCGGCCTGAGTTAAATTGTGCATCTGGATCAAATCGATACGCTCGACCTGCATGCGATCCAAAGAGGCGTGAATTTGATCCTTGGCTTTTTGATAGGTGCGGTGCGCGGTTTTCGTGGCCAGAAAAATCGAGTCGCGATTGTGCTTCAACCAAGGCGCCAGACGCAGTTCTGCGTCGCCATAGCTTGCTGCCACGTCAAAGTGATTGAGCCCCCATGACACCGCCAAATCGATGGTTCGATCTGCCCGCTCTTGATTCATCGCGCCCAAGGCGGCAGCGCCGAAAATCGCGCGGCTACTTTCGTGATTGGTTTTACCGAAGGGGATACGCTCAATGGTCTCTGTCATTTCTGGCTGCTCTGTTTATTTCCGGTGAGGCTTTGAGAATAACCCATTTCTGTCCTAGAAAGACCCACTAGCCGGTGCGGAAAATTCTTATGATCCCTGCGGCTTACCTTGTTAGGCTGCTGCCATGTACACCGTAGATTCAAGCTTTATTCATACGTTTGCCGGCAACCCGTTAGACCGCGCCCAAAACCTGCGCAAAGACCCGGGCGCTTTAACAGCCTTGCAGCACTCCAGCGACAGCCAATTTCTGCCCTTCCATAAGTTGAAGGTAGCCACCAACCAAGCCGCAAAGTTGGCGTGGGTGACCAATCGCCAGCTACCCGATCGCGTTGATCAGTTTGTCTTTCTCGGCCTACAAGATGGTCGGGGGCACTTTGCCGCAAGCGTAGCGGAAGACTTTCGTACTGACGAAATTATGCGATTCACGGATTGCCGGCAAGCGGCGGCAGGACTCGACTTCCAAGAGGCCGGCATCGTCAGCCAAGCAAGAGCCATGCTGGACTGGCATCAGCGCAACCCCTTCTGCGCGGTGTGCGCCCAACCCACCCGAGCCGCAAGGGGCGGACAAATTCGCCATTGCGATAGTTGCGACAAACACATATTCCCGCGCACAGACCCCGTCGCCATCATGTTGATTCAAGACGATGCGCAAGGCGATCACTGCCTGCTCGGCAAATCTCAGGGGCGAATGGCGAGCAGCAATTTCTACTCGGCCCTCGCGGGTTTTGTGGATCAGGGTGAATCTTTGGAAGAAGCCGTGAGACGCGAGGTCATGGAGGAAGCCGGCATAAAAGTGGGGACGGTCAGCTACCATTCCTCCCAGCCTTGGCCCTTCCCTTCGTCCTTGATGATCGGCTGTCATGGCATTGCACAGACAAGAGATATCGTCATCGACACCGCCGAAATGGCCGATGTCGCGTGGTTTGATCGTCCCAGCGTGCGGGCTGCCATAGCAGGGGAAAATCCGGATTTACGCATTCCCGGACCGGGCGCTATCGCCCATCACCTGATTAAGGCTTGGGCTTTTCCCTAGTACTTACCATTCAAATATCAAAACTATCCGCACCGATAATTGGGAGTACCTGTCAACCTACATTGCGTCTCCAACTAGCTTAGTTTGGGGTATACTGCGCCCGTCCGAAACTTAGAAAGAGAGCCCTCATGAGCATTGTTAAACTCGCCCACATCAAAAAACTCTTTGGGGGTTCAGCACTTACCCGCGCTGAGCAAAAGCAACTTGCCAAGGAAGTCATGTTAATGACCTTGGCGCGAGCCACCGCATCTGACTCCAACATTAAGTCCATCGAGGTTGATAAGGTTCGGGAAGTATTGAAAGAGCACACCGGCGAAAAATTTACCGCAGCCAATGTGCGTGTCGCTGCCAACTCACGCCTTTACGAAAAAGCGCCGTTCGAGCGATACCTGCACAAGTGCTCTCGTAAACTCACCGCCAAGGATCGAACCCAAACACTGAGCGCCTTGCTGGAAGTGATACACGCAGATGACCGAGTGAGCGATTACGAAGTTACCTTCTTCAACCACGTAGCCCGTGCTCTTGAACTCACCCCAGCCCAAATCGCCGGTTTGTCTGCGGACTAGACACCCTTGGGGCGCTGAGCCATGCCCGCTCGGCGCTGCCTGTTAACGCACATCTTCCAATAGCGCCAGCAGCTCGCTCGCGCTGGTGAGCACTTCGTGCCCCAAGGCTAATACCGACTCACTGGGTGGTCTGGTATCGGGGATCTGAAAGGTTCGCATCCCTGCCTGAAAGGCCGCACGGGTACCAATATCTGAATCTTCCAGTGCCCAACACGTTGTTGGCTGAACGCCCAGTCTCGACGCCGCCAACAGATAGGGATCCGGCGCCGGTTTGGCATTGCGCACGTCAGCCACACACACCAGGTGCGAGAAGTAATGCCGGACACCACAGCCCGACAGGGATGCTTCGCAGATGTCGCGTTGGTTCGAGGTGGCTACCGCCATGGGGACACGTAATTCGGACAAACAGCCCAACAGTTCTGCGATACCGGGCTTAAGCGCTATGGGCGTTTCTTCACTAGCTGCAGCAAAGTTGGCCGACCAAGCCTCACCCAAAGCCTCCATATCCAAATCATCGCCATAGACCTGACGCAAAATTACTTGGGTTTCGGCAAAGGTTGTTCCCAGACATCGGGCGTAGGCCGCGGAATCAAAGGCAAAACCCAGCGTTTCAATCGCTCGGGCAAAGGCCAACTGAGCCGGACCTTCGGTATCCAAAAGCGTGCCGTCCATGTCAAACACGACCCCGGAAGGTCGTTTTCGCTGGGTCAGATCAAGCGTCACCGGTACGTTCGCGGCTCAGGAGACCTCCACTATTTGTTCCGCAGCAATCAACTTGCCTTCTTCGGCTGCGTTATGAAACGACTCGATTTGGTCGAAATTCATATAGCGGTATATCTCGCTAGACATGGAATCCAACTTGTTAGCGTACTCCAAGTACTCGGCCGGTGTGGGCAGACGACCTAAAATGCCGCCCACCGCTGACAGCTCCGCTGACGCCAGATAGACATCGGCACCGTCACCTAGGCGATTGGGGAAATTACGCGTTGACGTGGACATCACCGTCGCGCCGGCCAGAACTCGCGCTTGGTTGCCCATGCAAAGCGAGCAGCCGGGCATCTCGGTGCGAGCACCCACGCGACCGTAGATGTTGTAGTAGCCCTCTTCCATCAGCGTGTGCGCGTCCATTCGCGTGGGTGGGCAGATCCAGAAACGCGCATCGACGTTATCCGCCTTATCCAGCAGCTTACCCGCGGCACGGAAGTGGCCGATATTGGTCATGCATGAGCCAATGAAGATCTCGTCGATCTTTTCGCCAGACACCTCTGACAGCAACTTGGCGTCGTCTGGGTCATTCGGGCAGCAAACGATGGGTTCCTTCACGTCAGCCAGATCAATTTCAATTACCGCCGCGTACTCCGCATCGGCATCGGCGCTCATTAGCGACGGGTTAGCCAACCACTCTTCCATTTTTTGCACTCGGCGCTCCAGCGTGCGCACATCACCGTAGCCTTGGCTGATCATCCAGCGCAACAGCGTGCAATTAGAGCGCAGATATTCTGCCACGGATTCTTCAGCCATCTTGATGGTGCAGCCTGCCGCAGACCGCTCGGCAGAGGCATCCGACAGCTCGAAAGCCTGCTCCACGGTCAGAGTATTCAAGCCTTCGATTTCCAAAATCCGGCCGGAAAAAATGTTCTTCTTATTCTGCTTTTCTACCGTCAGCAAGCCTTCCTTAATGGCGTAATACGGTATCGCATGAACCAAGTCGCGCAGGGTTATGCCCGGCTGCATTTCGCCCTTGAAGCGCACCAGAACCGACTCCGGCATATCTAGGGGCATGACGCCGGTCGCAGCAGCGAAGGCCACCAGACCAGACCCACCCGGAAACGAGATGCCTAGTGGGAAACGTGTATGAGAGTCACCACCGGTACCCACGGTATCCGGCAGCAGCATGCGGTTTAGCCAACTGTGAATAATGCCGTCGCCAGGTCGCAGCGAAACACCACCGCGATTCATGATGAAGTCCGGCAGGCTGTGCTGGGTATCGATGTCTACAGGCTTAGGGTAAGCCGCGGTATGGCAAAACGATTGCATCACCAGATCCGCAGAAAAACCAAGACAAGCCAGATCTTTCAGTTCATCTCGGGTCATCGGACCGGTGGTGTCTTGGGATCCCACTGTGGTCATCTTAGGTTCACAGTAGGCCCCGGGACGCACACCGTCCACACCGCAAGCCTGCCCGACCATCTTCTGGGCCAAGGTATAGCCCTTATCAGAAGCCTCTGGGGCGGCGGGATGACGGAACAGGTCGGACGGAGCCAGCCCCATATGCTCTCGCGCACGCTGGGTCAGGCCGCGACCTACGATCAGATTGATGCGGCCGTCTGCCTGCACTTCGTCCAAGATCACATCCGATTTGAATTCGAATTCGGACAGCACTTCCCCGCTGTCACTGAGGATCTTTCCATCGTAGGGCCGAATTTCGATCACGTCGCCAAAGCCCAGTTTTTCGACAGGGGCCTCAAATACCAATGCACCCGCATCTTCCATGGTGTTGAAAAAAATGGGCGCCACCTTGCTGCCGATGCATATGCCGCCTGAACGCTTGTTCGGTACGCCCGGCATGTCCTCGCCAAAGAACCACAGAACCGAGTTCGTTGCAGATTTGCGTGACGAACCGGTACCGACCACATCGCCGACAAAGGCCACCTGCATACCACGCTCTTGCAGCTCTTTGATCTGCGCCATGGGTCCCACTTCGCCCTGAACTTCTGGGCTCAGGCCATCGCGCTGCATCTTATACATGGCTCGCGCGTGCAGCGGAATGTCCGGACGAGACCACGCATCTTGGGCTGGTGAGAGGTCGTCGGTATTGGTTTCTCCGGTCACTTTGAATACAACGCACTTGATGCTCTGAGGTACCGCATCGTTAGTGGAGAACCATTCAGCATCCGCCCAAGACTGCATAACCGCCTTGGCGTGGGCGTTGCCGGCATCCGCCTTGGCTGCCACATCGTGGAACGCATCAAACACCAAAATAGTGCCTTTGAGTTCTTCTGCCGCTGATTCAGCTAGGGCATCGTCGTCCAGCAGATTCACCAGCGTGGCCACGTTATAGCCGCCATGCATGTTACCCAGTAGCTTGACCGCCGCGGCCGCGTCGATGAGTGGCGAACTGGCTTCGCCGGTCACGATGGCGCTTAAAAAACCCGCTTTGACGTAAGCGGCTTCGTCTACGCCGGGAGGGACGCGATTGGCAATTAAGTCGAGTAAAAATGCTTCCTCACCGGCGGGTGGCGCTTTGAGCAGTTCCACTAACTCAGCAGTCCATTCTGGGTCTAGCGGCTTGGGGGGAATTCCCAGCTCAGCGCGTTCTTGTACGTGGGCTCGATAGGCTTCTAACACGACCTCTTACTCCTTAGATTCGTTGGAAACTGGCGAATGTAGGCGCGCCAGCGAGGCGCAAATTCTACGCTAGTTAGCGCTAGTTGTAGAGACTTGGCTAACGCAATTACGAAGCCGCCATTAAACCGCTTAATTTATCCGTCCGTCCCTCGCTCCTGACGAACACTAGACCCTGTGTTACGACTTAGCGTCAACGGCTACTGTGAGCGAGCGCCGAGCGCTTTCCGACATCTTCCGCCTGCCTAGGCGAAAAAGGGTCACCATGTACGAAACAACGAGCGAGCAAGATGAGCGCATCGACTGGGGTAAAACCGCCGCCGATTACGCCAGACACCGACCGGGGCCGCCACCGAGCTTTTATCAACGATTGCGCGCCCTAGACATCGGGCTAGCCGGACAGCAGGTTCTTGACCTAGCCACCGGTACCGGCGTCATCGCGCGCCAATTGGCTCGGCAGGGTTGTCGCGTCATGGCCAGCGACATCGCAGCAGAACAAGTGGCGATGGCAAAAGCGCTGGCCCAAGACCAGGACTTGGCAATCGACTTTCAAACCGCGTCAGCGGAAGACACCCAAGCACCGGAGCGCGCCATGGACGTGGTCACAGCCAATCAGTGTTTTCTGTACTTCGACACCCAAGCAGTAGTCAAAAACCTGATCCGCTGGCTTAAACCCAACGGCTGCTTGGTGATATCGCATTTTTCTTGGCTTCCCCACATTGACCCCATTGCTCAGGCAACCGAGGACCTAATCTTGCAGCACAACTCGCACTGGCAAGGGGCGGGTTATGACGGTGTCACGCAGCCCGCTTACCCGGGCTTGGCGCCGAACATGCACTACAGCGGTTACTTCTACTATGACGAGGCAATTCCCTTCACACGGGACTCTTGGATGGGTCGCATACGCGCCTCCCGTGGTATTGGCGCCACCCTCAACCCAGAGCAAGTGGCGGCCTTTGACACCGAGCACGAGGCTTTACTTGCGAAAATCGCCGAACCTGAATTCACCATCACCCATCGCATCGACGCCCACATTCTGCGTCCGGGGATGGTCGCAACCGGCTAGTCTGCGGCGTCTGCCCTCTCAGACTCGCGGTCACGCGACCGTTGGTACAGCGCTGCTCCACAGCGCCAGCAGTAGCTGGCTTCCCGAGAATGACCCTCGGCTGCGCAGTCTGAACAAGTACGGGTGTTGGCCTGACGGCGATTGGCCTCGTTGAGTTCCAACGTGACGATGCCCGTGGGCACCGCGATAATGCCGTAACCCATAATCATGATGAACGACGCCAGAGATTGCCCCAACGGTGTGGTTGGCGTTATGTCACCGTAACCCACGGTCGTCATCGTGGTAACGGCCCAGTAGATACTGTGGGGGATACTGGCAAAGGCCGGATTGCTGCCACCCTCAATGACATACATGAGCGAACCAAAGATCACCATCAACGCCAATACCGAGGCAATGAAGACAATGATTTTCCGTCGGCTGGCCGCCAAGGCTTGAGTAATCAGCTCTGCTTCACCCACGTAACGCACCATCCGCAGTACGCGAAAGACCCGCAGCACCCGCAAAACACGTATCGCTAAGAAGAACTGGGCACCCGGCAGCCAGAGACTGATGTAGGTGGGCAACACGCTGAGCAAATCGACAATGCCGTAAAAACTCCTGGCGTAATTCCAAGAATGCTCGATACACCAAAGGCGAATCAGGTATTCCACCGTAAAGAGCGCGGTAAAGAACCACTCGACGTAATACAGCTGCTGACCGTATTCGGCATTGATTTGAGGCACCGAGTCCAGCATGACCGTGAGCACGCTCAGCAGTATCAGCACAATCAACGACACGTCGAAACGGCGGCCCGCCTTAGTGTCTGCCTCGAATATGATGATGCGCAGCTTGTCCCGCAAAGTCATTTCATCGCTCGCACGTATCGCACCTCGCTGAAGTTTAGGGGGCCGGTTTTAACACACCCACCGCGGTGCCCGCGTTGCGCGGATCCGCCATGCCTTCGAAGCCCCGCTGGGTTCGCAGCACTGAGTTGGCATCCCCCAAGGAAAATCGCGTGCCTAGGTCTATTAGCTGCTGGTGCCCCTTGGCCTCAAGCACCCGGCGCGTATCCGGGGACAAGGCAAAGGGTTCCACCAGCACCCGGTCAGGCAACCACTGGTGATGAAAGCGAGGACTGGAGACCGCATCAGACAAACTCATCTGATGGTCGATGACGTTTAAAATCACCTGCATGGTGGTGGTAATAATGGTGCTGCCACCGGGGGAACCGGTGACCAGCATGGGCACACCATCTTTTAACACGATGGTTGGTGTCATCGAGCTAAGCATGCGTTTTCCGGGCTCAATGGCATTGGCCTGACGACCAATCACACCGTAGTAGTTGGCAACATTTTCCTTCACAGAAAAATCGTCCATCTCGTTATTCAGCAAGAAGCCTGCGCCGCTTACCACGATTTTGCTGCCGTAGGACAGATTCAGCGTGGTGGTATAGGACACCGCATTACCGTGGCAATCCATTACCGAGGCATGCGTAGTCTCCATGCTTTCCGGCGCCAGCTGACCGGATTCAATGTCTTCGCTTTTACCGGCCTTCGCGGGATCAAAATCAGCGAAACGCGCCTTTGCGTATTTCTTATCAATCAGCTGCTTGATA
>Ga0181579_10000425_pt1 | contig 33683 bp, 32 predicted proteins | sample 071ome_24_FD_132996 | JGI IMG/M metagenome (GOLD analysis project Ga0181579, IMG submission 132996) | Coastal salt marsh microbial communities from the Groves Creek Marsh, Skidaway Island, Georgia - 071402CT metaG (megahit assembly) | ecosystem: Environmental > Aquatic > Marine > Intertidal...
ATTTCATGGTTCTTCCCGTGTCATTCAGTTTGTTCGCCATTACTGCGGCTCTAGCTACAAGTACCTATCGCGCCGGTTCCTCTGAGGATCAGTCATAGCAGTAGATAAAGACGTGGATCACATCCACCGGAGTTACCCCGAAGCCATATCACAGTGGCTGGTACTGCCTAATAAACAAAAGCCCCCCCAGTTGATGACGGGGGGGGTTCATTGTTGATTTGGTTTGGTGGAGCTAACGGGACGGTAGGTCGAACCCTATCCGATCGGTTTCAACTGATCACTAACCGGTACTGAGTTCTGACAGAACCGAATCATTGACGGATACACAGAAACGGACGGCTGGGAATTTTAACCGTTACCCATGACTCCGTTTGAACATCCGGCTCTCGGACAGCATTCGACACGCCCAAACCCTCGCGTATCGTCATGTAAGTCTCATTTTTCCTATGCATGACCTCACGTTCACCTCAGCAGTTTGTGATCAAAATCACTAAATACCAAGATGACGGGACGGAACCCGTCGTTCGCTGAAAGCGGCTGGGACGGGTTTTCATTCCGGTCAGGAGTCGCTGGAAGGAGGAACCCAATGGCATTATTCCGATTACTTGGTGCTAGTGGTAGGGCTGGACTGGTGCTGGGTTTATCCGCTGTTCTTATGGTGGCAATGGCATGTAGCAGCGATGGCATAGATCAGGAAGACTACGACGCTGTGACCGCCGAATTGAACGCCGCGCAGGCGGAACTTAATTCCGCACAAGCTGAGATAGCGAGTTTGCAGTCTCAAGCAGGTGAAAGTTCAGACCCGGTCGTTTCCGAACACCAAGTTGTACAGGTGGGGCAGGCTCAACCTGCACCGGTCGAAGCGGTTTTGCAGGACTGGCAAACCAAGGAAGCTTCACATGCGGGCGTTTTGCTTCTTGAGACTTTTGACTCGAGTGGTGACGATGCCTGGAGCGCTGCAGAACACCCGATAGTGTTTGTGACCTCTGAAGGTGAGGGCTACGCCGGATTCATTTCTGAGGTTTACAAGGGCACCGGGCTGCACATCATCGATGCTGCAACGAAAGAGCATGTTGCTTCTGCGGAGTTCAACCTCGGATTCGAGCAACACGGTGAACCCCACGGAATGGGAGTTTCCCCCGATGGTCAATGGATTTACGTCCCAACTGCCGACGGTGATGCACCTTGGCGTGCCGGTTCTACCGGTGGCCGACTTCTCATCGTGAACGCCAGGACTCTGAAGATTGACAAGATTCTCCAGACAAGAGGTGGACCTCACCACGTCAAGGCGTTTACCGATTACGAAGGAAATGACCGAATTATCGTCGAGCTGCAAGGCAATGGAATCGTCCTGCTTGATCCGCACGACGAACACAAGGTTGTGAAGGCGTGGACGGTCGAGGACTTTGGAGCCGAGACTTACCAGGCTGACGCAAATCCTGCTGGAACGCACATTTACGTCAACACACACCTTGGAAGTCGAGGAATCGCACCTCAGTTGCAGGCGGCGGTTGCGAAGGTTGATATCGAAACTGGACGTATGACCTACATCACCGATGTTGGTTCGTACACCAACGGTTTCGCATTCACTTCAGACGGCAAATACACCTACGTTGCCGACTCGGTTACCGACCACGTATTCAAGATTGATAACGCTACTGACAAGGTCATCGCCAAATCCATGGCGGCTGTACCTGGTCCGTACATGATTGAGCTCAATGACGATGAAACCCAACTTTGGATCATCGGTAAGGGCGAAATGACCTTCAATCTTGGTGGTTCGCTCGGTCTCGTTGACACACGAAGCATGCGTGCAGTCAACGCATACGACATTGGCGGCCAGACTATCGACCACAACATCTTCAATCCTGCGGATTCGACAGAGATGTGGGTGACAAGTTCTGGTACTGCCGAGACCATCGTGTTCGACGTTGAAACTCGAACGGTGAAGGCGAGAATCCCGACACCGAACGGTGGAGATACACACTCAGGAGCTTTCGTTCAGTACGAAGCCGACTGGACTGGCGACTTGCTCGCTGACAACACCGGTCGACGATCGTGGTTCCTCGAGCAACAAAAAGAAGCAGTGGCAGCACTGGCTTCGAGGTAAAGACCAATGCCTGCGTCGAGATTGTTTCGGCGCAGGCATCCACCTCAATGGCCGCGTGGCTGGGTCCAACCTGGGTGAGATGGAAGCTGGCATGAAGTTATTCACACTCAAAATTATTCTATTAGCGGCAGTGATTGTTGCGCTGTTCGGCGCCTGTGGTGGTGACAGTTCATCTGGCAGTTCCCGAACTGCGACTCCAGCTTTCACTCCTACTCCACCACAAAACATCGTTCAGCCGAGCCCCACAGCTACGAACGTGCCGACCGTCGCAACACGACCTCCGGTAACTGTGCCTGCAGAGCTTTCTGGCGAGGAACAAATTGCCAGGGGTGAGGAGCTGTTCCAGAAGACTGCCGGCGGAGTTGGGTGCGCGCTGTGCCACGGTGTAGACGCGATGGGAGATCCCGCACAAGGAGCTCCATCAAATATTGGAGCATCGGCAGAGTCGATTGAGCAAGCTCTTTACGACAGGCCGCAAATGTCGTTTATCCAATTGAGCCGAGACGAAATTAAGTCGATTGCGGCGTATTTGCAGTATTTGAAGGAGCAGCAGTAGAGAGGATGCTGGGGTGGTCGGTTCCAGGTCACAATCGAACTTGTTGTTAATTGCAACCGCGGTGATCGCGGTCGCAGGTCTTGTGTCGTGTTCAACCACCTCCGAAGTTGATTCCGCACAGACGATCGATCAACCACCTGTGATGGTCTCTTCGTCAGCCAAAGACGCGGTCACCGAACTGTTGGGTGACATCGAGTCCAATGACCAGGACCCCGCCCCAACTCGTGAACCATTGCAAGGAGTTGCCTATTCCGACGATGAACTCGGGGTTCTCGAGGGAAGCGTCGATCACGAATCGAACCTTCTCCAGATTCGACTTCAGGGTCTTGAAGGTAAACGTGTCAACATGAAGAACGGCGGTGCGATCAGGCTTACTGAAGACCTGGTAGCTGAGATCTTCGTCGATCCATTCCCTGTTCACACCCTTACGGCCTGGATCGACTTGTTTCTGCACAACGGTGACGGAGAACCGGTCACTGGGTCCAAAGTTGTTATCGATTACGACATGTACTCGATGGGGCACGGACCGTTCTTCAGCCTGGCTGACAAAAGTCCCAACGGGCACTACACGTTCCGGCTTGACTACGTGATGTTCGGTCCGTGGATGCAGCTTCTTGAAGTTCGAAATCCTGATACCGACGAAACTTTCCACCTTGAAGTGGTGATTGTGGCGGTACCGTGATGTCTATCACCTGGACTCGAACCATCCCTGTGATCACGGTCGCTGTTTTGGGGGTGGCATTACTTGGTTCTAGCGGCACCGTTTCGGCTCACGGAAAAGAACTAAGTATCACCGTGTCTACTCACGTGCCCGACCAGCTCGAACCGTTGCGGAGACTCTACAGAATTGAGGCCGTCTATACAGGCGACCTCGATATGGTCGAAGGAGCGAAGGTAACTGTTTCAGGTACACGTTTGGAAGGTGGAGAGTCACTTGCACCTGTCCGACTCCAGGAACTCGTTGGTCAACCTGGTGTATACGTTGCAGAAATAGTGTTCACACGGTTCGGTGATTGGAACCTTGTGGTCGACGTCGAAGCTGAACTAGCTCAGGGCGCAGGGTCTGTGCCATTTACTGAGTCAGTAACACCTGCTGTTCTGAGCGAAAGCGACCGTCTGTCACTTTTGAGCGAGGCTGATCGCGTAAGGCGGCTCCAGGTCTTTTTCTCGTTCGAGTGGTGGCCCGACATCGTCACGCTGCTAGTTCGTATTTTCCATACAGCGTCCGCCGTGATGTACGTAGCGGTGGTTGGGTCTGTGCTGCTCTCGGCCTGGATAGGTGGTACAGCTTCGACCGTATTATCAGGTCGGTTGGGCGAGAATTTCATGACTTTGGCGACCATCAGTCTCGCAGGAATTCTTTTCACTGGTCTTTATAGCGCAGCCTTTGACGCACCGAACGCCGCTCCAGGTATCTACGAGTACCTTGATCTGATTGCTCTGCCATACGGAGAAGCTTACCTGGTTGCCTTCTTGTTGAAGCCTGTGGGTTGGCTTGCCATGTTGTACTTCACAATCCGTGTCGACAACGTCGTAGTAAAGCCTGCCATATTTGCCGTTCCTGCCGGTGCATCAACGGACGCGATCGATGAAGCCGGCACTCGTGCTTCTCTACGTCGGTTGATTCAGTCCGGAGCGATACTCGCTGTCGTTGCCATTGCCGACCTGGCGACCGTTATTTACCTGCATTACTTGAGTCATCTTGGTGTGTTCCTACCGGAGGGTTAATTTGGAGAATCGAGCGACATATTCCGGCACGAAAACTCCAGCTGACCGCTGGTTGCAGCGCATGCATCCTGGTCGACTTAACCTTTGGATTCTGGTCGGTACGGTGCTTTTCGTCGGGCTCGTTCTCGCCGCATTGATGTATGTGCTAAACCCTGGCACTCCGGTCAGTACTGTCGAACCCCGTGACCCATTGCTGGACAGTTCTGACGCTGTGCGGAGCGACCTTGTTGACCAGGCTGACACTCCCGTGATCGACGATCGCTACGTACGTAAACTCATTCTCGACCTAACACGGGTTGGTTTTGCCCCTGGAGAAGTCGAAATCGATGGTGTTTACGGTCATTCGGTGCTTCTCGCGGCCGCGTCAGGCGCAAAAACGAGCTCGGGCAGCATCACGTTCTTTGTCACCGAAAACATTCATGACGATGAACTCATTGGTGAAATACCAGAGGTTTGGCTAACTGTTGATGGCGGCGTTCCGATTGCTCACTCAGACTCTCGAGTTACAAAGAGTGATTTGCATCACCGCACGACCCGTTTCGATTTCTCTCTGCCGCAGGAAATTAGATCGAGTTCGTTTGAATCGGAAGCACACCGACTAAGACTCGTGGTGGGAACGAGTCCTTCGACTGCCAGCAGCTCAAATATGTTGGTGTGGGATCTTCCGGTCGATCTAAGTTCGATCGAACAGGGGTTGGCTTCAGGAACTGGCGGACTCGTTGACGAAAGTTTGGCTGAGCCGGTTGAGATTCTTCCGATGAAGAGCCTAACCGGTGTTCTCAGAAAGAATGTCGGAAAAGTCGGCTATGGGTCGGTGAATGAATCGGAGATTACAGCGACGTTCGCAACTCCTGAGTATTTCGCAGCAGCATTTCCAAGTGGCGCGATCCAAACTTATATGCCACAAGGTCAACCGGTGTTCGTGATCTCGGAAAGCACACACACCGAAAGTCTGAACGACAACCTTCCCGGTATAACCCTCGAAGTAGGATCACGTGCATATTCAGTCGATTTCACTGAAGTAAAAGTTTCGTCCGCTCATCACCGAGTCACCTTGTACAGGTTCGATGTCAGCGAATTAGAAATCAAATCTGCCGAGTCGCTGGAACTGATCATGCCTGACGGTAAGTCCGTCAGTTGGGATCTACCGGTCGAATACGATGTTGCAAATACCCCTTTTGGTATTGGGTGGGCGACCATAATTGCATTGTTGGCCGGAATGTTGGCATCAATGTGGCCTTGCCTGTTTCAGCTAACCGCCTACTTTATTCCCGCACTTGCAGGACTGAATATGCAAGACGCCGAAGACCAGGTAAGACTCGGGCAGCGAGTGCGAGTGTTCAAAGCCGCTCTTTACTTTGTGCTTGGGTTCACCATTGTTTACACGGCAGCTGGAGCGTTGATCGGGTTTGCCGCCGGGCAGCTTGGTGAATCGAGCTTCTACGATTCCGCCCAACGATGGGTGGCGTTTGGAGCGGGCGTTGTCGTGATTGGACTCGGACTGCGAGTAGCTGCCAAGGCAAGGGCGCCTCTGGTGTGCAAAATGCCGGTCCTTTCACGTATGGCACACGAAGGTTCAGGAAATGCTAAGCCCTGGGAGATGATGGTCGCCGGACTTGCTTTCGCCACGGGTTGCATGACCTGTTTCGGCTCTGCCCTGGTTATCGGGATGGTGGTTTACGTCGGCATGGCGCAATCGGCGATTTACGGCGCAGCGATCCTGTTTCTGTTCTCACTCGGCATGGGAATCCCATTGGTGATCGCCGGGGTAATGATGGCAAAAGTTCTGCCACTGTTGTTCAGACTCGAAAAGATGGTCCGCTGGATGGGAATTGCGAGCGCGGCACTGATGCTCTCGTTCGGAATCTTGCTCATCAGCGGAAACTACATGGCATTCGCCGAATGGATCTACAGACTTACTGGAACCGAGGCAACGTTCTAACTGTCACCGGGCAAACTGGGTTCTGTCAGTTTTCAATGCTCGATACGGAAACTGGATGCACCAAAAAAACGGTGTGAAGGTCAAATTACACGGATAACGGGGTCATTTTAGTAGGCCAATTTTCCTCGAAAATCAGTCGTACTGAAGCAGCAATTTGAGGATCGTCGGCGCTCTTGATTCTCAGATAATTCCGCTAACCATCGAAAGCTTTGCGCAAAAAAGCTGATTTGTCAGCGCGTTCTAGCTACCGTCCCGAAAGGATAAATCCAACTGAAAATGGTGGAGCTTGTGGGACTCGAACCTACGACTTGTGGAAATAATATGGTTTTCAACGGTACTTCGCTGTTACAGCCGCTGATTCGACAAAAATCTACGCAGAATTGACCGCCGATCCAGATGCAGTTGCTGAAGATTAGACCTGCTGATTCCCACGTCTCAGTACAAATCAAAACGGTGGACTCGTGTTCTACCTATAGTCCCGTTACCTCCACCACCTAATGTTCAATTCAATCGTGATTTGGAACTTCAGAATATTTTCTGAACGGAATCCCGCTGAGAGCAGCTGCGTCACGCATTAAGTTGTTCGAAAGTTCAGTCGGACGCGCGTTCGCAACGTGAGTCGGCTCACCGAACCGAACAGTAATCTTCGTTCCTCGCGCTGGTGCAGTCCACGATGGAAAGAGCGGAACGTACTTAGACAACCAGTTTGCAAACTTAGACTGAACTAATCCGCCTTCAGGAGACTCATAAGAAATGCCCACTGGAATGATGGGAGTTGGGTGGTAGCTCGCGTCGAGTTTTGTTTTTCTATTCTCGTATCGCTTGACTAGACCGACCAAACCTTCTTCGACGGTTTCTACCGAATCGGGTTGGTATTCACCCTGAACAAAGATTCCGAGTATCAGCCCTGAGTCGAGGCGTCGATCAACATCCCGCGCCAATGTAACGGCTTTCGCTCTGGCCGACACTTTGTGACTCTCAGGCCAAACTATTGAACCCAGCAAAGTTGTAAGCAAGTGCTGAACCCGATTCGCTATACGTCCATGCCCGAACGCATCGGTCGACACAAATGCAATGAACTCTCCTGCCACAGCCGCCACTGCATACATGTCCACAGCTGAACGGTGAACAGGAGCCAAAACAAGCGGACGTTGCCTCGGCAATTTCCCCTCGAACTCTACGGTGTAGTTCATTAAAAGCCGAATCGTCGGCACGATGAACAAGCGAAGGAAATGGAAATTGAATTTCCAAAGGACGGTAGCCAATTTCAATCGGCCAGTGCTTCTATAAACACCGACGCTGTCTTACCGTCTCGGAGTAGGCCAAATACGGTGAACTTGAACTTGCCGCCAGCGTTGTCTACCAACACCATTCCACCGGGGCGACGATCGAACAGTCTTGAAACGCTTCGCCCACGCATGAGGCCAGCCCCGATCCGGAACCTCATGAATTCTGCATTGGTGCTCAGACCTCGAATCCTGTACTCAACCTCTCCGAGTCTGGTGCCATGAACGAACACGGTACCTTTGTCGAACTCGACGGATTCAACCAAACGGTCACTCCTCACGTTTCGATAGCTGGTTGAGTAGGTCAAAGTGGAATCGGTAATTTGGGCTTACATGCGCGCGCCCAGCTTCGTTCGATGAACATGACCACACGCAAGTGGCTCAACCTCGCCAAATCTCCCGTGCACCCTACTCGGCGCGCCATTGCAATAGACGATTCTTGACTATCGACGGACTACCAACGCTTGCTCGAACTGGATCTGAATCCGTCCCGACCACGTTGGTTCTTTGGTCGGTCGTTCGCCACGTTCACCACGATCTGGCGTCCATCCAGGGTTGACCCGTTCAATTCCGCAACCGCTTCATCCGCGTGTTGTGCCTCGGTGAAAGTAACAAACCCAAATCCTCGTGAACGATCGGTGTCGCGCTCGGTAACTACAACCGCTTCTGTCACTTCGCCGTATTTGCCGAACACGGTTTGGAGGCTGGATGATTCGGTCGCCCAAGCGAGTCCACCGACGAATAATTTCTTGCTCATATTTGGTCCTTACGCGCAGACACGTATAGAGAGCCGTATTTTGCGACTAGCTTCTACATGAAGCTGGTTGTGGTCTGCGCGGATATCCGCCCTGCAAGGTCACAAACAGAACAACCAAAACAGGTCTAGAAATGAAGGCGAGAAATTGGGGAGGGACTTTAAGTTTACTCCTATCATCCGAAAATGGGTTGGTCTGTTCCGATTTGTGTAGCCCTGTAACCCGCATCACGACGATTTCAGGTACAGTGGCTACGTCATAGCCAACTCGTCAGAGGTGCGGGCCGCACCGTCCTAGAAATCTCAAAATTTCGTAAGAGGACGAAACGTTTCTTCGCAGAGTACCTGTTAGTTCCACCATGGCCGATATTTCGGTCACACATTCCAAAGGAACGAGAAATGTTCGCCCGCATTTGGTCAACCCTGTTTGGTAGCGCGCCAGTCGCTATTCCCAGCAACGTCACGATGGCGCTACTGGACGCAGCATTGTTCACACCTGAACGAATTGAAGGTCTCCGCCTTGCGAAAGCACCTGGAAAATTTGCGGGGCGTTCAGTCACCAAATTCCGCATATTCGATCCCGCTACCACATCGATTGAAGTGAAGCGGTTCAAAGATCTGCAGTTCCCCGCGGAGATCCTTGTGACTGGACGCCTTGAGAGTAATGACCGAGTTTATTTGGATTGAGCTCGTGCCCACACGTGCTACGCGTCTGAGCAATACTCCACTAAGACTTGTGGTCTTCAAACGTACCTGCAGGAGATAATTTGATGTTGGAATTATTCGAAAAAGCGCAATTGGAATACGAGGGACAGCTTTTAGGTGATATCCAGTTCCGGATTACTGGCATCAATACTCTGTCAGACTTCGGTCGCTACAAGCCGGGAGCCGGACAGATCAAGGGCGAATTAGTCTCAACACTCGTCGGAAATAAGGGAGGTTTAACTACCTTAGTTCGACGAAGTGGAGACCGTATTCCGATCTCGGTGTTCGGGTTGATGGAAGACGAGGTTACCGCCACCGTAGTTGTTACTGGCGGATACAAGCTGCCAGCGTTTGGTTCTTGAGAATCGTTCCAGGGTGTGAATCTTCTGCTGTAGTTCAGACAAGGGTCAAACGTTCTGATAAATCGGTGACCCTTGCCATTTAAAACGCCAGTTTGGCTTCGATGGATAGTCGTCGTTCTTGTTCTGTGGGTGTTACTTAGGTCATTTTTTTCTGTTACATGGTAAGAAGTGCAGGACTGCCGTTGAGAATCACCAGGAAAGCCGAACGAATCCATGAGTCGAAACCTGTACGAAATCAACCAAGCACTGCAGCTGATTTCGTCTAATCGTTTCAGCGATAAAGCAAAGATCAAGTGGAGCAATGCGCTGGATTCAATTGCCGATTCGCACGTTTCAGTACAAATCAAACTGGTCGACCAGCGTTCTACCTGCTGTCCCGCAGGCTCCACCATAAGAATCCATCAAAAAGCCGCTGAATTCTCAGCGGCTTTTTTTGTTTGATCAACTAGGTGTACGACCTCACTATAATTCCCGAGTTTTCAATTCACCAAACGCAGCGACCCATCCCCGTGAAACTCTCCATCCTCGATCAATCGCCAATTAGTTCCGGTAGAACGGCGCACGACGCTGTCCAAGCTACGATCAACCTGGCAAAGAAAGCCGATGAATGGGGTTATACGAGGTACTGGCTCGCAGAGCACCACAGCTCTAACTCTTTAGCTGACGCTAGCCCTGAAATTCTGCTGGCAGCGCTGGCGACTCAAACTGAAAACATCAGAATCGGTTCTGGCGGTGTAATGCTCTCTCATTACAGCGCATTCAAAGTCGCCGAAGTCTTCAGAATGCTGGAAGCACTTGCCCCGGAACGAGTAGACATGGGACTCGGTCGAGCACCCGGTTCAGATCAAATCGCAAGCTTTGCTCTGCAGTCCGGACCCAACTCGTACCCGATCGAAAAGTACCCTCAGCAGGTGTTCGACGTGGTCAGGTACTTGAGCGGTACATTCCCGCCCGACCACCCATTTGGAAATCTACGAGCGATGCCCACTTCGCAAAACTGGCCTGTCCCGTGGCTTCTGAGCTCGTCCATGGGAAGTTCAAGCATTGCTGCTCGACTCGGGATGCCGCTCTCGTTCGCTCATTTCATCGCTCAAGGTGGTGGTCCCGAATGCGTTCGTTGGTATCGAGACAATTTTGAACCTTCAGAGTGGTTCGATAAACCAAAAGTGAGTATCGGTATCTCAGCCGTCACAGCCGACACACCTGAGCGCGCTAAAGAACTCGCTACCACTCGCCACGTCATGCGCCTAATGCGCAACAAGGGACATGAAATGGTCGGTGTGCCTTCTGTTGAAGAAATAAAGGCGATGACCTTCAGCGCATCCGACGAAGAGTTCATCGAAGCCCAACGCTCAAACTCAATCGAAGGCGACCCTCCGACGGTGAAAGCAAAGATCGAAGCTCTCGCCGAGGAATACGAAACCGATGATGTAATCGTCCTCACGATCACCCATGATTACACCGAACGAGAGCGTTCCTACGAATTACTATCGAAAGAGTTCGAGCTCAAAGGTGAAGGACGTGATGAAGCGATGACCCGCACCCATCCAGAGTAATCACTTTACCTAACCAGCAACCGCCACAACAAACGTCAAAGCGCTCGCAGTAGCAGAAACCGGTACCCAGAGCTTTCGCTCTTTGCTGCTGCGCGAAGCTGCGTTTGCCACAACACCTAGCACCAGCATCACCGCCAGCCCCCAGGTCACGCCGTTGGTTGCACCTGTCTTCCAATCTGGGATGATCACACCACCTTCGATTAGAACGACTGAGCCAACCAAGAGGAAAATGACCGACGACACCGCACTCCCGATCCGCAGATTTTTAGGAAGCCTGCCCGGATGATCGCCACCCCAGGCGTACAACCCCCACGGCTTCCCAGAAGCCAGTAGTACCTGGAATATCGCTATTCCGAACAAAACAAGTGCGTCAAAAACAGCAATTACAAACAATGGCGATAAGACCTCTTTTTGTGGCAGTGCGTGGAATGACCGGCGCTGCATCGCATCGGCCATTCCATCAACCGATTGACTATGCGCGAACGTTGATAACAAGCGCCCAGGTAAGGGAACTGAAAGCTACACCCGAAGCAACAACTCTTACCGTGTTCCACGCAAGCCACCTGGATTCATGGAACCTCGAACGAACCGCCGTAACATCAATGACCGAGGGATCGCCTACACCTTTGATGTAGTTATTCAACGGTACGTTTATCGACATTGTTATTAGCCAAATCGCAACGTTGAGTCCGAGCGCAGTTGCCAACCACGGCAGCGCTTGCCTGTATTCGTCTCCTAAGTGCATACCGAACGCTGCACCCGCAAGGATCAGTGGTCCAAAAAAGAAAACCAGCAAATACGGACCCACAATCGTCCGGTCAATCTGCTGAAACGCTGTTACGAATGTTTTAGCGTCCGTCTTGCGAAGTCCCGGCATGATCACGAACGAATAAAGCTGATACACACCGGTACTAATACCGGTCGTCAGAACCGCCGCTACCAGGATGATGGTCCTGAGATCTTCCGACATTGTCATTTCTCCAACCCGATCTCAGGCCGCTCAGGTTCCTGTGAATTCTAGCTAACCACGCCAGCGACATTGATCGTCTTTCGTCAATTGTTTTCGATGAACGACTTGCGCCATCCATGCAACGAACTATATTCTGAGTTTCAAGGACGATATATAGCATTAAGTCCATAATATATTGCCCATCGCCCCCATTATATGGACGATAAGCATATGTACACATCAAATCCTGACTACGTAACCACAACTCAGCTTCCGTCTTCCGATGACTTGATAAGCGAGTCACTACGGCACATCCGACCCATCGACACGTTGTACAGTCGTGCAGATCTGACTGCGCCGTGGGGAGTTGAAATCCCAGCACTCGAGGGTGGAATGATGCTTTACGTCGTCACTCACGGACACTGCTGGTTACAAGTCGACGGAGATCAACCGCGACTACTACAACGCGGCAGCATCGCACTCATGCCTCACGGCACTCACCACATACTCTTGAGTAATCAAGATGTACCGGCTACACACCTCTTTGACATACCTGTAGAAAAGGTCACACCCCGCTACGAAATAATGAAGATTGGCGGCGGTGGTGAGTTAACCCAGGTGGCGTACGGTGGAGTACGTTTTGACCGGGTCGCAGGCTTGAGCATCGTCGAACTTCTTCCACTGGTTGTTCAAATTGACACCTGGGACCAGGAAGATAGTTGGGTGCAAAGCACCGTTCGCTTGATCTCACGCGAGGCTAGAGAACAACGACCTGGCGCAGAAACCGTGATCACGAGACTGATGGAAATACTCGTGATTCAAACAATTCGTACTTGGATCGACACCGTTCCTGAGTCAGAGCAGGGCTGGCTAAGCGCAATGCGTGATGAGTTGCTTGCCCCGAGTCTTGCAGCAATTCACCGTGAACCCCAAAAACCGTGGTCCATTCAATCCCTTGCACGTGTAGCGGGAATGTCTAGATCTGCCTTTGCAGCACGGTTCAGTGAGACCGTTGGCGAACCTGTCATGGAGTACGTGACTCGTTGGAGAATGCAACTTGCGCACTCCTTGCTCATGGAAAGCACAGAACCACTCAGAACAGTCGCAGAGCGGACCGGATACGCCTCCGAAGCAACGTTCAGTCGTGCGTTCAAGCGCGAATTTGGAGTGGCTCCCGGTGCGATACGTCGTTCATCAACCTCCACATAGTCTGATCTGACAGACTTCGCACAAATGCAACTCTGAACCTGTTTGAGAGTTAGCTTTTTTGTTTACCCTGTGCTCGACTCGTCAACCTCGTACACAATTCCAATCACGAAAATGCCCAACCACATTCCACTCGATCCTGAAAATCCCGACATTCTCTACGGCTCAACGAGTTCTCTTTGGGATGGTCAACGTCCTATTGAATGGGCAATAAAGCGAATTGCAGCCCTCGGATTGCAGGGAATTGAACCCTACGCCAAGCAAATAGAGAATCATCGAGACAATCCTCTCGCCCTGAAAGAAAAGTTCGATGAAGCTGGCGTGACCATGATCGATGTGTCGAACGGTGCTCAAGGTCAATCAACAAACTTCATAGACCCTGCAGAGATCCCTCAAACGATCGAAGACCACGTAGCGTTCGCACGCGATTTCCTACAGCCATTCGGTTGTGACATGTGGAAATGCAACATGGGAGTTCGACCTGAAGGCGGAACGACTGACGATCAGCTCAAGCGTCTCGCCGACACTTTGAATGAAATTGGTCGACAAACAATCGAGATGGGTATTCGGCTTGCTCCGCACCCTCATATTTGGGGACCTGTCGAGCGAGAACACGAAGTTCGAGCCATGCTCGATCTCACCGATCCCAACTACGTTTGGATGACACCCGACACCGGACATCTCACTCTCGGCGGCATGGATGCAGTCGAAATCATGGACGAGTACTTCCCGCGAATTGCCGAAGTTCATCTCAAAGACACTTACGCAAAGTACCGAGGCAATACCGAAACACCTTCCAAAGCCCAACACGAACAAGCGAGCGTTTATCACAACATGGGTGGTGGCGGAGTCGACTTCCCTGCAGTCATGAAACTGCTTAGGGATCGACATTTCAAAGGCTGGGTGGTGTTCGACATGGATGGCCCCCGCGAAGGAGACGACGGATTCGACGCCATTGGTGGCAACATGCACCTGGCAGTCGACGACTATCTGTCCCACAACGTGAATTACATGCGCGTGATCCTAGGTGTGAATTTGCCTCCCCACGACTAATACGAAGCTGGGAGCCTCAGATGTAGCCGCGAGAATATTCGCCATCATCACACGCTCCACATGGGCTTCATTCGCCTTGTCACGAACCGGATGAAATCATCAATACATGAGCAACCGATTTTCGTTCATTCAAAGACGCCCATCCGAACTTCTGATTGAAGCGGAAATGACCCTTAAGTCAGCCATTACTGAGTGGGAGAGTCACCGCCCAATGGTGAACGTGGTCGACCGTGTCGAGCACGGACTACTGGAGCGTCATCGTTGGCTGGTCGCCATGGGTGCAATCTTCATCCAGATGTCCCTGGGAGCGATATACGCCTGGGGAGTGTTCACCGGCGAGCTGACCGACAAGAACGGTGAGTTTGGTTTCTCTGCGACTCAAACCCAGTGGATCTTCTCGGTTGGTCTCGCCTCATTCGCCGCAATGATGCTTGTCGCAGGTAAGGCCGTTGCCGATTTGGGACCAAGGCCAGTTGCGATCATCGGTGGAATCCTTCTCGGCACCGGATACGGATTTGCAGGATTCTTCGGCGATCAGTTCTGGGTTCAAGTTGTATGTATCGGACTACTGGGAGGATCAGGCATTGGTCTCGCCTACGTCGTGCCGATCGCAGTTGGCGTTCGCTGGTTTCCGGATAAAAAAGGACTAATGACCGGATTTGCAGTTGCAGGCTTCGGTTTCGGGGCCTTGCTCTGGGTCCAGCTTGCTGGCGACTGGGGCAGGCTGATTGAAAACTACGGCGTTCTAAACACGTTCCTGATCTACTCAGTGATCTTCGGAATCCTCGTCCACCTTGGTGGCTTGCTCATGACCTACCCGCCAGATGGTTGGACACCGAAAGGCTGGACACCTCCCGCTTCGAGCACTGTCACCGGGTCCTCCGAGGAACTAACACCGTCGAGCATGGTCAGGCGTCCTCAGTTCGTTGGACTCTGGCTATCGTTCGTGTTCCTGGCACTCGCTGGGCTAATGCTCATTGGCATCAACAAGTTGTTCGGTCGAGACGCGCTTTTAGAAAGCGGTGCTTACACCGATCTTGCGGCGGCCGGAGCCGCTGCATCAACTGCGTACGCGGTTGCCTTCGCACTGTGCAACGGACTCGGAAGAATCGGCTGGGGATTCATTGCCGACCGTATCGGCTGGCACCGCTCGATGATGATCATGGCGGTGTCACAAGGTTTCCTGGTGATTGGCTTCTACTATCTCGGAACTAGCCTAACGAGCCTGTATGTGTTCCTCGCGCTTACTGGATTCAACTTCGGCGGAAACTTCGCTTTATTCCCGCTGGCTACTGCCAGCAAGTTCGGCGTGAAAAATCTCGGCATCAACTACGGACTTATGTTCTCGGCATACGGAATCGGCGGCATAGCTGGCCCAATCATGGCCGGAGTGTTCAAAGATTCTGGAAACGGTGAAGGACTTTCAGTCTGGCTCGCACCGTTCGTGATCGCAGGAGTGCTGTGTCTTGCAGCAGGAGTCCTGGTGTTCTTCAGCGGACGAACCCGAACCGCTACCGCTTAGCCGCACCTAAAGCAATCTCATACATGTGCGGTCGACACCGATCTAGCGCCCTCTTGATCTCTTCATATGGATTGCCGTTGTATTCGAGAAGTCCAGAGTGCTGACGCTCCCGCTTGCGAGGAATCAGATTCGGGGCATCGATCAAACCGCAGTAGTGCCACCCGACGAACTCAGGTCTACCGAACGCGTCTCTAAAATACTCCTCAGTCCATTCAGCGCGTTCGGTCACGCTTTCAGCAACTGGACCATACGGCCGAGGCATCGTGTCGGTAATCATCGTAAACGCCGCGTCACCGTTGATGAACGGCTTATCTACGACCTTCGACCACCTGTCCAACCCAGTCGCTTGATAGTCATATCTGCCGTACATCTGGAAGAAGACAATATCGGTGTATTTACTCGTGATTGGTAGGACCGTATCAATCGAATCCGTATTGGCGTTCAACTTGTCCCCAATGAACATGTGGTTCGAATCGTATTTGCGAATCGCCGACAGCGCAGTCGTGTAGTACTTGTCGACGGTAACTTTCAAGAATTCGACGTTGTCGCGTGATTCAGCTCCGTTCGACAAATCAGAGTTCAATCTCCAGTCAGTCGCGTCGAGGAGTTCATCGAACGAACTGAAATTGGTCGTGTAGGTCTGGTTGAATACAGATATCTGGTCGCTGTAGACCGACCGCATAGTCGCTACATACGCCCTCTTCCCGGCGGAATCAGCACCGAGATTCCTCAGCTTGCGCGGCCAGCCGATGCGCGACTCGCGAGGTGCCCCCCGATCGTGTCCGGACGTTCGCGCAGGTCTTCTTCGGTGAACAACGGACAATCTGTGAGCGCGTAGCCGAGTAAATACGGATCCTCTGCAACCCGGGCAACGTTTTCACGCGCCATCCGATCGCAATGTGCTTCAAACTCAGTCGAGAACACATCGAGGAAATCCTCGTCAACAACGTCGTTCCGGTAGTGCGGAATATCGACTACTTCGAATGACATCACATAAGGGACCGAAGGACCACCGTGATTCGCAACCGACAGGTCAGCGTGAACCCCAACTGTATTGAAACCGTAGTTTTTGCAGGTTGTGAGAAACCAGTCCTTTAGCGCTGATGTGAACCGGGGACTATCCAAATCGGCAAGTCCCAATTTCTTCTGCCAGGCGGTCGCGTTGTAGTCCTGAAGCCAAAACTCAGGATGCAGATGATTGATACCGAAACTCAAGAACGCGTTGCCTTCCGGAGTCACGATCCACCAACGTTCATCCTTCTCGACCCGAAAATACCCAGTCGATTCGAACCGTTTACCTGTCCATCCGCCGTACTGATCTAGTTTTCCGTCGTTCATATTGCTACCTAGGCCCTAGTCGAACGTGCAGCCGAGTTTGATTCCGTTGTCAGGAGACGCGAGTACCTTAGGCAACTCAGTGTCGAGCTGATTGAACGGAACAACCGGATCGACCACAAGGTCGCCGTTTAGCTGACCTCGTTCGAACATTTGCCAGCAAGTTTCGAAGATCCGACGTTGATCCCACCTGGGGTGATCTCGGCTCGGATCACTCACAGCGCGTGAGAACACGATATTCGGTCGATTCAAATGCGCTTCTGCGCCAAAATCTAGTCCTGCTCCGTACGGCGGCGGAAAAGCGCCAGCAACTACATTTCCCCCGAAAGCAACACCTCGTAACGCTGCTTGCATGGCCGAAGTTGCGCCGCTGTACTCAATCGCAACATCTACGCCACGAGTGCCGGTCAACCGTTTCAGCTCCAACCCAACGTCAGTCGCTGTTGGATCAAATACCTTGTCAGCTCCATAGACCTCAGCCACTTTGCGACGATTCTCAGCAGGATCTATTGCGAACACAGCGCTTGCCCCAGCCGCTCTTGCCACTTGAACCGCCATAAGTCCAATCGCACCGAGCCCGAACACCGCAACGGCATCACCAACGCGAACATTTCCATCTCTAACTGCACCAACAGCGAACTGTGCTGGGTCAAGACAAACTGCACTCTTCCAGGAAACACCTTCGGGTATGTGCCAGCATCGATCTGCGCTCACGACCTGCTCTTCTCGCAGTGGCGCATGAGCTGTAATCGAGTCGCCAACTTGGAACTCGGAAACCTCCGACCCAACTGCAATAACAGTCCCAACCACCATGTTTCCTAGCGGCTTAGGTGCTGGTTCAGAAACACCGCTTTCCGGCTCCACAAACAGTTCAAGTTCCGAATCAAACTCGCCGCGAGCAGCTGCATAACCTCCCAGTGACGCCATCTCGGTACCGTGCTTCATAGCGCCAAACTGAGCGCGCACTTGGAGATCATCCGCACCCAGTTCCGGCAATTCGTAGTTACGAAACTCGGCGCGCTCAAGTGAGTTTGAAATAAGTTCTTTGGTCATATGGCTAGTCGGCAATCCTCCACCGGCCTGAATCCTAACCAAAAGTGGCTCGCCACCGGCGCGATTTCGCGACTACCTCACCACAGTTAAGTGAATACGACCTCAAATTTGTGCATAATCGCGGCATCAGACTAGAAAACCACCACCGGAGACACTGATGGCAGATTCGGAAATCTACGCACCGTCACAAGAAGCCAGCGCAGGCGCACACGTAAAAAGCTTCGACGAGTACAAAGCGGAGTACGAGCGTTCAATCGCTGATCCCGAAGCATTCTGGGCAGAAAAAGCCTCTGAATACCACTGGTTCAAGAAATGGGACAACGTTCGGTCATTCAACTATGACCGGCGAGAAGGTCCAATCGACATTAGGTGGTTCGAAGGCGGCACGACGAATATCGCCTACAACTGTCTCGATCGACATCTTGAATCACGTGGCGACCAAACGGCAATCATTTGGGAAGGCAACGAACCCGGCGAAGACCGAGAAATCACCTACCGAGAACTTCACGAAGAAGTCAGCAAGTTCGCTAATGTCCTCAAAGACCGGGGCGTAGGCAAAGGCGACCGGGTATCCATCTACATGCCGATGATTCCCGAGCTCGCCGTAGCAATGCTCGCTTGCGCAAGAATCGGCGCTATTCACTCCATCGTATTCGGTGGTTTCTCAGCCGACGCACTTGCCGACCGTATTGCCGACTCAACTTGCACAACCCTGATCACCTGCAACGGCACTTTCCGTGGCGACAAACCTGTCCCAATGAAGACTGTTGCCGATGAAGCAATGGCTACTGCTGAGAAGCAAATGGGTGAGCCAGTAAAGCACTGCATCGTTGTCGAACGCATTGCTGGAAGCACTGGCGTCGAACACGACATGCAGGATGGTCGAGACGAGTGGTGGGCAGATGTCATGTCAGGCGCAAACGCCGACTGCCCAGCCGAAGAAATGGACGCGGAAGACCCACTGTTCATCCTGTACACCTCGGGCTCAACGGGTACGCCAAAAGGCGTGCTCCACAGCACCGGTGGGTACATGGTTTACGCCTCACAAACCCACAAGTACGTTTTCGACTACCAGGATGGCGATATCTACTTCTGTACCGCCGACATTGGTTGGGTTACCGGCCACTCGTACATCGTTTACGGACCTCTGGCTAACGGTGCCACGACGATCATGTTCGAGGGGATCCCGACCTACCCGGGTCCAGATCGCTTCTGGCAGATTGTCGAAAAGTGGAACGTGAACCAGTTCTACACAGCACCTACGGCCATTCGTGCCATCGCCCGACTTGGTGACGAGTACCCGGATAAGTACGAAATGCCTTCTCTGAGGCTACTCGGATCAGTTGGTGAGCCAATCAACCCCGAGGCATGGCGTTGGTACCACACACACGTTGGTAAAGAGCGTTGCCCGATCGTCGACACCTGGTGGCAGACGGAGACCGGTGGAATCCTGATTACTCCGCTTCCGGGAGCAACTCCTACGAAGCCGGGTGCAGCAACATTCCCATTCTTCGGTGTAGAACCCGTGATTCTCGATCCTGAAAAGGGAACCGAGATCGAAGGAAACGGCGTTTCCGGTGTGCTGGCAATGAAAGCCACATGGCCGGGTCAAATGCGCACGGTCTACGGCGATCACAAACGCTTCGAAGAAACCTACTTCGACATGTACAAGGGCTACTACTTCACAGGTGACGGCTCGACTCGTGACGAAGATGGCTACTACTGGGTCACAGGACGTGTAGACGACGTGATCAACGTTTCAGGGCACCGAATGGGCACTGCAGAAGTTGAAAGCGCTCTCGTGCTTCACGACAAGGTGGCTGAAGCTGCAGTTGTCGGATACCCGCACGAAGTGAAAGGTCAGGGCATTTACGCCTACGTGACCTTGAACGTTGGCGAGGAATATACCGACGAGCTCAAACAGGAATTGCGTGGACAGGTTCGATCGATCATTGGACCAATCGCCTCGCCTGACGTTATCCACTGGGCACCGGCGTTGCCAAAAACTCGGTCAGGAAAGATCATGCGCAGAATTCTCCGCAAAATCGCAACCGACGAAATCGACACTATTGGCGACACCTCAACCCTCGCAGAACCAGAAGTAGTAGACGACCTGATTGCTCGCAAGGGCAAGTAGCGTGCTGGCACGCTTTCGGTTCTCCCCCTGACTGGGGGAGTTAGTGGGGGAGATTGCGACGTGCGACGCTTATTCCCTTTCCGGACTGGAAAGGGTTAGGGATAGGAGACCGTAAGCTGAGTGACTATGTCACGATCGCGTTTCACGAATGTCCGCCCAGAGCCAACGCCCAATGTCACCCCGATGAAAATCGGGGTCAATGTCCCGACCCTGCTGGAGGGACCTTCGGTAGCGGGGTCTGAGGGGCATCGTCATCCTAAACTAGATTCAGGATCTCTATCACCCACAAACCGCACTCAGCGAACGAGAAAGGGCAGCCAGGTGGCTGCCCTTTCTCGTTCCGGAGGATGATTCCTACTAGTTCATCACCGCGGGACAAACATCGATGTCCGGTTCAGCGACAACAATCCATGTTCGTGGTCCCGGGAAGACTTGGTATGGATGATCTCCATCTACATCGAATGTAGTTGTAAATGGCGCATCGATTGGATCCGGAGACGTTTGACTAATCGGTGTATACGTCAATGTGATCGCGTTCCACGAACCAGCCGGACTATGGGTAAGCTTTGCGGCGTTGACCCGGCCGATCGTGTGCGGAACATCAACGTCGTTGATGGTTCTCACTCGACCGTCACCACAGTGATACGAGTCATGCCATTCGACGTACTGTGGGTTCTGGGTCAGATCACCGTTGTAGTCAAAATCCCCGCTTGCAACATCACCTTGCACCCACGCTACTCGTGCAGCAGCGAACCAGTCCGTCCACAGCTGGACGACTTCTTCCGAACTCAGTTCAGAAGCGCCGTCTTTCAAAGCGTCCGGGAACGGACGACGCGGTGACAGCTCGTTGAACGAAAGCACTTCAGGCAATGGTTCGACTGTTGGAGCCGGAATAGCTGTTGGTGTTGGAGAGGGGCTTGGTGTGGGTGTCGCTACCGGTAATGGGTCACCTTCGTGACCGTAAACAACGCAGTATTCACTCTCCACTGGCTCCAGAGCCCGATCTTCCATCCGGGGTATTCCATCCTCGACGCGTAAGACTTCCGAAGTGTCCTGCTCGTAACCTCGACCATAAACATCTCGGAGTACAAACAAGTTCACTTCCCACCAACGAGATGCACTCATTGCGGCGTTACGACCAACTGACCATGTATCAGGGACGCCTTCCTGAATTGCCATCGTGTTCAGTCCATCCGCGGAATAAACAGTACCGTCACCACAGAAGTGGTAACGCTCACCTTGGCGGAAACCAACCATCGTGTTGCTCAGATACGCGGTCCATTGTGCGATCACCTCGTCTTCAGCAGGTGCTGCGGCAACTCGACCAGGGTCAATCATTGCGGGCACCTGACGAATCGGAAGTTCGTCCAGATTTTCAGGATTTAGTAATGGGTCAAGTTCCACTACTGGGGTTGGGACTGGCGTCGCAGTCGCCACCGGCACTGCCGTCGGTTGCGGCACCTCAGTAGCCGTAGCCTCAGGCACCGCTGTGGCAGTTGATTCGGTAGCAGGTTGCGGTTGATCCTGATCGGTATCTCTGCCCTGCCACACAATTGCAGATACGATCGCCACTGCGACTACCAAAGCCGCAGCTATCTTTACGAACATTCCGGTTTGCACTGGAATGCTCCATGAACCTGTTGGAAGAACCTGCAGGAGTCGCTTTGGCGATAAGTTCCTGTCCTGGTCTCCAAGTTGGTCTTGAATTGCCAAGAATGTTCCAGATGGAGGTGAAACCGATTCCACGTTGCCACGAATTAGTGAACCGATCTCTGCACCAAGCTGTTCATCGGTTAGTCGGCGGCGGTCTGTCATGACGCACCTCCCATCGTGTCGCGTAGCGTGTTCATTGCCCGACTGAGTCGTGATTTGACCGTGCCTTCTCGCCATCCGGTTGATGACGCTATTTCTGGCACGCTCAACTGTTCATAAAAGCGCAACACAACCACCACACGCTGTTCTGCAGATAGCGTTGCGATGGCAGTGTCGAGTCGTCGGCGATCGTCCAACGACATGAGCGACTCTTCAGGCCCTCCAACTGGAGAGGGCTTTTGCGAAGCTGCGGTGATATCGACAGTCGGTAACTGCTTGCGCCTGCCCAGATCGATAATCCGGTTGACAAGAATCCGAGTTAACCAGTTGCGAAGACTGGAGTTCGGTTGGAACGAGTTGAACTTCTTCCACGCCCGAATAAACGTGTCCTGAACAACATCCTCCGATAGCGCGTAGTCACGCGTTATTCCGAATGCTGTGCGGAAAAGAGCGGTCGAGTGCAGGCTGACAATGACGTGATACTCGTCTTTGACACCAGCCCTGCATTTTTCAACCGCCTGTCTTTCCAGGCTTAGTTTTAGTGCATCGTCCATAGCTTGCCGTGCGCTGCAATGACCGAAGGTTATACCCACCACGGTTTTGCGCCCTCACAAACTAAAACGAGTCGAAAATCAAAACCGTTCCCGATCCAATTCCCTTTCCGGAATGGAAAGGGGTGGGGATAGGAGATTGCGACGCGCGATCAAGTGACTTCATCACGCCCGGAGCTAACGGTTCTCCCTCCGGGACTCGGAGGGAGTCAGAGGGTGGCCGCTGCGCTTCACGCGACCAAAGACGAATGTCCGCCCGGAGCAAACGAGACAGGGCGAGAACTCAGATCACTCAAACCCACAACGCGTCCCGACCGTAGTGGAGGGACCTTCGGTGGAGTGGCGGGTGCGGGGTTCGACCGACAACCTCAGAAATACCACCTGTGCCATCCGCTCATTGACCAAATCGCCACTAATGCCTGATATTGAAATGAAGCGGAGGCAAAACTCTCGCTTACTCCGGCACATTCCGATCAGTTGTGCCGGTGGCATGATCGACCGGCGACCCATCCCAAGCCCGACCAAAACCGACAGTCGGGCTCAGCCAATTCTCGCCTGCAAAGGCCATACCAGGTGACTTTCGTAGTCACCCAAAGAACAACATCCCGCGACTGCAGCACGCTGTGGTCCCCAAACACACATCCCGGTCGGCAAACGCCGACCCAAACACACATCCCAGGCAACTCTCTCCTCTTTCCACATCGGAAAGGGTTAGGGATAGGAGACTGCGCCTCGTGACCCAGGGACGAAAGTCCGGCCCGGTCACAAACGACTGAGGCCCGGTTCCTGCCGCCTCACAACGGTCGCCGGTCGTTTTTGCGCGCCTGAGAAAATCTCGTCAGTAATCGACTAACCAACCAGGTCAGTAACTACTTCCTCGATCGCGTCGAGAACTAACTCGTTTTCTTTTTCAGTCCTAATCGCAACACGCAGGTTGTCACCATCAAGACCGATCTTGTCTGAACAAGACCGGACATAAACCCCGTATCGGTAAAGAAGCAGAGCAGCAGTCACGTCTGACGAGACCCCGTTCGGCAAGCGCATTAGCTGAAAATTCGATTCCGTTGGGACTGGTTCGACAATTGAAAGAGTGGACGACTTCGCAGTAAATCGATCAATCACACCCAAGTAATGGCTCAGCGCTTCTTTGTATTTGTCCAGGAACTGGTCGTCCGGAAACAGCAAGAAAAAATACTCGGCAAAACCGTTCGTATTCCACAGGTAGCCGGAATCGAGCAATCTCTCAACCCTCGAAGAATTCATCAGTGCGTATCCAGCACGAATTCCTGCGACACCGAAATCCTTCGACATGCTTTTGACCAGGATCACGTTTTCGAACGATTCAACCACTTTCACAAGTGTGGGGAGTCCGTCGTGCTGCTCGGCTATTCTCGAGAAATGAATAAAACTCTCATCGACGATCACAGCTCTCAGATCGCGCAACTGTTCAAGCATCCAGACTAAATCTGAAACGGGAATGTTTCGTCCGTCCGGATTGTTCGGCGTGATGAGAACGGCAACATCAGCACCGCTTTCTTTCACCGACCGAACATATTCTTCCGGATCCACAACGAAATCGTCATCTGTGTTCAATCGGTACTCAGTAACTGCCGTACGTTCATCTGCAAATTCGTAGTACGGAGAAAACGTAGGAATCGCGATGTGCAAATGCGATGCAAAATTCTTGATAACAGCCTGAATTGCTTCCGTGGCACCGTTAGCGATCAACATTCGTGATGGATCGGCACCGACTGCCGGGGCGAATTGCTCCGCGATCGCTTGGTTTTGCGATGGGTATGCTTCGATCGTCCAGTGAAGGAATTCTGGGTTTGAAATTACTTGGGACTTGATCCGGTCTAGCACTAGATCGGTAGCAAAAGGATTGGACAGGAAGCAGGCATCAACTTCGATCTTCAAATCAGGGATCGCCTGGTAGAGAGTGCTAAGGCTGGGTGAATGGGATCCTGCTTCGGAGTTCAGCGATTGTATTTGCTGAACAAGCTGGTTTTCTTGTGATGAGAGATTCGAGTTGGCCTGAAGTTGATACATACAGTTCCTTATCTCCGGTGACGAGCTCCAAATCGGTTTGCTCGTTGGGTTCGCAAAACGGCGTTGACGTAGAGTGCCAGGGGCGAGGTGACGCGGCAAAACATGGCCGCTGTTGAGCCGTTACTATAACGGTTTTCGAATTCTGACTATGAAAATCACGTCATTCGACCCAATGGATATGCCTGTGGCTGAGGCAGTCCTGAAAGAAGCAAAAGCCGTTCTCGATGAATGTGGCGTCGCATTCTTCTTGCGTCACGGCACTTGCCTGGGTGCGGTCAGGGACGGCGCGTTCATTCCCTGGGATGACGATCTCGATATTGGCTCGGTAATCGGGCTTCACGGCCTGACTGAAGATAAGGTCCTAGAAACTGCCAAAGTTTTCGAAGAGCAGGGGTTTCATGTCGATGTAATCGACAGCGAATTGCACCTGAGCGTGGATATGAAACGCCATGGCATCCAGATGGACTGGACCTGCTACCGAATCGTCGATGGCAACATTTATCAATGGCCAGTCATCGAGATTCCTGCATCACTGCACGAGGATCTCAAACCAATCGAATTTCTTGGCGAAACCTTCATGGTCCCGAACCCACCGGAAAAGTATTTCGAGCTCAAGTACGGACCGGACTGGCAAACCCCTAAGAGTGCTGGTGGATTTGAAGATGAGGTCCTGGAACAGATGGAAACGGCTGCCAAAACTGCCGATTCAAAATCACGAGATTTGCTCAAACTGTCCGATACCTTCGATGCAACTAATCACAACACCCGAATGCGAGTATTCGACTCCAGTGGGGATGCGATTGAGCGAGCATCAGTATCACTTGCGGCAACAACGGTGCTAACCGGACTCGACAACGCCGAAACAAACGCAGACGGATTCGTCTACTTCAACCTGCCGGAAGAGGCTTGCTACGTGGTTGCGGTTGAGGTCGAGGGTCATCGAGAAATTCTTTATCTCGAAGAACTCGAACCGGGCGTCGACTACGTGTACAAACCTGATCCTGACCGTCCTGCCGGAAGAGCAAACGCACTAATCAATTCCGGGCAGTTCGCTAACCAGTAGCCCGTTACTGGTTCCTGAAATCTGAAAACCCTCTAAGGAGAAGTTAAAATCACACGCGTATACGTCGACATGGTCGCTGACCTTTTCCACTACGGACACGTCAACTTCCTTAGACAGGCAAGCGAGTACGGTGACACGTTGCTCGTCGGAATTCACGCCGACGAAGCGATCACGTACAAGACAAAACCAATCCTGACCATGGAAGAACGTGTTCGCTCAGTCGAAGGCTGCAGGTACGTCGACGAAGTGATTCCCAACGCCCCGATCGAAATTGACCGTGAGTGGATCGAGAAACACAACATCGAACTGATTCTGCATGGCGATGATTTCACTCCCGAGCTAGAAGCACTTTGCTACGCAGTACCAATCGAACTGGGAATCTTCCAGAGGATTCCGTACACAGAAGGCATTTCCACAACTGAGCTAGTTTCGAGGGTGATTGCAGCCCGAGGCAGAATAAGGGACTGAACCGAGCATTGAACGTTGAATACCACCCGGTGACACTCGATCGCCTGAGTGATTTAAAGCGATTTTCAGAAAACCACGGCAAATTTAGGTACTGCTCGTGCATGAGATGGCGGCTTTCGAGCGCAGAGTTTTCTAAATCATCGAAAGAGGATCGGATCAACTCACTCAACAAGTTAGTAGTACAAGGGGTTCCGGTTGGTCTACTTGCTTATCTCGATGGCACTCCAATCGGTTGGTGTTCAATTGGGCCTCGACAATCCTTAACGGCATTGCTCAGGTCAAGGACGCTACCGTTATCCGAAGATGATCCAGAAAAAGTGTGGTCGGTAACTTGCTTTTTCGTCGACGCGAAATATCGGGGTACAAGAATAACAACTGGTCTACTTAACGCGGCTGTCGAGTACGCTCGATCAATGAGTGCTGCAAAAGTTGAGGGATTCCCTGTCGAACCGGGATCAACTTCGTACACCTACATGGGTTCGCCAGCAAAGTTCGAACGAGCGAATTTCAGCGATAAAACGCCGTCAGACAGCAGAAGGCTCCACTACCAGATCGATCTCGAAGAACCTTCCCGAGGAAAGTAGACGTGTAAACTCGGCGCCATCGGTCTGTTCGGATGAACCTAAATGCAACAGGATCACATTGCTTACAACCGAATATCGCGCCTCGCGGTTGACCTGACGCCGGCTGCTTTCGCGTGCTTGGTTTCATTTGATGGAGACTCGAGTGAAGTTCAAGTTGAGTCGGTTTCGGGAACTGGCACCCAGATCTTCTCTCAAACCCTGGCAACTGCAAGACGCGCAGTTGCTGAATGGACTCCTTCTGTCAAAGTGAACGCAAATACCAATCCCTCTTTACAGAAGGTATTCCTGAATCAACAGCAAGTCACATCTCACGTCAGAGACATTCTTGAGGGCGTAGTAAATCGAGCACTGTTCAACTCGACATTCAAAAAATTTGAAGACTACGAATGTCTTGCCATCCCAATCGTTTTCAAAGGTGCCGCCTGGGGAGCATTGTTTTTCGTGTCCTCAACCCATTTCACTCGAGCAAGCGAAACAAAGTGTGTCGACTTCGTCAGCCAAACACAACGGTCGCTAAACAGTGTTCAGGACGAGCGAGAACTTACAGTCGAAATAAATCGCCTTTCCGAAATGAGGCGCCGTGTTCAGCTCGATGACCCTCTAGGTCTGACTCAACGAAAAACTTCCGCCGCAAACGCTCCAAGGTCGTTTGGTGACATTCGCCTTTCTACCGACTCTCAAACCGCACAAAGAGGCGAGCGAGACCTGAATCTAACGCGACGTGAATTCGATCTGCTCGACACGTTCCTCCAAAGCCCAGGCGCGGCGCTTTCTAGAGTTCAGATCATCTCCCGAGTCTGGGGCGACAAGAACGGCGTCAGTTCAAACGTAATGAACGTGACCATCAAGCACTTGCGAGAAAAGCTAGAAGCTGACGGCGAGCCACGCGTAATCCATTCGCTACGTGGATACGGCTACGTTTTGAGGGCGTAATTTAGCCCTCAATTTCAGTACATCGGTACAATCCTGCCGGCGCAACGTGGTTGGTACGTTGCGAATGTACTGAGTGGGGCCCATGCAGCTGTTTGACTATGATCGAGCTACGTCGATCATGAACTCCGCAGGAATCGATGTGATTCTTGCTACCTCCCGCCACGGTGTGGGTTATCTATCCGATTACTGGCACCCCGTGAGCGACCAGTTCTACGTTCTCTGGGACACCGAAGCTACCCACATGAACGTGGTAGGACTCCCGGCTGCACGCGAACGAGATGCGTTCATAGTTGTCGGTGCTTCTGAGTCAACCACGATCGGGATCATGGATCCATGGATTCAGGACCGACGGTTCTGGGGACCCGGCTACTACATTCAAACCTGGGACAACCCTCTCGATCCCGACCCGCCTTCAGGCGACGCTATGGAAGTAACCGCCAATGCACTGAAGGAAAAGGGACTGGACAAGGGCACTATCGCTATCGAAAAGCGCTTCCTTGGTTCGAAGTACTCTGATCGTCTGATGGAACTCCTACCGAACGCAACTTTCGTAGACGCGGAAGATGCGATCTGGCAGTTGCGGATGATCAAGTGCGACGAGGAAATTCGCCGGTTCAGAATTGCTTGTGACCGAACCAGCAAGGTTTGGCTCGACACAATCCACGAAGCCGAAGAAGGCATGACTCAGCCCGATCTCCAGGCCGTGTACAAACGTTTGTGTGTTGAAAACGGCGTCGACTACGAACGAGCATATGTGATTTACGGCCCAGCCGGTCTCGATCTTTCAAACGGTTCACCCGCCTCAGGTGATGTTGAATTGAAGAAAGGCATGTTCATCCGAATCGACGGTCAGGCAAAGTACCAGGGCTACATTTGCAACCTCTCTAGAATCGTCGGTTTCGGCGAAGTTTCCGACTCACTTGCCAAAGCTCACGCCGTTGAAAAATGGCTGGTCGAGCGGTGCATGGAAGAGATGAAGCCGGGTATGAAGTGCTCAACTCTGCGAGAAATCGAGTTGAAGCTGTACGACGACATTGGATATCCACCGGTAATCCCGTACACCGGTCACGGAGTAGGCCGTGTGGTTCACGAGCCGCCTTACATTGCTCTTAATGACCATACCGTGTTGCAGCCAAACATGGTTGAAACCCTTGAGCCAACTATTTGCCACTCGGAAGGTGGCGACATCTTCGTTTCAATCGAGGACCAGTTCCTTCTCACCAACGACGGCATCGAATGGCTCACCGAAAAGGCACCGATGGATCTGTACGTCTAGAAGTCGATCCTCGTTAGAAATAAAAGAGGGAGCCAGATTGGCTCCCTCTTTTCTGTTGCACTAGTCAGTTGATTTCCTGATTGCAGGAACCTTGATGCGGCGGCGTCGTACCACGAAGTAAAGGATGGCGAGTCCGATAATCCATGCTGGACTCAGAATCGCAATCCATAGTCCCATCTCCAGGACAAACACTCCGATTTGACCTAGTGTTCGACCTGCATCCCGTACAGTGCTTCCAGCATCGAGGTCAGCCGATGCGACACCGATGCTCTCACGAACGGATACCCAAACCTCTCCAGTAGCCTCGACCTCACCAACCTCGGTTTGACCGGTAATGGTCAAAGTGACCATGTACGCGTTCGGTCTAAAGTTCTGGAACGAATGAGTTGCGTTGATTTCGGTACTTTCTTCGTCATCTGCGAGAGCGACTGTCAGGGGAGCAGAACCATCGCCGAAGTTCCAGGTGTACTCCAGATCGGTAATACCTTCAGGACGAGTAAACGAACCACTGAACTCAACGTCGCTCTTGTACTCGACTACCTGGTTTTCACCTGCGAACACTTCGATGACCGGCAGCTGACTTACTGTTGCCACCAATGTGTCTTCACCTTCGGCAAGACCGGCATCACCAGACGCTTGCAGTTTTGCACTCACGATGAACGGTGAGTCCTCGTCGCGCTGGTAGTAGTGAATGACTGGCGCAGTTATCAGCTCATCACCATTTCCAGTCGGCACTACTCGGTTGACTCGCTGCTCACCAAAACCATCGCCAAAGTCCCAGACCACCGAGAACTCTTCGAAGCCTTCAGGTGGAGTGAATTTCGCACGGAACGTAGTCGTGTGATGAACCGCAGCTCGAAGGTCCTCACCGGCATCTATCGTGATCGTAATCGGCTGAGCTTCCAGGAAAACCGAAATCAACGAGAATGCCGAACTCTGCGACAGGAAGCTTAGCCGTGCTTCTAGGGCTTCAAGATCACCCTGAACACTCGTGATTTCTTTCTGGATCGTGATCGCGTCTTCAACGGAAAACGCCCGCTCGTAGAGAACTTGTAAACGCTCAAGCGTGGCTCGGAGAGTTTCCGCACGAGCGGTGGTGTCTGTGAACTCTTCTGTGAAGTCCTGACTCGTCGTCGTGACGAAGTTGATGTCAGTCGACAGGTTTTCAAGCTGTTCTACAACGTCATCGAATCTAGCCGCCGGCACCCGGATCGAAATAGATCCTCGGAAGACCTGGGTCAGCTGTGAATTCACAACCCATCCACCGGATGACACGGCAATGTTAGTGATGTCATCGATGGACTCAGGAACGCTCTCAACAACCAGTGAAAGATCACCGGTGCGGATGATCACTCGTCCTTAAGTAGCAGAGGCGATCTCGTTTTCGAGTTCGTTTCCACCTGCTTTAAAGCCGGAGTCTGAATCAGCACCTCCGGCTTGCCTCTGAAGTTTTTCTAATTGTTCCTCCGACAGTCCATAGCCAGAGTCAGGGATGAAAAACTCGGAATCTGAAGCATCGACAGGAGCCTCTGGTGCTGGAACAGCTGTGGCCGCTGGAGCTGCCGTTGCTGCGACGCCTCCACCCGGATAGCCAGACGAACCAGTAGCTGAATCCTCGTAGTAAGCGTACGACTCGCCGCTGTCATCACTACCACCACCGCATGCAACTACAACGACCGCGAACAACATCACAGCCAGCAGCGCAAAGTATCGCCAATTGAGTCGGGTGAACATGAGATCCGTCCTTTCACATTCAAACACCATAATTATTTACCGCAATAAATAATGCGTTTCAGTTATTCAATTCAAACTGAAACAGTCCAAATCAAGGTGTCTTGTAGTGATATAACGAACGACGCTGAGGATTTGTTCCATCCTTGCGTGTTGTTAGTAAAAGGAATCCCATGGAATACAGGCTTTTCGGAAGAACCGGTGTTTACGTTAGTCCGCTCGTACTTGGCTGCATGATGTTCGGTCAGAAAACTGATCTCGAAGACTCATGCAAGATCATCGACCGCGGTATTGATGCAGGTCTCAACTTCCTCGACACCGCAGACGTATACGCCAAGGGAACTTCGGAGGAGTACGTAGGTGAGGCCCTCAAACGCAACGGCAAGCGCAACGACATCTTCCTGGCGACAAAAGTGAACGGTCGAATGACCGATGATCCGAACGATATTGGCAACAGTCGGTTCCACATCATCAAGGGATGTGAAGACAGTTTGCTGCGAATGAATGTCGACCATATCGACCTCTACCAGTTGCACCGGCCCGATGCGCACATCGCCATTGATGAAACGCTACGAGCAATGGACGATCTGATCACATCAGGAAAGGTTCGCTACGTCGGAACGAGTAATTTCGGTTCTTGGCAGGTTGTCGAATCACTCTGGGCTTCAGAGCGTTGGGGACTCAACCGAGTAGTTAGTGAGCAGTCCCCGTTCAACCTTGCAGACCGACGCGCTGAACGTGAACACACCCAGATGTGCCAGACCTACGGTCTTGCATTCATTCCGTGGTCGCCTCTTGCTGCAGGTGGCCTAACCGGTAAATACAAGCGAGTTGAAAAGCAGGAGTCGGGTACACGGTTCGGTGACGAAACCGATCCAAACAAGTTCAAACGATTTAGCTGGGGCGTCGTGGACATCACCGAAGGCATGGAGCCAATCGCAGAGAAGCACAACGCAACTCTCGCCCAAATAGCGCTTGCATGGGTTGCCGCTCAGCCCGGAGTAACAGCTCCAATCATCGGGCCTCGGACGATGGAGCAACTTGAGGACAATCTCGGTTCGCTTGAAGTGAAGCTCGACGAGGAAGATTTCGCCGCAATAGACAAGCTTGCACCCCCAGGCACCAACGTTGCCGATTACTACGAAGCAAGCTTCAAACCGAACCAACACAGATTCTAGATAACGAGTTCAACTTGACCGACAAACGCAAGATTCTGATCACCGGCGGTGCTGGATTGATCGGATCACTATTGATCGAGAACCTTGGTGATAAGTACCAGTTCTCATCGCTCGACCTAAAACCGAATGAAAACGTGCCATCTACCGTCGCCAGCGTGGATGACTTTGACGCTATTGCTCCAGCATTTGAAGGGATGGATACGGTAATTCACCTCGCCGCCAACCCATCACCAAATGGTTCGTGGGAATCCAATCTCAAGAACAACTTCATCGCCACTTACAACGTATTTGAGTTGGCGAAACGAAACGGAGTGAAGCGAGTCATCTTTGCCAGTTCCAACCATGCGGAAGGTGGCAACTATCTCGTCCCACCATGGAAACACGTCAATGAAGGCGACTACCACCTGCTTAAACAGGATGGTTACGAGTTGGTGACAGAGAAAAACCAGATCCGTCCAGACGGCTACTATGGTGTTGCGAAGGCATACGGCGAAGCACTCGGCAGCTACTACAACGACTATCACGGAGTGAACTCTTTTCACCTGAGGATTGGTTGGGTGATCCGAGACAATGATCCGACCGTGAACCCACATGGTCTGACGTTGTGGCTGAGCCATCGTGATCTTGTTCAGATCATGGATCTTTGCATTAGTGCACCAGACTCGTACAAGTACGACATATTCAATGCCACTTCCGACAACACGTGGAAAATTTTCGACATTTCTCACGCCAAAGAAGCACTCGGGTACAAGCCGCAAGACCGCGCCGGGTCCGAGTACAGGTCAAAGTAGGAACATTTGAACGAGAAACGCAAAGTTCTAATCACCGGTGGAGCTGGCCTGATCGGTTCCATTTTGATCGACAAACTCAGTGACAAATACGAATTCTCCTCGTTGGATCTCAAAGAAGTACCGGGGATCAAATCGACCGTCGCCAATCTCGATGAGTTGGATGCGATTCAGCCCGCGTTTGAAGGGATCGACACAGTCGTACACCTAGCTGCAGACCGATCACCGGAAGGCTCCTGGGAGTCGATTCTCCAGAACAACTTTGTTGCGACATACAACGTCTTCGAAGCTTCAAAACGCTCTGGCGTGAAGCGGGTGATCTTCGCTAGCTCAAACCATGCCGAAGGTGGTTTTTACCTCGATCCACCGTGGAAACACATCAACGAAGGTAATTTCCACCTGCTCGAACGCGACAACTACGAGCTAGTAACGGAACGACACATGATTCGTCCGGACAGCTACTACGGAGTCGCCAAGGCCTACGGTGAAGCGCTGGGCAGTTACTACAACGACTATCACGGAGTCAGCTCGTTTCACTTGCGAATTGGGTGGGTGCTCGAGACTGACGACCCGACTTTTTCGCCATACGCGCTGTCGCTCTGGCTAAGCCACCGTGACACAGCACAAATAATCGACTTATGTATCGGTGCCCCCGAATCACATAAATACGACATCTTCAATGCAACCTCGGAAAACATGTGGAAAATCTTCGATATCCAACATGCGAAAGACGCTCTGGGCTACAAACCTGAAGACGCCGCGGGCGAGGATTTCGAACTACGTGAGTACAAGCGAACCACGTAACGTCTGCACCTGATCCTGTTGCTAACACTGGCGCGAATCGGTGATTGCCACAAGTACTACTCGCTCTGCGTTCGCGAAGCTGAAAGTGGACAAAAGTCGGTACGGCGAACAATGCGTGCCAAATAACCTACGAAATAGCCCAGGAGTATTTCAATGCCCGATTTAACAGATGACCAGGTCAAGCTGGTCAAA
>Ga0181579_10000434_pt1 | contig 33387 bp, 21 predicted proteins | sample 071ome_24_FD_132996 | JGI IMG/M metagenome (GOLD analysis project Ga0181579, IMG submission 132996) | Coastal salt marsh microbial communities from the Groves Creek Marsh, Skidaway Island, Georgia - 071402CT metaG (megahit assembly) | ecosystem: Environmental > Aquatic > Marine > Intertidal...
ACTCCTCGCATCGGCTATGCTGAGGGCGGCGTGGGCGCGCGTCGCTCCCTCCTCTCCGGCGACCGGTCGCTCCCGGTCTCCTCGACGCCTCGGTGAAGGAGTCTCATCGTCATGGCATTGATTCGCTCCGGTGTCCGAACCCTCTCCCCCCGCCTCGTCGGGCCGGTGCTCCTCACCCTGCTGGCCCTGCTGCTCCTCGTCACGCCCTTCTCGGCGAGCGCGGCGGACGAACCCCCGGCGGGTCCGTCCCCGACCGAGGTGAAGAAGAAGCTGCTCCAGGCGATCCAGTCCGGCGACGATGCCGCGCTGGTGCAGGTCCTGCGGAAGGCGGGGTCGATCCCGGGGCGTCAGATGACGAACATGCTCCTCGCCACGGCACGGAAGCTGCCCGGTGACTTCGAGGACTCCTACTGGCTCATCCTGGATGGCGTCGCGGGCTTCCAGCACGGGGGCGCGTTCACCGAGATGGGCGAGTACATCACACGCAACAAGCGGGAGCCGATCTCCCGCGACCTGATGAACGCCCTGCGCAAGAGCGAGTCGAAGTATCTCGGCCGCGTCATCCGGCGGATCCTCGAGCGAGGCACCCTCGACATGCAGATGATGGCGGTGGACCTCGCCCCGAACGCCAAGGTGCGTCGCACCGTGGACATCCTGATGCCGTACCTCGAGCAGGAGTACGCCAAGGAGAACGACGGCAGGAATCCGCCGACCCTGCTCAAGAAGCGGCTGATCATGGCGCTGGAGGCGCTGACCCTGCAGAGGTTCGGGGACGGCGTCCTCAACTGGGTCGGTTGGTGGAACATCAACCGGGAGAAGGGGCTGCGTGTTCTCCGGCACGAGGCGGAGAACGACGACTCGATGACATCGGTGGGGCCGGCGCTCGACCCCGTCCGGGCTCGCGAGATGATCGGTCTCGAGGAGATGGAGCCGGGGACGGTCCTCGTCATCAAGGGACCGATCTCGAAGCGTGGCACGGACATCAACTACGACCACATCGAGCACGTGCTCGAGAGCCTGCGCATTCAGCATGACGTCGTCGAGAAGGGACGGGTGGAGGAGAGCGACTTCCGGCTCGACGCCTACGAGGCGATCTTCATCAACTGCACCCAGATCAACGAGTTCTGCCAGAACCCCGAGCACACCGCGGGGGAGTACACGGGGGACCGGCTGCACCGCTGCGTCGGCCCCGGGCCCCACGATCCGATGACCTACAAGATGAAGCAGCCCGCCCTCGACAAGCTGAAGAAGTGGGTGGAGCGCGGCGGCTACCTCTTCACCGAGGACTGGGCGCTCGTCGAGGTGATCGAGCCGCTCTGGGACAGCTTCCTCGTCTCGGGCTCCCCCCTCGACGACTCCAACGTGCACATCCGACCTTCCCGGGGCTTCACCGCCCACCCCTTCCTCCGCGGGGTGTTCGTCCCTCCGCCCGAGATCGACTGGGGATATGACGACGAGCTCGACGAGGACGACGTCGAGGAGGAGCTCGCCGAGTACGACCCGACCATCGAGGACGACGCCGGGGACTTCGACGAGAGCCGCGGCAAGACCGGACTGGAGACACCGCCGGAGGAGGAGATCGTCGAGATCCCCGATCCGGACATCGACCTGATCCGGCATGAGTGGAAGATCGACAAGGAGAGCCCCAGCCTCTCCATCCGCTCGAAGAAGGTGGAGGTCCTCGTCGTCAGTCCGGACCTGAAGGAGCAGGTGGGGGACGATGCGGTGGCGGTGACCTTCCCGGTCAAGAAGGGGAGGGTCCTGCATGTCCTCTCCCACTTCGGGAAGCAGAGTTCGTCTCACAACGAGGCGACCCTGGAGAACCTCCTCATCAACTTCCTCATCGAGGTGAATGTCCGCGCCGGCTCCTGAGGGGGCGGGCGAGTTGACATCATCCCCCCCCTTCGTACCATGCCCGCCCCGGGGGCGTCTCCCTCGGGCGGATCGGCGGAAGGGGCTGTGGGTTCAGGGTCTCTTGAGCTCAGGGCTTCCCGAGCTCAGGGCTTCCCGAGTTCAGGGCTTCCCGAGCTCAGGGCTTCTTCAGCTCCGGGGCTCTCCTCGTCGATCCGGGCTCCCTTGCCGTCGGTCCCCGCTCTCCCAACCGTCCCCAGCCCGGGCGGACGCTCCTGGAGGATTCCCCTTGCCGCACTCGGCGCGCGCACCGGTCGCCACGATCCGTCGGTCGAGGCTCATGCGGACCCCTCTGCTCCTCGGCGCTCTCCTCCTCGGTGGCCTCAACGCCTCCGTCGCGTGGGCGCAGGACGCGGATGACCCGTCGGAGCTCGCGCCCCGGCAGGCGCGGACCCAGGAGGTCCTGAACGACGCCGGGTTCTTCGGGAACGACGAGCTCGAGTCGGTCCGCTACGACACGGTCATCTTCGACACGGCCCCGGACGGGCGCAGTCAGAACCTCCTGCTCCTCGGGAACGTCGTCCTGACCGGCTACGGTTTCGAGGTTCGGGCGGACGGCATCGGCATCTGGATCGACGGGCTCGACGAGGCGGGGCGGCCGCTGCGCCCCCGCATGTTCGCATCCGGGAATGTCCTCCTCCTCCGCGGAGACCAGTCGTTCCGGGCGGAGACCCTGTTCATCGAGGCGGAGACGCGCACCGCGGTGCTCACCGAGATGCGCCTGCGGATCACGCAGGAGCTGGTCGAGGTGCTGAGGCAGGACCCCGTCGGGAGCCCGCAGCGCGCGCGAGCGATCACGACCGCCTTCGGCGCTCCGATCGAGGTCGACCCGCAGGAGCTCCAGGACCCGACCCCGATCGTCTTCGCCGCCCGGGAGCTCACGATTCGTGACTTCCAGCAGATCGAGGGGACCGGAGTCGAGTTCACGACCTGCGAGTTCGGTCACCCGCACTGGGCGCTGGAGGCGGAGGCGGGGCGGGCGGAGGCGCGCCTCGAGGTCGACGCCGTTCCCGGAGAGGTCGAGCCCGGAGGCTGGCTCTTCCATCTCGACTCGGTCTCCCTGCGCGCGGGGCCTGTCCCCATCCCCCTCCTGCCGGGCGTGATGTGGGACAGCCGTTGGGGGAGGTACATCCCCCTTCGCTCCGTCTCCGTGTCCCGCTCGACCAAGTTCGGAGACCGGGTCGACACGCTCTGGAACGGGAACCTCCTCCTGCCGGATGTCCTCTCCCAGGACATGGACCTCGGGATCCGCCTCGACTCCCTGAGCAAGCGGGGGACCGGCTACGGCGTCGATGCCGAGTGGGGGCGCGATCCGACCCGCTGGGCCGAGGAGCCGGACGGTCGACTCGACCTCTTCGGCTACGGCAGCTGGTGGGCGATCGAGGAGAAGGGGTTCGACCGTGACGGCACCACGCCCGATGACCCGCACCGGTTCCGATCCCGGTTCCACCAGCGGATGCGCCTGTGGGGCGGGACCCTCATCGACCTCGAGTACGCCGATGAGTCCGACCCCAACTTCCTCCTCGAGTACTTCGAGAACGAGGCTCGTGGCGAGAAGGTCCCGGAGAATGTGGTGTTCCTCCGGCGGAACCTCGGCATCGGGCAGCTCTCCCTCCTCCACCTCCGTCAGGGGGATGGCTTCCGCACCGTGCTGGAGCGCCTCCCCGAGCTGAGGACGGACATTGTCGAGGTCGAGCTCGCGACGGATCTCTTCCTCGATGTCGATGCCCGCCTCGGGAGCTACGAGTTCGAGCCGGGGGACGGGAGCCTCGACCCCTCGGTCTCGAACCGCCGCGGTGATCTGGAGGTCCGGTTCACCCGCGCCTTCGAGCTGGGCCGCGGCCTGCGGCTCCTCCCCTTCGTTCGCCCGCGCGTCTCCTGGTGGGAGGAGGGTGCGGACGAGAGGGACGAGCCGACCCGCTACGCCATGGATGGAGGCGTGGGGCTGAGCAACCGGGTCTGGCGGACCTACGACCTGCGGCTGCCGGAGCTCGGCCTCAACGGCCTTCGCCATGTCGTCGACTTCGACATCTCCGCGCGCTCCCTGCTCTCGAACAGCCTCGACACGGATGAGCTGGTCGTCATCGATGACCTCGAGGCGATCGACGAGCGGGATGTGGTGCGGCTGGCCCTCTATCAGCGCCTGCTCACCCGGCGGGTCGATGGCGGTCGCAGCGGCCTCCTCGAGGAGGTCCGCTCGGTCCTCGATACCCGCCTCGCGGTGGAGTGGTTCCCCGAGGCGGAGCGCGACAACGGAGGCGAGGACTGGGGGGAGCTCGACGCCGAGGTCATCCTCTCGCCGTTCCGCAACCTCGGAGTCTTCGTGGATGGCTCGGTCGATGTCGAGAGCGGGGATGTGCAGGAGGTCAACGCGGGGGTGCGATGGCTGCAGCCGCGGGCGGCCTATCTCGAGCTCTCGGAGCGACGCCGCCGGGGACTCCAGGACTCGATCGTCCTCGGGGCCCGCTGGTGGGGCTCGGAGAAGTACGAGTTCGCGGTGTTCGGCGAGTACGACCTCGATCGGAGCGAGGCGGTCAATCAGCGCTTTGAGATCACGCGCAACTTCCATCGCTTCGCCGCGTCCTTCTCGATGGAGGTGGACGAGGGCGAGGACAACACCACCTTCCTCGTGACCTTCGGTCCTCGCGATCTCTTCGGGGCCCGGGATCTCGACCGCCTGCGCTGAGGAGGACCACCTCGGGGGAGGCCCGCCCCGACTGCTCCCTTGCGATCCGGGGGGGGGAGTCGGTAGCCTGATCCCATGGCGAGCCACCGACGCGCGATCTACCCCGGAACCTTCGACCCTCCCCACCGCGGGCATGTGGATCTCATCCGAAGAGGGGCGGCCCTCGTGGATGAGCTCATCGTCGCGGTCGCACGCAACCGGGAGAAGCGCCCGGCCTTCTCCGCCGAGGAGCGGGTCTCCCTCCTCGAGCGGGCCTGCGGGGATGTGCCGGGGATTCGCGTCCTCCCCTTCGACGGACTGGTCGTCGATCTCTACCTGAAGGAGGGGGCGAGCTTCCTCCTGCGCGGGATCCGGACCTTCGCCGACTTCGAGGCGGAGTACACCATGGCCCTGACGAACCGGGCGCTCGCCACCGGGCCGGTGGATCAGACCGGGGGCGCCGGGGCCCCGGCCGAGACCGTGTTTGTGCTCCCCAGCCTCGAGTTCTCCCACTTCTCCTCCCGCCATGTGAAGGAGATCGCGGCCTTCGGGGGGGACATCGCCCGGTTCCTGCCCCCGGAGATCCTCCCGGAGGTCGAAGCGCGGCTCCGTCCGGAGTGAGCGCCTCCCGGGCTCCCGGAGGGTTGCGGCGAGGAGCTTCCCGCTGCCTCGCGGGAGAGCCCCGAGGGTCCGGTGGACCTTGCTTCTTTCCCTGCCTATACTTCCGGCTTCGCGCGGCTTCGGCCGCTGGCCCGGGTCGCGACCTCGGGGCCTCCTCCTCCCACGAACGGAGCGTTCGATGCCGAAAGACTCGGTCCGGACCAGTCGTGCCCCCGCCGCCATCGGCCCGTACTCCCAGGCGATCGTCGCCGGCGGGCAGGTCTTCTGCTCGGGACAGGTTGGCCTCGACCCGGAGAGCGGTCAGATCCCCGAGACGGTGGAGGAGCAGACCCGACAGGCTCTGATGAACCTCAAGGCGGTGCTCCGCGCGGCGGGATGCTCCCTCGACGATGTCGTCCGGGCGGGCGTCTTTCTCACCGACATGGCCGACTTCCCGCGCATGAACGCGGTCTACGAGCAGTTCTTCCGCTCTCCGGCGCCGGCCCGGTCGACGGTCGCGGTGAGTGGCCTCCCTCTGGGGGTGAAGGTCGAGGTCGATGCGATCGCCCTCGTGCCGGCGCGGACCTGATCGTCACGGCCCGGGACAGACCTCTTCGCCCCCTTTCGAACGGAAGCTCAATGAGCGGGTATCTCCTCGAGATCCAGGACCTCCGGACCCACTTCCACACCGATGACGGTGTGGCCAAGGCGGTCGACGGGGTGAACTACGCCATCAGACCCGGGGAGACCCTCGGAGTGGTGGGGGAGTCCGGCTGCGGAAAGTCCGTGACCGCGATGAGCGTCATGCGACTCATCCCCATGCCCCCCGGGGAGATCGTCAGCGGGAGGATCCTCTTTCAGGGGCGCGATCTCCTCGAGGCGAGCGAGGCGGAGATGCGTCAGATCCGGGGGAACGAGATCTCCGTCATCTTCCAGGAGCCGATGACGAGCCTGAACCCGGTCTTCAAGGTCGGGCACCAGATCGGCGAGGCGCTGATCCTGCATCAGGGGCTCTCCAAGCAGGAGGCCCGTCAACGCACGGTCGACCTCCTCGGAAAGGTGGGGATCCCCGATCCCGCCAAGCGGGTCGACGAGTACCCGCATCAGATGTCGGGCGGCATGAAGCAGCGCGTGATGATCGCGATGGCGCTCGCCTGCGGGCCCTCGCTCCTCATCGCCGACGAGCCGACGACCGCCCTCGATGTGACGATTCAGGCCCAGATTCTGGATCTCCTGAAGGAGCTGCAGGAGACCGAGGGGATGGCGATCCTCATGATCACCCACGACCTCGGGGTCATCGCCGAGTGCGCCGACCATGTCGCCGTCATGTACGCGGGCAAGGTCGTCGAGTACGCCCCGGTGGTCGAGCTCTTCGAGAACCCGAAGCACCCCTACACGGTCGGTCTCTTCCGCTCCCTCCCCCGGGTCGGGGAGGAGAAGGAGGCGCTCGAAGTGATCCGCGGGAATGTCCCGAACCCCCTCGAGTTCCCGACCGGCTGCAAGTTCTGGCCGAGATGTCCGCACGCGAACGATCGCTGCCGACAGGAGGAGCCCGCCCTCGAGGAGCGCTCCTCGGAGCACACCGTCGCCTGCTGGCGGGTCGACGAGATCGAGGCGGTCCACCCCCTCGCGGACAGGAGGTCGTCGTGAGCGATGCCACGAACGGCGCGGAGTCTGGAGCGGGCGGCGCCGGTCCCCTCCTCGAGGTCCGGGACCTCGTGAAGCACTTCCCCATCCGCAAGGGTGTCTTCCACCGCACGGTCGGGCAGGTCCAGGCGGTCGACGGCGTGAGCTTCACGCTCAACCGCAAGGAGACGCTGGGGCTCGTGGGGGAGTCCGGCTGCGGGAAGACCACCGTGGGGCGGACCCTGCTCCGTCTGATCGAGCCGACCTCGGGTCAGGTCACCTTCGATGGCCATGACCTCGTCGGCATGAGCCGCGCGGAGCTGCGCCCCCTTCGCCGTCGGATGCAGATCATCTTCCAGGACCCGTACGGCTCCCTGAATCCGCGGATGACGGTCGGCGCGATCGTGGGGGAAGGGCCGCTGATCCACGAGATGGGCTCCCGGGAGGAGCGGCGGGAGCGGGTCGAGTACCTGCTGGAGCGGGTCGGGCTCGATCCGGTCCATCAGATCAACCGCTACCCCCATGAGTTCTCCGGCGGCCAGCGGCAGCGCATCGGGATCGCTCGCGCCCTGTCGGTGAACCCCGACTTCATCGTCTGCGACGAGGCGGTCTCCGCTCTCGATGTGTCGATTCAGGCGCAGATCATCAACCTCCTCATCGAGCTGCAGGACGAGTTCGACCTGAGCTACCTCTTCATCGCCCACGACCTCGCGGTGGTGGAGCACATCAGCGACCGGGTCGCCGTGATGTACCTCGGCAAGATCGTCGAGGAGGCTCCCGCGCGCGAGCTCTATCACAATCCCCGTCACCCCTACACCCGCGCGCTCCTCTCCGCGGTCCCGGAGCCGGATCCGACGCGGAAGAAGGAGCGCATCCTCCTGACCGGGGATGTCCCGACGCCGATCAACCCCCCCAGCGGCTGTCGGTTCCACACCCGCTGTCCGCAGCGGATGCCGGTCTGCTCCGGGGAGTTCCCCGGGCGCTACGACATCGGCCCCGGGCACCACAGTCACTGCTACCTCGAGGATCCGGCCCACGCCGCGGAGGAGCCCGCGGCGAGCTGACTCCGCCGCGGGTCCGTTCCCCCGACCGCGCCCGCCCGGTACCCTGCTCCCTCTCCGTCCCCCGGTCGACAGGTGAGGCATGTCCGAACTTCGCTCCCCATCGTCCACGCGCTCCGTGCTCGCCGCGCCTCCCGATGAAGAGGCGCCGGGGGGGCGCTGCGCGTTCGTGACCTACGGCTGCCGCCTCAATCAGTACGACACACAGGCGATCCGCGAGGAGCTCGAGGAGCTCGGCTTCGCGGAGGTGCCCGAGGAGGAGGGCTCCCTCGACCTTGTCGTGGTGAACAGCTGCACGGTCACCGCTCGGGCCGGGGAGAAGGTGGAGGCGCGGGTGCGAGCCCTCGGCCGCCGCCACCCGGAGGCGCAGATCCTCGTGACCGGCTGCGTGACCGACGAGGACCGCTCCCGGCTCCTCGAGCTCCCGGGGGTCGAGCACATCGTGGGCAACGAGGAGAAGGACCGGATCGCATCGATCGTCCGGGGCGTCGGTTCGCCGGGAGAGGAGCGGCGCCGCCGCGCGGACCGCTCGATCTTCCGCCTCGGGGTCCGCCGCTTCGCCGGTCACACCCGTGCCTTCGTCAAGGTCCAGGACGGGTGCGACTCCTTCTGCAGCTACTGCATCATCCCGTACCTGCGGGGCTCCTCCCGGAGTCGCGCGATCTCGGATGTGGTGGAGGAGGGGCGTCGCGTCGCCGAGGCCGGTCATCGCGAGGTCGTCCTGACGGGGATCCATCTCCGGCAGTATGGACGGGACCTCGGTGGGGATGGCGGGGGGCAGCAGGAGGGTCTCCTCGACCTGCTGCACGCGCTGCGCGCGATCGAGGGGCTCGACCGCGTGCGGCTCTCCTCGATCGGGGAGCGGGCGTTCACCCCTCGGTTCCTCGAGGCCTTCGCGGAGGACGGCGGACTCTGCCCTTCCTTCCACATCCCTCTCCAGAGCGGCTGCGACGAGACCCTCCGGCGCATGGGGCGGGATTACTCAGTCGAGGACTACCTCGCCACCATCGAGGCGATTCGCACCGCGCTCCCTCGCGCCGCGATCAGCACCGACCTCATGGTCGGCTTCCCGGGCGAGGACGACGACGAGTTCCACCGTTCGCTGGAGACCTGCGAGCGCGCGGCCTTCAGCAGCATGCACGTCTTCCCCTACAGCCCGCGACCGCGAACCCGGGCGGCCCGGCTGCCCGGTCATGTGGATGCCTCGGTCAAGCAGGAGCGGGCGGCCCGCGCACGTCATCTCGCCGAGAGCCTCGGCGCGCGGGACCACTCGGCGGAGATCGGCTCGTGCGTCGATGTCCTCGTCGAGCGCCGGGGGGAGGGGCTCCTCTCCGGGCTGTCCCGGGAGGGGAGGCGGGTGGAGATCCCGACTGAGAGCGTCGGGGCCGAGCCCCCTCCGCGGCGAGGGGTCGAGCTGCGCGCCCGGGTCGAGAGCGCGGGGATGGACCGGCTGCAGGCGCGATGGACCAGGACCGAGCCGTGGCGCTCGGTGGGAGGGGTGGCATGAGTCGGGAGAGCTCACCCACCCCCGGATCGGGGAGGGAGGAGGACCGCTCCGCGGTGCGGCACTCCCTCTCCCTCCATCTCGAGGGGCTGCGCACCTGGAAGGTGGATCGGATCTTCGGGGAGCCGGTTGTCATCCCGCGGAGCCCCGCCAGCGCGGAGGAGCCTTCGCGGCGCTCCCTCGAGGCTCGCACCACGACAGCGGAGCCCCCCCGACCCTCCGCAGTCCCGCCGGCTCCGCCGATCGGACCCGGGGAGAATCCGCCGATCGATCCGGCCGAGCTGCTCGCTGCCGTCGCACGGGAGGCGGAAGCATGCCGCCGGTGTCGGCTCGGGGGGGAGCGAAACCGCTGCGTCCCCGGGGTCGGGGACCCGCGGGCCCCGCTCCTCTTCGTCGGAGAGGCTCCGGGACGGGAAGAGGACCGCCGCGGAGAGCCGTTCGTCGGCGCCGCGGGGCAGCTCCTCGATCGCATCGTGGGAGCCCTCGGCTTCCGGCGGGAGGAGGTCTTCATCGCGAACACCCTGAAGTGCCGTCCTCCGAACAACCGGGATCCTCTCCCGGACGAGTGGGGGGCCTGCTCCCCGTTCCTCGAGCGGCAGGTCGCCGCTCTCTCCCCTCGGATGATCGTGGCGCTCGGTCGGGCCGCCGCGCGGCTCCTGACCGGCCGGGATGAGCCTCTGGGCCGTCTCCGGGGTGGAAAGCACGCGTATCACGGGATTCCGGTCATCGTCACCTATCACCCGGCCTACCTCCTGCGGGAGCCCTCGGCCAAACGGGACTGCTGGCAGGATCTGCAGCCGGTGGTCCAGGAGTTCGGCCGCCCCCCCCTCCCTCAGGAGTGAGGGAAGGCCCTCCCCGACCTGGTCAACCGAGGCCCCTCAGGGACGCCCTTCTCCCTCCTCGGGGCCGCTTCCCATGCGTTGACACCTCTCCCGATCTTCTTATACTTCCCAGTCTTGTGGGGGTTCCCGGCCCCGGTTTCCCTGTCGTTCGGCTCCGAGCCCACCGGTAACGATCGGCAAGTGGTCGCTTTTCTCCACCTCGGCGGCTGTCGAGGGGAGGGGTCCGGGAGACTGCTCGCGTCCATCATTCCCGCCGGGGAGCGCGCCCATCGTGCGACGATCCCGTGACGGAACCGATGGAGGATCGGACCTCGGAAAGAAGCGCGCGTCCGCCCGAGGAGGCGGAGATGGCGACCCCTCCGCGATTTCGGAGGGTGTCGGCACCCCGGAGGAGTCATGGGTCGTGGGTGCGGTCGCACCCAGCGAGGACCCACCGGGTGGTTCCCGTCGCGCGCGCATTCGACCGAAGATCGTGGAGCTCGAGAGGAGGGGATCACGCCGGCGGCGTGGTGCCTCTCGGCGCGCGGTCGACTCGTCTTGAGCATCGCAACGGGCAGGGTGTCCCCTCGGTCTCCTCGCGGGGCCCGTACGAGACTCCCGTCACGCGGACGACGCCCCCGAGGGGGTGCGCGGACCGGGTGGCCCGATTCGTTCGCCCCGCGGCGTTGGCCGCGCACCGGTCGTTTCCGGTGGGCTCGCCCCCGAGGTGTCGTCGATCGACGGCCGGTCGGGGAGGACAGGTGAATCCCGGAGAGGGGATCCATGAGCATCAGCACGGTCTGGAGCATCGACGTCGGCAAGTCGTCGCTCAAGGCGGTCAAGATCAATCGGGACCAGGCCAGCTTCGAGATCCTCGCGGTCGACAAGATCGACTTCGAGGGGGGAGAGGCCGGCATCGACTCGATCAATCAGGCGAAGGCGGCGCTGCACGCCTTCGCGACCCGGAACACCATCGACTGCCCCGTCGCGGTCCTGCACCCGAGTCGCTCCGCCTTCTCCCGCTTCATTCAGCTGCCTCCGTTCGACGCCAAGAAGCTGGATGAGATGATCGGCTTCGAGGCGCAGCAGCAGATCCCCTTCCCCATCGACGAGGTGATCTGGGACTACCACGTCGCCGAGGGGGGAGAGGATGCCGGCGAGACGAATGTCGGGATCTTCGCGGTGCGCCGCGAGGACATCTCCGACTTCATGCTCGACTACGAGCAGTTCCCGCTGGAGACGATCTCCATCGGCTACATCGGCCTGTTGAACTACGTCCTCTTCGATCTCCGTCCCACTCGGCCGGTGGTCGTCCTCGATCTCGGGTCCGATCACACCGACCTCCTCATCGTCGATGGGACGAACTTCTGGTTCCGGAGTCTCCCCTCCGCGGGCAAGGACTTCACCCAGGCCCTCCAGGAGAAGTTCAAGCTCGACTTCACACAGGCGGAGGATCTCAAGGTCGAAGGCGCCAAGGGGGAGCACGCCCCGAAGATCTTCCAGGTGGTCCAGCCCCTCATCCGGGACCTCGTCCACGAGATCAACCGCTCGATCGGCTTCTACAAGTCGCAGGCGGGGGACGTGAAGTTCGAGGACCTCTTCCTCTTCGGAAACGGCTCCCGCCTCCTGGGGCTGAGGAAGTCCCTCGAGGAGCAGTTGAAGTTCCGCGTCCATGTCGGCAAGGGCTTCAACCGCATCCGGACCAGCCGGGAGACGAACGTCACCCTCCTCCAGTCGCAGTTCCCGGCCTTCGCCAGCTGCGTCGGGGCGGGGATCCAGGCGCTCGGCGTGGGTCAGTGCGATGTGAACCTGCTCCCCCAGGAGCAGCAGGAGGCCCTCGAGTTCAAGAAGAAGCAGAAGACGGTGCTCATCGCGGCCGCCTGCCTCTACATCCTCATCGGGTGGTACTGGGTGAGCTACGGCGGGAAGATCACGAGCGCCCAGAGCGCGCTGCAGAAGACCACCGTCGTCAAGGAGCTCGATCGCTCGAACAAGGACATCAAGTCGATCGTCGAGGATGACATCCCCGCGCTCGTCAGCACCGGCAGCGAACTCCTCGAGCCGATCCAGTCGAGGAAGGCACCGGGAGAGGCGTGGCGCGTCGCCCAGAGCGTCTTCTCCGCCTTCGACAACTCCGCACGGGTCGAACCCGCGAGCATTCCGGAGAACGAGGTCTCCTCCCGACTCGGCGAGATCGAGGCGGAGATGGAGCTCCTCAACGAGTCGAAGTGGTGGTTCACGGGGATGGAGGTGCGCCAGGTCGCCGTGAACCCCACGACCCTGACGATCGCCGACCCGCGGAAGGACGAGGACGCGGTCCCGACCTTCCTCGTGACGGTCGCCGGGGCGCGCTACAAGCTCGAGAGCGCGGCGGAGGAGGCCGCACAGGTCGAGAGCCGCATCAAGCAGCGCGCCCTCGCCGCCCTCCGTGGGATCTACGGCGAGGACCGTTACTCCGACAGCTCGGTCCAGATCTCCCTCGAGCCGGAGATCCCGACGATCCACACGAGCATGGGCTCCAAGGGCCCGCGGCGGAATCGCAAGGTCGGGGACACCGACCAGAGTCAGGGCACGCTCTTCCAGTTCACCGTCAGCTGGATGCAGCCGCTCCCCGAGGTCGCCGACGCCGGCGACGAGGAAGAGTAGGAGAGTCCCCACCATGAACGACAAGACCTTCTGGACGATCCTCGGAGTCATCCTGGTCGGCTGGCTCGCGCTCTTCTTCCTGCTCATCTTCAACGGGAAGATGGCCGTCTACTCCCAGACGACCTCCGAGCTCGAGAAGTCCGTCAGCAAGATGAAGACCTACGCCAAGAAGTCCCTCGAGGAGCTCCCCACCGAGGACCTCCTCGAGACCCGCCAGACGGAGCTGCAGCGCCAGGAGCGCGCGCTCGCGGCTGCGCAGGAGTTCTTCACCTCCCGTGAGGAGAAGCTCTCCCGCGAGCTTCCCCCGACCCCGGCCCGCTGGGGCGCGCTCTACCTCGATGCGTTCCAGGAGCTCAAGGCTCGCTACGGCGAGATCGAGGGCACCCGCAACGACGAGGGCGAGATCCTCTTCGACGTGACCCCGTTCGAGGCCCAGTCGATCACCGGGGATGAGCTCGCATGGGCGGATCGCCTCTGGCGGACCGAGGCGTGGCTCCTCGACCAGGTGATCTCCCGCGGCGGCAAGGTCGTGGAGATGGATGGCCGGGTCAAGAAGACCGACAGCGGTCGCCGGGGGCGCGAGACCTCCGAGGATCACGAGTACTTCAGCCGGCAGTCCGTGTCGGCGACCGTCAAGGTGCCTCCCTCCGCGATCGGCGAGATCCTCGGCGGCATCCTCGAGCACGACGACCTGATCCTCGAGGTCGCCTCCTTCGAGGTCGAGAAGGACACGGACGCCCTCGTCTACTCCTTCGTCCTCCCCGAGGACCAGAAGATCGAGGAAGAGCCCCACGTGGTCCTGACCCTCAGCGTGGATGTGCTGATGTTCCACCCGAAACCGGATGCTTCCGAAGAGGACTGAGCCGTGAGCCCCTCGCCCGCGCGGCGAGGCCATCCGGTGGTTCGATTCCTCCCTCGGGGAGGAGTGCTTGAGAAGGAGCTCTCGTGCAGAAAATCGACAAGATCGCGATCGCCGCGGTCGGCCTGATCCTCGCCCTCGGGATCGTCCTCTCACTGACGGGTGACGATCCGGGCAAGAAGTACACTCGCGAGATCGAGGAGTACGCGGAGACGATCAGCGACACCATGGGAGACCAGAGCCGTCTCCGGGCCGGAGACCCGGTCGCCTTCGGTGAGGAGCTCGAAGCTCTCTTCGACCTCGGGAGCGGCGAGAGCTTCCCCGAGTGGGCCTTCCACCGCCGTCCCACCCATTACTCCGTCGAGAAGTTCATCCCGAAGACGCCGCCGGTTCACGAGAACGGCGGGATCTGCAAGGTGGAGGTTCTTCGCGAAGCACCCCAGCGGCTCTACCACCGGATCACCGGGGTCGGGGCCAGCTGCAACGAGGTGGTCGAGATCGGCCGGCAGGTCGTCGAGGTCGCCCCGATGGGGGCCTACGGACCCGGTGACTGGGTCGAGGTCGCGACCATACCCTTCTCCGGCAACGGTGAGAGCTTCACTCTGGAGCTGGACACCGGCCTCGAGCCCGGAATCGCCTATGTCTACCGCTTCTCCTCCTCCGCCACCTCGATCAGCGAGCTGACCTTCAACGACGGGGCGGAGCAGACGCTGGAGTCGCCGATGGACGGGACGATCCTGTACCCCCTGAACGAAGCGTGGGAGTGCCGCCGAGCGATCCCGACCGGTCCGGGAGGACCGGGGACCGCGGCGATCACCCGGCATCGCTGGGACTGGGACAAGGGTCGGGTCATTCGGGACCCCCAGCCGAACGCGGTCGAGGGGAACCAGGATGGCAAGGTCTTCGCCGACGCTCCCTACTGGGTCGAGCAGATCCGGGGTGACAAGAACCCGGTGGAGGTCCGCCTCCGTGGCCCGGAGCGCGGCCAGCGCATGACCCTCCAGCAGGGGGTCGAGCCGCAGCCGCTCGCACCGAAGCCCTGGGAAGCCACGGATGGCCCCTGCTTCGGAACGGCGGGAGGCGAGGAGGAGAGCGGGGATGCGACCTCGACCGCGGGTGGGGGTGGAACTCCCGATCCGGTCGTGGTGGATGACGACGACGACGATGACGACTCCGGTGGGGGGGGCCTCTTCGGAGACGATTGAGCGCCCCGGCCCTCTCGTCAGCTGATCGCGCCCGGTTCCGCCCCTCGGGGCGGTGACGGGGCGGTGACGAGGCCCCGGCAGGATCATGCCCTCGGGGCGATGAGGACCCGAACTCTCTCCGCGCGCAGCTGGCCTCTTCAGGGTGGGTCAGCCTCAGCGGAGATCCCGCGACGACATTCCGGCTCCCATGGGGTGCGACGCGGACACTGCGACGACGAGAACGGTTCAAGCACTCCGGGGCCGACCCCGGGGAGTTTGCCGAGAGCACTGCAAGCTCGATCCCGGGCTCAGAGCGCGGACGGAACGCCGTCCCCCGGACCCGGGATCCCATCGAACGGCGCGACGCTGTCACGCCGGACCGAAGGAGACGATATGAAGCTGGGTACCGAGCAGACCCGCACGGGTGCGTCGAGCCGACGCGTGATCGGGGCCGCCCTCTGCGCCCTCATGCTCGCGACCGGAGCCGCCCCGCTCACCGCGCAGGTCACGGGAGATCCGGAAGGCGCCCCGGTGCTCGGAGCGGAGTTCCTCCCCGCCGCGGCCGGCCTTCTTCAGGATGGCGGGATCGACGAGCTCACCATCGAGGCGCAGCGCCGCCGCGCCGCTTCGGCGGCCGCGACCGCGGACGCGAAGCGCCTCATGGATGATCTCCGCTACCTCGACGCCGAAGACCGTCTCCGTCAGGCGATCCAGCTCGATCCCAACAACCAGGAGGCGCGTGACCTCCTCGAGCTCACGCTTGCCATCGTGGGCGAGCGCGGCCCCGAGATTCAGAACGTCGCGGACGAGATCGAGCGCCAGCGGATCGTCGCCCAGCGTCAGGCGGTGGTGGAGATCGAGCGGCTCTACGCCGAAGCCCGGCGTCAGATGACCGACGAGGAGTACTCCCTCGCTATCGACAACCTCGACATGGTCCTCGAGCGGATCCGCTGGTTCCCGTATCCGGTCGACCTCTCGAGTGTTCGTGCGGAGGCGCAGGCGGCGAAGGAGCAGGCGCTCCAGCTGCAGCGCGAGCTTGACACCCGCGTGCGCCGCGAGCGCGAGATCGCGGTCCGCGCGAACGCCAACCGGCAGATGCGCGAGTCGCTCGAGTACATCGAGAACCGCATCGACGAGATGCAGAGCCGCATGCGCCGCCTCTACCGGGATCGCGAGTTCGAGGAGGTCATGAACCTCGCCGACCAGATCCTCGAGCTCGATCCGACGCGCCTCGAGGTGCGGGAGATCCGCCGCGAGGCGGCGGAAATGCGGCACTTCCAGGAGACGATGGAGGTCTCCGATCGGAGCCGCGAGGAGTGGGACCGTACCTTCCTGTCCCAGCTCGAGTCCGACATCCCCTACACGGAGATCTTCAACTTCCCCTCCTCCGCGGACTGGAATCGGATCGCCAGCAAGCGGGTCTCGGTCGACGCCCGGGTCCGCCAGAGCGAGTCCCAGCGCACCAAGGACATCCGGGCAGCCCTCCAGCAGCGCGTCTCGGTCGGCTTCACCGAGGACGACTCCCTCTCCGATGTCCTCACCTACCTCTCCACCGTCACCGGGATCAACTTCATCCTGAACCGGGAGGCGGTCGAGGAGCTCGAGGGTGCGGATGGGGTCGAGCTCGCTCAGGTCTCCGATCTGCCCGTGAAGAACGTCCTGAACCTCGTCCTTGAGAGCATGGACCCGCCTTTCGGGTACCTGATCAAGAACGGCGCCGTGATCGTCGGCCCCTCCGAGTCGATCAGCGCCGACATCTACCTCGACTTCTATGAGGTCACCGATCTGACCAAGGCGCACCCCGACTTCCCGGCCCCCAAGCTCGCTCTCGAGTCCTCGGGTGAAGGAGGCGATGGCGGGGGGACCTCCCTCCTCGAGCTCGGTGGAGACGAAGACGAGACGAAGCTCGAGTACGACGCCGATGTCCTCCAGGATCTGATCGAGGCCTCCGTGTACGGAGATGACGGTCCGCCGGACGGAGAGACGATCGAGATTCAGGGGGGCAAGCTCGTCGTCCGGTCGACCCTCGAGAACCATCAGAAGGTGCAGCGTCTCCTCGAGGCGCTGAGGAAGTCGACCGGGGTGATGGTCACGGTCGAGAGCCGCTTCATCGATCTGCAGGACAACTTCCTGACCTCGATCGGTGTCGACTTCGGCAACCCGTTCAACTCGAACCTCCCGAACCCGATCTCCGACATTGACGGCTCGGGGACCGCGATCAGCGCCGGCTACGAGTTCGTCGACGCCCAGCAGCAGACGAACGTCCGCGCCGCGGTCTACAACGCCTACTCCCTGCCCCTCGGCAGCTCGGTCGCACCCTTCGAGCTCTCCGACCGGGGTGGCTTCGCCCTGCAGTACAACGTCCTCGACACCTTCATCATGGAGGCGATCCTCGAGGCGCAGGACAAGTCTCAGGAGTTCAAGAGCGTCAGCGCTCCTCGGGTCACCGCGTTCAACACCCAGACCTCGCACTCTCTGGTCATCGACCAGTCCGCGTACATCCGGGACGCCGAGGTGAACCAGACCGGCGTCGTGCCGGTCATCAACCCGGTGATCGGGATCCTGAACTCCGGATCGATCCTCCAGGTCCGTCCGACCGTCAGCCACGATCGGCGGTACGTGATCCTCGAGATCGAGCCGACCCTCGCGGTCCAGCTCCCCTCGCGCTTCAAGACCCTCACCCTCGGTCTCACCACCCTGAACGTGGAGTTCCCGGTCCTCTCGGTGACGAACATCAAGACGACCGTGACGATCCCGGACGGGGGCACCGTGCTGGTCGGTGGTCTCAAGCGGACGATCAGTCAGGACTCGCGGATCGGCGTTCCCGGTCTCTCCCGTCTCCCGATGATGGACTTCCTCCTCGGGCGGAAGGGACAGGCGCAAATGCAGTCGAACCTCTTCGTCCTCATTAGCGCCAAGATCACCGTGATCCGGGACGAGGAAGCCAAGCGCTTCAACTAGCCCCGGAGAATCCGATCATGATCCCGTTCATCGGTCCGGTGGACGGGGTCATGGTCATCCCGCCCGCTTCCACCTCAGGGGAGGGAGGAAGCCGGAGACACCGCTCGGGTGACTCCGTCTGGGCCCAGGGCGACCGGGTTCCGACGATCCGGGCCAACTCGTACGCATTCCGAGGTGTTTCGAGTAACCTCCCTCCTCGCTCTCGGGGTCCCTGCGGTCCAGAGCCGCGCGGGAAGAGCCCGCGAGGGGGTGCCAGCCTTCGGGGAGCGCGGAACGCCCGGGAACCGGCACCACGCTCGACGCGTTTCTCCTTCGGGGCTGTCGGGCGTCCCCAAATTACGGCACGAACGGTCCGGAAGCGCACGAGATAGCCGGACAGGCCGCCTTCAGGCCAACCGAGAAAGGTCCCGACGGAACGATGCGGAATCGCTGCGCGAGGAACTCGACCGCTCGCAGGGCTCCTGTCCCGACCGCCCCCCGCAGGCGCCCCTTCCTCTCGGGCGTCCTCCTGCTCCTGGTGCTTGGGGGGACCCCGTCCCTCCTCGCTCAGCGCCTCTACGAGCCGGTCGAGACCGGAGATCTCACCCCGGACGAGCTCGCCACGCTCAACCTTCTGGTCCGGGACTTCGGCTTCACCGATGTGGCGCAGATGTGGGTGGACGCCCGCTTGCGCCGCGTGAGCTCGGGCTCCCGAGCGGACCTCGACTGGATTCGGGTCGACATCCTCGAGGCGGAGGGCCGACTCGACGAGGCGGAGACCCTCCGCGACGACCTCGCCCGGCGCTACCCGAACCATCGGCGGGCGAAGGCATCCGAGCTCGCATCGGTCCAGTCCTCGATGTTGAGGGTCCGCCAGATCTCCCTCGAGGCCCAGTACGAGACCGACCGTGGCGCCCGTGAGGCGCTCCTCGCCCAACGGGACATCCTGTTCCGCACCGAGGTCCAGACCGAACTTCGCACCACGATCGATCGCCTCAACAAGGAGCTCGAATCCGCGGATGCGGTGGACCCCGAGAAGGCCGATCTGCGGGACCAGTGGGAGTTCTATCAGCTCACCGCCTTCTACCAGTACGCGGAGCTCTTCCCCCCCGGAGAGGCGGGATACTCCGAGTACTACGAGAAGCTCTTCGAGGCGGCGACTGCCTTCGTGGACGAGCGCTTCGACAATCTCCTTCGGCAGTACCAGGCCCTCCTCGCGCGGGGGCGGGCGCACGGCGCTCTCGGGAGACCGGAGGATGCCGCGTGGGACTTCGAGCTCATCGCCGGCTTCGAGCCGCCGAGCGACCCGCCGTATCCGGATGAGATCGTGCGCGTGACGCGCTGGCTTCGCCTGCAGGGGCTGCAGGCTGCGATGAAGTCCTGGAACGACGCGGGTCTCTCCGATCGGGCGGTCCAGGTCTACGACGAGAAGCCGGAGAGCGAGTCGTTCCCCTGGAAGGCCGATCCCGAGGATGCGGAGCTGCTCCCCTTCGCCGTCGCGCTCGATGTCGAGGTGGCGATCGCGAACCTCGGCGGGGGTGAGATGCAGGCGGGTCTCGATTCCATCCGCGCGATGCTCGACCGCTTCGACTCCGAGCAGTACCGGGCGGGAGACCCGGAAGGCGCCGAGGTCTATCTCGCCGACATCGGTTCGGGCCTCGCGCGAGCGGTTCGCATCGGAGTCACCGGCCTCCCGGCCGAGTTCCTCTACCGCGCCTCGGTCGGATTCAAGCGTCAGGGAGACCTCGACCGCGCGATTCGGGCCGCTCAGCTCGCCCTCAGCCGGGGGAGCGGTGTCGCGGCGGATGAGTTCTGGGTTGCCTCTTCTCTCTACGAGATCGGGGAGTGCTACGACTCCCTCGGCTTGACGGAGGCCGCGGCCGGTGCGTTCCAGTCCCTCGCCACCCACTTCGGGCACAAGAAGCGGGACCCCCTCTTTGAGACCCTCCTCGCCGACGCCGCCCAGAACTGGTTCGCCATCGCGGGAGACCTTGCCAGCACGGAAGGCCCCGTCTGGGAGGCCCTCACCCAGCGGGCGCAGTCCGTCTTCGGCGAGCTGAGCCGGGGCGAGGCGGGGATCACCCTGCAGATGCAGAAGGCGCTCGAGCTGGAGGAGATCGGCAAGTACGCCGAGGCTGTCCAGATCTACCAGGGGATTCCCGCCACCATCGATGACGATGGCTCCACTCAGCAGGTCGGGGCCTACCACCGAGCGCGCGCGGGAGTGGGTCGCTGCTCCTTCCTCGAGGCGAAGACCCGAGGGGAAGGCGCGGCGGCGGCGTCCGCCGCGATCTCGACCCTGCAAGGAGACCTCAAGGCCGCGGAGACCGCCCGGGATGTCGTCGGCCAGATCGTGCTCCTCTTCGAGATCGCCAAGATCCAGGCGGACGAGGAGGTGGGGCAGCGTGAGGCCGCGCTCGCGACCCTCGCTCCCCTGGTGGACCGTATCTCCGGAGACAGCCGCTACCGGGAGATCGCCCTCCGCTACCTGATCACGCTCCACAACGAGGTCGATCCGGCCCGACCGGAAACGGGGACGAGCCCGGACAAGGCGGAGGCGGCCCTCGCCGCGATGAAGTCCTCCTTCTACGAATCGACGAACTACCTGATCGCGCTCTACGAGACCGCCTCGGCGTATGACGGGTTCGGGACGGTCGAGAGCGCCCGTCGCGCGGCCGAGTTGATCCGCGAGTACATGGCGCACCCCGAGGCGGGAGTCGCCGAGTCCGCTCCCGGCGTTCGGCTCGGCTTCGCCCGGATCCTCATGGACGGCGACCTGCACGCCGAAGCGAACGACATCCTCGGCACGGTCCGTAGAGAAGTGGGGGACGACCCTGCGTTCGCCTACATCGTGACCTACCTGCTTGTGAAGTCCGCCAATCTCACCGATCAGCACCGGGAGGCCCTCGCCGCCTGCGAGTCCTTCGAGGAGACATTCGGTGCGGAGCTCCTGCAGGGGAGCTTCGAGGAGGCGCCCTTCATCTGGTACCAGTACGCTCTCGCTCACCTCGGCATGAGGGAGCAGGACAGAAGCGATGCACACCTCACCGAGGCCGGAAAGCAGCTCGAGTCCGCCTACGCGATCTTCAAGCAGCGGATCGACTCTCTGGTCGCGAACGACCGGGAGATCCCGCCCCTCCTCGAGAAGGAGCGCTGGAACGTCTTCGTGACGTGGCTCAAGGTCCTGGAGGGGCAGAAGCTCTACGACCGGGCGAAGAAGGTGATCCTCGCCGAGCGGACGATCATCGGGCGTGACAAGTTCGCGCCGCCCGCCTTCCAGGCCCAGATCGACGAAATCGAACGGGGGCTCCCGTGAACCGCATCCTCGTCCCAGCGCTCCTCGGCGCCACCCTCCTGCTTCTCCCCGCCGACCGCGCCCTCCGCGCGGACGACCTCGTCATGGCGGACGGGAGTCCCTCCATCACGGGCGTCACCGTGCGAGAGGCGACCTGGGAGGAGATCGAGTACAAGATGCCCTCGGTCAGTCGGAACTCGAAGATCCCCGCCGAGCGGGTGGACGAGATCGTCTGGACGAGCGAGCCCCCGAGCCTCGTGCGCGGTCGGGCCGCTCTCGCCAAGGGAGACTTCACACGAGCGCGGAGCTCCTTCCAGAACGCCACCACCCTGAATCAGCCTTTCTTCGCCGCGACCGCCCAGTTCATGCTCGGCTGGACCGAGCTCACCTGGGCGAAGCAGGACCCGAGCCATGTGGGCGCCGCGGTCACCGAGCTGCAGAAGTTCGTCAGCGCCGCCCAGGGTGCCAAGCACTACTACGTCCCTCAGGGCGCACTCGCCCTCGCGGAGGCGCACAGCATGGCCGGGGACTACGCCAAGGCCGAGAGTGCCCTCTCCAGCATTGCGGGCGGAGCCATGGGCTCCAAGTGGGTCGAGGCCGCCAAGCTCAAGCGTGGCCAGGTCCAGCTCGCCCAGGACAAGTTCCGGGAGGCGCGGGAGCTCTTCGGCGAGGTGCAGGGGAGCTCCAATCCCCGCTTCTCCATCGAGGCCCGGGTCGGCTACGCTGCCTGCCAGGTCGGTCAACAGCAGTGGGAGGGGGTCGCCAAGACCCTCGAACCGGTGCTCGGCTCCGCGGACCGCGATCGGAACAGCCAGCCCCCCCGCTACGGGGACATCCGCGCTCAAGGGTGGATCGTCCTCGGTCAGGCCGAGGAGGGAGGGGCCGGTGGCGACGAGGACAAGCTGAAGTTCGCGCTCTACCACTACCTCCGCGCCTCGGTGGTGGCCGTGGGGGGCGGGGAAACCTTCGCGGAGGCCCTGTACCGCGCGAAGAAGCTCTACGAGAATCTCGGAAACGCCGATCGGGCCAGCCTGATCGATCAGAGGATGAACCAGCTCTGCCCCAACTCCCCGTGGACGAAGCGCTGAGCTCTGGATCTTGGATCACGCGAGGCGGGCGGGCTGCCCCCCTCGTGACCGGGGGGTCGACCGCCGGTCGAGAGTCGAGCTCGAATCTCATGCCCGCGGAGCGATGAGCAAACTGGGCGATGGGCAATCAGGAAGACGACCCCTCCCGACCCACGCGGTCCGGAGGATGATCGGAGAGGTGATCAGCATGATCGCGAATGTGACTCGGAACACGCGTTGGCCGCTCGTCGGCATCCTCGCGCTGCTCTTTGTCGTGGCCGTCGCAGGACCCGCGCTCGCGCAGTCCGAGGGCGCGACGGTGACGAAGCGGACCCTTGGCGACAACATCGCGGCCGCCGGTACCGTCGGAGTGGTGATCATGCTGCTCTCGGTGGCGGGCCTCTCGCTCGTCATCACCTTCGCCATGCAGATTCGCCGGGACATCCTCGTCCCGCCCGAGCTCCTCGGGCACGTGGAGGGCCTCTTCGAGGAGGAGGACTACGACCAGGCCCTGGAGGTCGTGGAGCAGCAGCCGAGCTTCCTCTCCTCCGTGCTCGCGGCGGGGCTCCCCCGCATCGATCGCCCCTACCATGACATCGAGGCCTCCATGGAGGAGGCCGGGGAGCAGGAGGCCGCCGTCCTCCACCAGAAGATCGGCTACCTCTCGCTGATCGCGTCCGTGGCTCCGATGCTCGGACTGCTCGGTACCGTCATGGGGATGGTCGCGGCCTTCGACAAGATCGCCAGCTCGGCCACCTCTCCGAAGCCGGCCGAGCTCGCGGACGGGATCTCCCAGGCGCTGATGACCACCATGATGGGACTGACCGTGGCGATCCCGATGTCGGTGGCCTACTTCATCTTCCGGAACCGCGTGAACAACTCGATCATCGAGGTGTCGAACATCGCCACCGAGCTGATGGATCGCTTCGACCATCCCCCCGAGCACTGAGCCTCACTCGTCGATCCGACCCGAAGCGCGGGCGTCCCGCGCGGATTCCAAAGCCACCCGGACCGGCTCCGCTGAGGAGAGCTGAGGAGAGCTGAGAATGGCCAAGAAGCAGGACTACGGGGTCGAGCAGGACATGACCCCGATGATCGACATCGTCTTCCTGTTGATCATCTTCTTCATGGTCGTCACCGAGCTGACCCTCAATCAGGCGGAGCTGGTGCTCATGGTGGCACCCCAGGCGGAGGTCGTCGAACCGGACCCCGGCCAGCGGGTCGTCACGATCGACATCAGTCTCGACAAGGATGGGGAGACGGAGATCATCTCCATCAAGGGCGGAGAGGACCTCTCGAAGGAGGACCTTCTGGTGAAGGCCCTTCGGGCGGAGGTCACCGCCTACAACAAGTTCGACCCGAAGCCGAACAACCCCGGTGAGAAGAACAGCGCGCTCGCCGTCATCATCCGGGCGGATCGGCACGCCGACAACAAGGCGTTGACCCAGGTCTTCGCGGCCTGCGCCGAGGCGACGATCTACAAGGTCAGCCTCGCCGCGCAGAACGAGAAGCTCGAAAACCCGTACGCCGAGCAGTAGAGGGAGGAGGAGAAAATGCCCCTGCCCCCACATGTGCTCCGCCGGAAGCGGAGGAAGAAGGACGCGGAGGAGATCTCCGCCGAGCTCGACATGACCTCGATGATCGATGTCGTGTTCCTGCTGCTGATCTTCTTCATGTGCGCGACCAAGTTCAAACAACCCGAGGGAGAGCTGACCACCTATCTCCCGCGGGATCGAGGCACCTCCGGAGGCTCCCCGGTGGTCGATCCCGGCTGCCGCATCACGATCTACAAGGAGGGGAGCGAGATCGTCGCCTGGCGCGGCAACAACTCGCGGATCCCCACCCGGAGCAGCGTGAACGAGGCCGACGATCTGCAGTCCGCCCAGGCGGACTACGAGGACCACTACGGCATCATCGGACCCGATCTGGACATCCTCCGTCAGCAGATTCAGCTGCGGAAGGACACCTACATCGGGGGGAGCGCGGACGGTCTGCCCGTGATCATCGCGGCGGACGAGAATGTCCCGACCATGTACACCGTCGCCGTCGTCGACATCTGCAAGGAGATCGGGATCCGGGCGATTTCCTTCGCCGCTCCCGAGCACGAGTACTAGAGGACGCTTCCCTCGATCGCCCGCGCCGTCGCGGGAGGGTTCGAGGTCGGCCGGGGCCGCCCTGGCCAGGATTCGCCCGCATTGATCGTTTCTCGGCCATCCACAGGGGTGTGGGGGAGTCGAGGAGAGGTTCGAGACGCCCTCGGAGGGGTCCGGGATCGTCCACCAAGTCGCGCGCGGGCGCGGCGGACACAACCAGCACCGACCCCGGGTGACGGGGCGATGACAGCGATCGGGGACCCTCTACGGGCTCTCCGATCAGGGCGAGGACCGCAGTCCGCCCGAAACGACTGGAGAGGCCTCTGGAGCGCGCCTGCGTGCTCCGGACCTCGGAAACTCGATGAAGATCCCCTCGCCGTCGGGTGAGGGAGCAGAAGCACAGCCTCGCGGTGCGAGGCGGAGGAAAGGGCTCCATCGTGGTCACACGCCATCACGAGATCGAGCATGGACCCGGTCGCGGGTCGGGCTTCCTGAAGGGCGGGCTGCTCACCGTCGCCCTCTCCCTCCTGGCGACCGTCGGTTGCTCCGGTCCCCAGCAGGGAACTGTGGCTGCCGCCCCCGTCATGGAACCGGCCGCCCCCGTCAACAACGCCGCTCCCGCGGAGCCGATCGCACAGGACGGTGCCGATGACCCGCGTGTCCGCGATGTCTTCGAGAACCTCTCGCTGACCGATCAGGAGAAGCGGCGCGCCGCCGAGTTCTACCTGAACCAGGCTCGCAAGAACTTCGGCGACGGGGACTACCGCTCGGCCGCCGAAAACTTCGAGAAGTCCCTCCAGAACAACCCGACCTCCCGCGATGCCCGGGACGGGCTCGCGGAGAGCCTGATGCTCCTCGGCCGGCGCGATGGGGAGATCCAGTCGGTCATTCAGCAGCTGGGCGAGGAGATCGTCGTCGGTCAGCAGGCGCGCCTCGTTGAGGTGCGTCAGCACATGGAGAAGGCCCGCGCCTACCTGCAGGAGGGGGATGCGACGAACGCCCTGAGCGAAGCGAGTCGGGCGCGTGAGCAGTTGATCTACTTCAACTACGACGTCGACATCACCGAGCTGCAGGCCGCCGCGACCGCCCTCTACGACGAGGTTCGGGATGCCAAGCTCCGCCTCGACGCAAGGCTCGACCGTGACCGTCAGGCCGCGGCCGCCGAGGAGGCGGACCTTGTCCGTCGCCGCGACGAGGAGCGCAAGCAGGCGCGGATCGCCGCGCTCGTCTCGCGCGTCAAGGACGCCATGATCCAGCGCAACTACAAGGTCGCGCTGGAGACTGCCGAGCGGATCCTGGATCTCGATCCCCAGAACGATGTGGCCAAGCGGCTCCGTGAGCGCGCGAACTCGTTCCTCATGGATCAGCGTCGCGTGGACATCATGGACAAGGACGCGGACCAGATCACCCGGGTCTGGGAGGATCTGGGCCGCATCACGATCCCCTACGAGGACCCCTTCAACTTCCCGGAGGAGCGCTTCTGGCGCGAGGAGGTCCAGCCCCGGCTGGAGGGCCTGCGGAACCTCAGCTTCGAGGAGTCTCCGGAGGTCCGCCAGATGCGGCGGGAGCTGGCGAAGGAGTATCCGAGCTTCGTCTTCCCCGAGAGCACCATGGGCGACGCGATCTCCTACATCCGAACTCTCTCCGGCCTGAACATCACCGTCGATCCGGAGATCGATCTCGAGGAGAACACGGTCAACCTCAGCATCCGTGACGTGAAGCTCGGAGAGGCGCTCGATCTGATCCTCGAGCACACGGGCTTCGCCTACACCTTCAAGGAGAACACGCTCTTCATCACGACCCCGGACAACGCCTTCGGGGACAAGATGTTCGACGTCTACAACATCACGGACCTCCTGAACAAGGTGAAAGACTTCCCGGGACCGCAGATCCGCGTCTCCTCGACCGACGATGAGGACGAGGGAGCGGGGAACCCGTTCAGCTTCGGCGACGACGAGGATGACGAGGAGCCGCTCACCGGCGAGGACCTCGCCGAGCTCATCATCGAGTCGACCGGGGGAGAGGATGTGTGGGACGAGTCCGGCTCGGAGATCGTGCCCTCCAGCGGACAGCTTCTCATCACCGCCACCCGCGAGCTCCACCTCGCCACGGCGAGCTTCCTCGAGAACCTCCGAGCCAACTCGGATGTCTTCGTGATCGTCGAGACCCGCTTCATCGACATGGTCGACGACTTCCTCGAGGACATCGGCGTCGACAGCCGCAATCTCGGCCAGCCGCCGGGACAGGGCTTCGGTACTGCGTTCGGCACCCTGAATTCGGCGCGGACCGGCGGCACCGACATCGGCTTCAACAACCTCGGTGACCCGACGAACCCCGCGCTGGCCATGGGACAGGATCGCACCGCGGGCCGGATCGAGCATGTCCTCGACGGATTCGTGGGCGCGGCCGCGGGAGAGCGCCTGACCTCCGCCCTGCGCGGGCTGACCCTGCAGGTCACCTGGCTCGATCCGTTCCAGATCAACGCGATCGTGCGGGCGACCCAGGAGCAGCGCAGCGCGCGTACGGTCACCGCCCCGCGCGTGACCGCCTCGAACGGCCAGCGCGTCCATGTCTCCGTGATCACCCAGCGCTCGTACGTCCAGGACTACGAGCTCGTCTCCGGGGGAACCGGTCAGGTCGTCTCCGAGGTCGCCGACCCGGTGATCGACACCTTCCAGGACGGGGTGGTCCTCGATGTCCGTCCGGTGATCAGCTCCGATCGGAAGTACATCACCCTCGATGTCCGACCGACCCTCGCGAGCCTGATCAACGGCGTCATCTCGACCGTCACCATCAGCCTGGGAACCCTGAACACCGCCGCGAGTCAGGTCGAGATCGACCTGCCGGAGATCTCGCTCCAGCAGGCGTTCACCTCGGTCACCGTGCCGGACGGCGGAACGGTGCTCCTCGGTGGTTTCCGCAGTCTCAACGAGCGGAAGTACGAGTCCAGCGTGCCGCTCCTCGGGAAGATCCCGTTCTTCAAGAACGCCTTCCGTCGTAAGGCCTACCTGAACGAGAAGCGGTCGCTCTACATCCTCATCACCGCCAAGGTCGTCGACCTGCGCGCCGAGGAGCGCGATCTCTACAACTGATCCTCGGGTCGGGAGCGGCGCGCCCGCTCGCTTCCCCGGAGCGGGAGCCCGAGGCTCCGCTCGAGAACCACGTCTCGTCCCGGGTGGGGTCTGCGGCCCCGGTCATCTCGGTTCGAGGCGTGGTTCTTCCCATCTCGGCGGTCCGGGGACGGATCCCGAGGAGTCGGGCCGACGAAGCCCGCGGAGAGGCCGGCGTCATGCTGCGCGCGATCTTCTTCGACATCGACAACACGCTCTTCTCCACCCGGGAGTTCGCCCGCAGGGCGCGAGCGGCGAGCGTCGAAGCGATGATCCAGGCCGGGCTCCGGATCGATGCTCCCACCCTGATCGCCGAGCTGGATGAGGTCGTCCGAGAGTTCAGCTCCAACTACGAGCGCCACTTCGACAAGCTGCTCCTCCGGCTCCCGCGCCGGGTGACCCGTGGCCTGAATCCGAGTCTGATCGTGGCCGCTGGAATGGTCGCCTACCACCAGACCAAGTTCCGCCACCTCGAGCCGTTCGAGGACGCGTACGAGGTGTTGCGGAGACTGGCGCGCACGGAGCTGGTCCGGGGGATCATCACCGAGGGACTCGAGGTGAAGCAGGCCGAGAAGCTCGTCCGGCTGAAGGTCCATGAGTTCCTCACCCCGCACGCGATCTTCATCTCCCACCAGATCGGCATCTCCAAGCCGAACCCGAAGCTCTACCAGCGCGCCTGCGGGGACCTGAACCTGAAGCCTTCGGAGTGCATGTACGTCGGCGACCAGCCGGCGCTCGACATCGACCCCGCCAACTCGATCGGGATGGTGACGGTCCGCATCCTCAGGGAGGGGCACAACCGGGATGTCCGCGGGGAGTCCGAGCCGGACTTCGAGGTCGAGAACTTCTGGGACCTGATGGAGATCCTGACCGCTCGCTACGAGGTCCAGGTCCCGGAGGTCATCTGAGATGACGACACCGCACCGCGATCCCGGGCTCGGGACGGCACCGACTCCGGCGCTCACCCTCGTCGTCCCCGTCTGCGACGAGCTCCCGAACCTCGACGCGCTCTTCCAGGCGACCCTCCCGGTGCTCGAGGAACTCCCGGGCGGATTCGAGTGGATCCTCGTCGACGACGGCTCGACCGATGGCTCCTCTGGGAGGCTCCGGGAGCTGGCGGGGAGAGATGCTCGCATCCGGGTTCTTCACCATCGTCGGCGGTACGGCAAGGGCGCGGCCCTCACCACCGGGTTCCGCCGGGCGCGGGGCAGTGTCATCGCCACCATTGATGCCGACCTTCAGGAGGATCCGCGGGAGCTGCCGCGCCTCCTCGATGCGCTCTCGGCCGGGTACGACCTGGTCAGCGGTGCCCGCCTGCAGCGTCGGGATCCGTGGTCGAAGCGCAGCAGCTCCCGACTCTTCAACGCCCTCACCCGGCTCCTGGGCGGTCCGCCGCTCAGGGACATCAACTGTGGGTTCAAGGTCTACCGGCGGGAGCTGGCGAACTCCCTCCCGCTCGAGGCGGGTCGCTTTCGCCTCGCCCCCCTGATCGCGCACTGGTGGGGCTATCGGGTGACCGAGGTCCCGGTCGCTCATCGCGAGCGCGCGGCCGGGCGCTCGCACTTCGGAGGGCGGCGCTTCCCCGGGGCTCTCTTCGACCTGCTCGCGGTCGTCTTTCTCTTCCGCTATCAGGATCGGCCGGGGCACCCTTTCCTTCAGGCGGGGATCCTCTCGTTCCTCCTGGGGGCGGGCATCACCCTTCACCTCGCCGTGCGGTGGTTCCTCGATGACTTCACCATCGGCGCCCGCTACCCCCGCCTCGCCTTCGGGCTTCTCCTGCTCCTCCTCGGGGTGCAGCTCCTCGCGACCGGGGTCCTCGGAGAGTGGCTCGCCTGGAGAACCCGGGAGGGGGACGAGCATCGCGTGCGGGAAGAGGGAGCGCGCCTGCCCGGAGCTGGCGAGGAGATGACCCGCGACCTCGAGCCCCCCCGCCGGGAGGATGTGTCGTCATGATCCCCCTGCGGGTGGTGACGGCCGCCTGGCCGAGTCCCTCCGCGCCCTTCCGGGCGCGATTCCTGCAGGAGCTCCACCTCGCTCTCGGCGCGGGCTTCCCGGCCGAGATCCTCGCCCCGCGAGTACACCGCGACGACCCCCTCGACGAGGAGCGGCAGGGACTGCGGGTCCGCCGCTTCTCCTACCCGACCCGGGGCCACGGGGTTCGCGCCGACGGCATCGGACCGATCGGAGCCCTGCGCTACCTCCTCTCCGCTCGTGCCACCGCGCGTCGAATCTGGCGCCCGCGGGGAGCAGCCGGGCCGGACTCGACCGAGGAGAGGGGGATCGTGATCGGGCACTGGGTGGTTCCCACGGGTTGGATCGCGCGCGAGGTCTCTCGACGCCTCGACTGGCCCCTGATCCTCTACGCCCATGGCTCCGATCTGAATCGCTACGGGAAGGGGCGAGTGGGCCGTCGGCTGGTCCAGCAGGCTCTGCGCTCCGCCCGCCTCGTCATCGCGGCGAGCGAGCCCCTCGCCGAGGAGGTTCGGCGGCTCGGTCCAACCGGGCTGCGCGTCGAGGTCCTCCCCATCGGAGTCTCCTCCGAATTCCTCTCCGAGGAGACCGGGACCGCCGCCCCGATGCCCGACTCCGCTCCGCCGCCCCTGCGCGTTCTCTTCGTGGGGGATCGACTCCCTGCCAAGGGGGCGGACCTCCTCGAGGAGGCGGCGCTGCGGGCGATCCAGCGAGGAGCGACCCTGTCCCTGACCTGGATCGGGGATGGGCCCGCAGACGCGGAGCACACCGTGGGTGAGCGTCGGGGCCCGTGCGGACCGAAGGAGATCGCCGCGGCGATGCGCGATGCCCACCTCCTTGTCCTCCCGAGCCTGAGTGAGGGAACTCCGGTGGTCTTGCAGGAGGCGATCGCCTGCGGGCTCCCCTGGGCTGCGACGCCGGTGGGGGGGATCCCCGACCTTCATCGGAGCTATCCGGGAGGGCTGCTCCTTCCGGACCCGAGCGATCGCGGGGCGGTCATCGAGGCGCTCGCCCTCCTCTTCCTCGAGCGATGCCAGGAAGGGGAAGGGCCGGCGACGCGTCGACGGACCGCGATGCTCGGAGAGAGAGCCTCGCTCTCCCAAAGTGCGCGCGCGAGCCGGCTCGCGGCGCTGATCCGGGAGGTGGCATGAACCGCGATGTCGAGGCGCGACCGCCCAATCCCCCTTCCCTCGAAGTCACGGGGGTGTCCCCTTCGGGGACCGAGGAGGCCCCCCTTCACTCCCGGCCGGCGCGCTCCGGCTGGGGTGTGGGCCTCCTCTGCGCGGCGCTCGCCTTCGCGCTCTACCTCCCGGTGGTCGAGGGAGAGTTCGTCTTCGATGATCGCAAGCTCGTCGTGGAGAACGAGGAGCTTTGGCGCCCCTACGAAGGGCCGGGGGGGGAGGCGCGCGTGTTCCTCGACCGGCTGGGGGGGATCTTCCGACCGGAGGAGGCGGAGAGCCCGGTCCGGACCGCCTTCCGACCGATCCGCTTCTTCTCCCTCCGCGTGGACGCCCTCACCACACGGGCGCTCGAAAACTTCGATCCGAACACGGGGGAGCCCGGGACCGAGGTCTTCCACCTGCACAACATCCTCCTTCACGCACTGAACACGCTCCTCCTCGTCCTCATCGTGCGGACCATCGCGCCGCGCGGCCCACTCTGGGCGGCCCCGTTCCTCGGGCTGCTCTTCGCCGCGCACCCGATCCAGACCGAGTCGGTCGCGTACATCTCCGGACGCCGGGATGTGCTCTTTCTCTTTCATTACCTCCTGGCCGTCCTCCTTTACCTGCGGGGGCGGGAGAGCGGTGGCTGGGGCCGGGGCCTCCTCATTGCGGCGATCGCGTGGTGCGCGCTGGCGACGAAGGAGATGGCGGCCTCCCTCCCCGTCACCCTCCTTCTCCTCGAGGGATTGGCGGAGCCCGCGCGAGGAGACCGACCCGGAGTCCGACGCGTCCTGGATCGCCTGCCGCTCCTGCTCCCCACTTTCGTGGCCACCTCTCTCTTCGTCTTCATCCTGCTCGGGAGTCAGAACCCCGGGGGGGGAAGTGACTGGTGGGGGGGATCTCCCCTCTCCGCGTTCCTGACCTCCGGGCGCGCGATCCTCTCCTATGTGCGGCTCTTCCTGCTCCCCTACCCGCTCTCGGTCGACCATTCCTTCGACGCCTTTCCTCCCTCCACCGGCTGGCTCGAGCCGGCCTCGAGCCTGCTCGCCTGGATCGGCATCGCCGGTTCGATCCTCGCTGCGTTCCTCCTTCGAAGGCGGAATCCGCTCACCTCGATCTCCGTGCTCCTCTTCCTCGTCACCATCGCACCGGTGGCCCAGTGGATCCCGCACCCCGAGCGCTTTGCGGAGCACCATCTCTATCTCCCATCGATCGCACTCCTCATGGTGGGCGCCGGGGCCCTGGGGTCCTTCGTGCGGAGGAGCCCCGACCTCGCCCTCGCGGCCGGGGCCTTGCTCCTCCTCGTCGCAGGTGGCGTGACGGTCGACCGCCTCGCGGACTGGCGAAGCCCCTACGCCCTGTGGCGCTCGGCAGCGGAGGTTCATCCTCGATGCGCGCGCGCCCACTTCGGGTGGGGGAACTCCGCCTGGCAGCTGCAGCCGCCCCGCCCCGACGAGGCGGTCCTCGCCCTCGGTCGCGCCGCCGAGCTCTGGGCTCCGGTGGCCCGGGACTCCCTCCAGCAGGGCTACTACCTCCAGACCCTGCAGATCCGCGCCGGGATCCTCGCGACCTCCGAGAGCCCGGAGGACCTGGAGATCGCGGTGGGGCACCTGACCGCTCTGCTCGAGGAGCTCGACACCGACGGCACTCCCGTGGCGGAGCAGCCGCTCGTCTGGACCGAGCTGATGAAGCTGAGGACGCGGCGCGGGGAGGAGGCCCTCGCCCTCGAGTGCGCCCGGAGGCTGGTCGCCCTCGATGCGCCGGACCCCCTCCGGGTTCAGGCGAGCCTCCTGATCGCCGCGCATCTCGCGGAGGGGGGCGATCTGCCCGCGGCGGAGGAGGCTCTCGTGGACACTCTCGCCTCGACCGAGGACCCGCGCGCGCTCGCGGCCATCTGGTACCAGGTGGGGGTCCTGCGTCAGGGGCAGGAGCTCTGGGCCGCGGCGCGGGAGGCCTTCGAGCGGGCGGCGGAACGGATCGGGCCCACGGGGAACCGCGCGAGCGCCCTCTACAAGGCGGCGGAGTGCCGGATGATCCTCCGCGATGTCGCGGGCGCGCGGGCCCTCCTCGAGGAGATCCTCGACGGTGATCCGAAGCACCTCCCCGCCCTCCTCTCTCTGGGGGAGGTCGTGCTCGGTCAGGGAGAGTTGTCCGAGGCGGAGCGGATCTTCGAGACCATTCTCACCGTCGTGCCGGATGAGGAGCGGGCCCGACAAGGACTCGCGCAAGCTCGGGCGCGCCAGCGGGCCCGGGAGGAGCAGGCGACCGGGGGGGCGGATCCCTCCCGTGTCTCCGCTCTTCTGATGCTGCACGAACGCCTCCTCGCCGAGGGCCGCCTCGCGGACGCGACCCAGGCGCTCATCAAGGCGGAGCGGAATGCCGAAGGGCCTCAGGAGCGGGGCCGCCGCATCGAGCTGCGTCACGCGATCGCGCGGCTCCTCGTGCGCCGATCGGTCGAGGCGGAGAGGGCCGGGGAGGAAACGGAGCGCGACGCCCGCCTCGAGGAGGCCTCCGGCTGGTATGAGCGTCATCGGGAAGTCGCGACCCCTCTCGAGCGGGAGTCCGCCGCGGTCGAGGCGGCGGAGGTCTCACGGCGCCTCTCCGGCCCGGCGACCGCCCTCGCTGTCCTCGCCGGCGAGTACGAGGCCGGAGTCCGGGGGGAGCGAATCCTGCGCTCCCTCGCCGGTCTCTCGCAGCGATCGGAGGACCCCGCGGCCATCGAGCGCTGGGTCACCCTCTACCAGGAAGCCGTGGGCGCCCCCTCCGCGGAGGGGGGGGACGCGAAGGGCCCCGACAGGCCCTCCCCTTCTGCCGGCGAACGGAATGGTGATGGGGCGAACGGTGACAGCGCGGAAGGGGACGGCGCGGAAG
>Ga0181579_10000435_pt1 | contig 33296 bp, 34 predicted proteins | sample 071ome_24_FD_132996 | JGI IMG/M metagenome (GOLD analysis project Ga0181579, IMG submission 132996) | Coastal salt marsh microbial communities from the Groves Creek Marsh, Skidaway Island, Georgia - 071402CT metaG (megahit assembly) | ecosystem: Environmental > Aquatic > Marine > Intertidal...
CGCAACCGGAACCGGTAACGGAGCCCCGGTTTTTAGTTCAGGTGACGCGACAGTTCGCCGATCGACTGGTCGACGAGGGCCTGCTGTTCGCTGTCGCCAAGGCTTTCCGTAACAATGCGCCGCGTTGCGGCCATGGCGATATCGACGGCTGCATTCCGGACGGCGACCACCGCATCGGCTTCCGCTTGGGCGATTTTGTCGGAGGCCATCTGTTCGCGCCGGGCAATCGCCTCGGCGATTTCTTCAGAGGCCTGACGTTCCAGCCGATCGGCCTCAGCACGCGCCTGGGCGATGATATCTTCTACGTCGCGGGCCGTGTCGCGCTGCTTGCGCTGATAGTCGGCGAGCACATGCTGTACTTCTTCATAGAGTTCGCGCGCTTCGTCGAGATTGGCGCGAATGCGGTCGGCGCGGCCGTCGAGCGCCCCGGTTATCGCTTTGATGGCTGGCCGAATGACAATAGCGATAAAGATAAGAAAACCAACGGCAACCCACATATCGGGGGTTTCGAACACGCTGTGCTCCATCAGGCGCGCTCCTGCATTACCGCTCCGACAGCCGCATCGGCGGTTGCAGCGTCGATATCGCGTCCCGTCAGGCGCGAGGCTGCGGCCTGCGCTGTTTCGGATGCGACATTGCGGATGTTTTCGAGCGCGTCGGCTTTGGCTGCCGCAATACGACTTTCTGCATCCGCCGTTTCCCTGGCAAGACGAGCAGTCAGTTCGTCCAGCCTTGTTGCCGACTCCGCAGCGGTCCGATCACGTGCTTCGCGCAGGATTGTCTGCGCTTCGGCGCGCCCGTCCGCCAGGGCCTGCTGATAGGATTCAAGCACCTGCTCGGCCTCCGCCTTCAGGGCTTCGGCCTTCTCAAGGTCCCCGTCGATCCGTTCCTGCCGCTCGCGTAGTACGTCGGCAATCTTCGGGAGCGCCACCTTCCACATCACCAGATAAAGGACGGCAAAGCACACCACCAGCCAGAAGAGCTGTGTAGGAAAGCTGGACGGATCGAGTTGCGGCATCGTTTCTCCCCGCGTTTCGCGGCTGGACTAGCGCTTCGTACCCTGTAACGTCAGAAGACGAACAGAAGCAGGAGCGCGACGACCAGACCGTAAAGCGCGATGGCTTCGACGAGCGCGAAACCGATCCAGGTCATCGGAGTAACGTGCGGGGCGGCTTCCGGATTGCGTGCCACCGAGGAAATGAAGGTGGCAAAGATGTTCGCGATGCCGATGCCGGCACCGAACAGTCCCAGCGTGGCGAGGCCAGCACCGATTAGCTTTGCAGCGTCAGCTTCCATGATATCGTTCCTTTCTTGGATTGGGTCGGTTGCGTTTGTTTAAGGTTCGGTTGCGATCCGGTCAGTGCAGGTGGATCGCGTCGTTAATGTAAAAGCAGGTCAGGATCGTAAACACATAGGCCTGCAGGAAGGCGATGAGAATCTCCAGTCCCGTCAGTGCGACGACGAAGGCAAGAGGCAGTATGCCGCCCACGACGCCCATGCTGACGACGAAACCGGCAAAAACCTTGAGCATGGTATGGCCCGCCGTCAGATTCGCGAACAGGCGGAGCGACAGGCTGACCGGTCGCGACAGGTAGGAGATGATCTCGATCGGAATCATCAGCGGCCACAGGGCGACCGATACCCCCGGCGGGGCGAAGAAAGAGAAGAAATGCAGCCCATGCTTCACGAATCCCAGGATCGTCACGACCAGAAACACGACGAGCGCCATCGCGAACGTGACAATGATGTGACTGGTGAAAGTAAAACTGTATGGGGTCATCCCCAGCATGTTGCCGAACAGGACGAACATGAAGAGCGTGAAAACGAAGGGGAAGAATTTTCGACCTTCCGCGCCGACCGTGTCGCGTAAAAGGTTCGCGACGAATTCGTACGAAATCTCCGCCATCGACTGCCAGCGCCCGGGAACAAGTTCACGACGCCGCATCCCGATCACGAGAAACAGGATCGCAAGTCCGACGGCGAGCGACATGTACAGGGCGGAATTCGTAAATGAGACATCCGTTTCCCCAAGCTTCAGAGGAATCAGCGTCTTAATTTCGAACTGCGCGAGCGGGCTGTGGCCTTCCGCTGCCAATTTTCCCTCGTTTTATTGTCGTCGGCCCGGCAATCGCCGCACCGACGTCGTTATTCCCCAGTTCGTCTATCCGCGTCAGCCTGATCTTCCGGCGACGTCTGCCCTGTCTTCTGCCCGGTATTCGCGGGCCTGTAGCCGACGCCCTGACCGATACCGGTCGCGGCGCGATAGACATTCATAAACCCTGCCACGCTGCCCAGAATAAAGAAGAGCAACATGAACCAGGGCGTAGTTTCCAGCCAGTAATCGAGCAGCAGCCCGATCCCGACTCCGATGGCAAGCGCCGATACCAGTTCGACGCCCAGTCGCATTGCAAAGCCCAAGCCATTGCGACTGTTGTTCTTCGACGGCGACCTTCCAGCCGCCTGATCGGTCGAAGCCTTCAAATTCCGCAACCGGGCTTCAAGATCCTTCAAACTGGAGGACTTGTCTGACTCGGTCATAGCGGGAATGCCCCGATTTTCGCCAAAACGGCCCGCTTTCCACGCCGAAAGGCGGGGGCACCATAGGGAGCGGCCCGGACCCTGTCAAGGCTGAATGGTTGGTGTCTAAAGCATTGGAATATATGGATAATTAAGAAAAATTCCGGTTCAGGCAGAGTCGCGGAGCTTCTCCGCCGTATGCAGGTCCACAGATACGAGCTGCGACACGCCCCGCTCGCCCATCGTCACGCCGAACAGACGGTCCATATGGGCCATTGTGAGCCGGTGATGCGTGACAATCAGGAAACGCGTGCCGGTCTCCGATGCGATTTCGTTGATCAGGTTGCAGAACCTTTCCACGTTGGCGTCGTCAAGCGGTGCATCGACCTCGTCCAGCACGCAGATCGGGGCAGGGTTGGTCTGGAACACTCCGAACAGAAGTGCGATCGCGGTCAGCGCCTGCTCGCCACCTGACAACAAAGAAAGGGTCTGAAGTTTTTTGCCCGGCGGACTGGCCATGATTTCGAGCCCTGCTTCCAGCGGGTCGTCCGCTTCGGTCAGTTGCAGGTGGGCCTTGCCGCCGCCGAACAGACGGGTGAACAGCGACTGGAAATGGCCGTCGACTTCGGTAAAAGCCGCGAGGAGTCTCGCACGTCCTTCGCGGTTGAGGCTGGAAATTCCCTGTCTCAGCCGGGCTATCGCCGCCAGCAGGTCTTCGCGTTCCGTCTGCATCGACTGGATACGCTCATCGAGTTCAGCCGCTTCCGCCTCGGCGCGAAGATTGACCGGGCCCATATTGTCGCGCTCGCGCTTCAGCTTTTCGACACGGATTTCGGTCGCTTCGAAATCCGGCAGCTTCTCGTCGTCCTCGACACCGACCGCTTCAAGCGCGTTCTGCGGCGAACAGCCGATATGTTCCTCGGCACGTTCCTTGATAGAGCTTTGCGACTGCTGGATCTGGGTAACGGCCGATTCGCATCGAACGCGTTCCTCGCGCGCTGCCGCGAGTCCGGCTTCGGCCTTGCGCCGGGCATCGCTTGCGACGGTAAGCGCCGTTTCCGCCTGCGCCAGCGCATCGGCGGCCTGATCGCGTAGCGACTCCGATTCCGAAATCTGATCGAACAGGACCGTTCTCTGTTCTGCGATTTCGGCGGGCCGCGCCTGGAGCCGCTCAAGCGTTTCGCAGGCCTGCGCCCGTCGGTCGGCATAGGCGGCGATCTGTTCTACGGCATTGTCGCGACGTCCGGTCCACGAGGAAAGTTCGGACTCTATTGCAGTAAGGCGTTCACGCCGCCGTGTAGCCTCGCGCTGAAACGCGTCATGATCGACCTGGCGACGGTTTGCGGTCCGGCGTACTTCCGCAAGCGCTTCCCGCTGGCGCATCGCTTCCTGACGCCGTTCATCGACATCGCCGATCATCGCCAGATCCTGCTCTGCAGCTGTCGCCGCTGCCGAGGATTCCTCGTCGTCTGCACGGAGAGAGGTTGCCGTTTCTTCAATCGAGGCAAGGCGCGACCTTGCGTCTGCAAGCTTTCTGTTCTCCGCCGCTTCGCGGTCGCGAAGCTCCTGAAATGCCTTGTCGGCGTCACGGGCTGCCGCCCGTGCTTCGCGTTCAGCCTCAGTTGCGTCCGCTGCGGCCTGTCTTGCGGTCTCGAAACGAAGCCGGACATCCTCCAGGGCGCGGTCCGCGTGATCTGCCTCCGCGGTAATGGTCTTGAGGCGGTTGCGCTGCTGCAGCCGGTTGGCGGCGCCTTCGCCTGCCTCGCCAAGAATGATGTAGCCATCCCAGCGCCAGACGGAGCCTTCCCGGCTGACGAGGCGCTGACCCTGCTGAAGGCTGCGTGAGAGCCGGCTTCCGGCTTCGTCGTCGTCAACGACCCCGATCTGGGAAAGACGCCGCGCCAGCGCGGGGGGCGCGCTTACGGCGTCTGCCAGTGGCGTCGCTCCGGGCGGCAGCGTCGGAGGGTTCTCATAGGCTGCGAATGCTTTCCAGTGTACCGGCGCGGCCTCGTCCGCCGGCGCGCTCAGATCGTCGCCCAGCGCCGCGGCGAGCGCGAGTTCGTACCCGGGTTCGACCTGCAGCGCATCAACCATCGGCGGCCACAAATCCGGATCACCTACGGTCAGCATGGTTTCCAGCGCATTGATTTCCGCCTTGAGGCGGGTGCATCTGGTTTCCGCTTCGCGCAACGCTTCGCGGATTTCCGACTCGCGCGAAAGCGCCTGGGCCCGGGTGGCTTCTGCACCATCTACTGCGGTACGCGCGGCCTCCAGCGTTTCACGGGCGTTCGCAAGGGATGAAGCCAGTTCCCTGCTGTCGCCTTCGGCAGCGATCACTGTCTCTGCCTGCTCGCGGTCGCGTTCCAGTTCTTCGAGCCGGGTCCCGATACGGGCGCGGCGCTGGCCGATCTCTGCAATCCTGCGGCGCAACGCATCGCGTCGGGATTCGTCCGCCGCGATCGATTCGGTGAGGACTGTCAGCTCCTGTTCGAGATGCTGTACTGCTACCAGCGCTTCGTCGAGCGCTGCGCGGGAGGAGACGGCTTCCGCTTCCTCATTCTGCTGGGCGGCGCGCAAGGTCCCGGCTTCGCTGGCGAGCCGTGCCAGAGCAGCCTCCGCATCGCTCTTAAGGCTCGCTTCGCGTTCGGTGTCCCCGTCGATCTGGGCGACCCGCGCCTCGACCTCGGCGCACTCGGCCAAGATGCGCTGTTCTTCCTGTTCCAGCCCGTCGCGCGCGAGGGTCAGCCGTTGCAGGGCTGCTGCTGCGCGCGATTCGGCTTCGCGAAGCGGCGGCAAGCGGTCCGCTGTCTCTGCCTCACCCGTTGTTGCCGTCGCGACAGCGCTGGTCAATCCGGCTACTGTTTCTTCCGCTTGCTTCAGGCTTTCCGCAGCTGCAACGCGGTCCGCCTCGGCGCGTTTCCACTGGTGATGGAAATAGATCGCTTCCGCCTTGCGGATGTGATCGCTGAGATTCCGGTAGCGGGTCGCCTGACGGGCTTGCCTCTTGAGGCCCTTGTACTGATCCTCAAGCGCGCCGATCACGTCTTCCAGCCGTTCGAGGTTGGTTTCAGCCGCGCGAAGCCGCAACTCCGCCTCATGCCGCCGCGAATGAAGACCGGTGATGCCCGCGGCTTCTTCCAGCAAATGACGCCGGTCGGCCGGTTTTGCGGAAATGAGCGCGCCGATCCTGCCCTGGCTTACCAGCGCGGTGGACCGCGCGCCTGACGAAGCGTCGGCGAATAGCGTCTGTACGTCGCGCGCCCTGACATCGTTTCCATTAACCCGATAAGCGGATCCTTCGCCGCGCTCGATACGGCGGATAACGTCGATTTCGTCCCGATCGTTATAGGAAGGGGGGGCGTCGCGGTTCGAATTATCGAGGGTCAGCGAGACTTCTGCGATATTGCGCGCGGGGCGCGTATCGGTGCCGCCGAAGATCACGTCTTCCATGCCGCCGCCGCGCATCTGTTTTGCGGAGGTCTCGCCCATGACCCAGCGCATCGCTTCGACGAGATTGGACTTGCCGCAGCCGTTTGGGCCGACCACGCCCGTCAGACCGGGCTCGATCCAGAGCTCGGTCGGGTCGACGAACGATTTGAAGCCGGTAAGCCTGAGTCTCGTAAAATGCACGTCTGTACCTGTCCCTGTTAACTATTGCCGTCCCACTCGGTCGGTCCGCTATTTGATCATCGGGTCGACGACGGCCCGAAACTGGTCCAGCGTCAGCCCGCCGCTGAATTTCTGTCCGTTTATGATGATCGTCGGCGTCGAACTGATTTCGAAAGCTTTCTGACCGTCGATCCGCTGTTTGAGGACCGCGTCGGCGACATCCTGTTTCTTTAGACAGGCCTCGAAATCCTGCTGGCTCATGCCGCCGAGACGGGCAAGTTTCGAGAGCGCCGTCAGGGGATTGTTTGAGCGGGACCAGGTTTCCTGCTGCAGAAACATTGCGTTTATGAAGGAATGATATCGGTCGGGGCCCGCGCAGCGAGCCAACATCGAACCTGTCAGGGCCAGCTGGTCGAGAGGGAAGTCGCGATAGACCATCCGCACCTTGCCGGTATCGATGTATTCCTTCTTTACGGTCGGAAGGACCTGATTGTGAAACGAGGCGCAGTGCGGACAGGTCAGCGAGGCGTACTCGATCAGCGTGACCGGCGCGTCCGCCTTGCCGATCACCATATCGTCCTTCGTGATTTCCACCGCGTCATATGTCTTGTCGGGAGTAGGGGCGGTCGCCTGCGCAGTCTGCGTTGCGGCGCTCGCCGGCTGGGTGCGCGCGGTTGGCTGATCGTTGCCTGTCATCTCGTAGATCACGACAACGGCGCCGATGGCGACGACGCCTCCAACAATATATACCCATATATTCCGCATGATTTCCTCCCGTATACTAGATATAGCGTAGAGAGTGAGGTCCGGTCCAGCGCGACCTGTGGATAAAAAGCGCCCTCGGCAGACCGCGATTTTCGCCTATTTGCGTGATTTTCCGTCGATTTCGAGAAGGCATCCCAGACGGGTGAGCGCCTTTCTCAGTTCGTCGTCCGAAATTTTTTCCGTCTGCGATTCGATTTGTGCGAGGCGGGCCGCATCGGGCGGGGCCGGAAGTCGCCTTGCAGCGGGTTTGCGGCGGCGTACCGGTTGCGCCTGTTTGATCGCGATCTTTCCGACAGCGCGGTATCCGCAGAAATTATTGATACGTTCGAGCAGGACAGGTTCCATATGCTGGAGCTCCAGCGCCATGGCCCCGGATGCCGAAACATGAAGGGTGCCGTCCATCCGCGCACCGCGCGGGTAGCTGATCCTTTCCGGCGTACAGCTTTCGGCAAGAGACTCACCGACAATTTCCGGCCAGCGGGTGACGACCTCGATCGCTGAAAATCCCTGCCGGCGTACAGCGGGCTCCGCGATCTTGGGCAGCAGGGCCGCGAGCGCGCGGGGACCTTTTCCCGTCCACTTGGTTTTAGGTGGCTGCGCCATAATCCGGTCTCCGGTCCGCGATTTCGGACAGTATACAGCGCTGTGCTAGCCTGTGGTTACGCCAAGTCGACAAGTTCCTGTGAATAAATGGTCAAAGCTGCCAAAACTTCCCGAAAAGACGCCGCGACCCTGCGACGCCGTCTGCTGGCCTGGTACGACAGGCATCGGCGGGTCCTGCCATGGCGCGCGTCCGCCGGGAAGCGTGCCGATCCCTATCATGTATGGCTCAGCGAAATCATGCTGCAGCAGACGACTGTGGCGACAGTAGGCCCATACTTTCTGCGTTTTCTCGAACGATGGCCTGATGTCGACTCTTTGGCGAAGGCCGACCTCGACGATGTGCTTCACGGCTGGCAGGGGCTTGGCTATTACGCTCGTGCCCGCAACCTGCATAAATGCGCCGGGGTTGTGAGCCGCGACCATGGCGGAATCTTCCCCGATAGAGAGGAGGGGCTGCGCGCTCTTCCCGGTGTCGGCGCATACACGGCGGCGGCAATCGCCGCCATAGCGTTCGGCCGTCCTGCCAGTGTGGTCGATGGTAATGTCGAACGTGTCATGGCGCGTCTGTTTGCCATCGAGACTCCGATGCCGGAGGCTAAAACGGAGATACGGGAACGCGCGGCTGCGCTGGCCCCGACGACAGCACGTGGAAGGCCCGGCGATTACGCCCAGGCGCTGATGGATCTCGGCGCAACGATATGTACGCCGCGCAAGCCTAAATGCCTGCTTTGTCCCGTGTCCTCAGCTTGCAGCGCCTGCGCAGCCGGAATTGTAGAGGCCTTGCCGAGACGTGCGGCCAAAAAGACCAAACCCACGCGCCGGGGAGTTGCGTTCTGGGTCATTGCGCCGTCCGGAAGAATCCTTTTGCGCCGCCGCGCGGAGGCTGGGCTGCTCGGCGGGATGATGGAGGTACCGTCGACCGGCTGGCGGGAAGAAGGCTGGGATTTCGAAGAAACGGTTTCGGGGGCGCCGGTGAAAGCGGAGTGGCATGCGTTGCCCGGAATCGTGCGGCATACCTTCACGCATTTTCACCTGGAACTGTCCGTTATGGCGACGACCGTCGATGACGATCCGGTCGACGGCATCTGGTGCCTGCCGGAACGGTTGGGAGAGCACGCACTACCGACTGTAATGAAAAAGGTCGTCGCGCATGCGCTCAAGGCGACGGCGTAACGCCCGTAGCCTCGTATCCTAGGGCTCCTTGCCCCGTATAAGGACAGGCGTCAGCACGTCCTCTCCGGCAAAGTGCCGCCGCAGATTTGTGAGCAGCAACTGCACGCCGTTTTCAAGCGCCTCGTGGGTGATCGCGCCCAGATGCGGGGTCAGGACGACGTTGTCGAGTGCAAACAGCGCTTCCGGCAGATGGGGTTCCCCCTCGAACACGTCGAAACCCGCGCCGGCGATGACGCGGTTCTGCAGCGCAGTAATGACGGCGTCCGGGTCTGTAACGCTGCCGCGGGCGATGCTGACGAGAATCCCCTCGGGGCCCAGAGCGTCGAGTTCGTCGGTGGAGATCAGGTGCCGTGTCGCGTCTCCGCCGGGGCAGGCGAGCACGACATAATCGGCCCATCTGCAAAGGTCGGCCCGGTCGGCAAAGTATTTCCAGGGCAAACCCGGCTTCGCGTTAGGCCCGTGCCATCCGATATCCATCTCGAACGCCTCGGCGCGCTCGGCGATCTTGTGACCGATCCGTCCGAGCCCGACGATGCCGAGCCTCTTTCCGCCGATCGTGTGACCGCGCGGAAAGGGAACGCCTTCCGCCCATTTTCCCGCCCGCACATAGGCGTCTGCTGCAATCAGCCGGCGCGTCACCGCCATCATCAAAAGGATCGCCATCTCGGCGACGCCGACGTCGTTGGTGCCGGGCGCATTGGCGAGCGTTATGCCCCGTTCGCGCACGGTCGGCAGATGTACGGATTCGTATCCGACGCCGAAGCAGTAGATGATTTCGAGGTCGGGGAGGGCGGCGAGAAGGTCTGCACTGGCGCCGCCGCGGCCGTTGGTAAGCATGGCCTTCACGTCATGCCCGACCCCGGCCACGAAGGCGTCCTTGTCTTCCGCGCGCCCGTAATCGTGCACGGTGAATTCCTCGGCCAGCGCGTCGAGCACGGTCGCGGATCGTTTCTGAATGACGATGATGCCGGGCTTTTCCATCGTCAGATCTCGCCGGTCAGGTATCGTTATTCAGATGCGGTGCGTTCCGCCATCTCGGCGCGTACGCGTTCTCGCAGCTTGTCGATGGGGACGATCTTGCCGCGCCGTTCCACATGCCAGAAGGTCCAGCCGTTGCAGGCCGGCGCGTTCTGGACACTGGCGCCGACCTGGTGGATCGACCCGCGCGTGTCGCCGGCGACGATGCTGCCGTCGGCGTGGATCCGGGCGGAAACCCGTTTTCGGACATCGAAAAGCTGTTCGCCGGCGCGCAGGAGTCCGCGCTCGACGACCGAACCGAACGGGACGCGCGGTTCGTTGCGCTTCTCGGGCGTCGTTACAAGGGCAGCCGGATCGTCGACAGACTTGACCGATCCGATCCGGGTACGGGCGACGGCGATATAGTCCTCATCGCGTTCGATCCCGACCCAGTCGCGTCCCAGGCGCTTGGCGACCGCGCCGGTGGTGCCGGTGCCGAAGAACGGATCAAGGACCAGATCGCCTGGATTGCTCGATGACAGGATCACACGATGAAGCAGGGATTCCGGCTTCTGGGTGGGGTGCGCCTTGCGGCCGGCATCGCGGATACGCTCTGCGCCGCCGCAGATCGGCAGCAGCCAGTCGCTGCGCATCTGCATGCCTTCGTTCAGCGCCTTCATGGCCTGGTAGTTGAAGGTCGGGCGCGCGTCCTGCGATTTGGAACACCAGATCAGGGTCTCGTGTGCGTTGGTGAAGCGTTTGCCGCGAAAATTGGGCATCGGGTTGGTCTTGCGCCAGACGATATCGTTCAGCACCCAGAACCCGAGATCCTGAAGGGCGGCTCCGACCCGGAAGATGTTGTGATAGCTGCCGATGACCCAGAGCGAGCCGGTGTCCTTGAGAAGGCGCCGGGCCGCCGACAGCCAGCCCTGCGTAAACCGGTCGTACTCGGCGAACGTGTCGAAACGGTCCCAGTCTTCTTCGACGCCATCGACGCGCGTGTTGTTCGGGCGGTGAAGGTCGCCCGATAGCTGAAGATTGTATGGCGGGTCCGCAAAGATAAGATCGACGGACTCTTCCGGAAGCCCGTTCATGATGTCTATGCAGTCGCCCGTAAGGATTCGATTGCGTTGCATAATGTCCCCCCGAACATTCTTGTGCCGGAATTCCCGGCCGGTTTCCCCCCGTCTCGCCACGGGTGAACGCGAACCATGAGTCAGCCGGGACTCGCCGTCAATAAATTTTTTCGATTCGAATATTGGAATCAATGAGTTAGGTTATAAGGACGCGATATGTCGGGGGTCCGACGGACGCCGACTCAATATCTGGTTCAGACGGGGCTGCCGTCGAGCAGGGCGGCGATCGGGGTAAAACTCTTCCGGTGGTGCGGGGTCACCCCGACCCGCTCCAGCGCGGCGCGATGTTCCGCCGTGCCGTATCCCGCGTTTCGCTCCCAGCCGTAATCCGGATACCGCACCGCCAGTCGCGCCATGATCCGGTCCCGCGTTACCTTGGCGACAATGGACGCCGCCGCGATGGAGAGCGATACCGAGTCGCCTTTCACGACTGTCCTCACGGGGCAGGGCAGGGGCGGCGCTCGATTGCCGTCGACAAGGGCGAGCGCGGGTAATTCTTCAAGCGCGTCGATCGCTCGGGCCATGGCCCTGAAGGTGGCGCCGAGAATGTTGAGCTCTGCGATCTCGGCAGGCGTCGCCGCGCCGATGCCGATGCGTGCGAACGCGGGCAGCCTGCCTGCGATCTCTTCGCGCCGGGTCGGCTTCAGCTTCTTGGAATCGTCAATCGAGGCGACCAGGTCGTCCGGCAGGCGTTTGTCATCGAGAATAACCGCCGCGGCGACCACCGGGCCCGCCCACGGCCCCCGTCCGACCTCGTCGATTCCCGCGACGATGCCCTCGGTGCCGCATTCGAGGGAAAGGTCAGGCATCCGCCCCGGGTTTTCCTGCTTCGGGTGTGTTGGGTTCTTTTGCGTCGGGCGCCGGGAGAGCAGGAGGTTTTCTGCTATCGGGCTCGTTTGCAGCGGCGGCTCCATCTGCGCCGGCCTTGCGCCGTCGAACCCGTTCGAAAAGATTCCGCAGGCCGTGCGTAACGAACCGCATCATGCGCCGAACGAAGAATCGCTCGCCGGCGAAGGTGGAAACGAGGACGAGGTGGAGCGTTGGCAGTCGACGTTCGGCGATGTGATGAAGACGCCGTACGGTCGATAGCCAGAACGGGCTGAGCGCCAGGCTCATCACCGTGACGCAGACGATCAGCTTGCCTTCCTCGGGCGAAATCGCCGCGACTGCCAGTCCTGCCGCGGCAAGCAGGAACGAGAATTCCCCGAGCTGCGACATCATGACGCCGGACAGGAAAGCGCGCGGCCAGTCTTCCTTGAGGAAGTGAAGGATGGCGATATTGAGGGCGCTCTTGAACAGGGTGACGACAAGAAAAAGCAGCAGCACCGTCCAGAGGTTCTGCCACAGGAAGGCGAGATCGAGCAGCAGCCCGATCGAAAGAAAGAACACCATGAGCATGATGCTCTGGATCGGTCGCACGACCGCCAGCATCGGTTCTCGGTCGGCGCTGTTGCCGATAACGAGCCCGGCGAGGAAGGCGCCATAAGCCGGCGACAGGCCGAGCAGCCCCATCCCCGCGCTGGCGCCGAAGCAGTAGACGAGTCCGGCGAGCGGCGACAGGTCGGCATGGCTCGTTATGGTCTTGAAGAACGGCAGATGCTGTCGGCCGCGCCTCAGCAGGACCCGGATCAGCACGTAGAGCAATATGCCCGAAAGGATGACCTGGAAAACGCCTGCAAGGCCAAACCCTTCGCTGCCCAGATTGTCGACGACCAGCAGCATCGGCAGGAAAGCAAGGTCCTGGGCGATCAGTACGGCGACCGTGATCCTTCCCACGCGTCCACGTAGCGCATCGATTTCCTCCAGCAGCTTGACCGCCACGGCGGTGGACGAAAGCGCCACAACGAAGCCCAGCAGAATCGCCGCTTTGGTCGATATGTCGAGCAGCCCGGACAGGGCGAATATGACGATCAGGCTGCCGCCGGTCTGCAACAGTACGGCAGGGAGCGCGATCCGCCAGGTGTATTGCAGCGTTCGAACGCTGAGTTCCATACCGATCACGAACAGCAGGAGCAGGACGCCGAGTTCGGCGAACCCCGCGATCATGCCTTCGCTCTGGATGACCTCGAAGCCGGTGGGACCGAGAATGATGCCCGCAAACAGGTAGCCGACCAGCGCCGGCTGACGGAAATGGACGAAGATCATACCGCAGACCAGGGCCGTCAGCACGACATAGGCCATTCCGGTCAGGTCGGTTGCGTGTTCCATGCTGCTGGCATTACTAGCACGACATTTCGGAATTCTGAATCCGCTTTACGGTAATACGGTTCAGAAAAGCGACATCTGCCCGTCCTTTGCCAACGGCGGGCGGAATTGCGTCGTGTCCAGCCGGTTGCGGTCCTGAGGGTTGAGGCCCAGGCGGGCGACGGCGATTTCGAACCGTTTGCGCAGCATTGCCGCATACTCACCGGTGCCGCTCATGCGTTGCCCGTACGCGGAGTCGTATGATTTTCCGCCACGCGCGCCCCGTACCAGATTCATGACGTGTTTCGCCCGGTTGGGGACATGGGTCTCCAGCCATTCCTCGAACAGACCGGAAATCTCGAGCGGCAGGCGGAGAAGGATGTAGGAGGCGATGGTCGCGCCGGCATCCTTTCCGGCCGACAGGATGGTTTCGAGTTCCGCATCGTTGAGCGCCGGGATCATCGGCGCCGCCATGACGCCACACGGTACGCCTGCGTCCGCCAGCGCACGGATGGTTTCGATCCGGAGCGTTGGGGTTGCGGCGCGCGGTTCCAGCCGGTTGGCCAGACGCCGGTCAAGCGTTGTGACCGAAACGCAGACCTGGGCCAGCCCCTTTTCCGCCATCGGGCCGAGGATATCTAGGTCGCGCAGGACAAGGGCCGATTTGGTTACGATGCCGACCGGGTGGTTGAAGGCCGACAGCACCTCGAGGATAGACCGGGTGAGCCGCAGCGATTTTTCCGCAGGCTGGTAGGGATCCGTATTCGTCCCCATCGCCATGACCTGGCAGTCGTAATTCGGTTTGCGCAATTCGCGCTCAAGCAGTCTGGCGGCCTCCGGTTTGAAAAACAGTTTTGTTTCGAAATCGAGGCCCGGCGAAAGACCGAGATAGGCATGGGTGGGTCGGGCGAAACAGTAAACGCACCCGTGTTCGCACCCGCGATAGGGGTTGATCGACCGGTCGAACGGCACATCGGGAGAGGCGTTACGGGCGATGATCGTCCGCGTCGTATCCTTCGTCAGCGTGGTGCGAAGCTTCGGCGGCTCAATCTCACCTTCTTCGTTCCAGCCATCGTCTATCAGCTCGGTCGTGAGTTGCTCATAACGGCCCGACCAGTTGCTGACGACGCCACGCCCCTTGAGCGCGTTGCCGGTCTGAGAGCGGGAATTTAACGAAACAGCCATAAATGATGTTACCCCGGTTAAACGAACAAAACAAGAACATTATGGCCAAACGAAAACGATCGCATGATCGCTGCGCAAATTAGTCGGTATAGGAAAAGGACCCGTCGCTATGCGGGCCCTTACATACGTATAAGGTCAGTCAGACCAGAGAAAGGTTGGTCGCGGCCATCTTGCCGTTGCGACCGGCTTCCATCTCATACTGAACCTTCTGGCCTTCCTGTAGTGGCGGCAGACCCGCGCGCTCTACGGCGGAAATATGGACAAAGGCGTCTGCCCCGCCCTCATCCGGTTCGATAAAGCCGAACCCCTTGGTCGGATTGAACCACTTCACGGTTCCTGTAGGCATGAAAACTTCCCTATGTGTTATTTCTTTCATTCGCGCATCGCGCAAATTTCAGGCTTCGGATTATGTGGGAATATTTGCACCATTGCCGGGCTGGCAATGCAAAATACACCGCGGCTCCATTGGCCTGATGGTGTTATTGTCGCGGGAACGCAAAAATATGACAAGAGCGATTATTCGAGGGCAGCGTGCTTCCCGCCACCGCCGTAATCCCGACACTTGATGCGAACGCGACCGTCGGCGCTGCAATTTCCTGCGTCAAACCGTGGGTTGAACAGGTTGTTGTCGTCGACGGGGGATCGCAGGACGACACCGTATCCGTCGCCGAAAAGGCCGGGGCGACCGTCATTTCCGCGCCGCGCGGCCGGGGCGGACAGCTCGCGGCAGGCGCTGAGGCCAGTGCGGGCTGCTGGCTGATATTCCTGCATGGCGATACCGTTCTGGAAGAGGGGTGGGCGCAGGAAGTTCGCGCCTTCATCGGGGACGTGGGAAATGCGCGCCGTGCTGGCGCGTTTCGTTTTGCGCTCGACGATGAAATATCTGCGGCGCGCCGCATTGAATGGCTTGTCGCCTGGCGGTGCAAGGTCTTCGGGCTACCCTACGGCGACCAGGGCCTCGTCATTTCGAAAGAGTTTTACGAGCAGATCGGCGGCTTCAGCCCTTTGCCGCTTTTCGAGGACGTGGATATTGTCCGGAAGATAGGTCGCGCCCGGCTCACGCTGCTGAATTCCGCCGCTGTGACGTCCGCCGCGCGTTATAGGCGGGGCGGATACCTGTTGCGGCCGATCCGAAACCTCTTTCTGATGACACTCTATTTCGCCGGCCTGCCACCGCGTTTCCTCTTGAGGCTATACGGGTAGTTTGCCCATGACGCGACGCCGCCCCGTTCTGATCGTCTTCGCGCGCTCCCCGCGCCTCGGAACTGTCAAGAGCCGACTGGCAGCAGGGATCGGCGACAGTGCGGCGTTGCATTTCTACCAGAGGACAACAGGTAATCTGCTTCGCCGGCTGTCGCGCGATCCTCGCTGGAGGACCGTTCTCGCGATCACCCCCGATGGCGCCGCGACGCGGCGGATGACGTGGAACGGAGAGTTCGTTGCTGTCGGGCAGGGCAGTGGCGATCTCGGGGAACGGATGGAACGCGCCCTTACCCGGCTCGGAGCAGGTCCCGTCCTGCTGATCGGAAGCGATATCCCGGATATTCAGCCACGCCAGATCGCGGCGGGTATTCAGGCTCTGGGTAATAACGATTTCGTCTTCGGTCCGTCCGACGATGGCGGATACTGGCTGGTTGGCGCGCGTCACGGTCGGAAAGCGCGCGGTCTTTTTCGTGATGTGCGCTGGTCCGGACCGCACGCTCTGCCGGACACGCTCAGGAATGCGAAGAGGGGAAATGGTACAGGCCGCGTGGCCCTGCTTGAGGAACTCGTCGATATCGATACCGAAGAAGATCTGCGGCGCTGGCGGGCTAGCAGAGGCTATTTCTCCTGAAGGCGCGGCAGCAGTTCGGCGAAATTGCAGGGCTTGTGGCGAATGTCCAGCTGGGCCTCGAGAATTCCTTCCCAGGCATCGCGGCAGGCGCCGGTCGATCCCGGCAGGGCGAACAGATAGGTTCCCCGCGCGACGCCTGCGGTCGCCCGTGACTGAATGGTCGATGTCGCGATGGTCTGAAAGCTAAGCATCCGGAACAGCTCGCCAAAGCCGGGGATTTCCTTTTCGTACACCTGGTGGAAAGCTTCCGGTGTTACATCGCGCCCGGTGACGCCGGTGCCGCCCGTCGCCAGAACGACCTCGATTTCAGGGGCCTCAATCCAGGCTCGAAGCTGGGCGACTATCGCGTCCCGTTCGTCCCGCACGATTTTCTTGTCGGCAAGAACATGCCCGGCTTCGGTCAGTTTCTCCGCCAGCAGGCCGCCCGAACGGTCGGTTTCCTCGGTTCGCGTGTCGGACACCGTCAGAACGGCGATGTGGACCGGCGAGAACGGGATTGAGTCGTCGATTCCAGCCACTTAAATCTCCCTGTTTTCCGAAGTGAGTTTACCGGTTTGGGTTTGCTGATGAGACAGGCGTTGCGCCGTCCTGACCCTGATAAAGAGGATGCTCGCCTGCGGCAATGGCGTCCAGAGACGGCGCCTTCTGCCCGAAGCGCTCGCGATAGAGCCAGAGATTTGCGAGTACCCGTTCGATAAAATCCCGGGTTTCCCTCGATGGAAGGCTCTCGATGACAAGCAACGGATCGCTGGTTTTTTCGGCTATACGACGCTGCCATTTCGCCAGGTTGCCGGGACCGCCATTATAGGCCGCCGCCATCAGGAACAGGTTGCCCTGCACCTGCTCGTGATCCAGCAGGTAGCGAATATATTTCTGGCCGAGCGACAGGTTGAGCGTGGGGTCGAACAGGCTGGCCCGGGCGCGACCGCGGAATCGCCGGTTCGCCATGTAACCTGCGGTGCCTGGCATGAGCTGCATCAGGCCGCGCGCGCCGGCATGACTCTTGGCTCTTGGGTTGAAGGCGGATTCCTGTCTAATAAACGCGAACACAAGCGCCCGGTCGACGGTAAAGCCGCCCTGCGGTTTCCAGACAGGGACAGGATAGAGGCCGCGTTCGATGGGAATTCTGTTGTTACGCGACAGGGTGGCGGCGGTCCGCAGGGCAACGGACGGCATACCGTTCTGTTCAGCGATCGCCAACAGGGCGATACGGGTATCGGCATCGCTTCCCGCAGCGAGATAGCGAAGTTCGCGTTCGGCTCGATGCCGTTGGCCTATCTGTAGCAATGCCAGCGCCCGGCGCGCCCGCGGCGTTTCCAGAACGCGGGACACGCCGTCATCCGATACGGAAGGTAATTGCCAGGTAAAAGGAGATTCCATGCCGAGCATTCGCCTCGCGAGGACGCCGTAGAATGTTCTCGGGAAACTCGCGGCCAGTCGCAGCCAGCGCGCCATCTCGTCCGGTCGTCCCGCCCGCAGTCCGGCGCGGGCGGCCCAGAAGGCCGCAGCGGCGCGCGGCCAGCGCTGTTGTCCGCCGATAGCGGCCATCGCCTGAAACTGGTCGGCGGCGTCTCCGTACCGTCCCATCCGAAATGCGGCGAGTCCGGCATACCAGTGGCCGAACGGCGCCAGATTGCCGGCTTTCTTTGCGGCACGGCTGCCTATCTCGTAGGCCTTCTGGTCTCGCCCGTAATAGAACCAGCCGGCTGCGATACGCGCTTCCGCAATACCCTGATGGACCTGTCCCAGCCGCCGCATCGCAGCACTGTCGGCCAATTGTCCGGCGCGAGTCAGCCTTTCGTGCCGAACGTGATTCCGAATGGCCCTGTGCAGTTGTCGCGCACTCGCAGTGTACCGGACGCCGGCCGATTTTACCCGTTCGATACCCCCATCGCCGCTTTCACCGTAGAGTCCTCGCTTCGGCAGGCGTGGCGGCTGCGGCATGCGTGCAGGGCGGGGTTTTCGTCTGACCGCCAGCTGGTAGATACGGCGGGCGTCCGGGTGATCGGCATAGGATTTCGTCCAGTCCGACAGCTCCTGAAAGCGCGAGCGGTATTTCGTGGGGTGCAGGTAGCGCTGCGCCTTGACATGACCCATCAGGATCCTGTCGTCGAGCTGTCGGATGACCCGGTCGGCGGCGCGCCATCTTCCGGCGTCCTGCAGGTCGAAAATCTGTTTGTAGCGATCCACGTCCGCAGTCGACAACGGCTGCGGCAGTGCCTCTGGCTGTTGCGGGGTCTGTCCCGATAGGGAGGCGGTATTCTGAGCAGCGTCGGCATCGACGCTCATGACAGGCGACGGGCCTAGCGACAGGATGACAGCCGCTGCAATGGTGCCGAATTTCGATGCGGCAGACGGAAACACCCGGTAGACGCCTTTCAGTTCTGTTGGACGGGCGTCGCGACGCCACCCGGCGGAACGCAGATGGTTACCGAGTTGCTGGCTGGACGCAAGAGGAAGCCCGATCACGCGCGGATTTCAGGAATTTTCGGCAAGCCGTTTCCGGATTTCGATCAGGTCGATCCAGGTTTCGCGTTTCTGCGCTGGCTGGCGCAGCAGATAGGCCGGATGCAGCAGCGGACGGGCGGGAAGGGGCGCGGTCAGGCCGGGGGACTGGTATTCGTGCCAGCGGCCGCGCAGCCGCATGATGCCCTGCGTGGTCTTGAGGAGCGTCTTTGCGGATGTGCCGCCGACCATGATGAGGATCTGCGGCGCCACCAGCTCGATATGTTTTTCGATAAAGGGCAGGCAGGCAGCGATTTCGGCATCGGTCGGCGACCGGTTCCCCGGCGGACGCCAGGGCAGGATGTTTGTGATGTAGGTATCGGATCGCTGCAGTCCGATCGCGCCGAGCATCAAATCGAGAAGCTTGCCGGCCGGACCCACGAAGGGAACGCCCTGGCGGTCTTCCTCCGCGCCCGGCGCTTCGCCGATAAACATCAGTTTCGCCCCCGCGGCGCCGTCTGCAAATACAAGAGATTTCGCCGTTTCTTTCAGCGGACAGCCATCGAATGCAGCCAGCGCGTCCCGAAGCTGGTCGATATCCGCGGCGGCTTCGGCGGCAGCGCGGGCGGAACGTGCGGCCTCGTTTCGCGATATCAGTTCCGCCGCCGGTCTCGACCGTTCGGGTGGCGGGGTGGTTGCTGCCGGTGCCTGCCGAGGGGCCGGAGGAGGTGGAGCGGACGGTTTTGTCAGGCGGTCGACAGGCTCGACGGCGAGCGCTTCGTCGACGCCCGACTCGACGTACCATTTGAGAAGTTCGACCAGACCGCTATCCTGAGCCATTCGTGAATTCTATCACGCGCTCGATATTCCGCCACGGAGGGAAAAAAGAACATGGAACGTGAAGCGATGGAGGTCGATGTCGTCATCGTCGGCGCCGGCCCGTCCGGATTGTCGGCTGCGATACGTCTGCGCCAGCTTGCCGAGGAACGCGGGCAGGACATTACTGTCTGTCTGCTTGAGAAGGGCTCCGAAGTCGGCGCGCATATTCTCTCGGGCGCGGTCATCGAGACCCGCGCTCTGGATGAGCTGTTGCCCGACTGGAAAGAACGCGGCGCGCCGCTCAACACGCCGGCGGCCGACGACCGGTTTCTGCTGCTGACCAGGAAGGGATCGATTTCGCTGCCGACGCCGCCGCAGATGAACAATCACGGCAATTACATCGTTAGCCTGGGAAACGTCTGCCGCTGGCTCAAGGAGCAGGCGGAGGAAGCCGGCGTCGAAATTTTCGAAGGATTCGCAGCGGCGGAAATTCTCTATAACGAGGACGGGTCGGTGGCCGGTGTCGCGACCGGAGACATGGGTGTTGGCCGCGATGGCGAACAGAAGGACAGTTTCCAGCCGGGCTATGAACTGCGCGCCCGTTACACGCTGTTCGCCGAAGGTTGTCGCGGGTCTCTGACAAAAGGGCTGTTCGACAAGTTTAGCCTGCGCGACGGGTGCGATCCGCAAACCTACGGTATCGGCATCAAGGAATTGTGGGAAATCGATCCGGAAAAACACCGGCTTGGCAGCGTGACGCATACCATTGGCTGGCCGATGGATTCGAATACCTACGGCGGATCGTTTCTCTATCATATCGAGGATAATCAGGTCGCCGTCGGGTTCGTCATCGGGCTGGATTACCGGAACCCGCATCTCAGCCCGTTCGAAGAGTTTCAGCGCTTTAAGACGCATCCCGCCATACGCCCGGTCTTTGAGGGCGGCAGGCGGATTGCCTATGGCGCGCGCGCGATCAATGAAGGCGGGTTTCAATCGATCCCGAAACTGGTCTTTCCCGGGGGCGCGATCATTGGCTGCGCCGCCGGTTTCGTGAACGTGCCCAAGGTCAAGGGGACTCACAATGCGATGAAGACCGGCATGATCGCCGCCGAGGCGGTGAGCGACGCTCTTGCCTCAGACGATGCCGCGCCGGTGCTGGATGCCTATCCCGCCGCGCTGAAGAAGAGCTGGGTATGGGACGAACTCTATCGGGTCCGCAATATCCGCCCTGCGTTCCGCTGGGGCATGTGGGCCGGGCTGCTTTACTCCGGTTTGGATACATACCTGTTGCGCGGACGGGCCCCGTGGACGCTGCATCATCATGCCGATCATGAGGCGCTGAGGCCCGCGGCAGAAATGCCGAAGATCGATTATCCCAGACCTGATGGAGAGGTCTCCTTCGACCGGCTGTCGTCGGTGTTCATATCGAACACCAACCATGAAGAAGATCAGCCGGTTCACCTGACGCTCAAGGACGCATCCGTGCCGATTTCCGTCAATCTCGACCGCTACGATGCGCCCGAACAGCGCTACTGCCCTGCTGGCGTCTACGAAATCGTCCAGGAGAACGACGAGCCGCCTCGTTTGCAGATCAACGCGCAGAATTGCGTGCACTGCAAGACGTGCGACATTAAGGATCCCACCCAGAATATCCACTGGGTCGTTCCGGAAGGCGGCGGTGGGCCGAACTACCCCAATATGTAGGGGATTGCTGTCGGTCCGGTACTATCGATTTTTTCGCCGCTAAACTGGCGGATAGGATAGTATTACGCGGTCCTGTCCGGATTGCGGGCGGTATTTGCGCAACACTGATCAGTGCGGAATTTTGGTTGTTTCCGCCGGGTGGCGAACGATGAATATGGCGATTAAAGGCGGTATCAGCCTTCCTGGCCTCCGCGCAGCCGGTGCGACAGGATTATGCTGTCTTCTGCTGTCCGGTTGTCTGGGCGAAAATGACCGGATTGCGTCGTCCGGCTCCGGCGCGCCGGCGGCGACCGCTGGCCCGGTGGAGCCCGCGGTTCCGACTGTGCGAACGATGGCGTCGATGCAGATCGCGTCTGCAGCGGGGAAGTACCTGGCCGGGCGACATGCACGGCAGCATCGGGATTTCGGAGCGGCGGCCGAACATTTCTCAGGCGCGCTCCAGCTTGAATCCGAAAACAGGAAAATCCGCCGGGAAGCTTTCCGGTCGATGATTGCCGGCGGCAGAATGGAGGAAGCGGCGGCGCTGGCGCGCCAGATCGTCAAGGACAATGAAGGCGCAGCGATCCCTAATCTCAGTATCGTCATTGAAGACGCGCTGGCGGGAAAGCTGGCAGAGGCCGAAGCCCGGCTAAAAACCGTTCCGCGCCGTGGCATGAATACTTTCGCCGTACCGTTGCTGCTGGCCTGGTTCCAGGCGGGACAGGAGAAATTCGACGATGCGGTCAAGAGCCTGGAGCCCCTCGAAAAAGTTGCGTCCTTTTCAGCGTTGCGCCATCTGCATCTGGGCCTGATCCGGGAGTTGAGCGGCAATACTGCAGCGGCTGAGGAGAATCTGGCAAAGGCTGCAGAAGCATCCCGGTCCCTGCGGGTCATCCAGGCCTATGGAGGGTTTCTCGAACGCAACGGCCGTGGACCCGAAGCGAAGCTCCTGTATGAGAATTTCGAACGCGAGAACGCCGGTACGGTTGCGTTCCAGTCGGCTCTGGCCCGGCTGGATCGGGGAGAGAAGCCGGGCCCTTTCCTGAGAAGCTACCGGGATGGGCTGGCCGAAGTGTTTTTCAACCTGGCGGGGACGCTGGCTCAGGGGAGGACATCCGAACTCGGGCTGATCTACGGTCGCCTGGCATTGCGGTTGCGGCCCGACTTTCCTCTGGCGCAGGTTCTGCTGGCCGGGCTCCTTGCGGCGCTGGACCGCGGACAGGATGCGGTTGCGCTTTACAGGGCGGTCTCTCCCGACTCCCATCTGTACCAGTCCGCGCAGCTCCGTCTGGCCAGTCTGCTGGACGATCTGAAACGGACCGACGAGGCGATCGCGCTGTTGCGATTGTTATCGGAGAAAGACCGGCAGTGGCATGAGCCGCTGGTTCGCCTTGGCGATCTGCTCAGGTCCGAAAAAAAATTCGAAGAGGCATCCAATATCTACAGCGCCGCGATGAAGCGAATTGGCGACCTCAGTGAGAATCACTGGTCGCTGTTCTACGCGCGTGGGATCTCCTACGAGCGCTCCGACCGCTGGCCGCTGGCCGAAAAGGATTTCCTGAAGGCGCTCGAACTCAGCCCGGATCAGCCCTTCGTGCTCAACTATCTCGGCTATAGCTGGGTCGACAAGGGGATGCATCTCGACCGGGCGCGCAAGATGATCGAAACCGCCGTTTCGAAACGGCCCAATGACGGTTACATCGTCGACAGTCTCGGCTGGGTTCACTACCGGCTGGGTAATTATAAGGATGCCGTTGAGCAACTGGAACGGGCAGTGGTGCTCCGCCCGGAGGACCCAGTCATCAATGACCATCTGGGTGATGCGTACTGGCGAGTAGGTCGATTGCTGGAAGCGCGGTTTCAGTGGAAAAGGGCGTTGTCCCTCGACCCGGAAAAAGACCAGATTCCCCTGATTCAGAAGAAGCTCAATCAGGGCCTGGCCGCCGCTTCCAAAAAAGACCGGCGAGGCTGAGGGCCGCCTGTCCTTTTCGGACGTAGCCGCGAGGAGGGTACCGTTATCCCGGCAGTCAGCGTTTTCGCACCCGCGAAGATCAATCTCTTTCTCCACGTAACCGGTCGCAGGCAGGATGGTTATCATCTGCTCGACAGCCTCGCCGCCTTTACCGAAATCGGCGATGTCATTCATGTGGAGCCGGCAAGGGATCTTTCTCTTCGGATCGAGGGGCCTTTTGCAGAAGGGCTGGGTGCCGGAGAAGACAACCTTGTCATGCGGGCTGCCCGCGCCCTTGCGGAATCGACAGGGCTCGGACCGCCGACCGCTTCTATCCGGCTGGAAAAGAACCTGCCCGTTGCCAGCGGTATTGGCGGCGGGTCTGCAGATGCGGCGGCGACTCTCAAGGCATTGTGCAAGATGTGGTCGAGCGAAATGGACGATGCGGAACTTTCCCGGATCGGCTTGTCGCTCGGCGCGGACGTGCCGGTATGCCTGCTTTCGCGCACCGCCCGTTTCTCCGGGATCGGTGAGACCGTTGAGACCGGTGCGCCCTTGCCGCCGGCCGGCGTCTTGCTGGTTAACCCCGGCGTCTCGGTCGCCACGGCGGACGTCTTCGCCCGACGGGCCGGCCCGTTTTCCGGTGTTGCCTCCCAAAGCGGTCCATGGGCGGATGCGGCCTCGATGGCGGACGGGCTACGAAAGAGCCGGAACGATCTGGCTGAGCCGGCAGCTGCGATCGCGCCGGTCATAAATGATGTCCTGAACCGAATTTCGGAACAGCCCGGTTGCCTGCTGGCGAGAATGTCAGGAAGCGGTGCGACCTGTTTCGGTATCTTTCCGGACGACGCCGCTGCCCGCGATGCCCAACGGGCCATCGCAGAGGCCAAAAGATCCTGGTGGGTTCGCGCGACGCGCTTTCAGCAGTAAAGCGCCCGGAAGATCAGCGCTTTCCCGCCTCCATCGCTGCAACCACCTGTTTAAGGTCGGCGTGAAGGGCTGCACTGGGTTGGCCGTCGACCGGGAGGCCGGCGAAACGCTGATACATCTTGATCGCTTCCATCGTCGCGTCGCCGAGAGTCCCGTTGGGTTCACCGGGAGAGAGGTCGAGGCGCGCCAGAAGTCGCTGAATATCGGCGATCTGTTCCGGCGACAGGGTGGACGGGGCAATGGACGCGCCGGCCGCCGGTTCGATCGCTGCAACAGTCCTTTCGTCCGGGACGGTGGTTTTCCGGGCCGCCTTCGCGCTGCCGGCGGCAAGCGCCCGGCTGAAATAGATCGCTGCCTTCTGCTGGTCCTTCGCTACGCCGGTGCCGTTCTCGTATATCAAACCGAGATTATAGAGCGCCTCGGAATTTCCGCTCCGGGCGGCCATCTCAAACCATTGTCTGACTTCGGCAGGGGCAGGGGTGACACCTATTCCCTGCAGATAGATCGTTCCCAGCTGATTCTGCGCCTTTACATCGCCGTCCTTGGCGGACTTCTCGAGTGCGGCAATCCTCGTCGTCGCCGTTGCATCCGTCGCTCCGGACGGAGAAGCGGTGGCCGGCGCCGGTCCAGCCAGTCCTGCCGGGGCCCCGTGCGGACCAGAGGACGCGGAGGCAATGGTATCATTGCTCTTGAGAGCGCGTGGGCTGAATTCCGTAAAGGCCCAAAACCCCGCCGCGCCCAAGGCGATCAGAACGGTTGCGGCGACCGCATAGCGCGCAGCCCCCATCCCGGACTTCTCGTCCCGCGGACGCGATTCTTCATCCCTGCGGTTCCGTGGTGCCGGACTGGCAGTCGGTTCCGCGCCTTTCCCGGAATCAAGAATCTTTTTTTCGATCGCGGCTTCAAAATCCTCGATCGTCGCCTGCCGGAAAGCAGGGCGGTCGGGCGGCAAAGCGCTCTCGTTGGCAGGGGGCGATACGGAATCGGTACTGTTGTTCAGGATCGCCCGGTCGACCCAGGCGCCGATAGTCAGCCCTTCACGGGCAGCCGCATCGCGGGCGATCTGGCGTACGTCTTCGTCGACGCCTTTGACGCTCCACGGTCCGGGACGGGTCGTTTTTTCCATCCTTGCCCGGTCGTCCGACGCGGGCGATACAGAATCTGTCAGCGACACGGAGGTCAGGCTGCGGCGATATCCTTGTTCGCGCCGCCTGTCGGGTCATCCCGTCTTAGCATAGCCCGTTCGATTGAGGACAGACGCGATTTCCGGCTGCCGGAATCGGAGACGATCCTTACCGGTTTCCGGGCAAGCGCCTCTTCCGCATCGACCTTGCGAATCAGAGCGGCCAGCCATGCCCCGAGCAAAATACCAGCATCCGCCGCGGCCTGCTTCGCGGCCGCACGGGCTTCCGGTGATACATTACGCAGGTTCCAGGCCCCTGCAGGTTGCGACATCATCCTATCCCCCGATTGGAGTGTGCTACCAGCATTGCAATGAAACAGTTAACACAAGGTTAACGAATCACTGTGTAAATTGAAACAGCTTTGGTCACACGCCTATTGTCGGCGTTGCCGTTCCTCCTTATTTTGCCGCGACCCGGTGGGGCGTAGCCAAGCGGTAAGGCAACGGGTTTTGATCCCGTGATCCCTGGTTCGAATCCAGGCGCCCCAGCCATTTTCGAAATACGGAATACCGGTTTTCATGACGACGACCCTCGATTTCAGGGGGCTTAAATGTCCCTTGCCGGTGTTGAAGGCGCGAAAGGCCCTGGCGTCGGCGGAATCCAGAGCCGAATTCGTCATTCTGGTCACCGACCCCGCTGCGCCAGGAGATTTCGAGGCGTTCTGCGCGCAGTCGGGCCACCGTCTCGTTTCCGTCCAGCCGGAAGGAGAGGGGCACAGGATCACCCTTGCCGGGAAGGGCTAGGCTGAACGCTGCGACCGTAACGGGCGCGGCAGGAACAGGCGTTCTCCAAGTTCGAATGCGCCCTGCGCCAGCAAGGCCAGAGCCGCGGCGGGAACCGCACCTTCCAGAATCAGTCCCATATCGTCGAGCCTGATGCCTGTCAGGATCGGCTGGCCATAGCCGCCGGCGCCGATCAGCGCGCCGAGCGTCGCCGTGCCGATATTGATAACGGCGGCTGTCTTGATGCCTGCGAGAATCGACGGCATCGCCAGCGGCAGTTCGATATGAACGAGGCGTCCTGCTCGCGACAGCCCAAGCGCCTGGGCGGATTCCGACAGCGATAGCGAAATCCCGACGATGCCTGCATGCGTGTTTCGCACGATTGGCAGCAGGCTGTACAGAAACAGCGCCGCGATGGCGGGCTCCGCGCCGATGCCGAACAGGGGGATCATGAGAACCAGAAGCGCAAGTCCGGGGATCGTCTGGGCGATGCCTGTCATGCCGAGCAGAACCTGCCCGAGCCTTGGTCGGCGCGCCGCATACAAACCGACCGGAATGGCGACCAGAATGGCGGCGAGGAGCGACAGGCCGACCAGCGCCAGATGCTCTGCCGTACGCTGCATCAGGCGCGACAACATCGAATCGACAGCGACCGACGCGTATAGATCGAAGCGCTCGCGAAGAAAGCCTGCAGCAACGACCGGTTCCGCCTGTTTTCCGATCTTCACGGCGCGGTTGAGCGCCGACATACGGTTTGCATCGATGGAGCCTTCCAGCCGACGCAGCGACCGGATCGCCCCGGGATCGGATTTTTCAAGTTCCAGCCGATACAGAAACACCGCGTCGTAGGCGGGAAAATACGATCTGTCGTCCGTCAGAAGCTGCAGCCCGTAATAGGATATCTCCGCATCCGTCGAATAGACGTCGATGGCGTCAAGATCACCCCCTTCAAGCGCCCGGTAGGCGAGGTCGTGGTCGAGACCGCGTACGTTGTTGTGCGGCAGCGCATAGGCCTGTTTGAGCGCTGGCCATCCGTCGCCCCGATCCATGAACTCGTTGCTGAACCCGAGCCGGAGGGAAGGGTGGCGCGCGAGGTCGGAAATCGTTGCGATGCCCAGATCGCTCGCGCGCCGGGGTTTCATGGCTATGGCGTAGGTATTGTTGAATCCGAGCGGCTCCGTCATGCCGATGCCGTGCGATGCGAGTTCCCGCCTGATATCGGCGAGCGAGCCAGGCTGCTTTCCTGCGAAAATCTCGCGGGCGATGGTGCCGGAATATTCCGGGTAAATATCGATATCGCCGCGTTGGAGCGCGCTCCATAGAATGCGTGTGCCGCCAAGCTGTTTTCGATGCTCGGCTTTCGAGCCAGGCGCGTTGAGCAGTCCGGCGGCAAGCTCTCCCAGTAGAACGGATTCCGTAAAGCTCTTCGAACCAATGGTGATCGTCCGGTCCTGCTGGGCATGCGCCACTGACGAAAAGAAGCCAAGCAGCAGGAAGGCCACAGTCAGTCTTGCCCGACCTAGCATTGGACGATGCCTTCAAGAGCGGAGTCGATTGTGCGGCTGGCAGTGACGAACTTTCGGACGAAGTCGTTCGCCGAATTTTCGACCAGATCCCGGAGCGAACCCCGCTGCGCGACCATCCCGTTGTTCAACAGTACGATGTCGTTCGAAAAGAAACCGGCTTCCGCGATATCGTGGGTGACCAGCAGAACGGTTTTGTCGAGCGACCGGAATATCGACCGCAGCTCCTCCTGCAGATCGTACCGGATGACCGGGTCGAGCGCGCCAAGCGGTTCGTCCAGCAGCAGAACGTCCGGGTCCAGCATCAGGGCGCGCATCAGGGCGACCCGCTGTCGCTGGCCGCCCGAAAGCTCGTCGGGGTAACGGTCCAGCCCGTCCCGGGGAAAATCTGTGAGCCCGCGAAGGGTTTCCAGCCTGTCGGCGATATCGTCGGCGGGACGTTTCAGGTGCCGTGCAAGGAGGTCAATGTTCCGCCGCGCTGTCAGATGCGGAAACAGGCCGCCTTCCTGAATGACATAGCCCATACGGTGGCGGAACGTATCGGCGTTGCTCGAGTCCGGGTCGAACGGTTCGCCGTCGAACAGGACCGCACCGGCATCCGGCCGGATAATCCCCGCCACGATGCGGAGGAGCGTCGATTTTCCGCAGCCGCTCGGCCCGATCAGCGCGGTGATCCCGCCGGAGGAAACGGCGATGTCGAGCGGCCCCACGGCGAGGCGTCCGTCATATCGCTTTTCGATGTCTCGAAGTTCGATCATGTCGCCATTCGACAGGATCGGCTGCTGTGCTTCAAGCGATGCGCAGCAAAAAGCATGCCCCGATTATTGCCCTCCTCAGCCGCGAGGCGTATCTAGACGCCATTGAAACTCCGCCTGGCTCGAAATGAATGCATCCGTAAATACGACCGCCGACAGGCAAAGGCTGTCGGACGCAGGACAGTTCGCCGTAGTAGGGCTGGTCGGCGGGGGGCACCTTATCAGCCATTTTTACGTGTTGTGTCTCGCGCCGTTGCTGCCCGCCATGGCGGCGGACCTTCAGGTTGGCTACGCAGAGCTCGGGCTGATCACGACCGCGTTCTTTTTTGCCGCGGCCATGGTCCAGATGCCGGTCGGAATTCTGGTGGACAGGTTCGGGGCCCGCCGAATGCTGCTGGCCGGAACGATACTGTTATCGGGATCGATCACGCTTAGTGGTTATACGGAGTCCTATGGCGGCATCGTCCTGCTTTTCGTTCTCGCCGGCATCGGCAACAGCGTCTTTCATCCCTGCGATTACGTCGTCATTTCGTCTTCCGTGCAGGAGAACCGTCTCGGAAAGTCATTCGGTTTTCACAGCCTTTGCGGCACGCTCGGTTTCGCGCTGGCCCCTATCGTCATGGCGGCGCTGGCGAGCTGGTACGGATGGCGCGGCGCGCTCTCGGCAGCGGGAATGGCGGGGCTGGTCCTCGCCGCCGCTATCCTGCTCGCGCAAGGCGTTCTGCGCGACGACACGGAGAGAAAACGGCGGGAACCCGGCCAGTTGCGGCGGACATGGAAAGCCCTGATTTCGCGCCGTGTCGTGGGCCATTTTATCTATTTCGCGACGTCGTCCGCCGCGACGGGCGCGCTTGGCGCCTTTATCGTGGTGGTAATGATCGCGCAGTACGGCGTATCCGAGGAACTCGCAGGGGCCGTTCTGACGGCCTATCTCGGTGCGGCGGCGGCCGGTGTGATTCTTGGCGGTTTGCTTGCCGACAGAACGCGCCGTCATGACCTGGTGCTGATCGTTACGATGGGTTCCGCCGCGTTCGTGACCGCGGTTGCGGCGACGGGCACGCTCGGTTTCTGGCTTTGCGTCGCCGCGCTAACGCTCGCTGGGGTGGCGAAGGGCGTGGTCATGCCGTCGCGCGACCTCATGGTCAGGGAGGATGCGCCTGATGGACTTCTGGGGGCGGTCGTCGCCTTTACGACCATCGGATTCACCATCGGCAATGGCAGCGCGCCTGCTGTCGCGGGCTGGCTGATCGATGTGGGGTCGCCGCTGTCCGTGTTCTGGCTCGCCTCCGCCCTGACCCTTGTCGCGATCGGCAGCGTCGCGGTGGCGCGGCGGGCCCCGGAATGATTCTCCCGCCGGCTCGGGGTTCCGCCGCTGACGATTCTTTTGCGACTGGCGTAATATTCGGGCCTGGTACCGGGTGCGGAGAGCGATGGATAGCCTGTTGGACGTAAGACACAACATTCCCTGGCGTCAGGCCGTCGTATCCGTCGATCAGTTTTCCCGGACCGATATCGAGGAGATTTTCTCGCTGGCCGACCGGCTCGCAGTCGGGCGGACGATGCCTTTGACGGGCAAATGCATCGTCAACCTGTTCTACGAACCATCGACCAGAACGTCTTCCAGTTTCTACGCGGCGATGACGCGGCTTGGCGGCAGCGTTATCCCGATCAACGAGGTGAATTATTCGTCGGTGACCAAGGGCGAAAGCCTGGAAGATACGATCCGGACCCTCGAATGCTATGCCGACGCCATCGTTATGCGGCATTTCGATGACGACGCCAGCGAGCGTGCGGCGGCGGTTGCCTCCATTCCGGTCATCAATGCCGGCAGCGGCGCGGCCGAGCACCCGACCCAGGCGCTGCTCGATCTCTATACGATCCAGAAGGAGCGCGGGTGTGTCGACGGGCTGACCGTCACCATGATGGGCGACCTGAGATATGGTCGAACGGTTCATAGCCTGACAAAGCTGTTACGGCTCTACGACACGACGCTCAAATTCGTCAGCCCCAGGGAACTGGCGATGCCGCCGGATTATCTTTCCGCGGGCGACGAACAATCCAATGACATTGACGACGTGATCGGGAATACGGACGTACTTTACGTCACGCGCGTTCAGCGCGAACGGCTGTCCAAGGAGATTGCCATCGACGATTCTTTTTCGGTCGATTTCGCCTATTCGGTGACGCGCGACCATATGGCGCGGGCGAAGGAAGACATGGTGCTGATGCACCCGCTGCCGCGCGTCGGCGAAATCCCGTCAGAGCTCGATTCCGATCCACGCGCCGCCTATTTCCGGCAGATGCGTTATGGGCTTCATGTCCGCATGGCGCTTCTCGTGGCCATGATTGGCCGCGACTGATCTTCGGTCTTCGGCAATGAAGCTTTCCTGCTCCGTCACCGGCGACGGGCCCCCGCTGGTCATTGCGCACGGGTTGTTCGGTTCGGGACGGAACTGGGCCGGTTTCGCAAAATCCGTGTCGGCGGATTTCAGGACGATCTCCGTCGACATGCGCAACCATGGGGCGTCGCCCTGGGATGACCGCATGGACTACCCCGCCATGGCGGAAGACCTGCTGGCGACAATCGACGGGGAAGCCGGCGGGAAAGCCATGCTGCTGGGGCATTCGATGGGCGGCAAGGCGGCGATGGCGGCGGCGCTGACGAGGCCCGATGCCGTGTCGGCGCTGATCGTGGTCGATATTGCGCCGGTAGTTTACCGCCAGAGCCACGCGAGTTTCATCGACGCGATGCAGGCGGTCGATCTGTCGAGCATCGAAAGGCGGGGGGAGGCGGACGCGGCGCTTGCCGCCGAGATACCCGATCAGGGAGTGCGGCAGTTCCTGCTGCAGAACCTGGAGCTGGGTAAAGAGGGAGCGAAATGGCGGCTCAATCTGGATGTGCTGCGCGGCAGCATGGCGAACCTGACGGCTTTTCCGTTTGAGGCGGGAGAACAGAAATATGAGGGCCCGACGCTGTTTATCGGAGGCAGCGCGTCCGAGTATTTGACGCCTGACCGGTTCGACGCGGTTCGGGAGTTCTTTCCGGCGGCAGAAATCGAGGTCGTCGATGGCGCGGGCCACTGGGTGCATGCGGAGAAACCGGCGGATTTTCTGACGCTGGCGACGGATTTTCTGGCACGGTCGGGATAATAAAAAAAGGGCCGCCCGAAGGCGGCCCTTTCCGTAATCGTCGTTGGAAAATATCAGGACTTTCCGCCGAAGATCAGCGTACGAACCTGCTGGATAACCTCAGGTGTCGTATCGTTCATCGCTTTGTCGACGAGCCCCTGTAACGTGGCGCCATCGGTCGGCAGCAGTCGAAGTCCGCGCTTCTTGAGGGCGGCTTCATAGGCCTTATCAGCGTTCATGCCGTCATACGCCTTGCGCAGCGCGGCGATCACGTCTTTCGAAACGCCCGGAGGGGCAGCGAGACCACGGCCGAGCGGGCCGGAGGAGGCGAGGAAAGCGACCGCTTTCTTGTACTTGGCCTCGACCAGATCGCCGAGTCTCGGCACGCCCTGGATGTCCGGATCCGGGAAATGTCCGATCTGAACGATGGGGCGGGCGAACTGCGGCTTGCCGCCTTCGCTCTTGAACCACTGCGGAACGATGGAGTTCCAGGCCAGCCAGTTGAAGCCGGCCATCTGGGATTCGCCCTGTTCGATGGCGAGGATCGACTTGCGCGAGCCTTTGTAACCGGTGACGATCTTGCCTTTCAGGCCGAGCGTCTCCATCACCATCTTCGGGGCAAGGTAGCCGTTTGAATTCTTGCCGCTGGTCGATCCGATCAGCGAACGCCCTTTCCAGCTCTTGATGTCGGTTACGCCCGAGTCCGAACGTGCGACGACGACGATGTTCGTCTGGTTGCTCGAGCCGAGCCAGGTAAACTTGTTCGACTGGTAGCGCATCCTTTCGGGGCGCAGCAACTGGTTCACGACGATATTGTCGAGCGGCATGACCAGGTTATGCCCCTCTTTAGGCATGACGTTATAGGCGTAGTTCATCGCCTTGGCACCGCCGGCGCCCGGCATGTGCTGGACGATGACGTTCGGCTTGCCCGGAATATGTTTCCCGAGGTTGCGCGCCATGGTCTGGGCGTACTGGTCGTAGGTGCCGCCCGGGCCATATCCGATCAGAATCGTGACCGTCTTGTCCTTGTAATGCTTGGCGACATCCATCATCGCCGACGCAGGACCTGCGACCATCGCCGCAGCCACAGCGGCCGCTGCAAATGTCAGGGTCGATTTATGTTTCAAATACATGTTGCCTCCGAATTTCAGTTTCTTTCTAGGTTGCGTTTGCCGACCGGAAATAAACCCGGTCGAGCGACGTCACGCTAGAAAGGAAATGAGGCGACTGCAAGGCAATTTTCGGCTGAAAACGGACAGTTTTCAGTTTCAGTCTTCGCCGACAACCGCTATCGCGTTGATTTCGACCATTAACTCCGGTCGATTGAGGGCTGCGACCGTGACCAGCGTCGAGGCCGGATAGGCGTCGTCGCTGAAGAACTCCTTGCGCAGCTCGACCATGCGTGTGTTGCAGGTCACATCGACGATGAACACCGTCATCGACACGATATCGGCCAGTGCGCCGCCGGCCTCGCGCAGTGTTGCGTCGAGCTTGCGAAAAACGCATCGGACCTGGCCGTCGAAATCGCCCGCAAGGGAATTTCCCTGCTCGTCTTCCGCCGCCAGGTGGCCGGCGAGCCACACCACACGCCCACCCTCCGTGATGACAGCGGGCGAGTAGGAACGCGATTTCTGGTAATCGGACGAAAGGTGGGTGCGCTTCATGGCTCGAAACTAACGTTTCGCCCCGTCCCAGCCATGGGCCGAGATATCGAAAACGATGCCATTTGGATCGCGGAATTTGACCTCCGCGTTCTGTGGGGCGTCTTCCGGACCGGGATGAAATTTTCCGCCGTGGTCTTCCACGGCCTTCAGCGTTGCGTCGGCATCGTCGACCCAGAAGCCGAAATGATGCAGGCCGACGAAATTCTTGCCCCGTTCGTCACCCGCATCCGCCTGGGTTTCGAACTGCAGCAGCGTCAGGTTCATCACGCCGTCGGTCAGGCGGGTGGCGACGCGCGATTCCGACACGCGACTCATTCCGAACGTATCTTCGTAAAACTTTGCTGCGGCATCCTTGTCCGGCACCGACAGCGCGATATGGCGCAACTGACCTTTTGACATGTCGCTCTCCCTGAAGGTATGCGGCGATGGTGCCGCTCCGCCCATCGAAGTGCAAGCCCGCGACAGGCTTATTCAGGCTTCCGGATCTCCGTTCCCGCCATCGCCTCCATCCAGCGGACGATCTCGGTC
>Ga0181579_10000438_pt1 | contig 33189 bp, 29 predicted proteins | sample 071ome_24_FD_132996 | JGI IMG/M metagenome (GOLD analysis project Ga0181579, IMG submission 132996) | Coastal salt marsh microbial communities from the Groves Creek Marsh, Skidaway Island, Georgia - 071402CT metaG (megahit assembly) | ecosystem: Environmental > Aquatic > Marine > Intertidal...
ATCGCCCAAAATGTCCGTCAGCACCGCATAGCGATTCCCTTCTTTCACTAGGCCCATGGCAACACCGGCAACAGGCGCCGTGACCGGCACGCCGGCATCCATCAATGCCAGGGAAGTGCCGCAGACGCTAGCCATGGAGCTGGACCCATTGGATTCAGTGATCTCTGAAACCACGCGAATGGTGTAGGGGAAATCCTCGGAGTTGGGCAGTGCTGCTGATACGCCGCGACGCGCAAGCTTACCGTGACCGATTTCACGACGCTTCGGCCCGCTCATAAACCCGGCTTCTCCTACGCTGTAAGGCGGGAAGTTGTAGTGCAGCATAAAGGTGTCTTTGTATGAACCTTCAAGCGCATCGATCAGCGCTGCATCACGAAGCGTACCGAGGGTTGCTACCACAAGCGCCTGTGTTTCTCCGCGGGTAAATAGTGCCGAACCATGAGCCTTAGGAAGCACACCCACTTCAACCTCAATCGGTCGAACCGTTCGTAAATCACGGCCGTCAATGCGTGGCTCTCCATTGAGCACGCGCTGACGTACTAGGTCTTTTTCCACCCGACCGAAGGTATCTTCTACGTCGTCCGCGCTGTACTCACTGCCCTCTGCAGCCAACTGTTCAACCGCTTGTTTACGCAGGGCCCCAACAGCGGCCTGACGTTCCATCTTGTCCGAGATGCGATAAGCCTCACCAAGCTCACTCTTGATAGCGGTAACAACGGCGTTGCCCAACGTCTCGTCTTTCTCGGCTGCCTGCCAGTCCCAAGCTTCCTTACCGGCAATCTCAGCCAGCTCAGCAACCGCCTTGATGATCGCCTGCATTTCTTGGTGTCCGAACAATACAGCACCAAGCATCTCGTCTTCGGTCATCTCATTTGCTTCAGACTCAACCATCAACACCGCGGATTCGGTTCCTGCCACGGTCATGTTGAGCATGGACGTCTTCAACGTTTCATAGCCAGGATTGAGGATGTAGCTACCATCGATATATCCAACGCGAGCGGCTCCCAGTGGACCATTGAATGGAATACCTGAAATAGCCAGCGCTGCGGATGTTCCGATCATTGCTGCAATATCCGGATCTTGATCCTTGTCCGTGGACAAAACCGTGCAAACGACCTGAACCTCGTTCATAAACCCCTTGGGGAACAGTGGTCGAATAGGCCGGTCGATGAGGCGGCAGGTTAGCGTTTCTTTCTCGCTAGGACGCCCTTCTCGGCGGAAGAAGCCACCGGGAATTTTTCCCGCAGCGTAGGTTTTTTCTTGGTAGTTTACGGTCAAAGGGAAGAAGTCCTGACCGGGACGCGGGCTTTTCGCACCAACGACCGTAGTCAGCACAACGGTATCACCGATCGTAACTGTTACCGAACCGGTTGCTTGTTTGGCGACCTTGTTGGTCTCCATGACGACGGTTTGCTCGCCATATTGAAACTCTTTATAAATTGGGTTCAAACTGATTTCTCCAAATGGATCTGCATTTACTTTCTTTCGTTTTACTACTTTTGTGATCGACTTTTATCGATCTAATCTTTGAGCCTTACTCCGGGGTTTTGTCCCAAAACTCGCTCTGAGTCCTCGCGGCTTGGTCGTCTTCACAATCACGGCCGCAGGTATTGGCTTTCGCAGCACTTAATTGGTTCGCCACAAGCGTCACATGCGTTTGTCCTAGCGTGACACCTAGTTGGCCTTTCCGTTCTCGCACCGGTAAGCCGCGCATTAAATGGCGCCCTGACCACGGTCAGGGCAACGCCATGATCTGCTAGCGACGTAATTCCAAACGCTTAATCAGGTCGCTGTATCGCGCCACATCTTTATTTTTCAGATAATCAAGCAACTTACGTCGCTGGTTAACCATACGGATCAACCCTCGTCGTGAGTGATGATCTTTGTGATGCTCCTTGAAGTGCCCTTGCAAGGTGTTGATGTTGTGAGTGAGCAGGGCTACCTGCACCTCGGGAGATCCGGTATCGCCTTCCTCGAGTTGATATTCTTTTACGATCTCTGCTTTCGTTGCGGCTGTTAGAGCCATTTCATTTTCTCCTAAATACGCTATTAAAAATCACATCGAAAACCGCGCGTATTGACAGTCACGATGTCTGTTTTGACAACACTATTGGCTGGCGATCAGTCTCCTGGGCGCCACCCTACCGTCTGACAAAATCTCTCCTACGCCAAGGAAGCGATCTTCCTCAGCAGATTCAAAAATCTGCACCCAACCGTTAGCGGGTGCACTGCCAACCTGTACCGGCTGACCCTTCAATATGTAATAGGCGCTATTGGCCTCGAGCCGAACCGCCGGCCACGCGCATACCGCGCTGGAAGTCGGCAACAAGCAGGCGTCTCTGTCTTCCTCTGCCAGGTCCTGCAGAGCCTCCAACGTTACCGATTGGCTCTCAAGATACGGACCAGCAGCCAATCGACGCAGCGCTCCAACGTGTCCACCGCAGCCCAGAGCTGCGCCCAAGTCTTCGGCAAGACTGCGAATGTACGTGCCCTTTGTGCAATGTACTTGCAGTTCTATTTCGCATCCGGCTACTGCCATCAGCTCAAGGCTGTAGATTGTTACCTTGCGCACGGGTCGTTCAACCTCGATGCCCTGCCTTGCCAGCTTGTACAAAGGCTGACCGTTATGCTTCAACGCCGAATACATCGACGGCACTTGCTCAATCTCGCCTCGAAATTGTTCTAATGCAGCTGCTACCTCAGCAGCACCAATGCCTGAAGCATCTTGCTCCTGCAGGATTTCGCCATCCGCATCGCCGGTCTCAGTGGTGATGCCAAGCTTGATGCGAGTCCAATATTTTTTATCCGCATCGAGCAAATACTGTGAGAACTTGGTGGCTTCACCAAAACACAGCGGCAACACCCCGGTCGCCAGCGGGTCCAAACTTCCGCAATGACCCACTTTTTGCGCGTTAAACAATCGCTTGGCTTGCTGAACGACGTCATTGGACGATATTCCCGGCTGTTTATCCACCACCAAAACACCATCAATAGGCCTGCCTTTTCTGCGTCTTGCCACTGCTAGCCCTCGACCTTAGGACCCGCAGATCGTTGCGTTTCTCCGCAGACCTGAGGATCTTGACGGGCCTTATCTTCAGACACCGCTTGTCCTATCAACTTTTCCAAACGTGGTCCGCGCTCGACTAACTCGTCGTAATGAAAACGCGGTTTCGGGGTCGTGCGCATGGTGTGACGCTTAGCAAGCTCGGTACGGAAAAACCCGGCAGCCCGATTCAGCACTTCGATCAGCTCCTGTTGCGCCTCTGGGTCCTGAGCTTGCAAGGAGGATACGTATATCTCTGCATAGGAGAGGTCTTTGCTGACCTTGACATCATTCACACTAACAAAACCACCCACCCGGGGATCTCGCATGTCGCGCTGCAAGATGCGTGACACCTCATCACGCACAAAATCGGCAACTCGTAAGTCTCTGGACATGGGTATATACGTGCTCGTCGATCGCTACAACGTGCGCGCGATCTCCTTGGTGTCAAAGACCTCAATCAGGTCGCCAGCGCGTACATCGTTGTAGTTGCGAACCCCGATGCCGCACTCGGTACCATTGCGCACCTCGGAGACATCATCTTTAAAACGACGCAAGGACTCCAACTCACCTTCATAGATCACGACGTTGTCTCGCAGTACCCGGATTGGCTTGTTTCGATGCACCACACCTTCAATAACCATGCATCCGGCAATTTGGCCGTATCGCGGAGAACGGAACACGTCTCGCACTTCGGCTGTGCCAAGAATCTCTTCGCGAATCTCTGGAGACAGCATGCCGGACAAGGCATCCTTTACATCGTCGATCAACTCATAGATCACACTGTAGTAGCGCAGCTCCACGCCCTCGCGTTCCAGCAGGGTCTTCGCGGTCTTATCGGCGCGCACGTTGAATCCAAACACGGTTGCGCCATAGGTAGCTGCCATCGTCGCATCGGACTCGGAAATACCCCCAACACCTGAGCCAAGCACTTGAACTGACACTTCGTCATTACCCAGCTCAGACATCGCTTGAATAATCGCTTCCAGACTGCCGCGCACATCGGTCTTAACCACCAATTTAAGAATGCGCTTCTCGCCCTCGACCATGTTCGCAAACATATTGTCTAGCTTGGCTGCCTGCTGGGTCGCCTGCAGCCGTTCCTGCATTTTAACCCGACGGAATTCCGCCAGTTCTCGCGCTGAGCGCTCATCGGAGGCTACGGCGAAATCGTCGCCGGCTCCGGGAGTGCCATTGAGGCCGAGCAATTCTACCGGCTGAGACGGCCCAGCCTCCTTGGTGTTACTACCCGTGTCGTCCAACATGGCACGAGCTCGGCCATAGAACTCACCAGCGATCACGATATCGCCTTGCTTCAAGCGCCCGTTTTGCACCAACACGGTAGCAACAGGGCCTCGACCTCGATCCAGTCTGGACTCCACGACAACGCCTTGAGCCGGTGCTTCATTAATCGCCGTTAGCTCCAACAGTTCGGCCTGCAAAGAGATCGCTTCTAATAGCTCGTCCATGCCATCGCCAGTCAACGCGGAAACTTGTTTGAACTGAACGTCACCGCCCCACGCTTCGGGCACCAGATCCTTGGCCGCAAGCTCGTTGGTGACTCGGTCAGGATCGGCGCCTTCCAAGTCCATTTTATTAATTGCCACGATCACAGGAACCTCGGCAGCCTTGGCGTGCTGGATGGCTTCTTCGGTTTGCGGCATGACTCCGTCGTCGGCGGCCACAACCAAAACAACAATATCCGTGACCTTGGCGCCTCGTGCTCGCATGGAGGTGAACGCTGCGTGTCCGGGGGTATCGATGAACGTAATTTGTCCGGTTTTGGTAGCTACGCTATAGGCGCCGATGTGCTGAGTAATTCCGCCGGCTTCTCCCGAGGTAACTCGGGCCTTGCGGATATAATCGAGCAGCGACGTCTTACCATGATCCACATGACCCATCACCGTCACCACAGGCGCTCGTGGTGTCGTCTCACCTTCGATTACCAAGGACGCTTCAAGCTGCTCTTCCAGCACGTCTTCGCTAACAAACTTAATTCGGTGGCCCATCTCTTCCACCACGAGCGTTGCTGTGTCCTGATCAATGGCTTGGTTAATGGTCGCCATAACACCCAGCCCCATGAGGACCTTGATCACTTCACCGGCTTTTACTGCCATACCGGCAGCCAACTGTCCGACGGTGATCACTTCGCCGACTTCAACTTCACGAGAAATAAATTCTTCCGGTTTAAATTCGCCGCCTTGCTGATCGACCTGTAGGGCCGCATCACGCTGGGCGGGTCGACGTCGGTTGCGGCGCTCGGACTTCAGACTCAGCTCACGGCGACGCCCCTTCTCAGGCGCCGCAGCCGGTCGCTCCCGGCCGCGAGCGCGTTTGCCGCCACGCTGCTCAGACTGTTCCTTGGCCTGCAAGTCTGCTGCGGACACAGGCGCTGGCGCCGGTTCTTTTGTCTTTTTCTCAGCAGCAAAACGCTCTTTTTCCTGCTGACGCTTCAACTCTTCTTCTTTTAGCCGTTCTTCTTCGGCTCTGCGCTCGGCTTCGGCTTTGCGCTCTAACTCCGCCGCACGCGCCATTTCTTCGGCTTCCTGGCGCGCCTTTTCCTCTTCTTGAATTCGCTGAGCCTCAAGCTCACTTTGCGAGACAACAGGCTCTGGCGCTTCTGCCGCGCTTTCCGCTTCAACCTCGGATCGCTTCACATAGGTACGCTTGCGACGCACCTCTACGGTTACGTTTCGTCCCGCGCGACCTTGCCCGGACTTTAGCGTACCCGTGCTTTTACGCTTTAGAGTGATTTTTTCTGCAGGTTTCGCGGTCTCGCCGTGACTGCCCTTGAGATAGGCGAGCAGGGTTTGTTTCTCTTGCTCACTCACGGCCTCGTCTTCCGCTTTGTGCGAGAGTCCCGCTTGCTGCATCTGCTTGAGCAGGCGCTCTACCGGTGCTCCTACCGTATCTGCAAGTTGTTTAACCGTTACTTCAGCCATCAATCACTCCTACCCAAAAGACCAATCTTTTGAGCCTTCTTTTTTATTTATCTCGTCTACTTCACGTCTGCAGCCACTTTGCGATCACCGTCTATGCCGTCTCTGGCTCGGCTTCAGCGAACCAAGGTTCACGGGCAATCATTATCAGGGCCGCCGCGTCCTCTTCACTGATCTCGGGTTCAATGTCCAGTAACTCTGGCACCGATAGCTCGGCTAAATCTTCCATGCATACGACTTCGTTAGCCGCTAGCTTGAAGGCCAGTTCACGGCTCATGGTTCGCATTTCAAGCAAGTCATCTGCAGGTCTTACGTCGCCCAACGCTTCCTCACTCGCAATGGCCTTCGTAAGCAAGGCGTCCTTGGCTCTGTTTCGCAGCTCGGTGACGATCTCTTCGTCGAAACCGTCAATAGCGAGAATCTCTTCCATCGGCACGTAGGCGACTTCTTCTAATGTGGTGAAGCCTTCTTCTACCAGCACCTCGGCAACATCCTCATCCACGGCCAAGTACTCTATGAATTCGCTCACAAACTTGCTGGATTCTTCTTCAAGCTTCTGCGCCGCTTCTTCCTCGGTCATGATATTCAACGACCAGCCGCACAAATCACTGGCGAGGCGGACGTTTTGACCGCCTCGGCCAATAGCCTGCGCCAAGTTTTCTTCCGTTACCGCAATGTCCATGGTGTGGGTTTCTTCATCCAAAACGATGGAAGCCACTTCCGCAGGCGCCATGGCGTTAATGGTCAGCTGGGCAGGATTTTCATCCCACAACACGATGTCGATCCGCTCTCCGGCCAGTTCGCCGGAAACCGCCTGAACCCGCGAACCACGCATACCGACACATGCGCCAACCGGATCTATGCGCCCATCGTTGGTTTGAACGGCAATTTTTGCACGAGAACCCGGATCACGAGCTGCGCCTAAAATTTGAATGACGTCTTCCGCAATCTCAGGCACCTCGACTTTGAATAGCTCGACCAGCATTGAGGGTACGGTCCGCGACAGCACTAACTGCGGGCCTCGGTTGTCTGGCCGGATCTCTACAAGCATGGCACGCAAACGGTCACCGACCCGGAAGACTTCACGTGGAATCACATGCTCTCGGGTCAAAATACCTTCCGCATTGTTGCCCAGGTCAATGATGACGCTCTCGCGGCCGAGTTTTTTCACCGTTCCGCTGATCAAATCGTTAATCCGTGACTGGTACATTTCAACAATTTGCGCGCGTTCGGCTTCTCGAACTTTCTGCACGATTACCTGTTTCGCGGTCTGGGCTGCGATGCGACCGAACTCTACCGATTCAACCTGTTCTTCTAGGACGTCGCCCAGCTGGGCGTCGGCCTTAATTTCTTGAGCCTGCGCCACACTGTACTGGGCCGCAGGATTGGCCTCCTCTTCCTCTTCTAGGTTGTCAAAGTCCACAACCGCCCAGGTGCGGAATGTCTCGTATTCCCCCGAATCGCGATCAATGGCAACCCGAAATTCCGCGTCTTCCCCGTATTTTTTCTTAGTGGCCATGGCCAAAGCGGCTTCCATCGCACCAAAAATAATGTCTTGGGGAACTCCCTTCTCGTGGGATACGGACTCGATCACCGAGAGTATTTCTTTACTCATGCGCTAAACCTTCCTCAATCAAAAACCGGCACAATCCGTGCCTTTTGAACATTTTCCAGCGGCAACAAATACTCGTCGCTGTCTAACTGCAAAACGACGGAATCGTCTTCAATACCCGCCAACAATCCAACAATCTTTTTGCGACCCTCATAGGGGTAGCTCAACCGAACATCCAGTTTTTCGCCGACATGGGCCAAATACTGATCCGGCTTAAATAACAACCGATCCATACCCGGAGACGACACTTCCAGCGTGTAGGCCTCGGGCATAATTTCTTCCACATCCAGCAGATCACTGACATGACGGCTGGCTTCGGCACACAGGTCCACGCTGACACCCTCTGCACGCTCTATGTAGATACGCAGCAAGCTGTACTTGCCTTGGCTAAGGTATTCCACCCCCCACACCTGCGCATCCAGCGCTTCGATGGTCGGCGTAATCAACTCTTCGATTTGTAGCTCTTTGTTATTCAAACACGCCACCTGCGATCTGCCCGCAGTCTCTATAGGACGCCAAGCGCCAATGTTGCCGGGTTGGTTGCTCCCAGCCCGAAAATCAGACACAAAAAAAGGGCCTAAAGCCCATCGTGTCGCGCGACTCTCCTGACTCCGAAAAGCCAAGCGGGCTACAGGAAAAACGACGCTTGTTTCGCACAACCAAGCGCACGGCCATAGCCCCGGGCTAACGTGAACGCGCCAGCCATCTTGTTGTGGTAGCGGGGGCAGGATTTGAACCCACGACCTTCGGGTTATGAGCCCGACGAGCTACCTGACTGCTCCACCCCGCATCAACAAGGGTGCGGAGTATATGGAGGGTTAGTTGAAGGTGCAAGTGGGTATCAATCGGAGTGAGGAGCACCCGCACCCCTGCCCGCCTCGAGCGCCCAGCGTCACTCTCGGCGCGATGGGCGGAGGCCATCTTAATCAGATAAGAGGGGCCATTCGATCAATCAAATTGGCTAGCTGTGGTTTGTGCGCGCGAATCTCGTCAGCGCTAAGGCCATGAAGTTCGTGCGGAAACACCAGCCATTGATCCGTCTCGTGCAGAAAATAATCTGGAGTATTGTCCGTCTTATTATTTTTAGGCTTGAAGTACGGGGTCGCTATGCGGATTTCTGGCGTATTTTTTTTGCATGCAGTCTTCAGATCCTCAACAGCCTGTTGAATGGATAACCCAGTGTCGTGCACGTCATCAACGATCAGCAACGAATCCTCAGCTTCTAGCTTTCGGATAACGTAGCTCAAACCGTGAACTTTCACCCGCTTGCTTCGCTCACCTATTCCCGTATAGGAAGAGGTTCGAATCGCAATATGATCCGATTCAATACCAAGCACATCGAGAAATTCCTGTACTGCAATACCAATCGGCGCGCCGCCGCGCCACACGCCGACGATATAGTTTGGGCGGTAGCCGCTTTCAAATACCTGCCACGCTAAGTTAAAGGAGTCTTCGAGCAACTGCTCAGCCTGAATATAGTGTTTCTTCAATGGATAGGTTTACCTTGGATCATTCTGCCGCAATGCAGAAACTACTGACTTTTTCCCTTAGACGCTATGACGCAGGAGCATGTTCGTCGATCAGAAAAAAACCGGAACAGATGAACCGGTTTTTTTCAGATCATTGCAACCCTCGTCTTTCTTCAATTGGTTTTAGAAATCAATGGAGAAACGGGCCATCAACTGACGTGGGCCAATCAATTCGTCACCGGTGGCGCCAACGCCGAAGACGTCGGTGAAGCGGGCGTTTACGCCGTCTTCATCCAGCAGATTTTTTACGATGAATTGTACGCGCCAGTTTTGACCTTGAGGACTGTAGCCTAGAACCACGTCTATGACGTCGTAGCTCGGCACAATGTCCGTTACATCGTTATTAAAAATGCGGTGCTTGAACTCGCCCCTGTAGGTGTATTGCAGGCTGCCGTTGAGCTCATCACCATTTTCAAGTGACGTGTTCCAGTTCAGCGCAGCATTGCCCGTAAACTTGGGCGTTTTCGCCAATTCATTGCCGTTCACATTTTGTACCGCTTGAGCACGCGCGATCTGGATTTCTTCACTGAACAGGTCGAAGCCTTGACCAATTAGCGCATTGCCAGCCGCTTCGGACAACACGTTGTCCAGCGCCAGATGATCTGCGGTAATTTCTGTGTCTAACCAAGCCAAGCGAAGGTCAAACATGACGGAATCGGTGATGAACGCCGACAGCTCCAATTCCGCGCCAAAAATTTCTGATTCCGGGATATTGCCCACGCCGCCTTGAAATACCTCAGGGTCCGTCGCCTGATATTGCAGACCTTCGTAGTCGTAAAAGAACGCCGCTGCATTCATTCTTACCCGACCCTCTGCCAGATCCGTTTTCAGGCCGACTTCGAAAGCATCAACGATTTCCTCTTCAAATGTTGGCAGCACAACGACCGGCGCAATATCGGATTCAAGTCCATAAGTCAGATTGGAGCCCCCGGGCTTGAACCCGCGGGTGAAGGAAACGAAGGCCATGGTGCTGTCGTTGAAATCGTGTTCAACCACCAGACGGCCCGTTACCTTTTCGCTGTCCATTTCGATGATGTCCGTTCCTGACCGGCCATAGAAATTGGTAACAGAGCTGTATACCTCGTCATCCGTATAGCGCAGGCCGAATACGGCCCGCCAAACGTCGTTAAAGTTCCAAGTACCCTGTCCGTAAATCGATGCTGAATCTCGCTCTGGCTTGGAATTGGAGATGAAACCGATTTCTGCAGCGGGGTCAAACGCACGGACTTGGTCAACGGTGAAGGGATCAAAAGTACCATTGAAGTTAAAGTCGAGCAGTTCAAGAATGCTGATCTCCACTTCGGTGTCTAGATAAAAGATACCGGCAACCCAATCCAACTTGCCAAACAGCGGTGCGCCAGAAATTAGATTGATTTCCTGGGTAAACGTTGTTTGCTCGTTGGTTTCAGGGCTGTATTGACTGGGCAACTGCGCAAACGGCGGCAATACCGCCAAGTCGTTGCGATCGTTATCACGATTAATCAGTACATCATCGTGTTGATAGCTGGTGAGCGACTTCAACGTGAACGCCTCGAAGTCCCATTCTAAGACGGCACTGTAAAGCTCCGCTGTCAGCTCATAGTCCGCACGGGAGTTTTGGCGAAGTTTGCGCGCCCCCGGGGTCGGATCAAGCAGACCTTTTTGCGCGGCGCCGTTGCGATCCTCATCAAAAATCTGTGCGGTAAAATTCGCTCGAAAACCATTGTTTGGTTCGTATAGGACTCGTATTCGCGCAGATGTGCTACCCGCATCATCCAGATCCTGGCCCAGTGTGAGGTTGTCGGTAAATCCATCTCGCGAATTTGAGATGACTGAGGCGCGAACCGCCAGCGCCTCGGTTAATGGCGCGTTATAGGCCGCGCGAACCTTAACCAACCCATAGTCACCCAGCGTCAGATCGGCCTGACCAAAGCTCTCATCCAAGGAAGGTGCTTGGGTAATGACATTGATCGCCCCGCCCGTGGAATTCTGACCGAACAAAGTCCCTTGAGGCCCCCTGAGCACCTCGACACGCTCCAGGTCTAGGAAGTCTGTTTGCAGACCAAAGGGCGACGCCACATAAATGCCGTCGAGATGATAAGAGACCGAGGGATTAGCGATTGCGTTTTGATTCGCTTCATTACCCACACCGCGAATCGTGATGACTGTTTTAAAACCCTCATTCTTCGCAACGTTCACCCCCGGAGCAATGGCACTGAGGTCAACGAAGGAGCTAATTTGCTGATTATCAATATCCTCTGCGCCCAGCACCGTAATGGCTTGAGACAGGTCTTGCAGACTTTCGCTGCGTTTTTCTGCCGTCACCAATACTTCTTCAAAAACCATTGCAGAGCTCTCGGCGCTTGCTGCGCTGGAAAAAGCCGCTGCTATCACAGCGGATATCGTTGCTACCAATGAACACGCTTTTCTCATCTTTATCCCTTTTATAGTGTTTATTTTTCCGTCGTAGTGCTTCGAGCTGGGGCGCCCAGAGCCAACGCAACAAAAAGCGCCCCAAAACAGGGCAAAAACAGGCCGCGAAGTCTACTTTTGGTTGTCATTTTTGACAATCGAATATGGCATGCAATTAGCTTACCAAGCGGAAAAAAGACGCTTTATTCCACTCGGGCTCGCCACCCTGGGACTGGGCATCCAAACCGTTGGGCTTGCCGGTTTTAATCCGCGTTAAGGGTCTTTTTTGCCGGTATGATGGCGTTCTGGCGGCTTGGAAAATTCAGGCTCAGAAACAGCAACCACCCCATTTGCATGAAGCGGAAATACATCCATGAACTCATTGCTTGATCGCCTCTTCAAACTGCAGGCCCATGGCACTACTGCGCGCACCGAAATTTTGGCAGGCACGACAACGTTCATCACCATGGTCTACATCATTTTTGTCAACCCACAGATGATGGCCGCTAGCGGCATGGATCAGGGCGCTAGCTTTGTGGGCACCTGTTTAGCCGCGGCGCTTGCCTGTTATGTTATGGGGTTGTACGCCAACTGGCCCGTTGGCATGGCACCCGGCATGGGACTGAACGCGTTCTTTACCTACACGGTTGTCGGCGAGATGGGCTACACCTGGCAGGTCGCGTTGGGCGCTGTTTTTCTCGCTGGCGTCTTGTTCGTCATCATGAGCGTTACCCGTATGCGCCGCTGGATGCTAGACAGCATCCCATTCAACATGCGTATTGCCATGGGCGTCGGCGTGGGCTTATTTGTCGGCTTTATTGGTCTCAAGAACGGCGGCGTTATCGTCGCCAATAACGCAACCTATCTCTCTCTGGGAGATTTTGGCGAAACAGAGACACTTTTAACCGGCATCAGCTTTCTCACCATCGCAATTTTATCCATGCGCAAAATCCCCGGCGCGATCATCATTGGTATTTTAGGTACAACAATACTCGCCGCCTTCTTGGGTCTTATCGCATTTAATGGCCTGATTGCGCCCCCTCCCAGTCTCGCGCCAACGTTTATGCAGCTCGACATACTCGGAGCGCTTGATGTCGCCATGGCAAGCGTCATCATCGCTTTCTTGTTCGTAAATTTATTTGATACCGCGGGCACGCTGCTGGGGGTTGCCAGTCGCGCCGGACTCATCAATGAGCAAGGCGACGCAGAAAACATGCACCGGGCACTCAAAGCCGACAGCAGCTCAAGCATATTGGGCGCATTTTTTGGCTGTGCGCCTGTAACCAGTTATGTGGAGAGTTCCGCCGGCGTGGAGGCCGGTGGGCGAACGGGGCTAACGGCCGTAGTGGTTGGAACCCTGTTCTTACTCGCAATGTTTTTCTCACCACTGGCAGCCATCGTGCCCGCCTATGCCACTGCCGGCGCGTTAATTTACGTTGCGCTATTGATGCTCAGCGGCATGGAAACGCTGGACTGGTCCGATACCACCGAGGTGCTGCCTGCCTTAGTGACCATTATTTTGATTCCTCTGACGTTCTCCATCGCTGACGGTATTGCCTTGGGCTTTATTACCTACGTGGCCGTTAAATTGAGCACAGGCAAACACTCTGAAATCACTATTGGCGCATGGTTTTTGGCGGCAATCTTCCTCGCTAAATTTGCCTTCATTTAACCGGTTTCCAAGCGAACGGCTACACCGCGAGTTTGCTTTGGCCTCGGGAAACGTTTTTTATAGAATGCCCTCGTGCACTGATGATGCGCAGCTACCGGTGCTTTTAGACTTTTTCTTGGAAACGACGATGCTCGGCGGTGCGGGCTCTTTGGATAGCTCGCTTCTTTGATCGTGTATGGTGCCGAAGGCGAGACTCGAACTCGCACGGGCATAAGCCCACTACCCCCTCAAGGTAGCGTGTCTACCAATTTCACCACTTCGGCTTGAACTTGTAGCGTTCTGCTGCTTCCTTTCTACCCCTTAGAAGGCTTTTATATCTCTGGAATTTCCTCACTGGAGTCGCCAGCAGCCGGCGCAGGATCCAACGATAAATCCTCTGCCTCTTCCATACCAGCCGAGACTTGAGGAATACCCAAGCGATCTGCCTGATCGGAACGCTCTTTGGCTGTATATGCCAGCGCAAATGAGATCACAAAAAAACCAATGGCAAGCCAGGTTGTAATTCGGGTCATGGCCGTGGCCCCACCGGAGCTGCCGAATACGGTATTCGACGAACCGCTGCCGAAGGCGGCACCGACATCGGCACCCTTGCCCTGTTGGATCAACACTAAGGCGATCAATGCAATGGCATCAATCACCAACAAGGACAACAAAACTGTTTCTACTGTGGACATCTAATCACTCATTTCCTTTTCGTCACGCCAGTCCTGTCGGGACTCCGGGCGTTTCACTTATCGCGTCGCCATAACTAGGGCGCTGCTGCACTCGCGGCGCGTATGATGGCAGCAAATTGCGCTTTGTCCAGCGACGCACCACCCACTAATACCCCTTCAACCTCGGGATGCGCGAACAAATCCGCTGCATTTTCAGAATTCACACTGCCGCCGTACAAAATACGAACAGCATCGGCCTGCTCAGGCGCAACGTCTCTTACCGTCTGGCGTATCACCTTGTGCATTGCAACGGCCTGTTCTGAACTGGCACTAACGCCGCTGCCAATGGCCCAGATGGGTTCATAGGCAATGGCTACCGTGCCAGATCCACTTAAACAGGCAGCCTGCGCCCTAACTTGCTCGCTAACGAAGGCCTCGGCCTTTCCGGCTTCTCGCACAGCAAGGCTTTCACCGACACAAATCACCACAGACAATCCTGCACGCAATGCCTGCTCGCCCTTGGCCGAGACCATGTCATCGCCTTCACCATGCTCCGCGCGCCGCTCGGAGTGCCCGACCAGCGCCCATGTAGCGCCAACCTCAGCCCCCATCGCCGCGGCCACCTCGCCGGTATGCGCACCAGAGGCAAACTGGCTGACGTTTTGCAGTCCGGTTAAAAATGCCGCCGAAGGCGCGTTGGACAGCGCAGCTAAATAAACTACTGGAGGCACGACCACGACATCTACATTGGGTTCTGCCTGCAACGATTCGATGGTCTCGTTGACCAAGGTCAGATCGCCGTTCATCTTCCAGTTCGCAATGACTAGACGTTTCGCCATTCCCGCCCCACCGTTTTGGCCAATCTCCAAGGGCGCGCAATGTTATACGCTGAGTGGTGTATTTCCAAGGCCATCGTCTGGTTAAGGCGGGGCCACAGCTTAACGCAACCGGTTAGGCAGTTGATCTAAGGGCTGAGGAATCACGGCGGCGGCAAGCAACAGCAACACCAGGGCAACGATGCTCAAGATCGGGCCGGCAGCAAAAGTTCCGGTGATATCGAAAGCCAAACTGAACAGCAGCGGCCCAATGGCGCTAGCAAATACTGTCAACGCTGCGTTCAGCCCACTAATCTCGCCCAAGTGCTTAGGACCATAGTGCCGAATGAAAACGAGGTTTGAGAGCACTCCCCATAAACCACCGCCGACCCCAAAGCCCATAACCAGCCCCCAATACCCAGCCGCTTGCTCCAGATAAATCAAACCAAACGCTCCGAGCGTAAAGCTCAGCAGCATTACCAATAAAAACGGTTTGAGTCGCGTGTAATCCGCAAGAGCGCTGGCTCCGAGATTGGTGACAACCGACACCAAGGCCTGGGGTATGAAATAGGCAAAAGCTTCCTCGCGCCCTCGGCCCGCTTGATCAAAGATCGCGACTATATGAAAGGTTACCGCAGTGCCAAAAAGCGCGTGTATCGACAAGCTCATGGAGTAGAGCCAAAACACCGGATCTCGTCTTACTACCTTAAGTTGAAAACCGGTAGCGGCCCTTTGCCCGGCGCCATCTTGCTTTGCCGGCTCCTGGTTGTCAGCTCTCAGTCCGCAAACTTCTGGATTATCTCGGATCAGTAGCAAACACAATATCGCGAAGCCCGGTCCGACAATCACCGCGAGCAACCAAAGGGCCTCCCGCCAGCCCCAGCTGTCCAATAAAAAAGCCAAGAAAAGAGGGGCCAATGAAAACCCCAAGGAGACGATGACTCCTCGAGTACCGGTTACCAACCCTCTTTTTCGCTCAAACCAACAACATGTTGGTACTGGCACTGGTCATGACACCTTGGCCACTAAAGCGGACACCAAAGTAGCCCACGATCATAAGAACAAACGCTGGAATCGCGGCATCCATATTCAGCTCCCCGGCAAGCCAGCCGCTAACCACATCGACCACAGATAAAAACGCGACTGAAGTACCCAGAAGCAAGCTCGCACCAATTAACAGCAAGCGAGGACCGTAGGCATCGTAAAGGCGCCCGGCCCGAGTCAAGAACAATGAGCTCGCTATGGTACCGAGCATATAGGCGAAGGAGAGTTCGGTTCGACTCAAACCCGTCGCTTCAATAAAGGCATCGGCAAACACTGCCATACCCATGGTTTGGCCTGGCACGCTAAACAAGACGCCCAGCGTCGACACCACCGCGATTACCCAGCCGTAAAAAAATGGCAGGCGCCCCGCCAAAAACGGCCAATCGGCGCGCAATCGCAACAGGATGTTTGCGCGTAATCTCATAGTTTTACCTTGATTTACGGGTTCAGTGACGGGGCATCGCGCCCGTGAGAACCCAGAATGCCTGCATTGGACAGGGCGTCCCTAGGCAGCCTGAATTACCTTGGCCTGCGCAGCTAAACTTTGGGCAACAAGATTCACCTCGGCCTGATCCTCACCTTCGACCATGATGCGCAACAAAGGTTCGGTGCCTGAGGGTCGGATCAAGATTCGCCCCCGTGCGCCCATTTGCTGCTCATAGGTTGTTTGGGCCTCAACCATTTGCGGGTGCTCACAGATGCCAGCTGGTGAATCGACGTTTACATTGATCAGAACTTGCGGCGCCTTAGTAATCCCGCTTGCCAACTCCTTAAGTGGAGCATCCGCCTGCTGCATCGCAAGCAGAACTTGCAAGGCCGCTATGATGGCATCGCCAGTTGTGCACAAATCCAGCGTCAAAATATGACCTGAGGGCTCTCCGCCCAATGTCCACCCGCGCTGATGCAATGCTTCCATAATGTGACGATCGCCAACCTGCGCTCGGGTAAAGGGTACTGCTAGGGCCTCAAGCGCGCGTTCCAAACCCAGATTGGACATAACCGTGCCGACCACCCCTCCCTGCATGCTTTGTTTGGCTTGCCGGCTGCGAGCTATGATGTAAAGCAAATGATCGCCGTCTAGAAGCTCGCCATCCGCGTTCACCATGACTAAACGATCCCCGTCTCCGTCAAAAGCGATCCCCACATCAGCCGCCTCTTCAATCACTCGCCGCTGCAGCATTTCCGGGTGCGTGGATCCACATTGGCTGTTGATATTGAAGCCGTCAGGCTGAACGGCTGTTGCAACCACCTCGGCCCCCAACTCCTGAAACACCCTCGGGCCCACTTGGTATGCCGCGCCATGAGCACAGTCCAATACGATCTTCATACCACGCAAGCTGAAATCTCGGGTTAGGGAGTTTTTGCAAAACTCCACATAGCGGCCCGGGGCATCACTGATGCGAGATGCTTTACCAAGGCTCTGGGAATCCTCGCATACCATCTCACGCTGAATCATGGCCTCGATTTGCTGCTCAAGCGCATCTCCGAGCTTGTTGCCATTGCCGTCGAAGAGCTTGATGCCATTGTCATAATAGGGGTTATGCGAAGCACTGATGACAACCCCGACATCGGCACTGACGGCTCGCGTTAGGTAGGCTATGGCGGGTGTTGGGATAGGACCCAACAAACTGACGTCGGCTCCGGCGGAGACAAAGCCCGACTGCAAAACCGACTCCAGCATGTAACCGGAGATCCGCGTGTCTTTGCCGATCAAAACATGTGCTCGTCGGCCTTCATCGGCAAATACCTTACCGATGGCCCAGCTCAGACGCAGACAAAACTCTGGGGTGATTTGATCCTGACCGACAAGACCACGAATTCCATCCGTACCAAAATATTTTTGCGCCATCGCCTCGCCTGATCGATTGCCGGTCTCAAGACGTTTTGTCTGAAGCCTTTTTGTAAGGGGTTTAGGATGACAGCGCCTTACAGATAAAGCCAGCTTCCTCCCGCAACTGGGACTCCAAGGCAATCAAACTGCGCGGCAGGCTTCAAAGACGGCGAGAACATCGGCGCTTTCTTCCACGTCGTGAACCCGAATTAGGTTCGCGCCGTTTTGCGCTGCCAGCAGCACCGCAGCAAGACTGCCTGCCAACCGTTTCTCTACAGGCTGACCGGTGATGGTGCCGATCATGGATTTACGCGACAAACCAACGAGGATTGGGCTGTTCCCAACCCGAAGCTCCGGCAGCTGCCGCAACAGATCAAGGTTGTGTTGCAAGGATTTACCAAAACCAAAACCCGGATCAACGATGAGTCTGTTGACCGATATGCCGGCCTGCTCGCACTCATGAACCCGTAAAGCCAGATAGCCGGCGATCTCCGCCACCACGTTCTTATAGCTTGGATCTTGCTGCATGGTTTGAGGCGAACCTTGCATATGCATCAGGGCATAGGCAACGCCCGAATCCGCCACGGCGGCCACAACCGCCGGATCGCTGCCGCCAGTGATGTCATTGATCATACCTGCGCCGGCGTCTATGGCAGCACGAACTGTTGCTGCGTGATAGGTATCGACTGACAGCACCACGTCTAGGTCAGCGAGAGCTTCCAAAACCGGCAGCACCCGACGCTGCTCCTCCGCGGGACTCACCGCAACTGCTCCGGGCCGGCTGCTTTCGCCGCCAATGTCCAGCACTGCAGCTCCCGCGGCAACCATGGCGTGAGCCTGACCGCGCACGGCGTCCAGATCGACGCCCGCTGCGTTAAACAGCTGCCCGCCATCCGAAAAGGAGTCTGGTGTAATGTTCAAAACCCCCATGAGCTGGGGGCTTGAGAAGGACAAAACCCGCTCGTTACAGGTTAAGTCCCGAGTGGGCGCCTGTGCTGGAGAGCTAGGATTCTTCGGCTGGTCCACCGATTGGCGATCCTTGCTGGGCATCTGGTTTACCTGCACCACTGCTCGGCGGCGGTTCGGTGGGATGACGAGGCTTGCCTCCTGCCATGATGTCATCCAGTTGATCCGAAGACAGGGTTTCGAATTCCATCAGCGCATCTGCCATGGTGTGCAGCTTGTCGATGTTATCGGTCAGCAGTTTTTTCGCCGTGTCGTAGCAGTCATCGACGATTTGCCGCACCTCTTTGTCGATGGCAAAAGCTGTCTCTGGTGAGTGGGCCTTGGGCTTCGCACCGGCAGACATACCAAGGAATACTTCGCCGTCATCCTCGTCGTACATCAGGGGCCCTAGTTTCTCGGACAAACCCCACTTGGTCACCATGCTTCGTGCCAGATGGGTGGCTCGCTCGATGTCATTGGACGCACCCGTCGTGACATGATCAATGCCCAGCGTAATCTCTTCCGCGATTCTGCCCCCAAAAAGGCTCGCGATTTGCGATCGAATGCCTTGGGCGCTCATGCTGTAGCGGTCTTCCTCGGGCAGGAACATGGTGACACCCAAGGCTCTGCCTCTGGGAATGATGGTGACCTTGTAGACCGGGTCATGGTCTGGCATCAACCGTCCGACAATGGCGTGTCCGGCTTCGTGATAGGCGGTGTTACGCTTTTCTTTTTCTGACATCACCATGGACTTGCGCTCAGCGCCCATCATGATTTTGTCCTTAGCCTTGTCGAACTCTTCCATGCTAACCAGTCGCTTGCCTCCGCGAGCGGCGAATAACGCGGCTTCGTTCACAAGGTTTGCTAGGTCTGCGCCAGAAAACCCTGGTGTACCTCTGGCGATGATGCTGGCGTCCACATCATCGGCGACGGGCACTTTTCGCATGTGTACCTTGGTTATCTGTTCGCGGCCTCGAATGTCAGGCAATCCGACCACAACTTGGCGGTCAAAGCGGCCAGGTCGCAGCAGCGCCGGATCTAGAACGTCGGGGCGGTTGGTGGCTGCGATAACGATAATGCCGTCATTCCCTTCAAAACCGTCCATTTCCACCAGAAGTTGGTTTAGGGTCTGTTCTCGTTCATCGTGACCACCGCCTAAGCCAGCGCCACGATGACGCCCAACCGCGTCGATTTCATCGATGAAGATGATGCAGGGGGCTTGTTTCTTCGCCTGCTCAAACATGTCCCGCACGCGGGAGGCACCCACACCCACGAACATCTCCACAAAGTCCGAACCAGAGATTGAGAAAAACGGCACCTTGGCTTCGCCGGCAATGGCCTTGGCCAGCAGGGTTTTACCGGTGCCCGGCTGCCCGACCATCAGGACGCCACGCGGGATGTGCCCGCCTAGGCGCTGAAATTTGCCCGGATCACGCAAAAACTCCACCAGTTCCTGTACGTCTTCCTTAGCTTCATCCACGCCGGCCACGTCGGCAAAGGTGGTTTGAATTTGATCTTCGGATAACAGCTTGGCCTTGCTGCGGCCAAAGGACATCGGACCGCCGCGGCCACTGCCGCCCCCCTGCATTTGGCGCATAAAGAACATGGCGACGGCCAGAATAATCAGGATCGGGAAACTGGCCAGCAGCAACTGGGTCCACACGCTCTGGCCTTCTTCTTCTATGAACTGGAACTCAATGCCGCGATCACGCAACTCGCTGACTAGGCCGGGATCATTGTTGAAACCGGTTACCGTGTAGCGACTACCGGTACGGTCTGTGGCATAGATTCGGTTGCCTTGAATTGTGACCTCGTCCACTTGGCCTTGCTCTACTGAGCGCAAGAACTCCGAATACTTCACAGGGGGATTCTTTGCATCGGCGTTGAAGTTGCTGAACACGGTCAAAAGTACCGCCAGTATGACCAGCCAAAGAACTACATTTTTACCCATATCAGACACCGGGTTTACCTCATTTTAATTTGCGTCGACGTCGCTAAAGCTTGCTACGTCAGACTTACAATTTTGTTGCCGCTGGCAAGGAAGCAAATTGTGCAGGCTTCTTAACCTTGGCGCTCGTCTTCCTGTTACGACCGACCTACCCTAGACCACCATACCGCACCTTGGCGTCTACGCTGCGTGGGATAGATTACACGACAATTTCACGCTGCGCGGGTGTGATAGAACTCACGTCTCACTCTGGATCACTTATCACGACCCCAATTACACGCCCTTGGAAGTTTTAGTGCCACCCTGAAACCCTTGGGCGACAACAAATACTTCTCTGGATTCCGAGCGAGAAGCCTTTGGCTTGGTGACATGAACCTTAGCAAAAACCTTTCGAAGATCTGTCACCCAATCATCCAGTCCCTCGCCTTGGAAGGCCTTGATCGTCATGGCGCCGTTTCTCTTCAACCATCGGTGACAACTTTCTAAGGACACATCGGCTAAATCCATAGCTCGCGCCTGATCCACTGTGCGGATACCTGAAATGTTGGGGGCCATATCGGATAAAACAAGGTCTAGCTGCATACCGTCCAATATCTGCTCGATTTCGGCATCCACGGCATCCTCACCAGCCAGACCTTCAATGACGTGGGTGTTCTGACCACTGGTGATCGGCAAGGGATCTACCGCTATGAGCAAACCACCGTTTAACTTGTTTTCTAGATAGTGGGTCCAGCCTCCGGGCGCCGCGCCCAGTTCTAGCACCCGCTGTTTGCCTTGGACGAGACGAAAACGCTTGTCGATTTGTTCGAGCTTGAAATGTGCGCGAGAAATTTGCCCGCCGTCCTGAGCCTGACGTACAAAATAGTCTTTGCGCTGACGCTGAAGCCAACGATCACTGGATTTGCTGCGTTTTGCCATAACTTACGGTACATCAACTGCAAAATTTAAATGGGAGCTAGCCGTCGCCTACCCGCAGACGATAGGATACCTCAATGCAAGCACCTACTTTGAATACTCAGCAAAAGAAGTCGCTCCGCGGCGTCGCCCATCACCTTGATCCGATCGTTGCCGTCAGCGAGCGTGGTTTAAGCGAGGGCATCGTGGAGGAAACCGAACGGGCTTTGCGCGATCACGAACTTATTAAGGTTAAGGTCTTTGGCGGCGACCGCGCTAGCCGCAGTCAAATCGCCGCAGAGCTGGCCGATGAAACGTCTGCAACCGTCTTACAGCAAATTGGCAAGGTGGCGGTGCTGTATCGCCACAACCCCAAGGCCAATCCTAAGCTATCCAATGTGGCACGATATTTAGAGCAAACGACGCTTTAGCTTTCGGGAAATGCTGACCGGCAGCTTTGCTTAAAGGTGCTCTACACCTGAGATTTCGTACTCGCGTTCACCGCCTGGCGTGACGACCACCACCACGTCGTCCTCCATTTTGCCAATCAGCGCTCGAGCAATGGGGGACATAACCGAGATCTTGTTCTGCTTGAGGTCCGCCTCATCTTCACCAACGATGTGATAGCGGGTCGTTTCGTCGCTATTACAGTCGATCAACGTCACGGTAGACCCAAAAATCACTTTGCCCGTAGGGGCAATCTTGCTCACGTCGATGATCTGAGCATCCGCTAGGCGTGACTCAATTTCTTGAATGCGGCCCTCGTTGAAACTCTGCTGCTCGCGAGCCGCGTGGTACTCGGCGTTCTCTTTCAAATCGCCGTGGGCACGTGCCTCGGCAATGGCTTCTGATATTTCCTGCCGCAATGCGCCTTTGCGGTGGGCCAACTCTTCCCGAAGACTTTCCGCGCCACTGACTGTCATTGGATTCGGCATGTTATTCCCCCTACTGCGCCAGTTTACTGTGCAGTTGCTGAAGACTGGTGACTTGATCACCTAGGCCTTGTCGAATAGCGATACTGAACGCTTCACCCCCCGTAAGGGTGGTTGTGTAACAAACCTTGTTCAACAGCGCCAGCCGACGAATAACAGCTGAATCGGCGATGGATTGACGGCCTTCGGTGGTATTGATAATCAAATCAATCTGCTCGTTTTTGAGCATATCAGATACGTCCGGCCGTCCTTCGTTCACTTTGTCTATCTGTTCACAGGCCAAGCCTTCGCTGATTAACCCTCGAGCAGTGCCGCGAGTGGCAACGAGCTTGAATCCAAGCTCGATAAGGCTGCGCGCCACGTTCACCAATCCGGGCTTGTCTGACTCTTTGACGCTCAAAAAGGCGCGCCCGCCTGTCGGTAACCGTTCGTTGGCGCCCAAGGACGCTTTGGCAAAGGCTTCGCCAAAGGTCTCTCCAACACCCATAACCTCACCAGTGGATTTCATTTCCGGGCCAAGAATGGGATCAACACCAATGAACTTGTTAAACGGAAACACCGATTCTTTTACGTGCACAAACTCTGGCACCACCTCTTCCGTGTAGCCCAAATCCGCCAGCTTCTTGCCCGCCATGCAGCGCGCGGCCAGCTTAGCCAGCGAGTGACCGATACATTTGGATACAAAGGGCACTGTACGTGAGGCGCGCGGGTTCACTTCAAGAACGAAAACGTCCTCGCCCTGTACGGCCATCTGCACATTCATCAAGCCGATTACATTCAGCTCAATGGCCAGCCTTTTTACTTGGTCACGAATTTCATTCTGAATGTGCATGGGCAAGTTATAGGGGGGCAGCGAACACGCCGAATCACCGGAGTGCACCCCAGCTTGCTCGATATGCTGCATGATGCCGCCGATGACCACTTGCTCACCATCGCATATCGCGTCGACGTCTACTTCCACAGCCTGATCCAGAAAGCGATCAAGCAGCACAGGCGAGTCGTTGGATACATCGACAGCATTTTGCATGTACTGGCGCAGCTCGTCCTCGTTGTAGACCAATTCCATTGCCCGGCCACCCAAAACGTAGGAAGGACGCACAATCAGCGGGTAGCCTATTTCTTTGGCGCGTTTAACGCCTTCTTCGGCGCTTGACGCCACCCGATTCGAGGGCTGACGCAGGCCTAATTTCTCCACCAACTGCTGGAAGCGCTCCCGGTCCTCTGCACGGTCAATGGCGTCTGGACTGGTACCAATAATCGGCACCCCTAGATTGGCCAGATCGTCTGCGAGCTTAAGCGGCGTTTGGCCGCCAAACTGAACAATAACGCCTGTGGGTTGTTCTACTTCCACAATGGCAAGCACGTCTTCCAGTGTAACTGGCTCAAAGTACAGTCGATCCGAGGTGTCGTAATCCGTTGAGACCGTCTCGGGGTTGCAGTTCACCATGATCGTTTCGTAGCCATCTTCGCGCATGGCCAAGGCCGCATGAACGCAGCAGTAATCAAACTCAATGCCCTGGCCTATGCGGTTCGGTCCACCGCCTAGCACCATGATTTTTTGGCGATCTGTGGGTCTCGCCTCGCACTCCTCTTCAAAGGTGGAGTACATATAGGCGCTGTTGGCGGGGAACTCTGCCGCGCAGGTATCGACCCGCCGGTATACAGGCTTTACCCCAAGAGCTTGCCGGGTTTCGCGCACCGTCACCTCGGCACAGTTAAGCAACTGCGCTAGCCGTCCGTCGGAGAAACCCTTGCGTTTGGCTTGGCGCCAGTCGTGTTCGCTCAGATCTGCGCAGGCCTGTTGGGCATACTCGGATTCCGCCGCAATCAGATCTTCAATCTCGGCCAAAAACCAAGGATCGATCTTGGTCAGCCCGAACACATCCTCTTGGCTGAAGCCGGCTCGAAACGCGTCAGCCACATACCAAAGGCGCAAAGTGCTTGGGGAGGCCAACTCTCGCTTCAACACGCTGCGCCATTCTGGGTCGTTCAAGTCCAGCACCGGGTCAAAGCCCACCATGCCAATTTCCAAGCCGCGCAGCGCTTTTTGCAACGACTCCTGAAACGTACACCCAATGGCCATTACTTCGCCGACGGACTTCATTTGGGTCGTCAGTCGCGCATCTGCCTGGGGGAATTTCTCAAAAGTAAAACGCGGAATCTTTGTAACGACGTAATCGATGCTCGGCTCAAAAGAGGCGGGCGTTACACCACCCGTAATGTCGTTATCCAGTTCATCCAAGGTATAACCAACCGCCAGCTTGGCCGCTATTTTGGCTATGGGAAACCCGGTGGCCTTGGACGCCAGTGCCGAGGAGCGCGATACCCGCGGGTTCATCTCAATCACCACCACACGACCATCGTCGGGGTTGATACCAAACTGTACGTTGGAACCGCCGGTTTCCACACCAATCTCTCGCAACACCGCGATGGAGGCATTGCGCAGAACTTGGTATTCCTTGTCGGTCAGCGTTTGGGCAGGAGCCACCGTGATGGAATCGCCGGTATGTACGCCCATGGGATCAACATTCTCAATGGCGCAGACAATGATGCAGTTGTCTTTTTTGTCTCGCACCACCTCCATCTCGAACTCTTTCCAACCGAGCAACGATTCATCAATCAGAAGCTCTGAGGTAGGCGACAGTTCTAGGCCTCGCGTACAAATTTCTTCAAATTCTTCTTTGTTGTAGGCAACACCGCCACCGCTACCGCCTAGGGTGAACGATGGCCGGATGACGCAAGGAAAGCCCAACTGGCTTTGTACCTGTATGGCTTCTTCCATGCTGTGGGCGATGGCCGAGCGCGGCGTCTCCAGACCAATGGACTTCATTGCCCGGTCAAAACGCTCACGATCTTCCGCTTTGTCGATGGCATCTTGGCTTGCGCCGATCATTTGCACACCGAATTTTTCCAGCACGCCCTCGCTGACCAGATCCAAAGCACAATTCAGAGCCGTTTGGCCTCCCATCGTGGGCAGCAGAGCATCCGGGCGCTCACGCTCAATGATTTTGCTCACGGTCTGCCATTCCACCGGTTCCACATAGGTGGCGTCAGCCATGGTCGGGTCGGTCATGATGGTGGCCGGATTCGAGTTAACCAAAATAACTCGATAACCCTCGTCCTTCAGAGCCTTGCAGGCCTGAGCTCCGGAATAGTCAAATTCACAGGCCTGACCAATAACAATTGGACCAGCCCCAAGGATCAGGATTGATTCAATATCAGTGCGCTTAGGCATCTAGCTTTTTACCTCTTTCCCTGAACCATAAGATCAATGAATTGATCGAATAAATATTCGCAGTCTTGGGGGCCGGGACTGGCTTCCGGGTGCCCCTGAAAACCAAAGGCTGGATGCTGCAAATGACGTATTCCCTGTACGGTGCCATCGAACAGCGACTTATGGGTACACTGCAGGTGATCTGGCAAACCTTCCTCGGCCACGGCAAAACCATGGTTTTGGCTTGTGATCACCACTTCGCCGGTCTCCAAGTCTTGCACCGGATGGTTGGCGCCGTGGTGGCCGTGAGTCATTTTTTGGGTTTGTCCGCCACTGGCCAGAGCCAACAGTTGATGACCCAGACAAATACCGAACATCGGTATGTCTTTGGCTAAAAACTCACCAATCGCCTTGATGGCGTAATCGCATGGCTCTGGATCGCCGGGGCCATTGGACAGGAAAATACCGTCTGGCTGCATAGCAAGGACTTCCGCCGCAGGCGTCTGGGCAGGCACCAAGGTCAGCTTGCACCCCTTTTCAGCCAAGATTCGCAAGATATTGCGCTTCACCCCAAAGTCATAGGCAACCACATTGAACTTCGGGTCCGTCTGTTCGCCATAGCCGGCCTCTCGCGTCCAGCAGGTTTGAGTCCATGAACGGGGTTCGCCGGTAACCACTTTGGCCAGATCCATGCCGGACAAACCCGCAAATTCTCGCGCATGCTGCAGTGCTGTAGCCTCGCCTTCGGCGGTGCCTGCGGTGTCGTCTGCCAAGATACAGCCGGCTAACGCACCTTTTTCACGCAACACCCGGGTCAATCGACGGGTATCTACGTCGGCTATCGCAACCGTACCTTGCTGTTGCAGATAGTCGTGCAAACTACCCCGCTGCCGCCAACTGCTGACGCGCTTGGGGACCTGGCGAATTACAAGGCCCGCCGCCCAAATTTGATCCGACTCCTCGTCTTCAGGGGTAATACCGGTGTTGCCGATTTGGGGATAGGTCAGGGTGACAATTTGGCGGCAATAGGACGGGTCGGTCAGAATTTCCTGATAGCCAGTCATGGCGGTATTGAATACCACCTCACCAACGGTATGTCCTGAGGCACCGATGGATTGGCCGTGGAATACGCTTCCGTCTTCGAGCACTAGTAGGGCAGGTCTCAACAAGATTCCCTTTTAACAGAACTTCAACTTGTGGCCGGGCTGCGTTTACACGCTTCCAGACCACGCCTAACCCCTGCTCTATCGGAGGTTCTCTTGGGCATTCACGCAGACGCGGGCCAAGGGACACCGACCAAATGTACATGTACATCGGCTACCTGATAGAGGTGCTGAAACGCGTCAGCGGGTTAGGCGGTGAGTGTACGTAGAGCTGAGTCAAAAATCAGTAAAAATATCGGTTCTTTGGCGCAAATTCGCCGGGGATTTTGCCCGACCGGCGTGGGCATCAAACCCTTGTCCATGAGGCGGACTGATGGGACTACTGCGCGAGGGTCTCTTTGCCGCAACGCAGCGCACGCGCCCCGGCCCCTCACCCCTTAATCGGGCTCTAGATACCCAGCAGATCCTGCATGTCATACCAGCCGGGGCCGGCTTCTGCGACTAGGCCGACGGCACGAAGCGCACCTTGGGCGAAGTTTGTCCGGCTGTGGGCGCGGTGGGTAATTTCCAGCCGCTCTCCTTCGCTGGCAAACATCACCGTATGCTCACCCACAATGTCACCACCGCGAATGGTGGAAAACCCAATGGTCTTGGGGTCTCGCGCACCCGTAATGCCCTGCCTTGCGTACACCGCATCGGTTGCAAGGTCTCGGTTCAAAGCCTTGGCCAGCACCTCACCGATGCGCACCGCCGTACCCGACGGTGCATCGATTTTGTGTTTGTGATGGGCCTCAATCACTTCCACATCGGCCTCGTCACCGAGGGCTTGAGCCGCCAATTCGATAAGGCGCATGGAAAGATTCACGCCGACACTCATATTCGGCGAAACAAATATCGCCGTGCGCTGCGAAAAACCCCGCAGAGTTGCCAGTTGCTGCTCATCAAATCCCGTGGTGCCAACCACCATGGCTTTGCCGTGGGCCGCACAAACTTCAGCTAAGGCTAGGGTCGCCTGAGGCACGGTAAAATCAATGACCACGTCGAAGTCGTCCAGATGCGCCGAAGGCTGGGCGGCCAGCACCACATGCAGCGGGGGTAAGCCGCAGACGGCGCCCACATCTTCGCCTATTTGCCCATGGGCCCCGTGCTCAAAACCGGCGGTAAAGCTCAAATGTGCCGACTCGGTTATTGCCTGCACCAAGGTTTTTCCCATTCGCCCGGCTACGCCTGCTACTGCCACTCGAATCATGTATCTATCCGCTGTTTTATCGTTGTCGTGCCCAAGTGTGATCGCCCAAGAGCAGTCTGACTAGCAAAACCTGACTATCCGCCCCTGCCCAAATTGGCAGAGTGAGCACACAGCCAAGGCTAGGACTTAAGATCGTCGAAAAAACTCTTTACGCCATCAAACCAGTTTTTACCACGCGGGGAGTGTTTGCTGTTGGAATCCAAAGACTGCTTAAGCTTTTGCAGGAGCTCGCGCTGCTCTTCGGTGAGCTTTACCGGCGTCTCGACAACGACTCGGCACAACAAGTCACCCACACCACCGCCACGCACTTGGGTGACGCCCTTGCCCCGCAAGCGAAAGACCTTGCCGGTTTGGGTTTCGTTGGGAACTTTTAGCTTCACCCGACCGTCTAAGGTCGGCACATCGAGCTCACCGCCGAGCGCCGCGTCCGCGAAGGAAATCGGCACCTCACAGTGCAAGTGACGCCCATCGCGTTGAAAAATCGGATGCGGCTGCACGTCGATTTGCACGTAAAGATTTCCTGCTGGACCGCCATTGGGACCCGCCTCTCCTTCGCCGGTCAAGCGGATGCGGTCACCCACATCGACCCCGGCGGGGACTTTGACTGACAGGGTTTTGCGTTTTTCAACACGTCCGGCACCAGCACAGGCGTTGCACGGGTCAGTAATTACCTCGCCGCGCCCATGACAGCGCGGGCAGGTCTGCTGCAAAGAGAAAAAACCCTGAGAAACGCGCACCTGACCGGCTCCGTTACATTCCTGACAGGTGCTTGCCGACGTCCCGGGCTTCGCGCCGGAACCGTCGCAGTCACCGCAGCCCGCTAAGACCGGGATGCGAATCTCCACAGAATCACCGTTGACCGCTTGCTCCAGCGACAACGAGAGGTTGTAGCGCAGATCGGAGCCCCGCGCAGGACCGCCCCGGCCACCGCCTCTGCCGCCACCGAATATGTCACCGAACACATCGCCAAAGATGTCGCCAAAGCCGCCACCACCGCGACCGGCACCTGCGTTTGGGTCTAGACCATCGTGGCCAAACTGATCGTAAATCTGGCGCTTTTCTGCATCGCTGAGCACTTCATAGGCTTCGTTGGCTTCTTTAAATTGCTCTTCTGCTTTGGCGTCACCGGGGTTGCGGTCGGGATGAAGCTTCATGGCAATACGGCGATAGGCTTTCTTCAAATCGCCTTCTGATACGTCTCGGCTAACGCCCAAGACTTCGTAGTAATCCCTTTTTGCCATGGCTATCCTTCCAAGATCTCGCTGTTTATTTTCGCCAATCTGTCATTTTCTAAAGGCAAGAAAGCCACCGATGGGTGGCTTTCAGGCAAACAAGTTGCGAGTCGAGCTAATTACTGCTTTTGCTCTTTGTCGTCTTTGACTTCTTCGAACTCGGCATCAACGGCACCATCGTCCGGCGCCTCTTGAGCAGATTCACCGGCCGCTTCCGCCTGTTCGGCGTACATCTTCTGCGCCAGCCCGGCGGAAGCCTCGGACAGTACCTTTATCTTCTCTTCGATGGCGTCCTTATCTTCGCCCTTCAACGCTTCCTCTAAGTCTGACGCGGCGCTTTCAATGGCGGTTTTTTCGTCTTCCGTGGCTTTGTCGCCAGCGTCTTCTACCGCCTTGCGCGCGCCATGTATTAACCCGTCTGCTTGATTGCGCAGGGTCACCATTTCCTCAAACTTCTTGTCTTCCTCAGAGTGCGCTTCTGCGTCGCGAATCATTTGCTCGATTTCTTCATCCGATAATCCACTGGACGCCTTGATGACGATCGACTGCTCCTTGCCCGTCGCTTTGTCCTTGGCCGACACATTCAAAATACCGTTGGCGTCAATGTCGAAGGCCACCTCAATTTGCGGCATACCTCGAGGCGCCGGCGGGATGTCGGACAAATCAAATCGCCCCAGCGACTTATTCTGGCCCGCTTGCTTACGCTCACCCTGAAGAACATGAATGGTTACCGCGGTCTGGTTATCGTCAGCGGTTGAAAACACCTGGGTCTTCTTAGTTGGGATAGTTGTGTTCTTTTCGATCAACACGCTCATCACCTGACCCATGGTTTCGATACCCAGGGAAAGCGGGCTAACGTCCAGCAGCAGTACGTCTTTAACGTCGCCTGCCAAAACCGCCGCCTGAATGGCTGCACCCATGGCAACCGCTTCGTCTGGGTTCACGTCACGTCGCGCTTCTTTCTTGAAGAACCCCTTGACCTGCTCTTGCACCAAAGGCATCCGGGTTTGACCACCGACCAAGATCACATCGTCGATATCTTCGATGCTCAGGTCTGCATCTTTCAGCGCCACCCGACAGGGGTCGATGGTGCGACTGACCAAATCGCCGACCAAGGACTCTAGCTTGGAACGGGTCAATTTCAGCACCAAGTGCTTTGGCCCGGACTGATCCGCAGTAATGTAGGGCAGGTTGATTTCGGTCTGCTGAGAGTTGGACAGCTCGATCTTCGCTTTCTCGGCAGCCTCCTTCAGACGCTGCAAGGCAAGCGGATCGTTGTGCAGATCAACGCTGTTTTCTTTCTTAAACTCATCCGCCAAGTAGTCGATGATTTTCAAGTCAAAATCTTCACCGCCGAGGAAGGTATCGCCGTTGGTCGAGAGAACTTCGAATTGATGCTCACCATCTACTTCCGCGATTTCGATGATCGATACGTCAAAAGTACCGCCACCTAGATCGTATACCGCGATCTTCGCGTCACCGCGGTTTTTATCCAACCCGTAGGCCAGAGCGGCCGCCGTTGGCTCGTTAATAATTCGCTTAACGTCCAGACCAGCGATTTTGCCCGCATCCTTCGTCGCCTGCCGCTGGGAGTCGTTGAAATACGCTGGCACAGTAATTACCGCCTCGGAGACATCCTCGCCAAGGTACTCTTCTGCCGTTTTCTTCATTTTCTTCAGAATTTCGGCGGACACCTGCGGCGGCGCTAGCTGCTCGTCATTTACTTCGATCCAAGCGTCGCCGTTGGCGGCTGCAGCGATGGTATAAGGCACCATCTTGATGTCTTTTTGCACCACGTCGTCTTTGAACTTACGTCCAATCAGTCGCTTGACAGCAAATACCGTATTGTTCGGGTTCGTTACCGCCTGACGCTTGGCATTCTGACCGACAAGAATTTCGCCGTTATCGGTATACGCGATGATCGAAGGTGTCGTGCGATCGCCCTCAGAGTTTTCAATTACCCGAGCGTCACCGCCATCCAAAACCGACACGCATGAATTGGTGGTTCCCAAGTCGATGCCGATGATCTTTCCCATTTTCTTCTCCGCTTATCCATGCCCGTCGTCTGCGTTCCGCACGTCCGGGGCTTTTGCAATATTGAACAATTGTGCTTAACGAAGTTGTCTATGTTTGGTCGAATGGCGTTTCTTCAAGGCCTTAAGCCCAAGACAGTGCAAACTTCCCAAACCCCTTTGTCCGCCTCTCACTAATCGCCTTTGACCACGACCACTTTGGCGGCCCTTACTAACCGACCGTTGAGGGTGTAGCCGCGCTGCATTACGTCCATAACAGAATTGGGTTCCGCATCTGGGTTTGGCACCATGGCCATGGCTTCGTGCAGTTGTGGATCGAAAGGCTCGCCTAAGGGGTCTACCAAGGTGACGCCAGCCTTCTCGAGAATTCCCACAAACAGCTTCAGCGATAGCCCGATTCCCTCGGCCATGCTGGCAGCGTTGTCCGTGGTTTTCGCCGCATCCTCGGCTTTTTCCAAACTGTCTACCACGGGCAGCAGGTCACTAAGGAGTTTTTCTACCGCATACTTGTGGGCGTTCTCTATGTCTCGCTGGGCGCGCCGCCGGACATTTTCCATTTCCGCCACGGTGCGTAACAGCTGATCTTTTACCTTTGCCAGCTCTTCGTTGGGATCAGGCTGGGCATCCGAATTGCCGTCTGCATCGGCGGCAGCTTGCTCTGAAGCCGCATCTCCGCCCTCTTCAGCGCCGGCATCACCTGCGCCTGCGGCTCCCTGAGCCTGCTCAGCTTCCTCGGCTTTTTTCTGCTCTTGGGCTTGCGCCTGCTGGTCTGGATTTTCTGTGTCGTTGGCCATCGTTTTTCTCCTGCGCCCTTGTTGCCGCTATATGAGGATGGCGCTGAGGAAAAACAAGGGCCGAGAAGACAAAAAGCGCCGCCCTATCGACAGCATCAGGCTGACGGCAGCAAACCGCTGGACTAAGAGGCGCGGGCGAGACTTAGGTGCCGTTTCGCATGGCAGAGCTGAGAACCTTGGCAGTAATGTCGACAACCGGGATTACATCTTTGTAATCCATTCGTGTGGGGCCAATCACACCCAACACACCAGCAAGCTCGCCGTTCACCTGATAAGACGATGTCACCAAGGACATGTCGCCCAACGGCCGGTAGCCTGACTCTTTGCCGATAAATAGCTGAACACCCGAACTCTCCAAACATTGATCCAGCAGCGTTAGCACGCGGCCTTTTTTCGAGATCGCGTCGAACAGGCTTTTGACCACCGAGGTGTCTTCGGTGAAGTCCAGCAATCGCCGCTCGCCGCTGACCAACAGCTCTTGCCCGTCATCGCTGTCGCCTGGCATGGCTTGGGCAGCAACGTCCAAGGCACGTTGCATTAAGACATCCATTTGCGCTTTGTCGTCGCGCATGCTGTTGATGACGTCGTGACGCACCTCCATCAGTGGTCGTCCGCGAAATTCCCGATTAATCAAACTGGCGGCTTGGGCTAACTCATTGTCGGAAAAAGGTGTCTCTACGTGGATCACGCGGTTTTGCACCTCGCGGTCATCAAGCACCAAAATGACTAGGATGCGTTGCTCGTCCAGACGCAAAAATTCCACTTGCCTAAGGTTTACCTGATTTTTTCGGGGCGTAGTGATTAGGCAGGTCATCTGCGTGAACTGAGACAACATTTCCGACGCAGTCGCCAGCAGTTCGCTAGGCGCCATATTGGGATTCAGTTCATTTTCCAGCTGTTCCACCTGCTCTTCTTGCCACGGCTCAACGCTGAGCAGCGTGTCTACGAAAAAGCGAAGACCAAGGTGGGTGGGTATTTTCCCAGCCGAGGTGTGAGGAGAGCTGACCAACCCCATGGCTTCAAGGTCCCCCATGACGTTACGCACGGTTGCAGAGGAAACCTGAACTTGTGGCAGGGTGGCTAGCGCCTTGGACGCCACGGGAACTCCGTCTGAAATGTACTGCTCAACCAATAATTTCAGCAATTGTTGGGCACGCTGGTCGACTTCCCCACCGAGTGCCACTGTCGTTCTCGCGTCGGACATAAGAGCTTTACTTTCCATCACATTTGAAATCTTGGGCGCGGTGACCGCCCAACATTGCGCGGGTCCACGTCCCGCTCATCCCCAAATCTTATACTAGGCCATGGTTCCTTCA
>Ga0181579_10000439_pt1 | contig 33158 bp, 30 predicted proteins | sample 071ome_24_FD_132996 | JGI IMG/M metagenome (GOLD analysis project Ga0181579, IMG submission 132996) | Coastal salt marsh microbial communities from the Groves Creek Marsh, Skidaway Island, Georgia - 071402CT metaG (megahit assembly) | ecosystem: Environmental > Aquatic > Marine > Intertidal...
ATAGGTATCCTTGAACACCGGCACAATCGGCGAGATGAAGCGCTTGCCGATACCGAGGGGCGCGGCGACATGGATGGTACCTTGTGGGTCCTTGGTAACGTCGGCGACCCTAGCCTCGACCTCCTCGATCGCCTCCAGGACCTTGATCGCGCCCTCATAAAAAATCAGACCCTGCTCGGTCGCCCTCAGATTCCGAGTGGTCCGATTGAATAGGCGGACCCCGAGATGCTTTTCAAGCGCCGAGATGCGGCTCGACGCGACCGCCGGCGACACGCGCTGGTCGCGCGCCGCGGCGGACATGCCACCGAGTTCATGCACGCGGACGAACATCCGGACGTTGGTCAGATAGGCCATTGGAAAGAGTGTGCGATTATATGGGAAAAATTGGAAGTGCTCCGACATTATCGGTATTTTCCAAAAAACGAATCCGGTCCAAGGTCAAACCACGTCACGGGAGTGTGGGATGTTCGAAGCCGCGATCGACTCGGTAATCCTGATGGACTGGTTGTCCTTCGCGGCGCGATGGGTGCATGTCATCACCGCGATCGCCTGGATCGGCTCATCCTTCTATTTCATTGCCTTGGATCTGAGCCTTCGCAAGGCGCCCGGCATGCCCGAGGGCGCGCATGGCGAGGAGTGGCAGGTTCATGGCGGCGGCTTCTATCACATCCAGAAATACCTGGTGGCGCCGGAACGGCTGCCTGAGCATCTGACCTGGTTCAAATGGGAGAGCTACGCGACCTGGGCGTCCGGGTTCGCGATGATGTGCATCGTCTATTATCTCGGCGCGGATCTCTATCTCGTTGATCCCGCGGTCATGGAACTGGAGGCGTGGCAGGCCATCGCGATTTCCGTCGGCTCAATCGCTTTCGGTTGGATCGCCTATGATCTGATCTGCAAGAGCCGTTTCGGCGACGACAACACGCGGTTGATGCTGTTTCTCTATGTCGTTCTGGTGGCAATGGCATGGGGCTATACCCAGGTTTTCACGGGCCGCGCCGCCCTGGTGCATCTCGGCGCCTTCACCGCGACGATCATGTCCGCCAACGTCTTTTTCATCATCATCCCAAACCAGAAGATCGTCGTCGCGGACCTCAAGGCCGGACGCATGCCGGACGCGAAATACGGCCACATCGCCAAACAACGCTCGACCCATAACAACTATCTCACCCTGCCCGTCATCTTCCTGATGCTATCGATCCATTACCCATTGGCTTTCGCGACGGAATACAATTGGCTGATCGCCAGCCTGGTGTTTTTGATGGGGGTGACCATCCGGCATTTCTTCAACACCATGCACGCGGGCAAGGGCAGACCCATCTGGACCTGGTTCGCGACAGCGGTGCTTTTCGCGGCGATTATCTGGATTTCCAGCCTGCCCCCGAGCGATCCTACCGAGGAGACGGAGCAACAAGGCTCAAGCCTGACACCCGCGCAGCAACGCTTCGTGGAGGCCAAGAACTACGAATCCATCCAAGACATCATCGCCGGACGATGCTCCATGTGCCACGCGACCGAGCCGGCCTGGGAGGGGATCATCCGGGCGCCGAACGGGGTCATCCTGGAAACCGACCAACAGATCGCCGCGCGCGCGAAAGAGATCTATCTGCATTCCGGTTTCACCAACGCGATGCCGCCGGCCAATGTGTCCTATATGGAACCGGAGGAACGGGCGTTGATTCGGCAATGGTATCGCGCCGGAGCGGCGGGATCGTAGGCGCCGCCATCGTTGGCAACGGATTCTAGACCTCGATCTCCAGAAGTCGAATCCCGGCTTCGCCGCAGAGCTCTCGAATCGAAGTCGGGACCGCGCCGTTGGTGACCAGGGTATCGACATCCGAGAGATGGCCGATGCGCACCGGCGCGGCGCGCTCGAACTTGGTGGCGTCGGCGACCAGAATCACATGCCGGGCATTCCCAATGATGGCCCGCGCCACCTGTACCTCGCGAAAATCGAAATCTAGCAACGAGCCATCACCATCGATCGCCGAGGTGCCGATCACCGCGAAGTCCACCTTGAAACGTCGGATGAACTCCACCGCCGCCTCGCCGACAATCCCGCCATCGGCGGCCCGCACGACCCCGCCGGCGATGATCACCTCGAAATCCGGGCGCCGACAAAGCCGGTTGGCGACATTGATGTTATTGGTGATCGCCATCAGCCCCTGATGGTCGAGCAAGGCCTCGCCGACCGCCTCGGTGGTGGTGCCGATATTTATGAAAAGCGAGGCATTGTCCGGTATCAACGCCGCCGCCGACCGCCCGATCGCGGCTTTCTCCTCGGCGGCGATCCCTCGGCGTTGCTCGTAGAGCATGTTCTCGGTACCCGACGGCAGCACCGCCCCGCCATGCACCCGCGCCAGCATCCGGCTCCGACACAGTTCATTCAGATCCCGTCGAATCGTCTGAGGCGTAACCTGGAGTTGTTCCGCCAAGGCTTCGACCTGGACAAGCCCGGTTGACCTCGCCAATTCCATGATCGCTTCGTGACGGGATGTCGGGTGCATCCAAGCGCTCCACCGGTTTTAAACATGAAGTTTAGGCGCGGTGGAGCTTCCGGGAAACCCGCTCCATCGCATGCCCGATACGCGAGGTCCAGCCCTCGACAGAACCATGGAAACGGTCCTACGCTTCGTCTGGCAATAGGGAGGTTCTCGACATGGCGATTCAGGTAAAGCACGACGACACGAGGATGCGAAGAACCCATGTCTATCAGATCCTCGCCGAGGATATCAAAGCCATGGGCATCGACACGGTCTTCGGCCTGATGAGTGACGACACCGCGCATTTCTGTGTTTCGCTCGACGCCGCCGGCGTGGATTTCATCGGTGCTCGCCACGAGAACACCGCGATCACCATGGCTGACGCGTATGCCGCCGCAACCGGGCGGCTGGGGGTTGTCTGTGTCGGGCGGGGGCCGGCGATGGCCAACGGCCTGCACGGCGCCGGCTTCGCCAGTCGAACCGGCAATCCGGTGCTGATCATCCAGGGCGATGTCGCGATCCCAGGCGCCAGCCTCAACGGACAGGGGCCGGACTACAAGGGTGTCGACGCCGAGGGCGTGCTGAAAGCCGCCGGAATCCGAACCTTCCGGCCCACCGGTCCCGAGAACGCGCGCCAAACCCTCGCCGACGCGGCGACAGCCGCCCGACGCGGGGCCGGGGTGGTTCTGCTATTGCCGGTGAATGTCCAGGCCGCGGAGGTCGACATCTCCGCCGATGACACGGGCCCCGAGCCCGTCGACGCCAAGCCGATACAACACCGGCCCGGCAAACCGGCCCGCGCCCATGCGGTGGCCGCCGCCGCCGGCCTTCTCAACGCGGCCAAGAAACCGCTGATCCTCGCCGGACACGGCGCCCACAAATCCGGCGCCAGGGACACGCTGATCGCGCTTGCGGAGAAGACCGGCGCCCTGCTGGCGACCACCGCCAAGGGCAAGGACATGTTCCGGGGCCACCCCTGCAATCTCGGCATCATCGGTTCCTTCTCGCATTCGGCCGCGCGGCGCATGGCCGGCGAGGCCGATTGCGTTCTGGCGGTGGGCGCGGGACTGAATATTCTGACCATGAGTTTCGGCGAGTCGCTCCCCGACGCGCCGCTGATTCAGGTCGACGCCGTGCGCGCCAATATTGGACGCTGGACAACAGCCGATGTCTCGGTGGTCGGCGACGCCAAGCTCGTGGGCGAACAACTGCTCGCCGCCGTCACGGAAAAGGACGCCGCGGACAAACCATTCCATGGCGCGGAAACCCAGGATTTCCTGAAGGCTTTCTCCATCGCCGAGGACTTCCAGCCCGCCAATACCGCGCGCACGGTGGATCCGAGATCCCTCGCGGTGACACTGGACCGCCTGCTGCCGGAGCAGCGCAGCATGGTTTATGACGCCGGTAATTTCCTCGGCGTGGTGCCGTATCTGTCGGTGCCCGGGCCGGATTATTTCAAGATGACCAATGACTTCGCGTCCATCGGCCTTGGCTTCGGCGCGGCGCTCGGGGTCGCTCGCGCAAGGCCGGAATCCCCGACGGTTCTGGTGATCGGTGATGGCGGGTTCCTGATGACCATGGGCGAGTTGGAAACCGTGGTGCGCGAGGACCTGCCGCTGGTCATCATGCTGATGAACGATTGCGCCTATGGGGCGGAGCTGCATTTTCTCAGAATGCGTCAGCTGCCAGTTGCAAAGTCAGTGTTCCCGGATGTCGACTTCGCGCCGATCGCGGAGGGTTTCGGCTATGACGCCCATACCATTCGAACCCTCGACGAGCTTGAGGCCTTGGCGCCATTATTGGCTAATCCGGAAGGGCCTATCTTCCTGGATTGCAAGATAAACGCCGATATCGCCGCCCCCTTCATGAGCGAAATCGTGGCGGCGGAGACCCGGGCACAACATTGAGCCTCGACGATCGACGACGATGCGGCGGCGGTCGAAGCACGCTATATTCGTCATGAAACAAACTTGAGAGATTAGGTCATGGCCTACACGCTTGAAAATTTTTGCGCCGATTGCCGAGACGCGCTGACAACCAATAACGGTCCGGGCGGCCGCGAGGCGATTCGGGTGAAACTGGAACAGCTTCTGGCCAACCGGGAGTTCGTTAGCGAGGTCCTGGGTCCGGACGCCGAGCTCGGGGTGCATACGCTCTATAAGGACGAGGATCTGGAATTTGTCGTCCTCGCCCATGTCAACAAGGACGCGAACTCATCGCCCCCTCATGATCACGGAAACTCCTGGGCGGTCTATGGCCAGGCCACCGAATACACCGACATGAGCGAGTATCGCCGCCTCGACGGCAATGAGGGGGACGGCGAAGCCAAGCTGGAACAGGTCAAGGCCTATCGCCTGACACCGGGCAAGGCGGGGCTCTACGACGTGCGCGCCATTCACGCGATCAACTATCCGGAGAACGCTCGTTTCGTGCGCGTCACCGGCCGTGAACTGGAGCTGGAGCCGCGTCTCAAGTTCGACATGTCGAACAATAAGGCGAGCTATATTGAAAGTCAGGGAGTGCGGTAGACCTCGCCTTGGTTCGCACGGCGACACTCCACCGCTTCGAGAAACAGTTCCCGGAGTTCATCGGCGGCCTCATGCCGCCGATGCAGGGTCCGTGCCGCGTCCTTGACGCGTCTGGATACCTGCTCTCGATGCGCCGGATCGCGTCCGAGCGCCACCGCGCGAGCGACGTAATCCGCTCTATCCCAGGCAAAAAGCTCCCCGAGGCCAATGGTCCGATAGGTCCCGCTGGCGAAACGGCTACGCTGAAAAGCGCCGGGTGTCGTAACCAGTGGCGTGCCGAGACTCAGTCCATGAAAAGTGGTGTTGCCGCCACCAAAATGGATCGGGTCGAGCAACACATCGGCGACTGAAACAAGATCGAAGTATTGCTGGGTCGGCAGGTACGGAAGAAAAGTCACTCTTTCGACCACATCCGGCATGGTTGCGCTCAAGCGGTGGCGCAATCGCTGGGTCCAGCCCTCTTTCGCGCCCTTGATCAGGACCACCCGACCGTCGGGATCGGCGCGTAGAATTTCCGCCAGCCAGCCGTCGAAATCCGGATGCAGCTTGAAGATGTTCTGCGGACAGACATAGGCCGCTCCGGAGGTTGGCAATCCAAAGCTCTCCTTGCTCGCGCCCACCGATGCCTCCGGCGGCTCGTAATGCATTAGGATGTTGTCCAAACGGCGTAAACCCTCGCTGTATTGCGCCTCGGCGTTTTCTGGCTCGAAAACGTTCGGAGAGAGATAACCATCAAGGCTCGCGAGGCCCGTGGTTACCGGATGACCCCAGGTCACGAACTGCACCGGCGCCAGTCGCGCGAAGGCGAGGAAATAAGTTACCGGCTCCATCCCTATATCCGGATAGAGCAGGACATCCAGCCGGGCCTCGGCGACGGTCTCTTGAGCCTTGACCAATGTCGCGGGCAAGTTGATGACGTGATCCGCCGCCGCGTCGATCCGCCGGGCGATGTCGTCATGTCGTCCAGGAGGACGCAGGATAACCAACTCAAACACACCGGACGCGGCCAAACGCTCAATCACCCCCGCGAACAGCAATCCGATGGTGTGACGATTGAGATATTTCGAACAGATTCCGACCCTCGGCCGCCCGGCGGTTCGGGTCGATCCACCGTCCCGACAATGTGGCGCTTCCCAGGACAACCGCGGGCAGCATCGGCGGTGAAACGCGGCGATGGCCTCCTGCTGCGGGCGGTCATCCAGACCGTGATAAACCCAGTAAAAGTTCGCGCTCCCGACATCGCTGATCGGATCCTCGACGTGGAGTCCATGCGCTTGATCGGAAGCCAAGAAGTCCCGCAATCCCGCTCGCAATCTCGAGATCTCATCGGTATCGAGACAGATCTGCGGCAAGGATAGCGCGCGCCGGATTGGAAAACGCGCGTCGCTTGGATGGTCCCGCCCGCTGGTATCGTAGATTGCCACAGCCTCGTCGTGTCGCCCTTGGCCAGCTAGCGCGAAAGCAAGGTTCAGGCTTGCATCGGCGAGATCCGGGCGCGCTATTCTGGCCCGCCCATACGCCCCGATCGCCAGGGTCTCGTCCCCCATCGCCCAGGCCGTCGCACCGAAATTGTTGAGGGTTTCGCCATTCTCCGGCTCCGCCGCGAGGCTTCGTTCAAATGCTCGTCTCGCCCGATCCGGCTGACCACCGTCCCGAAAGCCGATCCCTAGATTGTTCCAGCCCGCGGGATGTGAAGGTTCGGCGACCAATAGCTTCTTGAACTCCGAAACCGCCTCTTTCAAACGCCCCAGATCAAGCATGGCCTTGGCTCGATTGTTGACCGCGTCCAGCATATCGGGTCGCCCATCGAGAACCGTGTCATACCCCGATATCGCGTCTTCCAGCCGCCCCGATAGTTGCAGGGTCATGGCCCGGTTATAGGCGAGACCGGCATTGCCCGGTTCCAACGCTAGGCCATTATCGAAACTTCTTATCGCCGCGGCCATGTCACCGACCGCTCGACAGGCGAGCCCGAGCGCGTTGTGGTTCTCGATATCGCGCGGAGCTAGCAGAACCGCGGTCTCCAAGGCACGTCGCGCGCCGGCTTCATCGCCCGTGTCACGGCGTGCGTTCCCCAATTCACGATGCAGCACGGCGGCCATGGGCCTGACCTGAACCGCGCGCTCGAAACCTTGCCTCGCGACGGCGGCAAACCGCCTGGCGGACATCACCATTCCCAGCAGATAAAGCGCGTCGGCATCGCTCGGAGATGCCGTCAGGACCCGGCGATATCCCTCGACGGCTTCCTCCAGGCGCCCGGATTGATGGGCGGCCAGCGCGTTCCGGAGTCGCGTTGCGTCATCCATTTTCGGTGTTTTTCCGCGAAGATCCCGCCTCGCGCCGTATCAATTTGGAGCGGTTTTTCTCAATGACGATGGACACTTGTTTTCTTGGGCGAGATATCATCGGCCAAACCTGCCGCGCCGACCGTCACACTGTCAATCAGCCGCATTCTAGATGATGTGATCGCGACACATGTCAGGAACCCCTCGCATGAACACGGTGGACGGTGTTAAATAATCGCGAGGATTGAAGCGCCGCGAAAGCGGTGTCTACTCAAACTGGAAATTGAAGCCGGGCCGCCGAGATGGCAGAGATCGACTTAGATGGAATGTCCGCGATGGTCATCGACGATGAACCGATGACCCGGGAACTCCTATCAGGAATGTTGCAGGAACTCGGTGTCGTGGATATTCGACGTGCGCGCGACGGTCGCCATGGCCTGGAGGTTCTACGAGGTTTTACCCCCGATTTCGTGATTTGTGACATTCTGATGGAGGAGATGGGCGGTATCGAATTCACCAAGCATGTGCGAACCGACCCGGCGAGCGCCAATCCCTACATCCCCATTGTCATGCTAACCGGGGACGCGCGCATCGAGATGGTACGCGAGGCCCGTGACGCCGGCGCGAACGGGTTTCTCGCCAAGCCGATTTCCGTCGATGTCCTGCGCAAGCGATTGTCGGCGACCCTCGCCGAGAATAGGGAGTTCATTCGATCGAAGGGCTATACCGGTCCCGATCGCCGCCGCCGTGATGTTCCCCTCCAAGGCCGGCAGGATCGCAGAAAGTCCGATCGCTAAGGCGATCCGATTGCTTCGTTGTTGAAATCTTGACATTTCGGCCTTGTATCGGTTCTCGCGCATAGACGCTAATTCACCGATTCCATGGCCCTGAAATGAACTGATTCGCACTTTTGTCAAATCAGCGACGGACTCTTGTTGCGATTCGCGCCGGTCTTTGAGATGCTTCATGAAATGGCGCACGTGTCATGATGTCGCAGCAGGGTGAGGCTCAGAAACAACCGCTACCCAGTCATGGCGGCTTCCGCGCCAAGCCTCGCCAGGGAATGAATTGGACGTACCATGCCGACCGGAAAAGTAAAATGGTTCAACCACGCCAAGGGTTACGGGTTTATTCAACCCGATGAAGGTGGAAACGACGTATTCGTGCACATCACGGCCTTGCACAAGTCGAACATCCAGGGTCTCAACGAGGGGGACGCGGTGTCCTACGACCTTGTTGACGGACGAGATGGGCGTTCGGCGGCGGATAACCTGAACCTCACCTGATTGCTGAATTCCATCCGCGGTGCATTCGAATGCTTGCCCCGGTCGGGGAAGGATAAGCGCGCCCGATGCGGTGGCCTAGCCGTCCAGATACGCCCGCTCAATCGCGTCGCGAAACGGCGCGAGCATTGGGTCCGAGGATCCTCTGACATAAGCTGCCGCAGCGTAAAGCGACGCCAAGTGTAGCCCCTGGACCAAGACACGCCCTGACAACAGATCGCGGTAGACCGTCGTCACGGGCGTCGGAACCGTTTCGATTTCCTCGCTCTCATCGAAGTCGGTGTCCGCCACACGCTCGACATCCAAGGCAAGGAAGCAATGCACCTGGTTGGTTTGGACCGCGGGATTGGCGAAAAACGTGGTGGTCGCGAACCAGTGAGGCGCCAGTCCACCGGTTTCCTCACGCAATTCGCGTCTTGCACAGGACAGCGCGTCGTCTCCGTCCTCGAAGGTACCAGACGGCAAGCCCGTCGCAACGAACCCACCGGCATGGCGATATTCACGTACCAAAAGTAGATCGAGTTGGGGCGTCACCGCCACGACATTGATCCAATCACGATATTCGACGACGTGATATGGGTCGACCACGACGCCCTTCTCCGTGCGACACCTGTCTATCCGGTGATTGAGATAACGATCCTTGTAGAGATATCGGGCGCGGTCGGTCGTCCACTTGCTCGCCATCACCGGCTCCGTTTCCAGACGCGTAACTTCATGCCGGGCCGCTTACCCCCGCGTCGGCGAAGCTCGCCATCCCCGCGTGACATTCCGCGGCGGCGCGCAAAACGCCCAGCGCCAAGGTCGCGCCGGAACCTTCACCCAACCGCATACCCAAATTGAAAAGTGGCTCCTTTCCGATCTTGTCCAAGAGAAGGCGATGGCCCGGCTCCACCGACAGATGCGCGACCACGCAATGATCTATCGCGCGCGGATGCATCGCGTGCAGTACCGATGCCGCCACGGTGCAGGCAAAACCATCCAACACCACCGGCAGCCTCGCCATGCGCGCCGCCAGAACCGCGCCGCCGATAGCCGCGAGCTCGAGACCACCCAGCGCCGCCAGAATAGCCAGGGGGTCGCCCGCGCGTTCGGCGTGATGCGCGACACCGAGTTTCACGGCCTCGATCTTTCGGGCCATGGCCTCGCCATCGACGCCGGTGCCGGCGCCGACCCAGTCCTCGGCTTCGCCGCCGAACAACGCCAGACACAACGCCGAGGCCGCAGTGGTATTACCGATTCCCATCTCGCCGAGACAAAGCACATCCAGTCCAGGCTCCACCGCCATCATGCCGTAGGCCATGGCCCGAGCGCATTCCTCGTCGATCATCGCCGGTGCCTCGGTGAAATCGGCGGTCGGCTGGTCCAGGTCGAGCTCGTAAACCCGAAGATCCGCGTCAAACACCCGACAGAGCTGATTCACCGCCGCGCCGCCCGCGACGAAGTTCTGGACCATCTGCTGGGTGACGGAAGATGGGAACGCCGAGACACCGCGCGCCGCGACACCGTGATTTCCAGCGAAAACGGCGGTACGGGGATGCTCCACCTTGGCCGGGTGTCGCCCCTGCCAGGTGGCGAGCCACTGCGCCAACTCCTCCAGGCGGCCCAGCGCCCCGGTGGGCTTGGTAAGAACCGCCTCGCGCTCGGCGGCGGCGGTGGCCGCTTCGAGGTCCGGGCCCGGTAGCTCCGCGATGAGAGTCCTTACTTCATCCAACGATGCGATGGCGCCGCGTGGTGGTGTCTCGGCCATGGGGTGCTCGCTCTCTTCCTGATCGTGAACGGGGCGCGATCTCGAACCCGACGGGACGACGTCGCTTGGGCTGGCGTGTCATATGAAATTGCCAAGTCGAGGGAAACCCCATACACCCCAAGAAACACCCAGAAAACACCGGATCGAGACGAATGCAAGGAACCGGCGCGAAACCTCCCAATGATTTGTCCGACACCACTTGGTGGGTTCGCGATCTCGTCGTTGCCGCGCGTTTTCTCACACGCTTGCCTACCCCGGCAATTGATACCGGGGATCGCAAGTTGATGCGCGCCAGCTGGTGCTTTCCGGTGGTCGGCGCGGGGATCGGTTGTATCGGCGGCCTGGCCGCGTGGCTCGGCCAATCGCTGGGTCTCCCGATCGTCGCGTCCGCCTTGCTCGCGATCGCCGCGACGGCGCTCGCGACGGGCGCGTTGCACGAGGACGGACTGTCGGATCTCGCCGACGGGTTCGGCGGCGGTCGCGACAAGGCGGGAAAGATCGCCATCATGCGCGACAGCCGGATCGGCGCCTATGGCGTTCTCGCGCTTATCCTTTTGGTCGGACTGAAGGCGACGGCGATCGTGACGGTCTTGGATACCGGCGATCCAGCGATGACGGCCATCACCCTGATCGTCGCCCATGGAGGCGCCAGGGCGCTCATCCCTCCGGTAACCCTCATACTCGTGAACGCCAGCGATCGCGGCCTGGGCGACATGGCCGGCAAGCCCAAAACATCCACCATGCAAGCGGCGCTGGCGATCGCGGCCGTTCTGTTCATTATAGCGCTTCCGTTTTCGACCGCCTTAATCGCGGCGGCGGCGGGTTGCGTGGCGGCGGTAGCGATGGCCGTCCTGGCGCGGCGGCAGATCGGCGGCTATACCGGTGACGTCCTCGGCGCGGTCGAACAGGCGGCGGAAACGGCGATTCTCTTGGCTTTGGCGGCCACGATCGGCGCCTGACCGGTATAGGCTTTTCTGAAAGAAGTAGAGAACGATGCTTGAAACACGATGGCATATCGTCCGGCACGCGCCGGTGGACAATCCGGAGGGCCGGATATACGGCGCCTCCGACAAACCGGCGAATACCTCGAACCGGATCGCCTTTGAAGCCTTGGCCCGCCACTTGCCCGGCGACGCGGTGACGATCACCAGCCATCTTCAACGGACCACGCAAACCCTCGACGCGATCCGCGACGCCGGCCTCGCGCTTCCCAAGCCCGTCATCGACGCAAGGCTGGGCGAGCAGGATTTCGGTGATTGGGTCGGCCTCACCTATGACGAGGCCCGCGCCAAGTACGGCGAGGCCTATGAGCGATTTTGGCTGGCGCCGGTGACCGAAAGGGCACCGAATGGCGAGAGTTTTCTCGATCTCCTCGCGCGGGTCCAAGCCGCCATCACGGATTTGACGGATCGCTTTTCCGGACGCGATATCGTTTGCGTCGCCCATGGCGGAACGATCCGCGCCGCGATCGCGATCGCGCTCGGCGCGCCGCCCGAGCACGCCATCCGGTTCGCCACCGACAATCTATCGACGACACTGATCGACTGGCTTCATCCGGAACCGGGATTCGAAGGCGGTTGGCGGGTTCGCGGCACCAATATTCCAGCGCGATAGCCGATCGCGTTTATTTTATGCCCCGAGGGGCTGACAAATCGGTGCGCGAGCCCTCATATGAGGTAGCGTGGAAAGCGTGGTTCCGTCATGTCAAACCGAACATTCATCATTCTTATCTCCGTCCTCGGCGCGATCTTCGTCGCCGCGCTAGGAACCGGCGCCTGGATCGTCACCCAATCCCAGAATAGTGGGGGCGAGGGCAGCACTTTGGTCGGTGGCCCCTTTACGCTTACGGAACATTCCGGCCGCGCGGTTACCGAGGCCGACTTCGACGGCGTCCATAAGATCGTCTATTTCGGCTACACCTTTTGCCCGGATATCTGTCCAACGGGGCTTACCGTGATTACCGAGGCGCTCGACCAATTGGGGGAAGACGCCAAGCGGGTCAAACCGCTTTTCATCACCGTTGACCCGGCGCGCGACACGGTCGACGTCATGGCCGAGTATCACCAGCATTTTCACGAGAGTTTCAGCAATCTGACCGGAACGCCCCAGCAAATCGCCGATGTCGCCCGCGCTTATCGGGTCTTCTATCAGAAAGCCGAGGATACCGGGGATGATACCTATCTCGTGGATCATTCTGCGGTCACCTATCTGATGGCGCCGGGTGGTGGGTTCCTGGCGCATTTCGGTCCCGAGGCAACGCCCGAACAACTTGCCCAGGCGCTTCGCGATGTGCTTTGACGAGACGACGTCACGCCGCTATCGGGGAGGTCCGCGATGACCGAAAAAACCGTCCAACGGGGCCGGGTCATGCGCCTGCCGACCATGCATGGCCAGCAAGCCGATACCGGGCCGATTCATTTCGTCTCGGACGCGGGGGAAGAGTACCTTCTGATCTCCAAAGCCTCCGACACGCCGGGCAATGTCGAGGACCTTTCGGCGGAAACCGCGGGGACTTTCGAGCCCTATCTCGACAAGGATGTCGAAATCAGGGGCGACTTCTGGGGCAGCGTTGTCTGGCGCGCGTCAGTAGTTTCCGATTGAACTCGGTCGCCAAGCCGCCGACTACAGTCTTTCGCCGGCCCGAACTTCCGCCGCCAAACTGTTTTCATTTGGCGCAAGCGGGCAGACCCAGGAGTCGGAGTAACGGCAGGACGGGTGATAGGCGAAGTTAAAATCCAAGACGAGCTTCCCATCCTCCATGCCGAGATCGGCGCCCTTGATGGTATCGAGCAAGTAACGCCCGCCGCCATAGGTCTCCCGCCCGCTTGTCGCGTCCTTAAACGGCAAGAACAGCCCACCCCCATAACCCTTGATCTGATAGATCGTAAGCTCACCGCCCAAGGTCTCCCTCAGCCCCCTGGTACGCAGACCCGGGACAAGCCGAAGCGCGCCATCCGGGCCTATCTCCCAAACCTCCTCGACGGCGTTCGCGACAACTTCCACGTCAACAAGAAATCGCGCGGTCGGGTTGTGCTCGAACAATGGAACCCCGGCATGGGTGGAACGGCTCCCTCGATCAATCGGCGACTGCGGATGAAACCTGAACAAGATATCGCGCGTTTCACGCCAATCTTTCCACCCCGAGACGGGGTCGGAAGCATTACGAATCCGGCCATAGAGATCCGACACACGGCGGCGCCAATCAGCGAGACTTACAATAGCGTTTTCATTCATTCCGCTTACTTTCTGGATCCCGGCCCGGGCCACGGTCTTTACAGAACCCGTCGATACCCGCAATGAGCGCGCCTGAAATGACTGGTTCCGTCGCCGAACCATCTCACTCGTTACGCTCACCGCGACAGGTGCCCAAATCGGGCGTGATTGGGGATGCCATGAAGCTCAATATCGGATGCGGTTTCAACAAGCTCGATGGTTATGTGAATGTCGACCAGTTCCCTGAATGCGCGCCCGACGTGCTGTGGAATCTGGAGGAGACCCCCTGGCCTTTAGAGGAGAATTCGGTCGAGGAACTCGCCGCCCATCACGTGCTCGAGCATCTCGGCCAGGAAACCAAGGTGTTCTTCGCCATTATCAAGGAGCTGTATCGGTTGATGAGCCACGGGGGGCGGATGAAAATCACGGTTCCCCACCCCTATCACCCCGACTTTCATTTCCGACCCCACCCATGTGCGGCCCTTCATGCGAAATACCTTCGAGATGATGAACCGACACAAAAACCTGGATTGGGCCGAGCGCAACGTGAACGTCACCATGCTGGCGCTCATGCTGGACATAAATTTTGTGATGGTGAGCGCGCTTCAACGATTTGACGATGCGTGGCGAAGAAAACTGGAAAGTGGCGAACTTTCCCTGGACCAGGTTCGCGCCGCCGCCGGAACCCAACTCGGCGTGGTCAAGGAGTTGGAGTTTGTCCTTTGCGCCGACAAGAGCCATCTTGGCTTGGGCGACCCGATCACCGAGGTTCCCTGAAACCCGGCAAGGCCCCGCGACGTTCCCGATCAAGAGCGACCCAGCGCCACCCTGCCGATCCGCTCGCGGGCGATGACCATTTTTTGGATCTGCGCCGTACCGTCTCCGATCTGAAGCCCCAGCACGTCGCGCAACCGCTGCTGATGCGCCATGTCCTTGCTGTAGCCTGAATGGCCATGCGCCAGCAGACATTGATGAATAACGTCAAAGGCGAGCTTGGGTGCCCACCATTTGACCATCGCCGCTTCAGCGGTATGCGACCGGCCCAGGTCGCGGAGCCATAGGGTCTTGTAACAAAGCAGACGCGCCGCCTCGATCATGGTCTCCGCCTCCGCCAGGGGGAAGGTCACTCCCTGATAGGTGGCGATCGGCTTTCCGAAAGCCTCGCGCTCCTGAATAAAGTCCCAGCTTTCATCCAATGACGCGCGGGCGGCGCCCAACACCATCAAGCCGATCAAGGCCCGGGAATAATCGAAACCACCCATCACCTGGCGGAACCCGGCACCCTCAACGCCGATCAACGCCAAGGCGTCGACCTTCACCTCGTCGAAGAACATCGACCCCCGGCCCACGCTGCGTGAACCGAGATCGTCAAAGGAAGTGGTTGAGAGACCCGGCGCATCACACGGCACCAGAAACGCCGAGATACCGTGAGCCCGCTCCGCCTCCGTGCCTGACCGAGCGAAGACCAGCGCCGTGTCGGCCTGGTCCGCCATGGAGATCGAGGTCTTCTCGCCGCTTATGACATAGCCGTCATTGGTCCGCCGCGCCTTGAGCTTGAGGTTCGCCGCGTCCGACCCGCCGCCGGGCTCCGTAAGCGCCAACGCCAATATGGTTTCACCCGCGCAGGCCTTGCCGACCACCCGGCGCGCGACATCCGGTTCGGCGTGCTGGACCAGAATCGCGCCCACCAGACCGGTCAGCAGGGGGACATAACCGACATTCAGATCGGCGTGGCTGATCGCCTCGATGATCAGTCCAGCGGTCACCGCGTCAACACCCGAGCCGCCGAACCCCTCCGGGATCTCGGCGGCGATCAGGCCGAGGCCACCCATCTCACGCAAAAGATCCCGGTCAAGCGGCCCGCCCGCGTCCCGCGCCATGAAACCGGGCGCCAACCGCTCCGCGGCAAAACGCCGGGCAACGTCCTGGATCGCGCGCTGATCCTCGGTGAAGTCGAATTCCATGACTCTGGTCCCCAAAGACTATGTTTTCACCAGTTCCCGAAGCGCGTATAGCGCCTCGAGCGCCTGAAGCGGCGTCAAGGCGTCGGGATTGATCTCGGCCAACCGCTCCTCGACCTCGCTCGGCCCAGACGCGGCCCGGGGCGTCGGCTGGGCAAGCATCGCCTGAAACAGCGGCAGGTCCTCCGCCAGACGGCCCGCCGCCCCCGCCTTGTCGCCGTTTTCGAGCTGTTCCAACACCGCCTCGGCGCGGTTGATCACCACCGACGGCAAGCCCGCGAGCTTGGCGACGTGAATACCGTAGGAACGATCGGCGGCGCCCTTGCCAACTTCGTGCAGGAACACGATCTCGTCCTTCCATTCCTTGATCCGCATGGTGTGGCAGGACAGCGACGGCAGCTTATCGGCCAGAACCGTTAACTCGTGATAATGCGTGGCGAAGAGAGTACGGCACTTATTCACCTCGTGCAGATGCTCGATCGAAGCCCAGGCGATGGATAGGCCGTCGAAAGTGGCGGTGCCTCGACCGATCTCGTCGAGGATCACCAGCGACCGGTCGGTCGCCTGATTAAGGATCGCCGCGGTTTCCACCATCTCGACCATGAAGGTCGAACGGCCCCGGGCCAGATCGTCGGCCGCGCCGACCCGGCTGAACAGACGGTCAACCACCCCGATGCGCGCCTCGGTCGCAGGGACATAGGAGCCCATCTGAGCCAACAGCGCGATCAACGCGTTCTGCCTCAGAAACGTGCTCTTACCCGCCATGTTCGGACCGGTGATCAACCACAACCGTTGGTCCGCCGCCAAATCACAGTCATTCGCGACAAAACCGGCACCGTCGCTGGCCAGAGCCTCGACAACCGGGTGCCGCCCGCCGATGATCGAAAAATCCTGGCTGTTATCGACTTGTGGGCGGACATAGCGGCGGTCGACGGCAAGTTCCGCCAGCCCGCTGGCGACGTCGAGCCGCGCGAGAGCGGCGGCGGCGAGACCGATGGCGTCGGCCGCGTCCAGAACCTGCCGGACCAGGCCGGCGAAGATCTCCATCTCCAGTGCCAGCGATTTGTCCGCCGCCGAAGCCAGATCACGCTCCAATTCGCCGAGTTCAACCGTGGTGAAACGGACCGCGTTGGCCATGGTCTGGCGATGAATAAACGTCTCGTGGCCCATCACCTTGTCGGCGTGGATTGCGGTCACCTCAACGAAATATCCCAGCACGTTATTGTGCTTGATCTTCATCGACGCGATGCCGGATTGTTCGGCGTATTGCCGCTGCAGCCCGGCGATGAGGCGCCGGCTCTCGTCTCGCAGGCCGCGCAGACGGTCCAGTTCGGGCGCGTGACCCGCCGCGATAAACCCACCATCCCGCGCCAGCAGCGGCGGCTCCTCGGCCATGGCACGCCGGAGGAGGTCCACCAAGGGCTCGTGATACCCAAGATCCTCCCAGATCTCGCGGATACCCTCGGGCGGATCGGCGATCGAGCCCTCGGTGCGTAGCAGACGGTCGCGCAGGCTCCCGGTCACTCCCAACCCATCACGAATCGCCGCCAAATCCCTGGGCCCGCCTCGATCCAAGGCCAGTCGCGACAAGGCCCGCTCAAGATCCGGTGTCCGGCGCAATGTGTCACGGATATCGGCGCGCAAACGCTCGCCATCGACAAAATGCGTGACCTTGTCGAGACGATGGGTGATCGCCGCCGGGTCGGTCGGCGGGGCGGCGATTCGGCTCGCCAGGAGCCGTGCGCCGGCGCCGGTCACCGTGCGATCGATGACATCAAGCAAGCTACCCCGACGCTCGCCGGAAAGCGTGCGGACCAGTTCCAGATTTGCCCGGGTCGCGGCGTCGATCTCCACGGAACCGCCCGCCGACCACCGCCTAGGCGCGGACAACCTCGGCAGGCGGCCCTGCTGCGTAAGTTCGAGATAATCCACCAGAGCCCCCGCCGCCGCGAGCTCGGCGCGCGAGAAATTTCCGAACCCGTCCAGCGCCCCAACCCCGAACAGGGCTTCCAGGCGCTTGGTCCCGTTGGCGCTGTCGAACCGGCTGGAGGGCATCGGCGCGAGAACCGCGCGCCAATCCTCCAGATGCGCCGCGACCACCGCGCCGGCGCCATCCTCGTTCAACAGCCGATCCGGCACCAGGAGCTCGCTTGGACCGATCCGCGCCAGGGTCGCCGCGAGACCGGCGGCGTCGGTTGGCTGAACCTGCAGGGCACCGGTGGACACATCCACCCAGGCAAGACCGAACTTCCCCTGGGCTTCCGCCATACCCGCCAGATAGTTGTGGCTGCGCGCCTCCAGCAAGGTGTCCTCGGTGACCGTGCCCGGGGTAACCACGCGAGAGACGGCGCGCTTGACCACGGATTTAGAGCTACGCTTGCGCACTTCCGCCGGATCCTCGACCTGATCGCAGATGGCGACGCGAAAGCCCTTGCGGATGAGCCGAGCGAGATAGGCGTCCGCCGCGTGGAACGGCACGCCGCACATGGGGATGTCATCACCGTTGTGACGACCGCGCTTGGTCAGGGTGATGTCCAGCGCCCCCGCCGCGACCACCGCGTCATCGAAGAACAACTCATAAAAGTCGCCCATGCGGAAAAACAGCAACGCGTCGGGATGCGCCTGCTTGATCTCGAAGAACTGGACCAACATCGGCGTCAGCCCGGCGGTCGACGCCGCACCAGTCTGATCGCCGGCATCACGTGGGCGGGTTTTTTCGGAGCCCGGATCTTGTTCCGCTGTCACTGGGTCGCACTTGCCGTTGATTGCGCCTGAATCGTGACCGACCTTAGCATGCTGTCCCACCTGGTCGCCATCGCCCGACTTGGTATCCGTGGTTGATTCACAATCCCCGCCATGCCCCAATAGACGAAAATAACAGCGCGACGGTTGTCGCGAAACCGATAGAGGAAACGCTCTCATGGACGACGCCAAGCGACAAACGGATCAGGACGCGCTGGATTTTCACGCGCTCGGCAAGCCCGGCAAGTTCGAAATCGCGCCCACCAAGCCGCTGAACACCCAGCGTGATCTATCGCTCGCCTACTCTCCTGGCGTCGCGGTGCCCTGCATGGAGATCCACCGTGACGCCTCAAAGGCCTATGATTATACGGCCAAGGGCAACATCGTCGCGGTGATCTCGAACGGCACCGCGGTCCTCGGGCTCGGGAATATCGGGGCCCAGGCGGCCAAGCCGGTCATGGAAGGCAAGGCGGTTCTTTTCAAGAAATTCGCCGATATCGACGGCCTTGATCTCGAGGTTAACACCGAGGATGTCGACGAGGTGGTAAACTGCGTGCGCTTCCTCGGCAAAAGCTTCGGCGGCATCAATCTAGAGGACATCAAGGCGCCGGAATGCTTCATCATCGAACAGCGTCTGAAGGAACTGCTCGACATCCCGGTCTTTCACGATGACCAGCACGGCACCGCGATCATCACCGCGGCGGGTCTGATCAACGCCCTGCATCTGACCGGCCGCGATCTGGCGACCTCGAAAATCGTCGTCAACGGCGCCGGCGCCGCCTCGATCGCCGGGATCGAGCTGATCAAGGCGATGGGGGTACCGCACGAGAACGTCATCATGTGCGACTCCCGGGGCGTGATTTATCAGGGCCGCGAGGCCGGCATGAATCAGTGGAAATCCGCCCATGCCGCCGAGACCGACGCCCGAACCCTGGAGGACGCCGCCGCCGGCGCCGACATTCTGATCGGGCTTTCCGCGAAAGGCGCGTTTTCGGCCGATATGGTCAAATCCATGGCCGACAACCCAATCATCTTCGCCATGGCCAACCCGGATCCCGAGATCACGCCGGAGGAAGTCGCGGAAATCCGACCCGACGCGATCATGGCGACCGGGCGCTCGGACTATCCAAACCAGGTGAACAATGTCCTCGGCTTTCCCTATATCTTCCGCGGCGCGCTTGATGTAAGGGCTTCGGAGATCAATGACGCGATGAAAATCGCGGCGGCAAACGCGATCGCCGAGTTGGCGCGCGAGGATGTTCCCGACGAAGTCAGCGCCGCCTACGGAAAACCGCTCCAGTTCGGGCGTGAGTATATCATTCCCGCCCCCTTCGATCCGCGCCTGATCGTCAAGGTTTCATCCGCCGTCGCGCGCGCGGCGATGGACTCCGGGGTCGCGCAACGCCCGATCGAGGATTTTCACGCCTATGAGGCGGAACTGCGCGCGCGGCGCAATCCGACCGCCAGCGCCCTCAGCGGCATCCATGCCCGGGTGCGCCAATCGCCAAAGCGCGTGGTCTTCGCCGAGGGCGAGGAAGAACGCGTGATCCGGGCCGCGATTGCCTTCAAATCCGCCGGCTATGGCGAGCCGATCCTGATCGGCCGCGAGGAAACCGTCCGGGAGACCATGGCCCGTCTCGGGCTGGCCTCGTCGACGGACCTGGAAATCCACAACGCCCGGCTGTCGGTTCATAACGAGGAATACACGGCGAACCTCTATAAGCGGCTGCAACGGAGCGGCCACCTGTTCCGCGATGTGCAGCGCATGGTCAATCAGGATCGCAACGTCTTTGCCGCTTCAATGGTGGCGAATGGTCATGCCGACGCGATGGTCACCGGCGTTACCCGCAGTTTCGGGGTCAATCATGAGTACATAACCCGCGTGCTGGACCCGAAACCCGGCCAGCGGCTGATGACCTGTAGCGTCGTGGTGACCCGTTCGACCACGTTGTTCATCGCCGACACCAATATCAACGAGCTCCCCGATCCCGAGGCCCTGGCCGATATCGCCGTTCAGACCGCGGAGCGCGCGCGGGCCTTTGGACACGAGCCCCGCGTCGCCTTGCTGTCGTTCTCGAATTTCGGCTATCCGCATCGAGAGCACATGCAACGAATCCGCGCGGGTGTTCAGGCCTTGGATGAGCGCAATGTCGACTTTGAGTATGACGGCGAGATGAATGTCGATGTCGCGCTGGATATGTCGCTAAGGGCGAATTATCCGTTCTGCCGGCTGTCTGGTCCTGCGAATGTGCTGATCATGCCGGCGCTGCATTCCGCGAATATCAGCTACAAACTGCTGCAAGCGGTGGGCGGCGGCACGATCATCGGCCCGATGCTCATCGGGCTGGAGAAACCGGTGCAGATCGTCCAGATGAACGCCACCGTCAATGACCTCGTCGAAGCCGCGGCGATCGCGGCCTATGACGCGGTTCTAGCCTGACCAAGAGGTGAAGATGAGAGGTACTCTCGGAAAAGCCGCGGCGATTTTCGTCGTGGCCATCGCCCTGTCTAATCCGGTAACGCCGGTAAAAGCGCAATCCAGCCTGCTGGATTCGGCAAAGGGATTACTGGGAAAGGTCGGACAAGGCGGCGCGTCCGGCGGCCTGTCCAGTTCGGAAATCTCCAGCGGCCTGACCGAGGCGATTTGGGTCGGCGCCCAGCGGGTGATCGGGCAGCTCGGCACGACCGGTGGATTCGAAAACGATCCGGCGGTTCACATTCCCCTGCCCAAGACCATGCGATCCGCCCAGGCTGTCTTGGACAAGATCGGCTATGGAAGTCTCGGCCAGGAATCGGAATCGGCGCTCAACAAGGACGCCGAAAAGGCGCTGCCGGAAGCCACCGCCGCCTTCGGTGACGCAATCAAGGCCATGACCTGGCAAGACGCGCAGGGGATCCTGAATGGCCCCGATGACGCGGCAACCAAGTATTTCCAGCGCACCACGACCCAACCCTTGAAACAGCGTTTCGCGCCGATCGTCGAGGACGCCTTGGCCAAGACCGGAGCGGTCAAGGCTTACGACGCCTTCATGAGCCAGTACGAGAACGTACCCTTGGTCCCGGACATAAAGGGCGATCTCACGGCCCATGTGGTACAGAAGGCTCTCAACGCGCTGTTTCTGTATCTCGGCAGGGAAGAAGCCGCGATCCGCAACAACCCGGCGGCGCGGTCGACGGATCTGCTGAAGAAGGTTTTTTCAAGCCAGTAGTCACGCCTTCCGCGATAGGGGCGGTGCGCGCGACTTTCCTTAATTCCGGATCAATCACCGGATAGAGGCTTGCCCGCCGGCACTCTAAAAAGCAGCATCTTCAGTCATGGGAGTGAGCCTGTCATGTCAACGATGTTGCACCCCAACTCTTTCGCCACCGAGGATGCTCGCTGGAACGCCGTGGTCGGCAAGCAAGCCGACGCGGATGGTCGCTTCGTCTACGCGGTCGCGACCACCGGTATCTACTGCCGACCCAGTTGCTCCAGCCGCCAACCGGCCCGGCGCAATGTGCGTTTCTACGAGACTGGCGCCGAAGCCGAGAAGGCGGGATATCGCGCCTGCCGTAAATGCGGCGGCCAGCCGAAGGGAATGAACGATCCCCAACTGCTCGCGGTTCGCCGCGCGTGCCAGGAGATCGAAGCCTCCGACGAGCAGGCGCCGAGCCTGCAAACACTGGCCACCGCGACCGGCGTCAGCCCGCATCATCTCCACCGGGTTTTCAAGAAAGCCATGGGGATCACCCCGAGGCAGTATTGGGATTCAATCCGGCTCGAGCGCTTGAAGAAGAACCTGCGTTCAGGCGAACCCGTGGCGCCGGCGCTATACGGCGCCGGGTACGGCTCATCCAGCCGGCTTTACGAGAAATCCGCCGGACAACTTGGCATGACACCCGCCAGCTATGGCCGGGGCGGCGCCGGAGCGGTGATCGCCTATGCCACTAGGGTCAGCACCATGGGATTGGTCCTGGTGGGCGCGACGGCCAAGGGCGTCTGTTTTGTCGGGCTGGGAGACGAGGAGGACGCACTCATCGCCGATCTGGGGGCGGACTTCCCAAAGGCCGAGAGGCATAGAGATGACGAGGGCCTTGGTGACATGCTGGATACCGTGGTCGCGCATCTCGAGGGACATGAACCGAATATCCAACTGCCGCTGGATGTCCAGGCCACGGCCTTTCAACGCCAGGTTTGGCAAGCCCTTAGCGATATACCCTATGGAGAAACCCGCTCCTACGCCCAGCTCGCCGAGGCGATCGGCAAACCCGGCGCCCCCAGAGCCGTCGGGCGCGCTTGCGGCAGCAACCCCGTGGCACTACTGGTCCCGTGCCACCGAGCCATCGGCGCGGATGGTCGGCTTACCGGTTATCGCTGGGGAGTCGAACGCAAACAGGCGCTTCTGGACCAGGAAAAGACCCTGGCGCGAAACGGTTAAACAGAGGACGGCGACGAAGCCGGCGCTGGCTCAGGCCCGCCCGGCCGCCGTCGAAAGGAGCGAAGCGTCGACGCCGATCTTGGCCATGGCGCGGTCCCATTTGGTCTCGATATCCGCGTCAAACAAGAGCGCGTCGTCCGAAGCTACACTGAGCCAGGCGTTTTCCTGAATCTCCCCATCAAGCTGGCCGGGTCCCCACCCGGCATATCCGAGCGCAAGCACCAGATCCCGCGGCCCCGCCCCCCTGGCAATGTCCCGCACGATGTCCACCGTCGCGGTAAGAGCCATTGCATCGTTGATCGGCATCGACTCGTCCGCCATGTAGTCGCGAGTATGCAGCACAAATCCCCGCTCGGTCTCGACCGGTCCGCCGAAATGCACATTCGGCAGGACAATCGATGAAGCCAGATCGTGGTCAATACCGAGCTGTTCGAGCAAATCCGAACAAGGCAAGCCGCCGATCAGACGATTGACCACCAGGCCCACGGCCCCATCCTCGCCATGCGCGCACATATAGATCACCGCACGGGCGAAACGCGGATCGCGCATGCTCGGCATGGCCAGCAGAAGCTGGCCCGTCAGATAGACATCATCGATGCTGGCTTTATCACGCGCCATCGTCACATTTATGCGGCCAAAAGAGTCACCGGAGCATGGTATAATCGCCTCGCACCGAGGGTATAGGCGCTCGCAACACCGTTCAATCCCGGAAATGTGAGCGTTTTTCCCGTGAACTATCCCTATATTCCAAGGCTGAAACGAATTGAGGTATCGGCTGACCATGGGAAAAACCACCATATCCGGTCAATGGGCACGGTTGCTTTTTGGCGTCACGGCGACGGTCTATATCGCCGTATTGGGCGCGATCGGCGCGGCTGACGCGGCAAGCGGCGCCTCGGATTGGGCGCGCACCCGCATGGCCGATATCCGGCTGGTCAGCGCTGCCTCGGGCACGGGTGACGCGGCGACGGTCCCGTTAGGCTTGCAATTCAAGCTCGCCGAGGGCTGGAAGATCTACTGGCGCACGCCGGGCGATGCCGGATTTCCACCGAATCTCGAAATCAAGAACGCCGAGAACCTGCGCGACTTGGAATGGAAGTGGCCGGTCCCCCACCGCTTCAGCCTCTTTGACCAGGAAAGCCACGGCTACAAGGACGAGGTGGTCTTTCCCATCGCCGCGCGGATCGCGGAGCCCGGTAAGCCGCTACAAATTGACGCGACCGTGCATGCGCTGGCCTGCAGCGACATCTGCGTTCCGTTGGACGCGGCCTTGACCTTCACCTTGCCGGCGGGACCGGCGGGACCCACCGCCTTTACCCAACTCATCAGCCGATATCGCTCACTGGTTCCGAGCCCTTTAGCGGGGGCTGGCCTTTCGGTAACCGCCGTCGAGCCGGTGGGAGAGCCCAAGCCGCACTCCATCAAGGTTTCGATCTCATCCGATTCACCCTTGGCCACGCCGGACATCTTTGTTGAAACGGAGGATCGTTACAGATTCGGAAAGCCGGTGGTGGAATTGACCGCCGACGCACGCGGCGCCGTGCTGACGATACCCGCTTCACTGCCGAAGAACGGGTCCTTGTCGGCGCTTCCGGTAACCCTGACCATCGTCGACGGTGACCGCTTCATTGAGAGCAAACACCGTGTCGGAGACCGCCCGGATACCCGAGCGACCGGCAACCCCGCGTTGACCAAGGTCAGCCTCGCGACCTGGCTCACCATGCTTGGTCTCGGGCTGTTGGGCGGGTTCATATTGAATTTCATGCCCTGCGTCCTGCCGGTACTCTCCTTGAAGTTGCTCGGCGTCCTTCGCCATGGCGGTGGCGAATTGACCCATATCCGCCGCGGTTTCATCGCCTCCGCGCTTGGCATCGTGACATGTTTCATGATCCTGGCCGTTGGGGCGATCGCCATGAAGCAGGCGGGACTGGCGATTGGCTGGGGCATTCAGTTCCAGCAACCACTGTTTTTGGCCTTCATGATCGTGCTACTCGCCGGGTTCGCGGCAAACCTGTTCGGATGGCTGGAGATTCCGCTGCCGGGGGTCTTGGCACGGCTAGGAACCGTCGGACCAACCTCGACCGGGTTGAAACAGGACGTGGGCGGCGGACGGGATCTCTTCGGGCATTTTCTGACCGGCGGTTTCGCGGCCCTATTGGCAACTCCTTGCTCCGCGCCTTTTCTGGGCACGGCGCTTGGATTCGCGCTGGCCCGGGGCCCTCTTGAAATAGTCTCGATCTTTCTAGCCCTGGGGACTGGTCTAGCCCTGCCCTATCTTCTCGTGGCGGCCCGGCCCTCGATGGTACGACGTCTACCCCGGCCCGGCGCCTGGATGGATAAGCTTAGGGTTATCCTCGGCCTGGCACTGGTGGTGACCGCGATCTGGCTCTTCACGGTCGTCTTGGCGCAGATTGGAATAGAGGCGGTCGCCGCGATGGCGGGGTTGCTGGTCGCGGCCGCTGGGCTGCTCGCCGCCACGCGGGCGAAACGTTCTCGTCCGGCTCTCGCGGTAGCTGGTATACTTTCGGCCATCGCGCTATTCGTCGGTGGCGGCGGTATCGGACCAGTCGCGAACAACCACGGCGATGGTGGTATCGTTCAAGCGTCGCATTCCGAGGGAGACGTGCGATGGATCGCCTTCGATGCGGCGGACCTGACCCGGCTGGTAAGCGCCGGTGAGGTAGTCTTCGTCGACGTCACCGCCGATTGGTGCCTTACCTGCAAGGTCAACAAATCCCTGGTCCTGGACAAGGGAGCGGTCGCCGCGCGGCTCGCGGGCGGCGAGATAGTCGCCATGCGCGCCGACTGGACCAAGCCCAACGCTCGGATCGCCGCCTATCTCGCGTCTTTTCAACGCTACGGCATCCCCTTCAACGCGGTCTATGGCCCGGGCCTTCCCGATGGATTGGCGCTCCCGGAATTGTTGACCAAGGAGGCGGTTCTCGCCGCCCTGGACAAAGCCCGGGGCGGCGCGACCAAGACAAAACGAACCGCGTCCGTGATTCCCGACACGAATGCTTCGCAATAAGACTGGATTCCCGTCGCGATACGCCTATCTTGAGGGCGTCGGCTAGCGACGCCCGGACGGGTTCGCGTGAAACCGCCGACGCCGTCTTCATCATCGTCCGCCACAATCGTGGCGTGGGCGCGAAATCGTCAAACCGAGGGGATATCAAATGAGCATCAAAGCTGGCGACAAGGTTCCCGCCGTTACCCTGAAACACAAGACCGCCGAGGGCATCGATGATGTCTCGACCTCCGATCTTTTCGACGGCAAGAAAGTCGTCGTGTTCGCCGTTCCCGGCGCCTTCACGCCGACCTGTTCGGCCAAGCATCTACCGGGTTTCGTGAACAAGGCCGATGAGTTGAAGGCGAAAGGCGTCGACACGATCGCCTGTGTATCCGTGAATGATGCCTTCGTCATGGATGCCTGGGGTCAGGATCAGAATGTCGGCGACAAGGTCATGATGCTCGCCGATGGTAGCGCCGATCTCGCTAAGGCTCTCGGACAGGTGCTTGATTTGACGGATCGCGGCATGGGCGTTCGTTCGGGGCGCTACGCGATGATCGTCGACAACGGCACGGTCTCGGAGATGTTGGTCGAAGAACCGGGAGCTTTCGAGGTTTCCAGCGCGGAATACGTGCTCGGCAAACTCTAACTCTCGAGCCCACTATCAACCGACGGCGGGTGCCACGGCGCCCGCCGTTTGCTGTTTAGGACCGCTATTCGCTTGAGAATTCCGCGCCCAAACGCGCGGCGGACCACCAGGTTGCCCCGGCGGCCCGCGCGAACACGTTATCCGGTCGGGGATGCCATGACTGCCTTTGGGCCTGTCTTGGCACGGACTCCCGCCGGTTTTCGCGACGGCACCCCTGATTACCTCGCCTTCGATGCAAGCCCGGCGCGCGATCACCATTGCCTTAAAGTCGCGCCCACCTTGGCCGAATGACGCGCTTTGCTTTCCCGGACCGAAGCCCGAAACGGCGTCCCCGAAAACGAACCCGCGGGCCGTTGCCTGGAAACTGGTGACGCATGGATCGCCGGACCGGCATAAACCCAGGCCCACCGGAGATTGAAGGCCCAAGCGTCGGACGAAGCTCACTCCCGGTCGCGCCTACGCGAGCCTCCCAGAAGGGCGGCGATCCTCGGCCACTCCGTAACGGAACGCGACCAAAAATCCAACCAAGAGCGACACAGATCCCACGTGTCAATAAAACGATGAACTCAGGCACGAACTCGGTCAATGAAAAAATGTATTAGTCTCGAAAAATAATTTCTAGTCTTAATGTTAATTTCATATTCACAAAATATCCACAGTTTATCCCCTAAAATTTACCGGCTGATTTTTGAAAATTTGAATTTTTCCGTTTATTTATCAATGGATTAGGGATGGCACAACAGCTATCAACAAAATTAAGGACTTGTGAGGCTATGGCTCTGTGGAAAACCATATGACCTGGGAAAACCGCCCGTCGACCGTCATTAACCGCCGTCAAGCTCGTCCAACGCCTCAATGGACGGCGCCTCGATCACCAATCGCGCCACCTCGAACGAGAAGCCGGCGCGGGCCATGGCCGAGAGATCGCGCTTCAAGGCACCCTCTCGCTTCTCTTCCTGACGATAGGGGCCGAGTCGGCGGCGGCGGGCCAAGGCCAGGGCCGCCTTCAAGTCCACATCCCGATGCTCGGCCAGAAGGCTCTCGACGGCACGGTCCACGGTCGAGCGTTCCAACCCCTTCTCGGCCAGTTTCACGCGGATCATACGCAGCGAAAAACCGCGCCTGAAAAAGGAACGGGCGCGTCCATCGGCGTAGGCATCGTCATCAAGGATCCCGGATCGGGTCAATCTTTGAATGATCGCTTCGATCCAACCGTGCGCGCGATCCACGTCGACACCATCAGCCTCCGCATATTTGGTCACGCGCCGCCGCAAAACCCGACGCACGGAAGCCGTCGACGCCGCGAATCGACCGAGGTAATAGAGCGCCGACTGGTACAACCTTTCCTCGGACAGGCCCTTCGAACGCCCCCGCCGATCGCCTCGATCGGCATGATCGTTTTTCCGGGGACCCGCCGCACCGGCGGTGATACACTCGGATATTGGGCGCGCGCCTCGTTCCACCATGGAAATTCCTTACGCCATGCGGAGCGCCAAGACCAGCCAAAGAACTGTTAATTGTGGGGATATCATGAATTTTACAATAAATACAAAATGATAAGAAAGGATATTTCGGTGGATAATCATGTGGATTTATTTTGAATATCGGGAATTAAAATCGCCTGCCAAGACTCTGAAATCCCTGTAGGATCAGGACCGACTTCACATGAAGGTTTAAGAGATCAAAATGGCCGTCCAAAGTCTTTTTCCGGACACCAACAAGAACGCGCTTCGCAGCACCGGGATACTGGGCAGCCAAACGATTCGGGAATGGGTCGACGCTGGTCGGATCGAAAGCGAGATCCCGGTCGAGGAACGCCAAATTCAACCCGCCAGCATCGACCTGCGGCTGGGTTCGGTCGCCTATCGCGTGCGCGCGAGCTTCCTGCCGGGCCGCGGCGCATCGGTCATGGACAAGCTCTCGCGCTTCGAGATGCACCGCATCGATCTCACGAAGGACGCGGTCCTCGAGAAAGGCTGCGTCTATATCGTTCCCTTGCAGGAGCATGTCCGATTGCCGGCGGGGGTGTCCGGCACCGCGAACCCGAAAAGCTCGACCGGTCGGCTGGATGTCTTCACGCGGTTGATCACTGATTACACGACCGAGTTTGAAACCGTCGCGCCGGGCTATCGAGGTCCGCTCTACGCTGAAATCTCTCCTAGAACCTTCAGTGTCCTGGTGCGCCAGGGCTCCTGCTTGAATCAGCTGCGTTTCCGCCGCGGCAATCCGCCACCCGCTGATTCGGCCATGCGGCGCCTTCAGGAGACCGAGGGCCTTGTCGATACCGGTGATACGACGGCGGATATCAACAAGGGGGTCGCCATCAGCGTTGACTTGAAGGGCGATGAAACCGGGCTGCTCGGCTATCGCGCGAAGCCCCATACCGCGCTGATCGATATCGACAAACCAGGCTCATGCGATGTCCTGGACTATTGGGAGCCGGTGTTCCGCGCGCCCGGGCGTCCGGCGGAGCTGATCCTCAATCCCGACGAATTTTATATTCTAATGTCCAAGGAGTTTGTAACCGTTCCGCTGGACCACGCGGCGGAGATGCGGGCCTACGACACTAGGGTCGGAGAATTCCGTGTCCATTACGCCGGTTTCTTCGATCCGGGATTCGGGCACGAAGCCGCCGGCGGTGTCGGAACGCGAGCGGTGCTGGAGGTGCGATCGCACGACGTGCCTTTCCTCGTCGAGGATGGCCAGACGGTCTGTCGGCTCGTTTACGAGCAAATGACGGAAATCCCAGACAAGCTTTACGGCGCCGGTGGTGTCGGCTCAAATTATCAGGGCCAGGGCCTGAAGCTTTCCAAGCACTTCAAGGCGCCCGAGAAATCCTAGCCGGCAAACCTAGACGGTAATGTCGACCGAGCCACTGGTGGACGCGGATTGATTGGTCTCGGCGATAACACGCGCGGTCTCGACAGCGCTTTGCACGACCTGAGCGTTTACCGCCTGACTTTGCTTTGTGACGTTCAACGCCACGACGGCAAGGGATTGCGCGGCTCCGGCGGATGAAACGGCCATTGGTTGCCTTTCCGGCCCTTCTGGACCCATCGTTTTGAACACGATATCCCCGTTTTCGGGAACGGCTCTATCCATCAAAAATGACGATCCGGCATACCGCTTTCAAGTGAATTCACGCGAAGCCATGTCGACGGAGGCCGGAACGTGCGATTTCGCACGGAAACCGGCGATTCGCTCATGCTTGACAACCGCCGCGCCGAGCGGTTTTATCCGGTCCCTCTTGAGCGTTCCGGAAGCCGCGCGGGCGCTCGCTGTTTTTTCGTGAAGGAGACGTCTCGTGGTTACATCGGTGATGCCCACCTACGGGCGGATCGACATCGCTTTCGAGCGTGGTGAAGGATCCTACCTGTACAGCACCGATGGGCGACGATATCTCGACTTCGCCAGCGGTATCGCGACGAACTCCCTGGGACACGCGCATCCGCATATGGTCGCGAAGGTTCAGGAACAGGCCGGCAAGCTCTGGCACGTCTCCAACCTCTACAACATCCCTGAGCAGCAACGCTTCGCCGATCGCCTGGTCGCCAACTCCTTCGCGGATACCTGTTTTTTCTGCAATTCCGGCGCCGAGGCGATGGAAGGCGCGCTGAAAGTCGCGCGTAAGTATCATTTCGTGAACGGGGATCCGGACCGCGAGGAAATGGTCTGCGCGACCGGCTCGTTCCATGGCCGCACCCTGGCCACGCTATCAGCCGGCGACAACGACAAGTATCGCGAGGGCTTTGGCCCGCGCCCCGGTGGTTTCACTCATGTGGCCTTCGGCAATCTCAACGAGATGCGCGCCGCGATGAGCGATAAAACCGCCGCCATCGTGGTCGAGCCGATACAGGGTGAAGGCGGCATCAATCCCGCCACCTCGGAGTACCTCCAGGCGCTGCGGGAAATCGCCGATGAGTTCGGCGCGCTTTTGGTCTTCGATGAGGTTCAGTGCGGGATGGGCCGGACCGGCCGCCTCTTCGCCTACGAAATTTCCGGCGTCGCGCCCGACGTAATGGCGCTAGCGAAAGGTCTGGGCAGCGGGTTCCCCGTGGGCGCGGTGCTGGCGTCGGAAAAAGGCGCGTCGGGCATGTCGCCCGGCACCCATGGCTCGACCTATGGCGGCAACCCGATGGCCATGGCCGCCGGTAACGCCGTGCTCGACGTTATGCTGGGGGACGGTTTCCTGGATACGGTCAAGGAAAACGGCGCCTATCTCCGCGAACAGCTTGAAGCCGTTGTCGCGCGTCACCCCAAGGTGGTCGAGTCGGTTCGTGGCGTCGCCTTGATGCAGGGTCTCAAATGCATCAAGCCGAACCTCGAGATGATGACGGCGACGCGCGAGGCCGGTTTGTTGACCGTCGTCGCGGGCGACAATGTCCTGCGTATCCTGCCGCCCCTGACGGTTTCGAAGAGCGAAATCGACGAGGCCGTCGGGTACCTAGACACGGCGTTCGCGGGCGCCGCCGAATAGGGCTCAGCCCAACCAACAGACAAGAAATGGGGGCCGTGACGTGACGGCAAGCACCCGACATTTTCTGGATCTCGACGAAATCGACGAGGCCGATCTGCGCGGCATGATTGACCATGCCGCCGCCATGAAGCGCGGCGAGGCGGGCACGGACCAGCCGCTCCGCGGCAAATACCTCGCGATGATCTTCGAGAAGCAGTCGACCCGAACCCGGGTCTCCTTCGAAGTCGGCATGAAGCAACTCGGCGGCGATGTCGTGGTGCTCAACGGCGGCGACCTGCAACTCGGACGCGGCGAAACCGTCGCCGATACCGCCCGGGTTCTCTCGCGCTATGTGGACTGCATCATGATGCGGACCTATGAGCGCGAGAAGGTGACCGAGATGGCGGAACACGCCACCGTCCCGGTGATCAACGGCCTCACCGACAGCACTCATCCCTGTCAGCTGATGGCCGATGTGCTTGCCTTCGAGGAACATCGCGGCCCGATCCGAGGCCGTACCATCGCCTGGAGTGGCGACGGCAATAACATGGCGGCATCATGGATCCATGCTTCGGTCCGGTTCGGCTTCAACCTCCGCATCGCCTGTCCCGAGGAGTTGAAACCCGACCCGGCGCTGTTTGAATGGGCGGATGCCCAGGGCGGTGCCGTCGAGTTGCTGCACGACCCGGTCGCGGCGGTCCAAGGCGCCGACTGCGTCGTGACGGATTCCTGGATCTCGATGGGTGACGACGAAGCCAACCGCCACAATCTTCTTTCCCCGTTCCGCGTGGATGAAGCGCTCATGTCCAAGGCCAAGGATGACGCGGTGTTCCTGCACTGTCTTCCCGCCCATCGCGGCGAGGAAGTCACCGCCGAGGTTATCGACGGGCCGCGTTCGCTGGTTTGGGACGAGGCCGAGAATCGTCTACACACGCAGAAAGCAATCCTGGCCTGGTGCCTGGCATGAGCCTACAGGGAGGCGCTGGCGGTATGGCGGGTCACGCCCAACCGCGGGACGATATTGTTCTTCCGTTCCAGGTCGAGCCCTATGCCCTACGCGGGCGCTTGGTTCGCCTGGGCCCGGCGGCGGAAGCCATCCTCGCGGCCCATGACTATCCCGAACCGGTTTCCCGCTTGTTGGCGGAGATGCTCGCCTTGGCGCCCTGCCTCGCCGCGGCGTTAAAATACGAAGGCGTGTTCACCCTGCAGGTCAAGGGCAACGGCCCCGTGCAAACCCTGATGGCCGACATTACCAGCGATGGCGCGATGCGAGGCTATGCCGGTTTCGACGCCGACGCGGTTCATAGGGTCATTGAGGAGCACGGCGCGGACGCCCCGCTGCAACGGCTGACCGAAGGGGGCTACATCGCCTTCACCGTCGACCAGGGACGGCACGCCGATCGCTATCAGGGAATTGTCGAGCTTTCCGGCGCCACCTTGGCCGACTGCACCCACGCCTATTTCCGTAACTCCGAACAGTTGGAAACCGGCATAAAGGTCGCCGCAGGTCGGTCCACCACGGGAACCTGGCGCGCCGCGGCGGTTATGGTTCAGCGCCTCGCCTATGCCGGCGGTACCGGCGCCCCGAAGGGCGTGAGCGAGGATGAATACGACGAAGGCTGGCGCACGGCGGTGATCCTGATGAGCAGTTGCACCGCCGACGAGCTGTTGGACGAGGGTTTGGTCCCGGAAGGGTTGCTCTATCGGTTGTTCCATGAAACCGGTGTTCGTGTGTATCCCGAGGAAGCCCTTGTCGCGAAATGCCGGTGCTCAACGGAGAAGGTCGAGCGGGTGCTGAAATCCCTCACAGACGCGGAACTGCGGGATATGACGGTGGATGGCGCGGTTTCGGTGGTCTGTGAGTTCTGCAAGAACGAGACACGATACGACGACGCGGCACTTGCGACCTTGCGGCGAACCCCCGACAATGCGAATGACCCCTCCAGCCCCGGACGGACAGAATAGGATTCTTGTCATGCGCGCTCTCGGCAATGCGATTCCTTCCTGGCGTGCGCTATTGCTGATCATCTCGCTCCCCTGGCTCCTGACCGCCTGTGAGACGCCGGACCCCGCGATCACGTTTCCCGAACTGACTTTCGCGCATAAGCCGAGGATTGCCCTTGATGTCGCCAAGGTCGAAGTGATCAGCGAGTATCAGATGCCGTTCAAGACGCCGAATGTCGAACATCTGGCGCCGGTCGCGCCGGGCGCCGCCGCCGAGCGTTGGGCCCAGGATGTACTGAAACCCGTCGGCGCCAACGGAATCGTGCAGTTCGTCATCACTCGCGCCGCGATAACCGAGAAGAAGCTCAAGACATCCAGCGGGTTGAAGTCACTGATCTCAATCGAGCAATCCGAGGAATACGAAGCCGCGCTGGATGTC